>QLAH01000183.1_pt1 | contig 49877 bp, 56 predicted proteins | sample 4693081 | NCBI WGS metagenome assembly QLAH01 (sample SAMN09425401, study PRJNA476045) | Lake water metagenome, whole genome shotgun sequencing project. | reverse complement strand
CGCTGCAAGGGGAAAACAAATCGTTTTATCCCCTGCTGTTCCACGCTTCCGTCGTTGCTTGGCCATCGTGTTGGCCTCCTGAGCGCTCTCCCTCTATTTTACTCGACACAAACTCAGGGGGAACTAGGAGCATGTTTGTGATTTACTGAACCTGTGTTTTGGTTAGCCTGCCACCACGAAGTTCACTAGCTTTCCAGGCACGACAATCACCTTTTTGATCTCCTTGCCTTCCAGATAACGCTGGGCGATTTCCGACTCACGGGCGTACTTTTCTAAAGCGGCTTTGTCGGAATCCGCAGGGACTTCTAGGGTGCCGCGAGTTTTGCCCATCACCTGAATGACCAGGGTGATTTCGTCTGAAACAAGAGCCGCAGGGTCGAAACTGGGCCAGGGGGCGAGGTGGACGGAATCTGCATGGCCCAACTGATGCCACAGTTCATCGGCGATGTGGGGGGCAAAGGGAGCCAACAGCAGCACCAGGGCACGTACCCCTTCGGCATAGACGGGGGAGGTTTTGCAGGGGGCGTCGCCGAGGGCGTTGTTGAGCTTCATCAGCTCCGAGACGGCGGTATTGAACTGGTAATCGCCATCGATGTCTTCCGTGATGTCCTTAATGGCAGCGTGGATGGCGCGACGTAGGGTTTTCTCGTCCTTAGACAGGCTTTCGGGCAGGGCGGCGTTGATATCGGCTCCATCTCGACCCGCAAATTCCGTCACCAGTCGCCAAACGCGGTTGAGGAAGCGGTATTGCCCCTCCACATCGGCATCGTCCCACTCCAGATCCTTTTCTGGGGGCGCTTTGAAGAGAATAAACATCCGCGCCGTGTCGGCCCCATACTTGGCCAGAACGGCTTTGGGATCCACGCCGTTGTATTTGGACTTGGACATTTTCTCGTAGAAGACCTCCAGGGCATCCCCGGTTTCGGGATCCACCGGGTTGGAGGTATCCGCCACGTGATCCGTGGGGACGTACTTGCCCGTTTTGGGATTTTTGTAGGTGAGATTTTGCACCATGCCCTGGGTCAGCAGCCGCTGGAAGGGTTCATCGAAGTTCAGCAGACCGCGATCCCGCAGCACCTTGGTCAAAAATCGGGAATAGAGCAGGTGCAGAATGGCGTGTTCAATGCCGCCCACGTACTGATCCACGGGCATCCAGCCGTTTACCTTGTCGGCATCGAAAGCCTGATCCGTATTTTTGGCGTCGGTGTAGCGTAGGAAATACCAGGACGAATCAATAAAGGTGTCCATGGTGTCGGTTTCGCGCTTGGCGGGTTCGCCACAGGAGGGGCAGGGCACGTTCACCCAGTGCTCTAGCTGGGCTAGGGGCGAGGCTCCGCGACCGGAAAACTCCACATCCTCCGGCAGGGTGACGGGCAACTGGTCATCGGGCACGGGCACAATGCCGCAGGAGGGGCAATGCACCACCGGAATCGGCACGCCCCAGTAGCGCTGGCGAGAAATCAGCCAGTCTCGCAGGCGATAGTTGGCTTCGCCGTTGCCCTTGCCGTTGGCCTCCAGCCACGCAATCGCCGCCGCCACGCTTTGGCCTTCGCCTTTTCCGGCGGGGGTGCCATCCAAGGGGCCAGAGTTCACCATCACCCCGTCTCCGGGCCAAGCCTCGGTGAGGGTGTCGCCGTTGAGGGATTGGCCTTCCGGCTGGACGACGACCTTCACGGGCAGCTCAAACTTGCGGGCAAATTCAAAGTCGCGCTGGTCGTGGGCGGGGACTGCCATAATCGCCCCAGTGCCATAGCCCATCAGCACATAGTCGGCAATCCAGATGGGAATTTTTGCGCCGTTCACGGGGTTTACCGCATAGCTGCCCGTCCCCACCCCGGTTTTCTCCCGGTCTTCGGCGGTGCGGTCAATCTCGCTCTTGGCGGCGGCTTCCTTACGGTAGTCCTCCACCGTGGCAACGCGATCCGGCGCGGTCAGCTTTTCCACCAGGGGATGCTCTGGCGACAACACCATAAAGGTGGCCCCCCAGAGGGTATCGGGCCGGGTGGTGAAGACGGGCAGTTCATCGCCGCCTTCCGTGGTGAAAACGACCCGCGCCCCGGTAGATTTGCCAATCCAGTTGGCCTGCATGGTGCGTACCCGTTCCGGCCAGCCGGGGAGTTTATCGAGGTCTTGCAGCAGTTCTTCGGCGTAGTCGGTAATTTTCAAAAACCACTGGCGCAGCAGCTTTTTCTCAACCAATGCACCGGAACGCCAGGAACGGCCTTCGCTATCCACCTGCTCGTTGGCTAGCACCGTTTGGTCGATGGGATCCCAGTTCACCGCCGCCTCTTTTTGATAGGCGAGGCCCATCTGGAGCATCTGGATGAAAATCCACTGCGTCCAGCGGTAATAGTCTGGCGCACAGGTGGCTACTTCCCGCTCCCAGTCGTAGGAGAGGCCCAATTCCTGGAGCTGCGCCCGCATTTGATCAATATTTTGGTACGTCCACTGGGCGGGATGAATGCCCCGGTCAATGGCGGCATTTTCGGCGGGTAGGCCAAAGGCATCCCAGCCCATGGGGTGCAGCACCCGATAGCCCTGCATTCGCCGCACCCGCGCCACCACGTCGGTAATGGTGTAGTTGCGGACGTGGCCCATGTGCAAATTACCCGACGGATAGGGAAACATCGACAGGGCATAGAACTTGGGCTTGCTGGCATCGTCTGACGCCTGATCTAGCCGCTGCTCGGCCCAAGCCTGCTGCCACTTCTGCTCAATCTCGCCGGGGGTATATCTGGACTCCACGTCCCTAACTCCTACTGCTGCACGGGTTGCGAACTCTAGACCATGATAATGCCGAGTGGCCTTGGCCTTGCAAGGAGATGATCGGACTGATGGGATGCCCTCTCTGCCCCTTGCGTTGCCCTCTGCCAACCGAACCTGTGGCAGGAGAGCTACTGAGTAAGCTGGATGTCAATAGATTGGGCGTTGCTGGATAAACGTATGAATTGAGATCTGTAGGTATTGAAGCCTCATTCAAATTTTCGCGAGATCATACTGTTATTCAGCAACGCCGCGAAAATTGAGCAGGCGATTAGGGCGTGACTGGGTAGGGGGTAGCCGTGTAGGCTGTGCCGCGCCATTGGCGCTATGCACCCTGCGATTCTGCCCTTTGGCAACCGGGACTTTGTGATTCAGAGTTGCTCTAAAAGATAGATTTTTATCCTTGGGGTGCCGCGCCAGCGGCATGGACGGTTGGTATTTAAGGTTTAGCTTGCGTGGGAATACATTTAGACCGAGATCAGTGCGTTTTGCTTCAAGCTAAGCCTGAATTTGTAGAAAAGCGTTGATCCCCGTATAATGATCTATTTACATTCCTTCATTAGGAAGCCTTTGCTATGGCCCTTCGTCCTCTCAAGCCCTATACCGTGTTGATTACGGCAACGGGCAAAGCTCCGCTTACCCTGACCCTTTACCCTGGGGCCATGGTAGCGGCAGCAGCCTTGATGGTAGGGGGACCGATGGTGTCGATTGCGGGGTTAACCTACCACAACTGGCGGCTGGCTCAGCACAATCAAGCCCTAACCCATGCAGCCAGTGAGGTGATGACCGAGCTGGATGCCATTGGCACTGAGATTGAGGTCTTGAAGCATCGGGCTGGGGTATCTGATGAGGAATGGGATGCCATTTCCCCCGATCCAGACAGTACCCCTCAAGGTGGGCCATCCTCAGCGGCACCGCCGGAACTGCTGTTGGCCACGGCCCAACGAAAGCTTCCGGTGTTATCGACGCGGTTAACGGTGGATGTGCGTCCGGCGTTAGAGGCCACCCTGGCGTTGGAGGCCGATCAGCGGGCGGCCTTTCCCGATGGCAAGCCTGTGGCGGGAGCCGCGAAGGTCTCGTCTGAATTTGGGCTACGGCCAAATCCCTTTGGTGGTCGCAGCCACGAACTGCACGAAGGCATCGACTTTGCTGGCCCGGTGGGGCAGCCCATTGTGGCCACTGCCGATGGCGTTGTAGTTAAAGCTGACTATGACCGAGGCTATGGCAACCACATCAAAATCGACCATGGCTACCAATACGAAACCCTCTACGCCCACCTATCTCAGATGACGGTGAAGTTGGGCGATTCGGTACAGCGGGGGGATGTCATCGGCTACCTGGGCAACACTGGGCGATCCTCTGGGCCACACCTGCACTATGGCATCTATCGCAACGGACGGGCGATGAACCCTCGCTATCTCCTCAAGCTTGATGTTCAGTCTCAAGAGACCGCAGGCGAAGTCAATGAACGATAACGCTATGGGCGGGATGGGGGATCAAAGCGCAAGCCGCGCAAAATCAGTTTTTGATGGGTGGGGCCAAGGCCTAAGGTTGCCTACGTAGCCGTCTGCTGGCCGACTTAGCCCCAAGAAAATCTCCAGGGAGGGAAGCAAAATAGTAGGATCGAGTAGCTTTAACTTTGGCAATATCGATCCTATGGGCAGTACTTTTGGGCAGCTATTTCGCATTACCACCTTTGGCGAATCCCACGGCGGCGGTGTAGGGGTGGTTATTGATGGCTGTCCACCCCGGTTGGAACTGAGCGTGGAGGAAATCCAGGCGGAACTGGATCGGCGGCGACCGGGCCAAAGTAAAATTACCACCCCTCGCAAGGAAAGCGACCGCTGCGAAATTCTCTCTGGCGTGTTTCAGGGCAAAACCCTAGGGACGCCCATCTCCATCCTGGTGCGCAACCAAGACACCCGCCCCCAGGACTATAGCGAGATGGCCACCACCTATCGCCCCTCCCACGCCGACGCCACCTACGATGCCAAATATGGCTTCCGCAACTACCAGGGCGGTGGACGATCCTCCGCGCGGGAAACCATTGGCCGAGTGGCAGCGGGGGCCGTGGCCAAGAAAATTCTTCAGCAGGTGGCCGGGGTGGAAATTATCGGCTACGTCAAGCGCATTCAGGATTTGGAGGGCACCGTAGACCCTAACACCGTCACCCTGGCCCAGGTGGAAAGCAACATTGTGCGCTGCCCCGACCCAGAAGCCGCTGAGCAAATGATCGACCGTATCGAGGCCATCCGCGACCAGGGCGACTCTATCGGCGGTGTAGTGGAATGCGTGGCCCGTGGGGTGCCCGTGGGCCTAGGGGATCCGGTGTTCGACAAGCTGGAGGCCGACTTGGCCAAGGGCGTGATGTCCCTCCCTGCTAGCAAGGGCTTTGAGCTGGGTTCCGGCTTTGCGGGCACTTTGCTCACGGGCAGCGAACACAACGACGAGTATTACACCGACGAAAACGGCCAGCTTCGCACCCTCACCAATCGATCTGGCGGCACCCAGGGCGGCATCTCCAACGGCGAAAACATCATTATTCGAGCCGCCTTCAAACCCACGGCCACCATTCGCAAAGCCCAAAACACCGTTACCAACAGCGGCGAAGCTACCGTCCTCTCCGCCCGTGGTCGCCACGATCCCTGCGTTTTGCCCCGTGCCGTTCCTATGGTAGAGGCCATGGTAGCCCTAGTGCTGTGCGATCACCTGCTGCGCCACCATGGCCAATGCACCCTGTTTTAGCATCAACTAGGAGCCAACTAGGAGTCATGCGTTGGGGGATGCCGCCCCCCCAGGCTTAGCACCCCATGAGGGGATGGTTATGACTATCGCCACCACGCCTACCATCCCTAGAACCTAGTCCATCCTCAGCGCAACATCCACCGCTGCTGAATGTGAGTTAACCTGAGTTCGGGATAAGCCAAATGCTGCAATCTTGAGAAACCTGTTGCCAGCTTGTGCTGTAGACCTCACCCTAAATCCTTCTCCCCAAGGGAGAGGGACTTTGAGCCTTCTAGCTCCCCTCTCCTCCCTAGGAGAGGGGCTGGGGGTGTAGCTTGCTTCCCGTAGGGTGGGCTACCAGGGGATCTAGTCACGATGTCTAACCCGAACTGAGGTTGAGTTATGTTGCTTGGAAGCTGACGCCAGAGAAGCTTGATCAACTCTGTGTAGATAATCCAGATTTACGCCTTGAATGAACTCAGGGTGGAACGTTGATCGTGATGGTTCCAATGGGTGGCGAGACGGAGAATAAGCCACCAGGATTTGGTCTTGACTGCTCTTCCCAGACCTGAGGAAAGCCAACAGTCTTGGCCAGACGCCTAGAAAGAACCTGATAGACTAGGCAAGGCTTTTAATACCCCAGCCGCCCTGCGATTCATCGGTTATGCGACTATGATGTCCGACTTCCCCGACGATTTTTCTGGCGATCTTTCTGGCAGCAATTCCGACTTGCCAGCGGTTCCTGATATGGCTGAAGTGCCGCCTGTTCCAGACCACGGTCAAGTCCATCTCAAAAGCGATGGCCTACGTCTGTGGCTGGCCTTGCCCCCCGATGCCGATGGGGAAGGAAATCTGATTTCCTGGTCGGCGGTGCTACAACAGTTGCGCCAGCGTTTAGAGGCCACGACAACGGATCGAGAACCCCAAACGGAAATTTATCTGCAAGGGGGGGATCGCTTGCTGGATGTGCGCCAAATCCAAACCCTGACGGAGACTCTGGACGAGTTTGCCCTTGTGCTAAAGCGGGTTGTCACCAGCCGTCGCCAAACCGCCCTAGCAGCGGTCACGGCTGGCTACTCTGTGGAGCAAATGGCAGCGGTAGATCATCTGGTGCAGTCGCCCCCGCAGACTGGACGCCCCCAATCTGAGCCCCTCTATCTACAAACGACCGTTCGCTCAGGGGTCGATATTCGCCATGCGGGTAGCATCATCATTCTGGGCGATACTAACCCCGGTAGCGCCCTCATGGCCGATGGCGATGTGATTGTTTGGGGACGGTTGCGAGGTATGGCCCATGCAGGGTTTAGCGGCGACCGTAGCCGTCGAATTATGGCCATTCAGATGAAGCCCACCCAGCTCCGCATTGCCGACCTAATGGCCCGCCCACCCGCCGATGGCCCCACCGAGGACTGGCCCGAAGTGGCCTATGTCGGCACTGATGCCATCCGCATTGCCCGAGCCCAAGACTTTGCTAAAACCCAACTTAGCCCCGGTGGCCTAGGGTTTGAGGAACCCTAGACCGATGCTGGCCATGCTCAGGGTTAGGGCTTTTAAGGGGGGTAACGCCCTAATCATGCGATAAGGCTAGAGGCGCTGTGTTCTGTGTACGAGGCAATGAACCGATACCGACCCCCCTACCCGTTGTAACAATAGCCGCTCGTAGGGTGCATTCGCGGCACCCCCATTCTTTGCCCCTGTGGTACAAATTCGTGGCCGCAATGCACCACCGTTTGGGCCATTCACGCCTTACCCATGGTGAATTTTTTCTTGTAGAGGTTTGGTGCATTGCTTCGCGTTGGCGCTAGCCTCGCCTTGGCGTTATGCACCCTACGGGGGCGACAACCGATGGCCCCCTGTGGCGGCAAAGCGTTCTTGCACGAGGCGGTGAATGAACCGATACCGACCCCCCACCCGCTGCAACAATAGCCGCTCGGTGCAGTGGTTGAGGAAACGGGCATAGTTCCAGGGGATGGCGTTGGTGCGGTGCAGCACTAGGCGGAGAGAGAAATGTTGGACACAGGCATACCAGCCGCTATTGCCACCACCTAACAAGACTGCGAAGGCAATGCCTTCTATCAAGGCCCGTGGCCAGTCAAAGGTAAGCGAAATACTACCATTAGCCACCGCACCAGCGAATTGGCCACCTATCGCTAGAAGTACAGTAGCCGGGTAGGTTGCCAGTGAAACAGGCAAGATATTCTGGGCAGCTTTAAGAATGCCTTGATTCGGCTTAGTTCGGCTCACAATATCAGTTTTTAATGCATTAATCAGCCCGTAAATCAGCCCGACAATCAGCCCTCCAATCAGCCCTCCAATCAGCCCTCCAATCAGCCCTCCAATCAGCCCATTTCGTAATTCTTTTAAAAAACTTTTTCGCGCGAAGCGCGAAAAAGAAAAATCGAAATTTTCAACCGTAGCAATAGAACTATCCCCTCCAATCAGCCCTCCAATCAGCCCTCCAATCAGCCCTCCAATCAGCCCGACAATCAGCCCGAAAATCAGCCCGACAATCAGCCCGACAATCAGCCCGAAAATCAGCCCGAAAAGCTTTTTTTGTTTACGGTTAGCCAACATATAGGGCTGCATTTTCTCAATCAAAAATTCGTCCTCAGATTGGGCTTGCAATTGTTGAGCCAACCACGTTAGCCAGTGGCGGGTTTGTTGGGGGGTGGGTTGTTTGTGGGGTGGGTAGGTGCGGCTGGCAATGGGGGCGTGTAGTTGCCGTTGGATGTAGGCATCGAGCAGGTAATCGAGCCGTTCTTGGGGGGTGGTGAGGCGTTGCCATTGGGCGGGGTCGATGTTGTCGTTGGCCAAAATGGAAACGCTCAGCAGCAGGGGGGTGCGTACCAGGGCCAAAAAGTCGGGGTCTTGGCGGACGGTGTGCCACAGGGGTTCCATGCCCAGGGAAGCAAAGTAGGTGGCCAGTTGGCTGTCGGTGAGGGGTTCTAGGCAAATGGCCCCATTCAGCAACAGCTTGGTGGCGTAGAGTTCGTATTCTTCGCGGCGGCTGCACACTAGCAATTGGCTGGCCCCTTCGCCCGATTGCAGCCAGTCGTTAATTTTTTGCACGGCGGGTTCTTGGCGGTGGGGCGGCAGTTCGTCTAGGCCATCTAGCAGGGGCAGCAGGGTTTGGGCCTCTAGCCAGGGTTGGCCCAGCTTGGGAGATACGCCGTATTTCAGCTTTAGTTCGCTCAGCAGCCAGTCTTTTAGGGTTTGGTTGTCGTCTTGCCAGGAAGACAGGTTAAACATCACCGGAATCGGCTGGGTGCGGTCGGTGTTGGCCCGCTGTACCAGGGCGGCGGCTAGGTCTAGCATGGTGGTGGTTTTGCCTGCGCCGGGATTGCCCAAAATCAACAGCCTGCCGTTGATGTCCTTGCGGTCAAACACTTCAACGATGGCGGTTTCGGGGGCGAGGGGGCGGCTGGCTTGGTCGGCAATGCGAAGCTGGCTATCCCAGGTGCGGCTTACCTGGTGGCGTTGTTCGGCCTTGCCCAGGTTTAGCAGCACCGCATTGTGAAGGGATTGTTTGAGGCGATCTTGCACCTCAGCCCACACGGCACTGAGCAGGGTTTTCTCGTTGCGGTCGGTGCGTTGGGAGGGGGGCTGGTTGGGGAGCGGCCCATGGTTGTTGAGGACATTCTCCAGGGAAGTTTGCAGAGCTTCCAAGCCTGGGCCGATGGTGCTGTCTATCCAGGTCATTAGAGCAGAGACGCGATCTGCCTGGGGGGCCGTTGCGGGGGGGATGTTGCCCTTGGGTGGGTTGAGGTCGAACACCACCTGCTCAAACTGGGGAGGCGGGAGATGGAGTAAGAACTGGTAAAGCTGGGTGCGGTTTTGAGGAATAGCTTTGCCTCCTAAAGCCTGTAGGATGCGCCAGCACCAGCGTAACCCATCTTTTTTATACAGCGCTTTCCGTAAACGACATTTTTCAAATAATCCGTGCCCTCGTGGCTTGGCGGTGCTTGGGTGCCCGTTTCGAGGGGCTAAATTCGAGGGGCTAAAATCGTTACAATCTCAGTAGATCACAAACTCTCTTTACTGCCCTCAGCTTGGCCCTCACCCTAAATCCCTCTCCCAAGCTGGGAGAGGGACTTTGAAGGACTTCCGGCTTCCCTTTCCCCCCTGGGAGAGGGGCTGGGGGTGAGGGCCAAGCCCATACGAAGAGACATCTTTGTGATCTACTGAATCTACGAGTACGCTAAATCTTATTCACATCCCTCAGCTTCCATGAGCCAAAATCTGACCTTAGAACTCAGTGAACAGGTATATGTGGCTATTCAGCAACAAGCCCAAGCCGTAGGGCTATCTCCATCGCAGCTCGTCGCTACCCTGGTAGAAAAGCAGTTCACGCAGGCATTCAAGCAATTGGATAAGGTTGAGAAAGACACGGCACGGCTAAGGTTTGAGCGTCATTTTGGATCGCTAGTACTCGATCACCCTACTAATGTAGACAACGAAAGCATTGATGACGATCTGGCCAGAGAGTATGCCAGTATCCATGAGGATGACTAGTGCTCCTCGATACCTCTGGATTACTCTGTCTACATTTTGCGGCTGAACCACAGCATACTCAAGCCTGTCTTGCCTACCAAACAGCGGTCACGCGGCTAACTCATAACTACATCATTTCGGAGTATGTTGCCCTTGCGAATGCTCGACGGTTTCCCCGCGCCTCCGTGCTTAATTTTGTGGTTGATCTGTTAGAAAACCCCGACATCGAAACCCTATGGGTTGATGAGCCAATTCACCGAGCTGCCGTTGAATTGCTCACTCTACGGCAAGACAAAACCTATTCGCTCTGTGATGCAGTCAGCTTTATTGTGATGCGCCAACGAGGTATTTCTGAAGCATTAACAACGGATCGTCACTTTGAGCAGGAAGGTTTTGTCCGGTTGCTTAAGCCAACTAGTACTCTGAGGTGGAGATTTCTCGACTATTGTCACGCAGACGTCGCGCAAGCCTATGGCAAGCCATAGGCTTGCGCGACGGTAGACATATTTGTGCCTCAGAGTACTAGCTCATGAGAGGACGTTGGCCAGAGAGGTTCTTAGGGCTTCTATTCCTGGGCCGATGGGGCTATCTAGCCAGGTGAATAGTTCCGGCACCCGTTGGCCTTGGGGGGCAGAACTGGGGGAAATATTGCCCTTGGGTGGGTTGAGGTCAAACACCACCATTTCAAACTGTGGCCCTGGCAAACTCAGCAAAAACTGGTAGAGCTGGGTGCGCCCGTGGGGGATGGCCTGGGGGATGGCGTTTGCCCCAGATCCTTCGGCCCTTACCCCCGGCCCCTCTCCCACGGGGAGAGGGGAGGTAGAGGGGGTGGCGGGGGTGGGGGGCTGGATTTTGTTGAGGAGGGTGGGGATTTCGGCGGCGGGTTGGCCTGTGCGGGTGATGGCATTGCAGGCCAACTTAAAAGCAAAGGGAACCTTGCGGCCTGCGCCGAGGGCATCATAAAAGCCGACGGCAAACTCGATGGCGGCGCGGTCGGGGATGGCTTGGGTCATGCCGATGACGTAGGGCACATAGTCGGCGATGGCGTTGGCCTGCACCTCGCTGTAGCAGCCATTTAGCACCACACAGGTCAGCGGTTCTGGAAATTCCGTGGGGTCGGCAAACAGGGCAAACAGGTTCGCTAGGGCGTTGCCATCGATGAGTTGGGCTTGGCCCGTTTCGTCCTCAAAGGCCAGCCCCGCTTCGCCATTGCCATGGCCCGAAAAATGGACAATTTGGGGCATCTCATCCAGCATCGCCCGCTGAATATCGCGAGAACGCACCGCCTCATGGGAAATTAGCGCAAACTGATCCCGTTGTTGGGCGCGGCGGAGACCTTCTTTGATGTCCCGCAGTTCTTCATCGAGGCGCAGGCGAGTGGTGTTTTTGGGGTTGGCGGCAAGGAAGAGAATCTTGGGCATGGCTGAGGCATTCAAAACCAGCAAATTGCCACAAATATAGCCCTATTTTGGCTGTATTACAGTTGCGATATCTTCCCCACTTTTTCTGGGTGGGACGGTTACTGTAGTGGGCATAGGCGCATTCAAGGCGTTGTTATGACCACTGCTTCAGAAAATTCTGGCCGACTGTATGCCCAACCTACCCAGGGCCACATGTCCCTTGGGCGTGGAGTGCGGGCGGTGCTGTTTTGGGGGCCGATAGTCGTGGTTTTTGCCCTGTTGCTGCTGGCGCTGCCGCCGAGGGGGCGAACTGCGGGGTTGGTCGGTAGTGGCATTGTTGCGGCCCTGTGGGGCGTTTTGGTGAGCGGCGTGCGGGTGGCGGCAGAATGGGAGCGGGGCGTGATTCTGCAACTGGGCAAGCTGCAAGATGTGCGTGGGCCTGGCTTGTTCTATGTGGTGCCTGTCATCGAAGCGGTGCAGTTCATTGATACCCGTACTCTGGTCATCAACATTCCGCGCCAAAAGGTGATTACCCGCGACAATGTGCCCGCCGAAATTGATAGCGCTTTGTTCTTTCAGGTCAACGACGCCAAAAAGGCCGTGGCTTCAATCCAAGACTTTCGCTTTGCGGTGTCGCAGTATGCCCAGGCGGCCTTGCGGGATGTGGTCGGCGGCCTATCGTTGGATGAACTGCTGTCGGAGCGGGAGCAAATTCAAGGACAAATTGGCTCCATCGTGGAATCCCAGGTAAGGGAATGGGGGATGCACATCGACGCCATTCGCCTGCAAGACATTGAATTGCCCGAAGATCTGAAGCGGATGATGTCTCGCCAAGCCTCCGCCGAGCGCGAAAAACGGGCCACCATCACCAAGGCCGATGGGGATCGCCTCGCCGCCCGCAGCCTCGCCCAAGCCGCCGCCATCATGGAGAAAAACCCCATCGCCCTAGAACTGCGCACCCTGCAAAGTATCGACGGCCTAGGAGCCAGCCCCTCGAATACGGTGGTGCTGTTCCCGGTGCAGTTGGCCCAGGCCCTAGCTTCCCTCAAAACCCCCAACGACGCTTCGCCAGTGGAAGGCGAATAACGAGCAGGATCATGGGTTTGCAGACTGCCCCCTAGGCTGGCCATAGCGGGCTACCGCATAACGGTGGGCCTCTAGTTCTTCGGTGTCCCCTAGGGGCGGTAGGGTGAGGGTGGGGTCTTGGTATTTGCGGCGCAGGGCCAGACCCAATAGATAATCGGCAAAATGAGGATTTTTGGGCAGCAGAGAGCCGTGCATGTAGCTGCCGAAGACGTTTTTGTAGCGGGCACCTTCGTATTCGGCGGTGGCGTTATTGCCAAATCCAGCGACGGTTTTGGCCAGAGGTTCCATGCCTTCGCCTAAAAAGGTTTGGCCAGAGTGGTTTTCAAAGCCGACCAGGGTTTTGGGGATGGCTGGGGGTTCGGCAGCCTGGGAATCAGCAGCCTGGGAATCGGCAGCCTGGGAATGGGCATAGAGACTCTGCATTTCCTGGTACATGGTATCGGGAATTTCCGCCACCAGGTTGCCAATGCAGCGCTGCTTGACCTCGGTGCCGGGGGCTTTGGTGTTCACGTTGATGATCCTCAAACCGGGCGTTTCTTGGCCGTTGCCCATTAAAAAGGTGTTGCCCATCAGTTGGTAGCCGCCGCACACCCCCAAAAACACCACCCCTGCCTCGGTGTCGGCCTTGATGGTATCGGCCTTGAGCTGGTGAAAGTCTTCCACTACGGCCACTTGGTCGTTGTCTTGGCCGCCGCCCATAAAGTACAGGTCGGTCTCCCCTGGTCGAGAAACTTCGCCCATCGATAGGGATTTTACGGTGCAGTCAATCCCGCGCCACTGGCAGCGCCGTTTTAGGACGATCAGGTTGCCCGTATCGCCATAGAGGTTGAGGTGGTCGGGGTAGAGGTGAGTGAGGGTGAGGGTGTAGGCCATGGGGAGTCGGGAGTCGGGAGTCGGGAGTCGGGAGTCGGGAATGGGGCACGGTAGGGGCGAGGTCTTCTTGTCTGTCTTATCTAAGGGATCTATCAGGCTAAATCAAACAATATCGAGGGTTTTGCCCATTAGTTTGCGGAATTCCAGCATGGCGGTGTAGGTGGGCATGACGAAAACGGTATCGCCATCGAGGGCATAGGCGAAGGATTGGTCGATGGCGTCGTGGATGGATTCCACCGTGGGGATGGGGCCTGGAGGGTTATCGAGGGCGTATTTCAGCCGCACCCGCATATCCTTGGCCCGAATGCCGCTGCACAGCACCCAATCCAAATGGGCCTGATTCAGTCGCTCTAGTTCGCTATCCCACAGCCAGGAAACATCTTTGCCGTCGGCGGTGTTGTCGTTGATGGCGAGGATGAGCTTGAGGGCAGGGATGTGGCGCAGCAGTTCTAGGCTGAGGCTGAAGCTGGCCGGGTTTTTCACCAGCAGAATCCGATAGTGAACGGTTTTGTCGCCCACCTGGCGGCTGAGGATTTCCCCTCGGCCAAAGGCGGGTTGGAAGGTTTGCAGTCCCTGAATGGCCAAATCTGGGGCTAACCCCATCAGAGTAGCCATGGTCAAGGCGGTGAGGGCATTATAGACATGGAAAAAACCGGGGGAGGCGGTGCGGGCCTGGGCAATCTCAATGGCCTGATCCGCCACGGTGCCATGAATGGCAAAGTCCGTCGTTAGGTCTTCGTTGATGCGAAGGTTGGTGGCCTCTAGCCCTGGGGTGCCCGGTTCGCGGTGGTGCAGTTTTCCTTCGTAGGGCAAAAAGCGGGCGTATTCTTCGGCTAGGGAAACGAAATAGGTGGGGTTAGGCAAGCCCTGGGTGAGGCGGGAGGTGCGGGGATCGTCGCCATTCACCACCACCTGGGCCTGGGGGCATTGGGCAATGCCATCGCGAATCAGCTTTTCGGTGCGGTCAATTTCGCCGTAGGCATCGAGCTGATCGCGATACAGGTTCGTCACCGCAATCACCTGGGGCTTCAATAAGGTGGCGATGCGGGGCAGGGTGGCCTCTTCTACTTCTAGGATGGCATGGGTAAAATCCAGCCGTCCTAGGGCATTGCTTTGTTTGAGTAATTCCGACAAAATGCCCTGGCTGAGGTTAGCTCCGGCCTTGTTCCGCAGAATTTTCATCCCCACTCCCTGGCTCACCATGGCATCGAGCATGGTTTGGGTGGTGGTTTTGCCGTTGGTGCCCGTAATCGCCACCACCGTAGGGATCTGCTGCACTAGCGCCCCCAGGGCAAAGGGAAAATATTTGCCCACCAGATATCCCGGCAGGGCCGTTCCCGATCCCCGTCCTGACAGCCGTAACACTACGGTTAGCGCCTTGGCAAAGGCCACGATGGGAATGAGCAGCAGTTGGTTCATGGCAGACCGCAGGATAGGCACAGAAACATCCCAAAGGACAGGGAACATTCTGTCCAAGGTACCGCAAAGATATCCCCTGGGATCAGCGAGATCAAGCTAAGCCAACTGAGCCAACCCTCAACGGCCTAAACCTGTTGAGGGTTGGGTGGGAGCCGCAGGGGATAGCCCTTGGGTTGATGAGAAGTGCGCTATGGCAGCCATCGGCAAGGTCAAGGTCATGAAGGCAATGACAATACCGAGCAGATTGGAAAAAATACTGGGAGGTTCCCCCGGAGGGGTGTCGGGTTGACTGGCAGAATCCATGCAATTTTAGGACTGAAATCAGCAAAGTGGGCTTGATTGACCTAGGTGGTCACGCAACGGGAAAACCCGTCAGCCCATTCGTTATATCGCCGCAGAACCTTATATCAGACCATCTTAGACATCACGCCACAACAAACAGTTCCCAAGAGCACAAAGCTCGCGTTCTTCGCTATGGATTGCTGACAAAGCTAACAGGCGCGAAGAACCGCTAATCATGATCTGCGACCACCTGGATCACCATTCCCAGGCTTGGCCCGCATCCCTAGCGAATAGAGAACTATCCAACTAGGCTCATAGTCTATCATTCCCTACGGTTGGTGGGCAGATCTGATACCAAATCCGACTAGAAAACCCCCTAAACGAACGGAGGCTCCGATAAGTTCAGCTAAGTTCAGCCTGAGCGGGATCAGCGTTTGAATCGGGGGTAAGTGACCAGGATTTGTATGAATCGTTACAAAACCTGAGTTCGGGATAAGCCAGCCGCTGCAATCTTGAGAAACCTGCTTCCAGCTTGCGCTTTAGACCTCACCCTAAATCCCTCTCCCCAAGGGAGAGGGACTTTGAGCCTTGCTAGCTCCCCTCTCCTCGTGGGAGAGGGGCTGGGGGTGAGGGCTACCAGGGGTTCTGGTCACTATGTCTAACCCGAGCTGAGGTTACAAAGATTGCTGACTTGAGAGGCGGTTGCCTAGGAGCGGCCTGCTAGGGCTACGGGAAAGGGCGACGCCCCAGATCCCACTGTGGGGTCTAGGACATCGCCCTTTGTCGCGACTTAGGACGCAGGAGTCGGTCTTAGTGTCGTTGCCGGAAGTCGTTGAGCCACTCACGGAGTTGGTCAGCGGCAACTTCCCGTCCCCCCAAGCCAAAGGCGAGGGCAATGGCGACGGCAATGGCCCCCATCAATAGCCCAAAGGCCAGGTTAACAATGTCGGGAGCCACGCCCATTTGCTGAAGGGCCATCGCGCCAACGAAAATCAAGATCGAGATGCGGGTTGCTTGGGCCAGTAGCTTGGCCTGCCCGGTGCCCATGGCGCTAACCAGCCGAAAGGCTAAGTTTGCCAGGTAAAGGCCCACCGCAAACACGACAAAGCCGCTGAGCACCCGTACCCCTACCCGCAGCACCGCCCGCACAATCTCAGTGAGGCCAGCGAAATTGAGAATTTCCGTGGCTGTTACGGCTCCAAACAGAACCACAGCGACCAGGGTGATAATCCCCATAAATTCCGAGGGGGTGCGTCCCGGCGAAGCCGATGGGGCCACCGGAAGAGTTTCGCTATCCAGACCAGGGGGAGTAGGGGGAGGACTGGTCTGAAGCTCGGGTAGGCCGAGGATTTCCAGAATGTTGTCGAAGCCAGCACTGCGTAGCAGCTCTGTGACCAGATTGGCCACAAACTGCCCCACGAAATAGGCGGCTGCCAGCACTACCCCGGCCATAATCACCTGGGGAATGGCGGTCATCACCTGTTCCAGCATCAAAATAGCTGGTGCAGAAATGGCATCAATGGCCAGCTCATTGAGGGCCGCGACCACCGTGGGAATCAGCACCAGCACATAGGTCAAGGTGCCGACCAGGCTAGAGAGGGATAGCCCTTCATTGGCGTTAGATTTTAAGCCCATGCGTGGGCCAATGTGGTCGGCCCCGATGGCGATGAGCAGGTTGGTGGACACACCTCGCACAATGCGCGCAATAATCCAGCCCAGAACCAAGATTAGCCCTGCGGTAATCAATCGCGGAATGGCCTGGAGGAAGGAGTTGATTAAGTCTTCAACCGGAGTGAGCAGCCCTGGCAACTGAAGGGCACTGAGCACCAGGGGAATGAACAGCAGCAAAATGAACCAAAACAGCACATTGCCGATGGTTTCATTCAGCACTACGGGGCTGCGGTTGCCCTCTAACCCTGCCTGCTGAGCAAGGCGATCATCCAAATTAAACCGACCCAGCCCGCTGACTACCAGGGTGCGCACCAGCGTGGCGACCACCCAGGCAATACCCATCAGGAGAGCCGCTCCACCGACCCTCGGCAGATAGGCAAAAATTTGGTCTAGGAAATTGTTCAGGGGGGTGGAGACCGCCGTTAGGTTCAGGGCATTGAGGGAGGCGACAATGGCGAACAGAAAAATGAGCCAGTACACCAGGGTCGCTGCCCATTGCTCTACAGGCACTTCCTGATCACGCTGACCCCATGAGGCCCAGCGCGCTAAGCGGTTGTCTAGCTGGGTGCGTTTGAGGATGTTCTTGACGGCTAGGGCAACCACGGTAGCAATGAGCCAGCCTAGCAACAGCAGCACAATGGCCCACACGAGACTCGGCAAAAATTGCCCAAGCTGCACCGAAACTTCCTTTAGAAACAGGCTGAGAGACGTGGTGGGGCTGGCTGATATGGGCACTGGGTCAGCCTGGGCCAGCGGAAAAATAGAATGGTAGATCTGTAACATACGCAAACAGGGGAGTAAGGGGCATCTGGAGGAGCATGGACTAGGCTAGAGTTCCTTCCTGAGTTGGATGCAGTTGATTGATAAGGTTCAAAATCTCACTGTCATCCGGGGTTCTACGGAAAAGGCTAGTCTAGCTATCTCGTAACGTTATCATCCCAGTTTCAATTCCGCCAAACGTCCCTCTAGGGAAGCGTGTTCTCCTCCTGTGGGTAGAAATCGTCAATATTACTCAAATTTTCCCAAAAGCCAATGCCAAACACCCGCGTTTTTCAACAATCTGTTACTATCCAGGCTGATCTGACGGCGGTAGATCGCTGTTTTACCGATTTAGAGCACATGCATCGGTGGCTGAATCCGGCCCTGCGTTGTGAGCCGATTGATCCCTGGGATACCCAACTGGGCCGTCGCTGTCGCTTTATTCTGCGAATTCCCCTATGGCAGCCCAGCCTCCAGTGCACAGTGATTGTTCGCCAACCGGGGTTAATCGTGTGGGCTTTTGAGGGTTTTTTTCGAGGGCAAGATCGCTGGCAGTACGACCACACCCCTGACGGCACCCTGCTGCTCAACCGCTTTGAATTTGAGATTCCGAATCCCGTAGTGGCCTGGGGATTTTATACCCTGGCAGCCCCCTGGACACAGCACGATATGCAGGCCCAGTTACAGCGTCTCAAACACCTTGCTGAAGCCCAGGTGTAGCTTTCGGGTGATGATTCCGCCAGATTGCCGAAAAGCCACCGAGCCAAGAACTCGGTGGCTTTTCGGAATGGATTTTAACGAAGCCTAATGGGTGAAACGAAGCGCCCTCAGGCCGCTAGGATGCGGTACTCTGGGCTGCTAGCATGGCTTTCAGTTGTTCCAGTTGGTTGGCCCAGCGAGGGTCAGGCTGAGCAGCGGTGCTGGCCGAAGACACGGTGGCAGGAGTGGCAGCGGCCTTACGGGTATTGCCACGGGCCCGCTTACCGTTAGCACTGCTGCTTTCCCGATGGTCGGCTTCCGGTTCGGTCTTGGTGCGGGGCAGCGCTTTCTCGATCTTCATCGACAGATCGGTCAAAACTTGGCCGTTGAGTTGAGCGACGATTTCATCAGCCTTCTCCTCGGTTTTGACGGTCACAAACCCAAATCCCCGACATTTCCCTGTTTTCTTATCGGAAATCAGTTTTACAGAGACCAGATCATCGCTGTACGCCGCAAAGACGTTCTCAAAATCTGGGCGCTGCAAATCCCTAGAGAGATTGCCAACGTAAAGGCGGATGGACATCTTAAGATACCTCTCGTGTTCCAACAAGCTAAACAAACATTTATACAGGGCCATACAGTCGCTAGCCTTAGGCATGGCGGTTTGCCCTGGAGACTTGATACCTAAAAAGTTGGTTTTCTTAAGGGAATGAGGCCCATACCCAGGAGAAATCACGATATTAAACTAACATCGTCCAATCACTGATATTGTCCCATCTGTGGTCGCTAACCAGAGATGCTCAAGCCAGATTCCAGCGAATTACTTCGCCCCTGTCCTGGATTGGCCCATCGCTACCTGGCTGTCATGTCGCCAGCGGTAAAACCGTATATTACCGGCCATGGACAATTGCTTGTCTAGGGCGGCTGTATGCTATGAATCCCCCAGTCGAACCATTTATTAAGGTAACACGGTATTAGAGGTTGTACGAGAACAGCGAAATACTTGTGTCTGAAATTTAAATAAAAACCAGCCGTTGCAGGCTGGTTCATTTGCTGTGTTGAGAGTAGGAGAACCTGATACCTACGAACACTAAACTATCGTCCAGTCCAACTCTGAACTAGCCAAGCAGGCGAAGGCATCGGATTTCGTAAACAAATGTAACATTGACTAGAACATTTCGCAACATAAGGCCAAAGCTACCTAGACCTAGGTCGGATTGAATCAAGCGCATGGCCAGAAAAGGCCTAAGGAATTGACGCGCCCGTCCAGATCATCGCAATGCCGCCTAGGCACAACCCTAGGCTGATGGCCGTAGCCCAAATGGGGGCTGTAATCAAGACGGCTTGTCGTCGAGAGGCGAGCTCAAGGCTAGCCACGTCAATCCATAGAACGCCGTCGCTGCGCCGCCGCCAGCCGGAAACCGTAACCGAACGGCCCACCCATTGGTCGAGGGGAGACGATTTCCACCACAGGTTCCAAAGCAGGGGCTGAGGTGAGGAAAAGTGTAGTTTGACGAGGCCACCCAAGGTTTTGAGGTAGCAGTCGGTTCCTGGGGGTAGGTCGTTGGGGCGCAGGAGGGTGCCCGCTAGGCGGCAGGGATATCCTTCCACGGGGATCTGATCGAGTGGCCCCAACAGCAAGCTAGGATCGGAAATAGGCTGTTGCTGGGGAATATCGGGATATAGGGTATTGATGCGAAGCAGGAGTCCTAGTCCCAGTCCTAGCAGTAAGCCACCGTATAGCAGGCTTTCATCCTGGTACCACCAACTTAAGCGCTGCCACCCAAACCGCAACACCAGCCCTCCCACAAACCAAAACCCTAGGGCTAAACCGCCCCCGACACACAAACCTAGAACGGGGCTTTTTTGGAGCATGAGGCGAGGCATGGACAGGGGCGACGGCGGGGCCGTTATCGGTTCGGCAAGGTTGAGGGCGGTCTGCTGGCGTTGCAGGGCTCGCTGGTTGAGCCAGTGCAGACGTTCACCCAGGGGGGTGTGGGTTGCCCCTCCCACTAACCAGTGCCGATAGGGGTTGGCCCAATCGGCTAAGACGGTGGTGGCTTCCCCTAGGTGTGTTGCCCAGGATCCAGGGCTGAGGGCAGCTTGCGGGCTAACGGGCATCAAGAGATCGAGGCTCCACCAGAGGGGGGGCAGTGTTCCCCGTTGATCGACGGAGGCTGGGAGTTGGGCCGTGATCCAGCGCAGGCTCTCCCGTTGTCGATCAGGCCGCTGGAGCCAATGGTCTACCCGGCGATCTGCCCAATCGCTGCGAAGTCTGGAAATCCACAGCAGCCCCCGCCGTAATGCCCAAAACAATCCATAGCAGAGGTAGGTCATGGTGCCTAAGCCCCCCCTGAGGACAGGAGCCGATTGATGCTGATGTGCGGTGGCTAAGCGCCTATGGATGGCTTGGATTATCACCAAGAGGCCACCCAAGGAAGAAACGACCGCCGTGGCGCGATTCATCATGTGGGCCAGTTCGTAGAGGTAAAATATCCCCAACATGTCGCTATCACACTGATCGAGCAACCCCTGGCTAACCACAATGCGCAGGTGTCGAGGCCGCCAACCATAGCTAAAACAGAGGGGCACCGCATCGGGTAGAAGCCGCAATTCCGGTAGATACCATCCCTGCCGCTGACATTGTTGGCGCAGTAGCTGGAGTGCTGCCAAGTGCTGGCCTTGCAGTTGCCGACTGGTCAGGGGCCGCTGCCCATGGAACCGAGTGAGCAGGAAGTCCATCCACCACGGGCTTGTGAGCACTAGACCCACAAACAGCAACAGGATGGGGCCTGTGTAGGTGCGCTCTAGCAATGCTAGGCCACCTCGGTCGAAAAGCCGACCGCCTTGGCGCACCACGGCGTTGATGCCCCGGAGAAGGCTATGGAAACCCGTAATGACGACCCAGAGCGTGAGGCAGATAACCGCAAGCTGCACACCCCACAGTTCGTAGGGAGGTCGCCACGGGGGCTGACGTTGTCCGCTTCCCGTAGTTTTATGAGCAGCTCGCGGCGGTCGCTGCTGGGAAGATGGGGCCGCAGCAGGGGAGACCACCGGAGGTACTGGACGCGGTGGAGGAGCTACTTTGGTTGGCGACAAGTTATCTTCATCTTGATTAAGCTGCCAGTAGAGGAACAGTGATTCTCCGGTTTCTGGCGTCTCTGGGACTGCCGATTCGTTGGGGGCTTCTGGCTGGGGTACGGGTTGCCTGGGAGGATGGCGAATCTGGGCCTTCAATCCTTGAGGAGTGCGCCCGAAAGCTGGCGGGGGAGAGTCGTCTAAGGGCACAAACCCCGTTGGGTCAGCGCTCAGGGCAGATGGTGAGGCTTGATCTAACGGATCGGCAGACTGAGCCTGTTCAAGGGGCACAGCATTGGCCGATTGGGCAGGGGCTGGCTGGGGCAATGCTGGCAGTTGTGCCAACACCCCTTCAGCCCAACGACAGGCTTCAGGGATTCCCCGCGCGATGATTCGCTGACAGCCCTGGCGAGCTTGATCAATCTGCCCAAGCTTTTGATGGGCACGAATGAGACCCATCTGTCCCTTGATCGTTAGGGCTGGATTCGCCGCCTCAACCTGCGCCAGTTGCTGAAACCAATCGAGTGCCTCTCCGTACTGCCCTCGCTTGAAGGCCCGTACGCCTTGGGTGTAAAGATAAGTCGCCCGATCTTCCTTTGAGATGGATGATCCCTGAGGGGAGGACGGGCGCGGGGATTGCGGTTCTAACGGATCAGTCATCGGTTGTTGCCCATCACGCGCATACCAAACGGCCCACAGGACATACTCTAGCCAATCCTGATCCGATCTCAAATGAGGGGGTTCAAAATGATGGGGCCAGTCGAAGTCACTGGTCAGGGGAGAAGGGAACCCCCTAAACTTAAGATTAGGTAAAGACACCTCAGTCCCCTTTGCCGCCTGCAATCATGATTGCTTTGTCCCTGATTTTGACCAGCTTTGTGGCCTGGTTTTTCAGTATGTTAGCGGGCGGCGGCAGCCCCTTCATCCTGATTCCCCTCGTATCTCTATTGCTGGGTACCCAGGCCATTGCCCCCGTCATTACTATCGGAATGCTAGTGGGCAATGCCCAGCGCGGCTATTTGCTCTGGCCGCATATTGATTGGTCGTTGACCCGTTGGTATGTTCCTGGTGCAGCCCTCGGAGCCATCATTGGCGGCTATGGGCTCACCCATGTTCACGCAGAGGGGCTGCAACTGGTGCTGGGAGTAGGACTCATTGCCATGTTTTTGAATGATCTGTTTGGCTCCAAGGAACGTCAATTCACCGTGGAGGCCTGGCACTTTTTACCCTATGCCCTGGTGAACGCCATTGGGTCGGGGCTGATTGGCAGCACCGGGCCAGTGATGAACCCGCTTTACTTTAGCTATGGTCTAGAAAAGGAAGCGATGGTGGCGACCAAAGCCATTCATAAAGTTACCCTCCACCTTCTGAAAATTGCGGTCTACACCGGGCTGGGCATCCTCAATCTTAAATATGTGGCCTATGGGTTGCTCATCGGCGTCGGTGCTGTTCCCGCCAATTGGCTGGGGAAAATCGTTTTGGCAAAGCTATCAGCTCAGCAGTTTCGTCAAATTGTGTATGTTTTTGTGGCCGTCAGCGGCCTCTTCATGATCTGGCAGCAACGACGCCTAATTCTGTTTTGGTAGATCTAGATCTAACAACGTCCCAACCCAATGGTACAGGTTAACCTCCGGATCTCCCTCCAACTGTCGATCCTTCAATTCCGTCAGCCCTAGGGCGAGATCCGCCGCTCGTCCTTTATAGTCTCGATGGGCGGCTAGCATATCGGTGAAAATTCCTTGCTCAATGGCTAGGCGGCTACTCCCTTCCATCACCGGCATCTGGTAGGCTACCGATTCCACGTCATACTTCAGCAGCACAAACAACGCGCCGCCGATGGCCTTAAGGTCTTCCTGGAGACTGCGGATATCGAGGTCTAGCCGATCAAACCCCACCTGGCCTGTAATCCTTACTTCCACAATCGGGGCTACCACCGAGTCCACCCGATCCCTCACCGCCGTCGCCACTATGTCTTGGCACTTGGCCCGCAGGTCATCAACACTCTCATCCCCCTTGGCTATCACTTCGAGGCGTAGAATGGGGCGTTGAAAATAATCCGTTTGTAGGTTTGCCCGCAGCCCCTGGGGAGCCGTCTCTACCAGGTAAGCTCCCCGCCGATGGAGACTCTCTTCAACATTGTTGGCCTCCAGAGATCCAGGGTTAAATACCCATCCCTCCACCTCATACTGGCGGTGAATATGACCAAGGGCTAAATAATCAACCCCAGCGGCTCTCAGTGGTAGGAGATCGGCGTAGCGCAGAGCGCCCGCATAGCGAGCAATTTGGCCCTCTAGGCCGTGGTGAAACATGAGCACCGTTGTCCCTGGCCCAGGGGGTAAGGTTTGAATTGCCGCCGCCATCTGTTCAATGGCCCGAGGGGCGGTGGCACCATACCAGTTCGACCCAATCACCCGTACCCCGCAATCCAAGTCACAGTAGCTACCAGAGCGCGTGGCTGGATTCCATGGCACCAAAAACTCTGCCCCGTGCTTTGGGTCTTGAGGCTCTAGCAATCTCAGCAGCCCCCACTCCGACAGATATTTCAGCCAGCTTGTGGTCGTACCGTAGGGGCGATTATCGTGATTCCCTTCAATGGCAAACACAGGAATATTGGCGTTTTGGAGAGCCTGAAGGCAAAGCTGCGCCTGGTTTAAGGTTGCTGGCTTGATACTGCGGTGCTCGAACAGATCACCGGCGATGAGGACAAAATCAGCCTCAGCCTCGATAGCGTAACGTTCCAGGGTTGTTTGCAGGGCCCGAAAAAAGTCCTTGGTACGCTCAGGGCTGCTATAGCGATCAAAGCCCAGGTGGATATCGGCGATATGCAAGAACTTAGCCATAGACAGACTCCCCCAACGCCCTGTGCCATCTACACGGGAGATGACTCCGCTGCCAGTTCTTCTAACTGCTCCTGCTGATCTCGACTAATACAGGACTGAACTAAATCCTCGATGTCGCCCTCTAGAACGGGCACAAGGGTGAAGTTTTGATTGAGGCGATGATCCGTAACTCGGTTGTCCTTGTAGTTGTAAGTGCGGATTTTTTCAGACCGATCTCCACTTCCCACCTGGGATCGCCGCATGGAGGTTACCGCCTCCTGCTGTTCCCGGAGCTTAATCTCATAAAGCTTGGCCCGCAAAATCTGCATCGCCCGCTCACGGTTTTTCAACTGAGACCGCTCCTCAGTACAAAAAACCCGAATCCCCGTAGGCTTGTGGAACAGATCCACCGCTGTTTCCACCTTGTTCACGTTTTGGCCACCCGCCCCACCAGAGCGCGCCGTCGTGAGTTCAATATCCTTGGGATCGATTTCCACTTCGACATCGTCCACCTCAGGCATAATCGCCACGGTTGCCGTTGAGGTGTGTACCCGTCCTCCTGCCTCAGTCACCGGAACCCGTTGAACCCGGTGTACGCCCGCCTCAAACTTCAGCTTGCTATAGACCCGATCTCCGGCAATTTCGAGAATGGCTTCTTTGAAGCCGCCCATGTCGGCAGCCGACTCACTCAAAAGTTTGACCTTCCAGCCTTGGCTTTCAGCGTAGCGGGAATACAGCCGCACCAGATCCCCGGCCCAAATACTGGCCTCGTCTCCCCCTGCCCCAGCGCGAATCTCTAGCATGATGTTCTTATCATCATTGGGATCGCGAGGCAGCAGTAATACCTTCAAGCGCCCCTCCAGAGCCATCAAGCGCCCCTCTAAGTCTGCCACTTCTAAGGCCGCCATTTCGCGCAGATCAGGATCGCTCGCCGACTCTTTGTAGACTTCCCGTGCCCCAGCCAGTTCCTCCTTCGCCTGCTTCCAGTCTGTATAGACCACAACAGTTTCCTCGAGAGAAGACCGGGACTTAGCGATACGCTGAAATTCAGTAGGATCCTGAGCAACATCAGGATCCGCCATTCTCCGGGTCAGTTCCTGGAAGGTTTGCTCGACGGAATTGAGCTTTTCAATAAGGTACGCTTCAGCCATGGTGTTCAACGCCTGCCCTAGGCTAGGGAGAGATGAGCCGTTTCAATTCCTGCACATCCGCGATGGATAGAAGACGGGCTAAGCTTGGTCTCCCTGCTTCGCTGTAGAAGCATCGGACATGCCGTATTTCCGTAGGAAGCGTTCCACTCGCCCTTCGGTGTCGATAATCTTCTGGGTTCCCGTGTAAAAGGGGTGATTCCCTGACCACACGTCAACATGTAGTTCAGGTTTGGTTGAACCAACGGTCATAATCTCTTGGCCATCACAGAAAACTTTGGCCTCTGGATACCAGGTTGGATGAATGTCAGACTTAGCCATAACTCGTGCCGAAAACAATGACAACAGGAAAAAGCATACCTCCCAAGGGGGAGGCCCAAATCATTAGCGCTTCGAGAACTGAGGAGCCTTGCGGGCCTTCTTCAGACCGTACTTCCGGCGCTCCTTCGCTCGCGGATCGCGGGTAAGATAGCCTTCCACCTTAAGCGGTTTGCGGTTTTCAGGGGCTAACTCACACAATGCGCGTGCTACGCCTAGACGGATAGCATCGGCTTGGCCAGTTAGTCCGCCTCCCCTAACGTTCACCAAAACATCGTAGTCATTTTCAAGTCCCAGGACCTCTAGGGGGGCCTTGGTGGACATCAGATAGGTGGGGTTAAACTGCAAATACTCTTCGCCTGGACGCTTATTGATGGTCAGTTGACCCGTGCCAGGAACCAGACGTACTCGGGCAATGGCGGACTTCCGACGACCGGTGCCCCAGTAGACTGCGCGTTCAGATTGATCGGTGGCCTGCATTACTTCACTTCTCCAGGAATCGTGTTGATAACAAGGGTTTGGGGGCCTTGGGCCTGGTGAGGATGATTTGGCCCAGCATAAACTTTGAGCTTGGTAAACTGCTGACGACCTAGGGTAGTCTTGGGCAGCATACCCTTCACCGCTTGCTCAATGATTCGGCCAGGAATACGAGCTTGCAGCTTGTCAAAGGTCTCCGTTTTCATCCCGCCCGGACGCCCAGAATGGCGACGATAGAGCTTGGTGGTTGACTTGCGACCCGTCACGACGACTTTGTCGGCATTCACCACAACCACAAAGTCCCCCGTATCCATGTTAGGGGTGAAGGTAGGCTTATTCTTGCCCCGCAGAATAGAGGCAATCTCCGTGGCCAGCCGACCTAGGCGCTGACCTTCAGCATCAATGACATACCATTGACGGTCAATGGATGCTTGGGGAGGGATATAGGTTTTCGTTGTCATAGCACTGTTATCCGTTGTTTAAGCGTTACTTGAGAAAAATCACACCCACGGCGTATCGGCTCAACTAGGCTACCGCCAGGTAAAACTGAGGTTGAGCATCAAACCAGACCTCGCAGGGAAAGGGGGAGGGCTGATAACCTACTCTTAGCAAGCAAAGACCTTGGGCCGGAGCCGAGTATTTCACTTGATCCCGTCGCCGATCCCGCCACAGTTGATGAAACGCCGCTGGCGACATCTCTCCTTGTCCCACCTCGACCAACAAGCCCATGATCAGCCTGACCATGCCGTACAGAAACCCCTTTGCCTGGAGTTCTACCGTTAGGAAATCCCCCTGACGGTGGCAGATGGCTTCCTGGAGATCAACCCAAGAATGCGACTTTCCAGACCGAGCGCGATGAAAGGCGGTCATATCGTGATGGCCCACCAGAGTATCCAGCGCATCCTGCATCAAAGCTTGATCGAGATCCTGATGGTGATAGTGCCATACAAAAGGACGCACAAACAGGTTGGGGCAGAATCCGGTGTACAGGGTATAGCGGTACCGTCGCCACTGAGCTGAAAACTGAGCATGCCACTCAGCCTCAACCTGAGCCGAAGCCCGAACGAGAATATCCTGGGGCAAGCGAGCATTCAGGATATCGGCCCAGCGGTGAGCGGGAATAAACGCCGGAGCGTCGAAGTGAGCGACTTGAGCAGCCCCATGAACCCCTGCATCTGTTCGGCCTGCACCACTAACCCGAATTGGGTAGCCTACGACCGCCGCTAGGGCTTGCTCCAGATCCCCCTGGACTGTCCTAGCATTGGGCTGCCATTGCCAGCCATGGAGGTGAGTCCCCACATACTGCACAGCCAGTGCCACCCGCTGAATTGGTTGCCCAAATTCAGCAGGGTTACAGGCGAGGCTACGCTGGATGGGAGACGGTTTGGCCATAGCTAACAGGGAGAGTGCCCAATACGGTGATGTTAGGTCAGCGATGTTAGGTCAGCTCAATAATCGCCATTTCGGAGTTATCCCCTCGACGCCGAATCGTTTTTAGAATGCGGGTATAGCCGCCCTGACGATTAGCGTAGCGCTCAGGAGCTTCACTGAAGAGGGCATGGACAAGCTGCTTATCGTAGATATAGCCCAGGGCTTGGCGACGGGCAGGAAGAGAACCATTCTTAGCGAGGGTTATCATCCGATCGGCCTCTTCCCGCACAGCTTGAGCTCGAGCTTTGGTCGTAGTAATTCGACCATGGCGAATTAGCTCAGTGGTGAGAGCCCTCAACAGAGCTTTACGTTGATCGGCGGGCTTACCCAATTGATGAACGCGACAACGGTGGCGCATGACTCTTAACTTAGGTGAACAATAGAGAAAACAAAAACGGCCTGTGAAAAGCTTCCAGGCAAGAACGTAAAGATGGCCCTAAGAGGTTTTGGAAGCCTTTTCTAGGGGCAACGTAATCCCAAGCCGATCCTGTAAAGCCTCAATCACTTCCTCGGCAGATTTCTGACCAAAGTTTTTAATCTCTAGCAAGTCTTCTTGACTGAAGTCTAGGAGATCGGCCACGGAATTAATTTGGGCCCGCTTCAGGCAGTTGTAAGCCCGAACTGACAACCGTAATTCCTCAATGGGAATTTGATTGTGAGGATTGTCCTCTTCCTTCTCGGTATCATCGGGCTTAGGCTCGAGGGTGACATCCTTGAGCGGAGTGAAGAGGTTGACCAGAATATCGGCCGCTTGGCTCATCGCCTGCTGGGGCGTAATACTGCCGTTTGTCCATATGTCCATGGTCAGTTGGTCTCTCTGCATAGATCCAGAAACGACCACCTCATCGACGGTGTAGTTGACCTTGCGAACGGGCATGAACACTGAGTCAATCTGGATAAAATCTAGAGCCGTTGCGTCATCTTTGCTGCGGTCTACGGCACGATAGCCATGGCCTCGCTCAATGCGAAACTCCATTTCGAGGGTGTGCCCATCCGCCACAGTAGCAATGTATTGATTGGGATTGACCACTTCTACCTCAGAGGGTAGGTCAAAATGGCCAGACGTGACCCGAGCTGGCCCCTGTACCAAAAGTCGTCCAATTTGAGGCTGGCTTGAATAGCTTCTCAAAATAATCTCCTTCATATTGAGGAGAATATCGAGTACATCCTCTCTTACCCCTGTGATGGTCGAAAACTCGTGGGTAGCCCCAGCGATACGTACAGCGGTAATGGCTACACCCTCTAAATTAGAGAGCAAAACTCGTCTAAGCGCATTGCCAACGGTAATTCCCTGGCTGCGCTCTAAGGGCTCGATGACAAACCGACCGTATTGCCCTTGATCGGCCTCTACTATGGACTCAATGCAATCTACATGAAACTGTGTCACGGTGCCGCCTCCCTTGAACCTCGATAGACCTAGCTGGACAAACTTAATACCAGCGACCTAGACCCGCCGCCGCTTGGGGGGACGACATCCGTTGTGGGGAATGGGGGTAACATCACGGATAAGGGTAATTTCGAGGCCTGCCCCTTGGAGCGCCCGAATAGCTGTTTCTCGTCCTGCACCAGGGCCACTAACCATCACCTCAATCTGTCGCATGCCCTGATCCATTGCCCGACGTGCTGCGCTATCAGCAGCCGTTTGAGCGGCAAAGGGAGTACCTTTTTTGGCACCTTTGAACCCGCTAGAGCCCGCTGAAGCCCAGGAGATAGCTTCACCGGACTGATCGGTAATGGTCACAATCGTATTGTTAAAGGTGGAGCGAATGTGAGCTACGCCGCTAGGGATGTTTTTCTTACTCTTGCGTGGACCAGTTTTTCGGGTTGGTTTGGCCATGGTGCTGTCACTAAATCAAAATGAACGTAGACAATCAATAGACAGTCAAAAAACTCGCTACTGATGTCAGCGAGTGTGCCGATTGCAGGTACTTTGGAAAACTCCAAAGTGACGGATTCGGTTTTATTTCTTAGGCGCTTTCTTCTTCCCGGCCACGGTGCGGCGGGTACCACCTCGCCGGGTGCGGGAGTTGGTGCGTGTGCGTTGTCCTCTAACTGGCAAGCCAGCGCGATGACGACGCCCACGATAGGAGCCAATGTCCATCAAGCGCTTGATGTTCATGCTCTCTAGACGGCGTAAGTCACCCTCTACCTGATAGTCGCTCTCGACGGCGTCCCGAAGTTTGGCGACATCAACGTCAGTGAGATCCTTAACTCTGATATCAGGATTTACACCGGTTTTTGCCAAAATTTCCTTGGAACGGGTAAGGCCAATCCCATAGATATAGGTTAGGCCAATTTCAACTCGTTTGTCGCGTGGCAAGTCCACGCCTGCTATCCGTGCCACCTAAACTATCTCCCCAAACGTTGAGCTTAATCTCACAGTGTTGACACTGCCAGCTAGGGCAGTTACTTTCTACAGTCGCCTAGCGCTGAGGGCGCTAATCCAAGAAAACGACGGATTCTTCCGAAACGATGTCCCTTCAAACGTCAGCAAGCCTGGGGCTTACCTCTCCTAAACGCGCTAACCTTGGCGTTGCTTATGCTTAGGATTAGAACAGATCACCATCACCCGACCGCGACGGCGGATGACTCGACACTTGTCGCACATTTTGCGAACAGATGCACGGACTTTCATGTCCAACTCGCACTTCACTACAGAATTGCTATCCTAGCAAAGTGACGGTCGGATAGTCAAATATTGATTTATGTCCTTCAATCAAGATCCCTGTGAGGGGATGGGCTTCGGTCTGCGCGGGGACATGGGGACAGACAATCAACCGCCCAGATCTACGGGACTTACGCTCTCTGGCGGTACTTACACAAACAAGCCGCCTGTTGGGCGGCTTGTTTGGCTATCGAGACAGGGCGATAAGGTGGTTCGTCGGACTGATGGGCCGTGACTGAAACTAGGCCTCGCGCTTGAGAGCAGCTTCTACTTGCCTAAGCTCTTGTTCAACGCGGGTCTTGAGTTTCTCGGGTAGGGGGCGATTAGGATAGGAACTGTAATGGCCGGCAATGGCATTGAGGGCCGTTCGCATGGTGGTGAAGGAACTTAGGCTGGCCACTGAGGAGTCCCGGCGATAACGGGATGCAAAATCACTGATGATGACTTTGGCTGTAGCCTGGGCTTCTGCTTTGGCGGGGTCGTCATCGGGGAGGTCGATAGCGGTTCTGAGGCTATCGACTAGCATCAGGGTATCTTGGCGATAATCCCCAGAGAGAAGGCCGCTAGTGCCAGCGCTGCAACCCGTGAGGCCGATAACCGCAACAAGCATCAGCGCAAACAAGCGAGAAATTAAGGTTTTCATAGGTGTCTGTGAAGAACTTCAAGGCCGAACAACAAGCGATCAAGGCCGACTCAGCGTCATTCAGGTGTTTCCATTTTATATTGAGCGGTGTTCTCGAACACTGTTTTGGCCTGATTCGCTGGGGGCGGTTCTGGGGGGGAACGGTCATCAGGCCGGATAAATTCGTAAGCGGCGATTAGGCTCTTCACCACAGCTCAGGGACTTTAAACGATAGTGTTCAGCGAGTTCGTGCTGCATTTTCCGAATGCGGGCCGACCGGGGCAGTAGTTCCACGGGCTGTCCCTTAGGAATCACGATTTGCTCAACGGCGAGGCGTGCCTCCTCTAGGGCTTCGAGTTCGTCTTCACCGCCATTGTGGGTAAATAGCTCCAGATTAATGGCTTCAGGGCTGTCGTCTAGGCGTAGCAGCCGCTGTAGGGCACGGGTGATTTGGGGAATGCTGTTGGATTTCACTAAATGCACAGGAATATGGCGTCCCTGGGCCATATTTTTGAGTTTGGCTTGGGTTTTGCCGTGGGATCGTAGCGCTACAACGGCATCAGCGCTGTCGATATCCTTGGTAAGGATCAGCGGCATCCGCAGGGTTTGGATGACACGCTCAAGCTGATGACGGCTGACACCGTAGGGATATAGGCGTAATTCATCTCCCTTAAGAGGTTGGTCGTCGCGGTTGTCCGCTGTTTCTAGGAGGTCTATAAACTCTGAAGTTGGCCTTGGTAGGGGGGTGTCACTCCCTAAACTAGCCCCAAAATAGGGGCTACCACCCTGGTTGTGACGGGCTGGGGCAGTTAGGCCACTAGACGGGCTACCGGGAGGTACCATCTGCCCAGCTGCGCGCCAGCCCAGACCCTGCCGTGAGGGTTTAGCCACTTCTCGCCCTGAGCCGGGCAACTCGTGGGTAATTAGGACTTGTTGATTGTCGTCTATCGTACGAATTTGCAGCCCTGGCTGACGTCCCCGCAGCAGGTTGTCAATGGTTATGGTGACATCGTCATGCACAACCCAGCGCTGGCGTTCTAGCATCTCGATAGCGATGTCAAAGGTAGGGGGGGCTTTGCGCTCTAGCACACTTTTCTGGCTACCGCGACGGCGAGCCTCTTCATCGCCTAGGGTGACAGACTGAATACCACCAATCAGATCCGAGAGGGTTGGATTTTTAATCAGATTTTCTAGGCGGTTACCGTGGGCGGTGCCTACGAGTTGCACCCCTCGTTCAGCGATGGTGCGGGCGGCAAGGGCTTCTAGCTCTGTCCCGATTTCGTCGATGACGATGACCTCCGGCATATGGTTTTCGACGGCCTCGATCATCACCCGATGCTGTTCCTCTGGGCGGGCTACCTGCATCCGACGGGCACGGCCAATGGCGGGGTGTGGAATGTCGCCGTCACCTGCGATTTCGTTAGAGGTATCGATAATGACGACTCGCTTTTGCAAATCATCGGCTAAAACGCGGGCAATTTCGCGTAGAGCCGTCGTTTTACCAACGCCAGGCCGTCCCAGCAGCAGAATAGACTTTCCGGTTTCCACCAAATCCCGGATCATGCCAATAGTGCCAAAGATGGCCCGCCCCACGCGACAGGTCAGACCAATCACTGCACCGGAGCGGTTACGAATGGCGCTGATGCGGTGCAATGTCTTTTCGATACCAGCTCGGTTATCACCGCCAAAACTCCCCACTCGTTGGATACAGTAATCCAAGTCCCCATGGGTAATAGGGATTTCTGACAGATACTCAACGCTGCCAAAGAAGCGCGCCTCAGGCAATCGCCCTAAGTCGAGAACGACTTCTACCAAGCTAGGCAGATGGGGATGGCGCATCACACTGTCGCGGATTGTCGGGGGAAGGATGTCTAGGAGTTGATCAAGATCATCCGTGACATCATGGGGAGGCTGGGCTGAGGCCTGCACGGATGCCGGAGCAGGGGAGTCTGATGATCTATCGGAAGGTAGCTCGACTGGCGGAGCGTTGGTGGTTGGTGGGGTGTTAACCAAGGGCTGGGCGCTGTGATCGCTAACCATAGGGTATGTGAGGACGGATGCCCACGATTTTAGGGTAATCGGAACTTTTCTGCTTGATTCCTCAGCCGCGGCTGGCTTCGGCAGCGCCTAGCAAGAGTCACCCGTTTTCAGGGCTCCTATCAGTTGCCGAGCTTGGTTAATGGCTGCAACTAGGTCGCAAGTACTGTCTATTATAGAAATAGACTCTGCCTTTGAGGATGGCCAGAGAAGTTGGCCTTTGTCAGAGGGGGGCTCTCTGTCAGGTACCGTTCCTTGGGGGGCAGATCCCTCAATTTCTAGCAGCGGTGTCAGGACTGGTTCTAAGGTCTCTAAGAGTGGCATAACTAAGGTCCGGGCGTAGCTACCGTAGGCAATCCCTGCAATGGTTTGCGATGGGCAGAGGACTGGGGTGGCGTTGCCTAGGATCTTACCTAAGTGGTTTGTGGCGCTATCGCTATCGGCGTTCTTCGCCTGCACTAAGCCCAAGGTTCGTAGTTTAGAAACGGTGTAAGGGTTTGTACCTCCGGCGAGCTGCACATATCCAGGCAACTGAGCCGCCAGAGCTTTTTGGGCTAGACGAATGGTGGCATGGGTGGTGCCCTTGCCTAGATCACCGCTCATGGGACGGCCATCGGTTTGCCAAATTAGGGGGATTCTTAGGGGGGCCATGATCTCGTAGAGGTCGCGCCAGTAGTTCTCAATGTTGGGTGCATCAGGGCAACTAATCGAGACGAGCTTAAGGTGTTTACGCCAGGGATCTAGGCGATGCCACAGATCTGCAAATGCCTGTTGCCGTCCAGCCTGGGTGTGGATTTCCACAGCGTCAATGGTCTTCAACGCCTCATCTGAAAAATCTTCAGGCCGGGTCTGATAGGGCTGGGCGACAATGTTTTGAACCGGACAAGCCGCAATACATCGCCCACAGCCGTAGCATAGATCTGGCTTCACGCCATGCTGACCTTGGCTCTCAAAGCGAATGGCATGGGTCGGGCAAAGCTTCTCACAGGGACGGGGGCAATCCACCGGACAATGGGCGGCATCAAAAAAAGCCTTGCGAAAGTGGGGATCCTCGCTGTCGTTGAGGCTCACCATGAGCCAGGGTGGTTCAGTGGGCGAGAAATAGGAGATCCGCTGGTCTATTGACGCCTCATCTGGAGACGCCTCATCGGCGGACGACAGCGATGCCGCTTTAGCCTTCAGATGCCTAGCTACAGTGGCCGCATCTGCTAACCCCTGATGGGCAGCCGTGACTACGGCCATATCTGCGGCCACATCAACGCAATCAACCCCAGCTAGGGCATATACCATCACCAGACGGCGAATAGTAGGCATATCTTGGTAGCTGGCACCACAGATAAGCTTCACCCATTGCCCAGTCTCGAGCGAACGATGGGGGCGAGGCAGAGCGCCCCTGAGTTCAATCGGATATCCAGACGAAAGAGCCACTAGCGGATGTAGAAGATCGTCGGCAAAACGGGAGGTTGGGAGACTGGAAATGGCGATGCTAGACGAAGTTAGCCAAGGGTTCCCAGCTAAAGTAACGCTCTCCACCCATTTCCACCACCACCCGTACGCGCGGATCGAGGTTGGGTAGGTTCACAAGATAAGCTAATTCCTGCCGAGACAGAATATGCCCCTCAATCAGCCATAGCACCATCCCCTTGGCCTTTGGGGCCATTGTATCCAGGCGATAGGTCAACATGGGAGGAATAAAATAGGTGTAGCCTACAGCCGCCGAGGCCCCAACGTTTTTCTTGCCTAGATGGGGAGGCCGTACACCGTGTACATCCGTCAGGTAGGCCGCAATGTCACCTAGGCCGCGCGCAGTTAGCTTCATCGTTTCATACCCCTTAGCCTTGAGACGACGCTCGTAGCGCCCCTCAAAGCCACCCTCTAGGGGCATGCGCACAGCAATAGCTTGGTGCGTTTCAACATCGCGAATGAACGATTTACCCGTGGTTAGTAACGCCATACCTGCCCTCAGTGCTAGTCTGTAACATTGTGCCTCCCTAGACAGCCCACAGTGGGTATTACAACGCAGCTGCCCATTTAGGGTAACAGCATTGTAATACTGTTGGGCATCATCCGGTTGGGTCGCCAACTTCCGCCTCAATCTGCGGTTCCAGCTGAATCCTCTCCCGATGGGTCTGACTCAATCAAAAAACTTTGCTCTCGACTATAGACAAATCTATTCCAGGAATGTAACATAGTAAGTCGCCGCCAAAAGGATACTGAGTGGTCTACACGCTGCTCAAGTCCGGGCTAACGGTTGTTTGAGGAGTGCCAGGGTCTGGGCCTTTGGAAAAGGCAGTCTAGCCTGTTGATCACGCCTGATGTGAAGCCGAGTTTCTTTTGAATAGTGGCCGATTAAGTTGGGAAATCCCTTCTGTCTGGATTTTTCCAGTATTGACGGTGTTCAAAAGTTTGTGAAGTCTAGGTGCGCCCAGCCTCCTCTGTAGGAGGTGGTCGCACAGTGTGTATTGTGTTAGTTAGGGAGAAAGGGCTGTGGCAGTCGGTATTCTCGGCAAGAAGCTGGGCATGACCCAAATATTTGATGACGCGGGAAACGCTGTCCCGGTCACTGTCGTTCAAGCTGGGCCTTGCGTGATCACTCAAGTTAAGACACCAGATACCGATGGCTATTCGGCGATTCAGGTCGGTTTTGAGGAGGCTCCTGAAAAAGCTTTGAACAAACCGAAGTTGGGGCACCTGGCCAAATCTAGCAGTGCTCCAGTGCGCTATCTCAAAGAATATCGGGTCGATGCCCCTGGCAGCTACGAGCTAGGGCAGTCCATCACTGCTGAGGTTTTTGCTGCTGGTCAGCTTGTAGATGTGAGCGGAAAGAGCATTGGGCGGGGGTTCGCTGGTTACCAAAAGCGCCACAACTTCCGTCGTGGACCCATGGCTCACGGTTCTAAGAACCACCGACTGCCCGGTTCTACGGGAGCAGGTACCACGCCTGGACGGGTCTATCCCGGTAAGCGTATGGCGGGTCAGTTGGGTAACACCAAAGTGACCGTTCGCAAATTGGAGGTCGTCCGTGTGGACAGTGAGCGCAACCTTCTCCTGATTAAGGGCGCAGTTCCTGGGAAGCCCGGTGCGTTGCTGAGCGTGACCCCGGCACAGTGGGTAAAGGCCTAATCCATCGAAGCATTATCTTCTTGAGATGGGTTGTTTTTGAAAGACTTTGAGCGTTTTAGGGATAGGTCAAGACAATGGTTGAGTGCGCCGTAAAAAACTGGGAAGGCCAGGAGGCCGGCAGCGCAACGTTAGAACTGAAAGTTGCCAGTGACGAAACTGCCTCGCACATCGTACACCGTGCACTGATGCGTCAAATGCACAACTCACGGCAGGGCACAGTATCCACTAAAACTCGCGCTGAGGTGAGTGGCGGTGGTCGTAAGCCTTGGCGTCAAAAAGGTACGGGGCGGGCCCGTGCTGGCTCCAATCGCTCTCCCCTATGGCGCGGCGGCGGTGTCACCTTTGGGCCGAAACCACGGGATTTCAGCGTCAAAATGAACCGCAAGGAACGTCGTCTTGCCCTGCGGACTGCCCTGCAAGGTCGGGTGGATGACCTGATTGTGGTCGAAGCTTTTGCAGATAAGTTTGAGCGCCCTAAAACTAAGGATCTCTTAGAAGCCCTGAACCGTTGGGGAACTGATGTTAACAGCAAGATTCTGCTGGTTATCTCCGAAAGGCAAGAGGTCGTTTATCTCTCCGCCCGCAACCTTGAGAACGTCAAGCTGATTACGGCCACTAATCTCAACGTCTATGATCTGCTGGCGGCTGATCAAATTGTGATTACATCCCCTGCCCTAGCGGCGATTCAGGAGGTTTATTGTGACTAATGCTGCACCAACCCTAGCTGATCTCATTCGTCGGCCCCTCGTAACTGAAAAGGCAACGTTACTGCTGGAGAACAACCAGTACGTCTTTGAGGTTGAACCCCGTGCCACCAAAATTGAAATTGGGGCTGCCATTGAAGAACTGTTTGATGTAACCGTGGTTGCAGTCAATACCTATAACCCACCTCGGAAGAAGCGTCGCTTTGGCCGTTTTGTTGGGAATCGTCCCCACTACAAGCGAGCTATTGTAACCCTTGCTCAGGGAGATTCCATCCCCCTCTTCCCCGATCTCTAAGGAATTGATCTTAGAAACCTCTTCCATTTTTGCCGTGTAGTCAGCACTTATTTCCATGGGCATCCGTTCTTACCGACCTTATACCCCGGGTACGCGTGAGCGAACTGTATCTGAGTTTGCCGAAATTACCCGCAGCGAACCTGAAAAATCGCTCACTCGTTCTAAGCATCGCCCCAAGGGACGTAATAATCGCGGCGTCATTACTTGCCGTCATCGCGGTGGTGGGCACAAGCGCCTCTATCGGATCATTGATTTTCGGCGTGATAAGGTCGGTATCCCTGCCAAAGTGGTGTCTGTGGAATATGACCCCAACCGCAATGCACGAATTTCTCTACTGCACTATGAGGACGGCGAGAAACGCTACATCCTGGCCCCTGCCGGGCTGGCTGTAGGAACTACTGTAGTTTCTGGCCCTGATGCACCGCTAGAAGTGGGTAACGCCCTGCCTCTGTACAAAATTCCGCTGGGAACCACCGTACACAACGTTGAAATGCAGGCTGGTAAGGGTGGACAAATGGTGCGTTCTGCCGGAGCAGGTGCCCAGGTTGTTGCCAAGGAAGGTGATTATGTCACCCTCAAACTGCCTTCTACGGAAGTCCGGATGGTTCGCCGCGAGTGCTACGCCACCATCGGCCAGGTCGGTAACGCCGACGTTCGTAACGTAAGCTTAGGCAAGGCAGGTCGCAAGCGCTGGCTAGGGCGTCGGCCTGAGGTTCGAGGTAGTGTGATGAACCCGGTGGATCACCCCCACGGTGGTGGTGAAGGTCGGGCACCTATCGGTCGTTCTGGCCCTGTGACGCCGTGGGGTAAGCCGGCACTAGGCTTTAAGACTCGCAAGAAGAAGAAAGACAGCGATAAGTACGTGGTGCGGAAGCGTCGTCGGGTATCTAAGCGAGGACGCGGTGGTCGTAACGCTTAGGTTGATGGGTATTAGGAACTGGACGGTATTAGATTGTTGTGTAGGGACTGAATCATGTCGCGCTCGTTAAAGAAAGGCCCTTTCGTGGCTGATCACTTACTCTCAAAAGTTGAAGCCCTCAACGCCAAGGGGGATAAGCAGGTGATTAAGACCTGGTCGCGGGCTTCTACGATTCTGCCTCAAATGATTGGGCATACAATTGCCGTCCATAACGGTCGTCAGCATGTTCCGGTTTATGTGACCGAGCAAATGGTGGGGCATAAGCTGGGTGAGTTCGCTCCAACGCGAACCTTCCGGGGTCATGCCAAGAGTGATAAAAAAGCGCGTCGTTAGGTAGAGGAAGTTAGAGACATGGCTGTAGATACCTCGGAGCAGGTTAAGGCAGTAGCGAAATACGTTCGCATGTCGCCACGAAAGGTGCGTCGTGTGTTGGATCAAATTCGCGGCAAAAGCTATCGGGACGCGCTGATCATTCTAGAATTCATGCCCTACAAGGCCTGCGAACCGATTATCAAAGTGCTACGTTCAGCTGTGGCCAATGCCGAGCATAACAATGGCTTAGATGCGGCAAATCTGGTGATTAGTGAAGCCTTTGCTGACGCTGGCCCAACGCTTCGTCGCTTCCGGCCCAGAGCCCAGGGGCGAGCTTATCAAATTCGTAAGCCGACCTGTCACATCACCATCGCTGTTGCTCCATCGCTGGAGTAGAGCGTAGGGTTTAGCTCAGCCAGATTTGTGCTTCAGCATCGTAGTTATTCAGCAGCAGTCATTCAGCAACACTTTGCAGAGGGTTAGTTCGTGGGACACAAGATTCATCCAACCGGGTTTCGCCTAGGCGTCGTTCAGGAGCATCGCTCCCGTTGGTTTGCGGAGGGAATGCGTTACCCTGATCTGCTGCAAGAGGATCACCGCATCCGAGAGTATGTTCAAAAAACGCTCAGCAACGCAGGCATTGCAGATATTCGGATTGAGCGCAAGGCAGACCAAATCGATCTTGAGGTTCGTACAGCTCGTCCTGGAGTGGTGGTTGGGCGTGGTGGAGCCGGAATCGAGTCTCTGCGAGTGGGTTTGCAAAAACTGCTGAAGGACTCTAGCCGCCAAATTCGAGTCAATGTGGTTGAGGTCACTCGCGTAGATGCTGATGCAGCGCTCGTGGCAGAATACATCATTCAGCAACTAGAGCGTCGTGTCTCCTTTCGCCGTGTGGTTCGTCAGGCCATTCAGCGGGCTCAGCGGGCTGGGGTTGAAGGCATCAAAATTCAGGTGAGCGGTCGCTTGAACGGTGCGGAGATTGCCCGCACCGAGTGGACTCGGGAAGGTCGGGTGCCGCTACACACCCTGCGGGCAGATGTGGACTACGCCTACACAACAGCCCAAACGACCTACGGAATTCTAGGGGTTAAAGTTTGGATTTTCAAGGGTGAGATTATCCCTGGACAGGAAGAACCTACTCCCGCTCCTAGCAATGCTCAGCCTCGCAGGCGGCAACCCCGACGGCGACAGCAGTTTGAGGATCGCTCTAACGAAGAGTAAGCCGTCTGACGTAACCTTTCTCGAACCAACTTTTGACCTGTGAATTGACGAGTGCCGAGCCATGCTTAGTCCAAAACGAACAAAATTTCGCAAGCAGCACCGTGGCCGTATGAAAGGAATGGCCCAGCGCGGTAGTGATATCAGCTTCGGCGATTTCGCCCTTCAGGCTACGGAGCCTTGTTGGCTGACCTCTCGCCAGATTGAGGCTGCCCGTCGCGCCATGACCCGCTACGTTCGCCGGGGTGGGAAGATCTGGATTCGTGTGTTTCCAGATAAGCCAGTCACCATGCGTCCTGCGGAAACTCGGATGGGATCTGGTAAAGGGAATCCCGAATTCTGGGTAGCTGTGGTGAAACCGGGCCGCATTGTTTTTGAAATTGCTGGGGTGCCGGAAGCGACAGCCCGTGAAGCGATGCGGCTAGCGGCTTTCAAGCTTCCCTTCAAGACGAAATTCATTGTGCGAGACAGCAAGGAGGCTTGATTTATGGCACTGCCTAAGATTCAGGAGGCACGGAGCCTCAGCGATGAAGAGCTGCTAAACGCTATTGTTGAAACCAAGCGAGACCTGTTTCAGCTTCGGTTTAAGCAAGCGACCCGCCAGCTCAGTAAAGAAGTTCATCAGTTCAAGCACGCTCGCCACCGCTTGGCTCAACTCATGACCGTGCAGCGGGAGCGGCAGTTAGAAGAGATCGCTGACAGCGCCTCTGCATCAACAGAATCGGTATCAGCATAGGGAAGGTAGGGAACTGAGATGGCGGTTAAAGAACGAGTGGGAACGGTTGTCAGCAACAAGATGGACAAGACAGTTGTGGTTGCTGTGGAAAGCCGCACCTCCCACCCCAAGTACGGCAAGATTGTAGTGCGAACCAAGCGCTACAAGGCTCACGACGAAGAAAATGCCTGTCAAGAGGGAGATCGGGTTCGCATCCTTGAAACTCGCCCCCTTAGCCGGACAAAGCGCTGGGTCGTGGCTGATATTGTTAATCGAGCGACGGAGGCCTAGCGGGATAACCCATGATTCAACAGGAAACCTATCTAAACGTAGCGGATAACAGCGGAGCCCGGAAGCTTATGTGCATCCGAGTGCTTGGCGGCAACCGACGCTATGCCGGGGTCGGGGATGTGATTATCGCGGTGGTCAAAGATGCGATTCCTAACATGGCAGTTAAAAAGTCTGACGTGGTAAGGGCTGTGGTGGTTCGCACTAAGAAAGGACTGCGTCGCACCAGCGGTATGAGCATTCGATTCGATGATAACGCAGCGGTGATTATCAACCAGGACGGCAATCCCAAAGGCACTCGTGTGTTCGGCCCTGTGGCTCGCGAACTACGGGATAAAAACTTTACCAAAATCGTTTCCCTGGCACCGGAGGTACTGTAATGGCGACTATAACGAAGAAGCCAGTGCGTTACAAAATGCACGTTCGCAAAGGCGACACCGTGCAGGTTATTGCTGGCCGGGATCGGGGAAAGGTGGGCGAAATTCTGTCGGTTAACCCGAAGAAAAGCCAAGTGATTGTTCAAGGCGTTAACATTCGCACAAAGCACGTTAAGCCTCAGCAAGAGGGTGAGTCTGGGCAAATTGTGACCCAGGAAGCTCCGATTCACAGCTCTAACGTGATGCTTTATTCCGAAAAGGAAAAAGTTGCAAGCCGTGTAGCCTATACCTTTGATAAGGACGGTCGCAAGGTAAGAATGCTGAAAAAAACGGGTGAAATCATCGATTAACCCCCCTCAACTTCTTCTCCTCTCGTCCTCTGATTCACTTATTGTTCTCCTGACCAAGCCCAGGAAAGAAGCAGAAACTATCCATGACAGACCAACTGAAGCTCCTTTACAAAGACACCGTCGTACCTAAGCTGATGGATCAGTTTAAGTACGAGAATATCCACCAAGTTCCTAAGATAGTTAAGGTGACCGTTAACCGCGGTCTTGGTGAGGCTTCTCAGAATGCAAAAGCTCTTGAGTCTTCCCTCAGTGAGTTGGCCATGATTACTGGTCAGCGACCTGTAGTAACCCGTGCTAAGAAGGCTATCGCCGGATTTAAAATTCGCCAGGGTATGCCGGTAGGCGTCATGGTGACTCTGCGTTCTGATCGCATGTATTCCTTTCTCAATCGCCTGATCAATCTTGCCTTGCCCCGCATCCGCGACTTTCGCGGTATCAGCCCTAAGAGCTTTGATGGGCGCGGTAACTATACGCTAGGTCTGCGTGAACAGCTTATTTTCCCTGAAATTGATTACGACGGCATTGATCAAATTCGCGGGATGGATATCACCATCGTCACCACTGCGAATACCGACGAAGAAGGGCGAGCGCTACTCAAGGCATTGGGTATGCCATTCCGGGACAACTAACACAGGTTTATACGCGAAATTAGGACTATGGCTGCTAACGACACAATTGCGGATATGCTGACTCGCATTCGGAATGCGAACTTGGCGCGGCACCAAACCGTGAATATTCCCTCGACCCGGATGACTCGGAGTATTGCCAAGGTACTCAAGGAAGAAGGGTTTATCACCGATTACTCTGAGACGACGGAAGACGAAAGGCCTCAGATGGTGATTGCGCTGAAGTACAAAGGCAAAACCCGTCAGCCCATTATTCGGAACTTAACACGCGTTAGTAAGCCTGGTTTGCGGGTTTATTCCAACCGTAAGGAACTTCCTCGCGTGCTGGGGGGGATCGGCATTGCAATCGTTTCTACCTCCAGCGGCATTATGACCGACCGAGATGCTCGTCGCCAAGGCATTGGTGGAGAGGTTCTCTGCTACGTCTGGTAGATTCAGGGTCGTGTTGGGTCGATTCATCGACTGTTATTGAGTGCTAAGGATTTAGGAGTATTGCATCATGTCACGTATTGGCAAACGGCCAATTCCTATCCCGGCTAAGGTGTCAATTACGATTGACGGTCAGGATATTCAGGTCAAGGGCCCAAAGGGTGAGTTGGCTCGCACCTTGCCCGCTGGAGTGGTTGTGGTTCAGGAGGGAGAGACGCTCCTTGTGAATCGCAGGGATGATTCTCGGCTTGCGCGGGAACGACATGGCCTGTGCCGCACCCTAGTGGCCAATATGGTTGAAGGGGTGTCTAATGGCTATCAAAAGCGCCTTGAAATTCAAGGCATTGGTTATCGTGCCCAGGTTCAGGGGCAAAACCTGAATCTTAGCCTGGGCTATAGCCATCCGGTGGTTTTTGAACCTCCGTCCGGCATTGAGTTTGCCGTTGAAAATAACACCAACGTTATCATCAGTGGCATTGATAAAGAGCTTGTCGGCAACACGGCGGCTAGTATTCGTGCAAGCCGCCCTCCCGAGCCCTACAAAGGTAAGGGTGTACGCTATGCCGGTGAACAGGTGAGACGTAAGGCTGGGAAGTCAGGGAAGAAGTAAGCCATGAAAGCAAGTCGTAAGGAACTAACTCGTCGTCGTCACGCTCGAATTCGTCGCCGCGTTTTTGGCACCTCTGAGCGTCCTCGCCTAGCGGTCTTTCGCTCTAATCAGCATATTTATGCTCAGGTCATTGATGATACGGCCCATCATACTTTGGTTGCCGCTTCCACTCTAGAGACTGAGGTGCTGAGCAAGGATGAATCTGGTTCGACTCAAGAGGCCGCTGTCAGCGTTGGTAGAGCGATTGCTGAGCGTGCCCTTAAGGCCGGCATTACCCAGGTTGTCTTTGACCGAGGCGGTAAACTCTATCACGGTCGGGTCGCGGCCCTAGCGGATGCGGCTCGGGAGGCAGGGCTGAGCCTGTAGACCGACGCCGTAGGAATTCATCGGGTACTTATCTGATTCTGATTGATGTAAAGAGGCTGGGGAAGCATGGCAAATCGTCGTAAAGAAGCGCGTACTAAAGAGAAAAAAACAGACTGGCAAGAGCGGGTCGTTCAGATTCGTCGAGTTACTAAGGTCGTCAAAGGTGGTAAGAAGCTGAGCTTCCGCGCCATCGTCGTGATCGGTAACGAAAAAGGCCAGGTTGGCGTTGGGGTTGGTAAAGCTAGCGACGTCATTGGTGCGGTCAAAAAAGGTGTTGCCGACGGCAAAAAACACCTAGTCGACGTACCTCTGACACGCTCCTACTCTATTCCACATCCTTCTAGCGGGGTTGGTGGCGGTGCCAAGGTCTTCATGCGCCCAGCGGCTCCTGGTACGGGGGTAATTGCAGGGGGGGCTGTGCGAACGGTTCTAGAAATGGCGGGTGTTCGTAATGTGCTGGCTAAGCAGCAAGGGTCTAATAACCCGTTGAATAATGCTCGGGCAGCTGCTAATGCCCTAGCCTCCCTGCGCACCTTCTCCGAGGTGGCTGAAGAGCGGGATATTCCCGTCGAGAACCTTTACGTTTAGACGTTTTACCTTTGTAAGGCCATGAGACTTAACGACGCACAACCCCAAGCTGGATCTAAACGCCGCCGTCGCCGCGTGGGCCGAGGCATCTCTGCTGGACAGGGAGCTAGCTGTGGCTTCGGTATGCGGGGCCAAAAGTCCCGTTCTGGTAGTGGTACTCGCCCCGGTTTTGAGGGGGGACAAATGCCCCTATACCGCCGGATTCCCAAACTAAAGCATTTTCCATTAGTTAACCAGAAGCAGTACACCATCATTAATCTCAAGTCGCTGTCTGAACTGGCGGCGGGTACTGAGGTCAGTCTAGAATCTTTGCTAGCAGCCGGTATTTTGACAGCCAACGATGGGCCGCTCAAAGTTCTTGGAGATGGCGATCTGTCCGTTGCCCTGAATGTTAAAGCAGCGGCCTTCACTCAGTCCGCCAAAGCTAAAATTGAGGAAGCTGGCGGAACCTGGGAAGTTATTGGTTAGCCGAGTGACGCTGTGATCCCTTAGACTAAAGCTAGGGTAGCAACACCTATTTGTTTAGCGAAAATGCTGAGGTTCGAGGAGCTATTGCATGGTTGTCAGTCGGGGTAAAACTCCAAGCGCTCAGGAAACCTTCATGCAGATGGCTCAAGCCGCTGGTTTGCGTAGCCGTCTGCTGGTAACCCTGGGCTTACTCCTGTTAGTTAGATTGGGGATCTTTATCCCGGTTCCTGGTATTGATCGGCAGGCCTTCTCAGCCTCTATTCAGTCAGGAACCCTCGGTGGCTTTGTCGGGTTCTTGGACATTTTTGTTGGCGGCGGCCTGTCTGCCCTAGGGATTTTCGCCCTTGGCATTTTGCCATTCATTAACGCCTCTATCATCATCCAGCTACTGACTGCTGCGATTCCCGCCCTGGAGGATCTACAAAAGAATGAAGGCGAGGCTGGGCGACGAAAAATTTCCCAAATCACTCGTTACGTAGCCCTAGGGTGGGCTGTCCTCCAAAGTGCATTGTTATCATCCTTCCTGCTTTACCAGTTTGCCCAGGAACCTGGCATAGCCTTCGTCCTAGAAACAGTCGTGGCGTTAACGGCGGGTTCTATGTTCGTCATGTGGGCTGGTGAGCTGATCACAGAGCGAGGCATTGGAAACGGGGCTTCCCTGCTGATTTTTCTAAACATTGTTTCCACGCTTCCCCGATCCTTGGGGCAAACCGTTGAATTAGCCCAGAGTGGGGATCGCAGCATCGTTGGTGGAATCGTCATTTTGATGATCACTTTCCTGGCGATGATCGTTGGGATCGTGTTTGTTCAAGAAGGTACTCGCCGCATTCCAATTATTTCTGCAAAGCGCCAAGTAGGGCGAAAGCTGTACCTAGAGCAGAGTAATTATCTGCCCTTGAGGCTCAATCAGGGTGGCGTGATGCCAATCATCTTCGCGTCGGCTGTTTTGGTGCTACCTATTTCCGTAACGCAGTACGTATCTAATCCGGCCTTCAATCGATTTGTCAGCAACTACTTTAACCCCACGTCGGTTCTGTACGTTGCGGTTTATTTGTTGCTGATTCTCTTTTTCAGCTACTTTTATTCTTCTTTGGTGATAAACCCAGACGATTTATCCCGGAACTTGAAGAAAATGGGGGCCAGCATTCCCGGTATTCGTCCTGGAAAAGCTACTACGGAATACATCAGCCGTATTCTGAATCGTCTGACCTTTTTGGGCGCTATTTTCCTCGGTCTAGTGGCTGTAGTTCCGAGTGCGGTCGAAAGCTTGACACGCATTCCGACCTTTCGTGGCTTTGGGGCAACTTCTCTACTTATTTTGGTTGGGGTCGCTATTGATACTGCCAAGCAGATTCAGACCTATGTAATTTCGCAGCGCTACGAAGGAATGGTGAAGCAATAGTGACTCGTTTAATTTTTCTAGGTCCACCAGGCGCCGGTAAAGGAACTCAAGCCAAGATGTTGGCTGATGACTGTACGGTTCCACATATTTCCACTGGAGATATTTTGCGGTCAGCGGTGGCGAATGGTACCGAACTAGGCAATAAAGCTGACGCCTATATGAGTGCCGGGGAACTTGTTCCCGATGACCTGATCTTGAATCTTATTCGAGAACGACTGTCCGAAGAGGATGCCCAACTGGGTTGGGTTCTGGATGGTTTCCCAAGGAACGTGCCTCAGGCAGAGTTCTTGATTAAGCTCCTGGATCAAATTGAGCAGCCTGCGGACTTTGTGATTAATCTAGACGTGACGGATGAAGTCATTGTTGCCCGACTCTTGAAGCGAGGTCGAGCCGATGATGAAGAGTCGGTGATACGTAATCGGCTCGACGTCTATCGCCGGCAAACGGCTCCACTGATTGACTTCTACCGCAGTCGGCAGCAGCTTGTATCTATAGATGGCAATCAACCAATGGAAGCAGTTTATGCATCATTGCAAGCTGTAATTAGTACCTAGATGTTCTGTTGGGATAGCCGTTTACGGATCGGGGAACAAGATTGACTAGGGTATGTAGGTACGATACCTCTGGATTGCGGCTAGCTTTTTTCAGATTTGCTAACCTTAAAGTAATCTAGGCACCCTATATTGTGCTGTATCTTCCTCTGGGTTAGAGAGGTTAATCTTGTAAGGGAGGGGGATGCATCGGAAAGCAGGTGCGATTGATAGTTCCGTGAGTCAACTAGAGAGGAGAGCCCAGTTTGTCTAAACAAGATCTTATTGAGATGGAGGGAACCGTGACGGAGTCCCTTCCTAACGCCATGTTCCGTGTGGACTTAGATAATGGCTTTAATGTTCTGGCCCACATTTCTGGGAAGATTCGTCGTAACTACATCAAAATTTTGCCAGGGGATCGCGTGAAGGTAGAACTGACTCCCTATGACTTGACAAAGGGTCGAATTACGTACCGCTTACGGAAAAAGTAGCCTGGTTCTTCCTAGATCAAGTCTAAGCCCTGTCATCAAAAGGCTCTAATGGCGCAGGAATCAATGGTTGCAGCTCCTACCCTAGGACTTGATTCGGTCGTGATAAGGCTTATCCCACAAGAGCTTCGGCCAAAATTAATGACACGTCCTAGAAGTAGCCGTTTAGCAACTCAAGGCGTCTCTGGTGCTCGGTAGGGTAGCCCCAAAGGTTAGCTGAGGATGGCATCTAGGAGTTTGTCAGCGCCCCCCCGCAACGGATCGGCGCAAGGCAGCATGGTCGATTGACTTACTGCTTGAATGGCCTCATTTGCTGTAACTGAATTCAAGTGCCCCGTGTTGAGGGCAATGCCGATTACCTTAGCGGATGGAAAGGCTCCCCCGGCGGATGTCACCTGTTCGTATAGGTTGATGACATCGGGCAGGGGTGGAATTTTAATATTGGGGTAATGGGCAATGTGGGTTTGTCCAGCCCGATGAACAAGGATGAGGTGGGTGGGTTGGCTCCCTCGAAGTAGGGGTAGGGTTGCGGTGGAGGCTGGGTGCAAGAGGGATCCTTGCCCTTCAATGAACAGCAAATCGTAGTCATGGCCATGGGCCATAACAGCTTGTTCAATGGCCCCTGAAGCATAGTCTACGCGCACGGCATCTAGGGGAACGCCATCATCGCCCAGCATTAGGTTGGTTTGTCCGGTGGCAATCACTTTGGAGGAAATTCCCCGGGATTGGCAGGCTCGGTGAAGTTCTAGGTTGGTGGACATTTTCCCGACCGCCATGTCGGTACCCACCGCTAGGATGCGCTTGCAAGGAAGTTGACTAGCCTGTCCTGTTCCGATAGTCAGCCCCGGAGGTTCTTGTCGCACATCCCAAATCCACTGGTTGGGGCTTAGCGAGGGAACTAGCGCTGGGTGTTGGGCCAGGGGAGTATGGAGGGCATTGACGAGGCTGAGACCTGCGGCGATGGCCTGTTCAATCTCCTGGAACCAAGGCTCCGGTAACTTGCCACCCGAGGGGGCAATGCCGATGGCCAGAATGCTGGGCTGATAGGCTAGGGCGGCCGCTACAGATTCTACAATGGGCACCGCACGGGAAATACCCGTGAGATCCGCCAAGGACTGTCCCGCCGATTGGTAGTCAATGACGGCGACGACGGGGGATTGACCGTAGCGCAACATGGCCATCCCTGTTTTACCCATGCGGCTTTTCAGTCCTTCATGCATGAGGAGCGCAATACGGCTGTCAGCAGTGAGGTACATAGGCTAGTCCAAGTCCAGGGTGGTTAGAGGGGAGAATACGACCATCGGACAGGGTGAGGCCGTGAAAGGGATCATCCCTGAGGTTGAGGTGACTGTCGAGATCGAGGTGATCCGCCAGGGAAGAGAGTTGGGCTATGGCACTGTTGGCTAGGCGACTGTCTGAATAGCAGCCAAACATAATCTGTAGTCCACAGGCTTGGGCGGTGTGAATCATCCGTAGGACTTCGCTCAGCCCACCCGCTTTCATCAGCTTAATGTTAATGCCATCGGCGAGAGATCGAAGTCTGAGAATATCTTGGCGGTCGAAACAGCTTTCATCGACAAAAATGGGCACGGGAGACTGTTGCCGCAGTGGCGCAAGTTGGTGATCGAGATGGGGGGGGAGCGGCTGTTCTAAGTGGGTAATGCCGCGTTCTCCTAACCACTGAGCCATGGTGATAGCCTGGTCAATCGTCCATCCTCCGTTGGCATCAACGCTGAGGTGAATGCCGGGGGGAATGTGGTCGTAGATCGCCTGAAACATGGCCTGATCAGTGGCGATGCCCGCTGGGTGGCCGAGCTTAATTTTGAGGGAGCATCCCACTTATGGCATAAGTATAAATACTCGGGGTTGACGAGGATGAGAGAGTGGAAAGAAACAGAACCATGGACTCAGCCCAACAACGAAAACTCAAATACCACCTCAGAGAAGTGGCCAAGCTCCTCAAAGACGACACACCAGAGGCGCAACTGCAAGACTTTGAGAGCATCGAGCTAGCCGCCCGCCAACACATGGTCGAAACCGTTGGCCCCGAAATTGGGGAATTTTTTTGTCAGACGGAGCCGAAAGCCAGACCGGAAAATGGCGACAAGTAAAAACCTGCCTTGGCCCAGTCAAGGTGAAAAGCCGGAGGGCGAAGCAGCTAGGCTTGAAGCCCAGAACTCAGGTGAGTCCGGTGATGGAGAAGTGTTGCCTCGCGGCCAGTGCTCAATCCTCCTTCCAGGAAGCGGAACGGACTATTGAGCTGATGATGGGCTTAAAGGTGGGTCACAGTACCCTCCAGAGAATGGTGTTGCGCAGCGAGATGCCTGACACGCACAGCCCACAGCCCGTCCAGGCCTTAAGCGTGGATGGGGGCAATATTCGCCTGAGAACCCCAGTTCCTGGTCCTTGTGTTTGGCGCAATTACAAAGCGGTGAGTCTCCACGAGTCCGTCTGCGCGGCCTACTTCCAGGACAACGCGGCTCTGGTTGACTGGGTGCAAGCGCAACCCCTCCCTTCGGCGGTCTGCTGCCTGGGTGACGGTCATGACGGTATTTGGAACATTATGCAGTTGCTCGCGCCTGAGCACCAACGACTGGAAATCCTGGATTGGTATCATTTGGTGGAGAATCTCCACAAAATAGACCCCAAGCAATGCCGATTAGAGGGGCTGAAAGCGCTGCTTTGGTCGGGTTGTGTCGAAGCGGTCTTGGCCATCCTCAAACCGCTCAAGCACTATCCGGCTCAGTGTTTTCGGGCTTATCTGGGCAAGCATCGTCGTCGCCTAGTCAATTATCAGATGTACCAGGCTCTGGGGCTTGATATTGGGTCTGGTTCGGTTGAGTCTACCGTCAAACGTATTGCTGCTCGTGTCCAGCTTACGGGGGCACAGTGGCTTGTGTCTTCTGCACCGCACATTCTGCGCCTTCGCTGTGCCTATCTCAATGGTGTTTTTGCTCTATAAGCAATGATACTTAGTTCCAAACTGGGATGCTCCCCGTGTGAGATGTGAGACTGGGTCGTGTTACATCAAAGGTAAACACTATAAATTGCCTGTGAAGTAGATGCAGCAAAGGAAAGCAAGTTAATGTCTAGGCGAGACGATTTGCATTTTCCCCTACGCCGCACCCTAGCTAGTAGTTACGTCAGTCTACGCTTTAACGCCTTGAAGGCTTAACGGGCATAAGCTGCTAGTCATCTAAACCGCATATAATACGTTAAAGTTCTGAAATGAGCCATGGGATTCAGAAACTATCTAACATCCGAGGAAAAGCAGGAACTTCAGAAGCAGTTGAAGTTCCATGAACAT
>QLAH01000182.1_pt1 | contig 50187 bp, 36 predicted proteins | sample 4693081 | NCBI WGS metagenome assembly QLAH01 (sample SAMN09425401, study PRJNA476045) | Lake water metagenome, whole genome shotgun sequencing project. | reverse complement strand
TAGCAGACTTCTTTTAAGAAAGAGAAATATTAATAGTCGGATAGCGAGCCATTAGCTAATATTTTAGAAGTTCAGGTTCTAGACTGAGTCTTGCTATGAGATAGAGATTTCTGATATTTTTCGAGGTGCCCTGAGGATGGCTATATAGTAAACAGCACTTGGGTGAAGTACATTGCGATGATCCCCCCTGCCCACTTATCAAGGGGGGTATGGCGTGAAACTTAGATAGTTAGGTAGCGGGGGGATCTAGAACTCAGCAAGGGTGTATCTCACATTATCGAGAAATACTATACTTTTAACCTCAGTTCGGGTTAGACATCGTGACCAGATCCCCTGGTAGCCCTCACCCCCAGCCCCTCTCCTCGTGGGAGAGGGGAGCTAGAAAGGCTCAAAGTCCCTCTCCCCAAGGGAGAGGGATTTAGGGTGAGGTCTACAGCGCAAGTTGGAAGTAGGTTTCTCAAGATTGCAGCGGCTGGCCTATCCCGAACTCAGGTTACTTTTACTGAGACCCTTGATAGCGCTTCTAGTCAATGCCTGGTTAAAGCGTTTAGCCATCATGGAGTAAAAGTATTTCTAGCTGGGCTCTACACCTTGCGCCAGCCTTGGATGCTACTCTATCTCTGTGAATTAGCTAATCTTAATTTGACAAGTCTAAATATCTTTAGTTTTTCTTTATAATTTATTGATTTTGAATCCTATTAGGCAATGCCTTAACATCCCTCGAAAAAACTATGCGGTTGTTTGCAAAGTTATTTTCTGAAGCATGGATTTTTATGTGTAATGGTAATTGCCAAAATTAGAAAGGGCATGATGAAATCGAAGCCTAAAATCGTGACGATAGCTCGTCGGCTGGCTCCCTGTCCCTGACCCTTCATCGACAGTGGCCAATGGGCGGTGCGCTTTCCCCTGGGGACAATGACCATGAACCACGCATCCTATCTTTTATTTACCCTCAATGGCCTGCACTATGGTCTAGCTGCCGAGGTGGTGCAGGAAATTTTCTTTCTTCCCGCCCTCACGTCGGTGCCTGAATCGGGGCCGGAGGTGGCGGGGGTGCTGAACCTGCGGGGGCAACTGCTGCCTGTACTGAATTTGAAGACCTGCCTAGGTAAACCTCGATGGCCCAATACCCTTGATCAGGCGGTGATTTTAGTGAAATACGATAATCATCGATTGGGGTTGGTGGTAGACGATATTCAAAATGTGGAGGACATTGAAACCAGCCATATTTCTAGCCACCTAGATACGCCCTACATTGGCAAGGCTGAGCGATCCATGACGACGGGGCTAGCTAAGTTTGGCAACCACATTATTGTTTTGCTGAACCCTGAAACCCTGGTGCAGGGCTACGCGGCCATCCACGAAGAGTCTTCAACGATGGAGAACGGCCCGACGGAAAACACCTTTATGGCGCAGTTTGGCCCAGAGGCCCAGATGGTGTTGAAGGATCGGGCGGAGGGGTTGGCCCAAATTTCTGAAGCCGATAACTTGGCGGGGTTGTCGGCCCTAGCGGTGGTGAGCCTGGAGGGAGAGCACTTTGCCCTGGGCCTAGAGTCGGTGCATGAGTTTACCGAGGTGCCCCAAATTACGCCCATTCCCTGCTGCCCATCCCACATTGTCGGCAATATGAATCTGCGCGGCGAAATTTTAACCCTGGTGGATATCCGCCGCTTTTTAAACTTAACCCCCAGTGCAGATCGAAAACCGGATAAGGCGGTGGTGATGCGGTTGGGTTCTTTAGTGGCTGGGGTGGTGGTGGATGATGTGTATGACGTGGTCTATGTGCAGCCCTCGGAAATTGCCTCGATTCCCGCTGCCATTCATTCCAGTGATAACGAATACCTGAAGGGCATCGCTCGATATCAAGACTCGATGATGAGTCTCTTAGACTTGCCCCGATTGCTAACCCAGGGCGAGCTTGTTGTTAATCAATCGGGTTAGGGAAGGGAGTGATGCTATGACCCAAATTAAGGGGGAATAAACTACCCTCAAACACTCTGTTCACTAACTTGTTTCGCATTTATTTTTCCTAGGGAGAATCGCCATGGAAGGCCGCAAGATTTGGAAGCTACGTCATTGGATCATCTTTGGGTATTCGGTTCCAGTTACAGCGCTGATTATTTCCGCTGGGGTAACGGTGGTGAATGTGCGCCAACTTACCCATGTTTCTGAAGAACTAGTCAGAACTTGGGAAGTAAAAGACTTAATTAGCACCTTAGATACAGAAACGCAGACGGTATCTCGCACAACCCGTGGCTACATCATGGATCAAAGTCAAACATCCGTTGACAACTTCAATGCGTCAAAAGACAAAATCTCTGGCACATTAGATCAACTAAATGAATTGGTTAAAGATGAGCAGCAACGGCAGTACCTCTCAGAAATTTCAGTCTTGCTACAGCAGCTTGTAGATACCAATCAAGGCCTGATCAATATCGCTAGTGGTCAAGGCACAGCGGCGGGTATTGATGCATGGAAAGCCCAGGATGGCCGAGCTTTATCTAACGAGGTCTCAGATCTTCTGGCAGCCATGGAGGAGTTGGAAAATGAAATTGTAGCAATAGATCAAGAACTCCAGGAAGCGGCTTTGGCGAGGCTTCAGTTTACACTGCTGACCGCCGCCACCCTTTCGGTAGTTCTGTCGGCCATTATTGGCACCTGGATTGTGATGAAGGCCTCGCGGATGATGAACCAAGCCGCCGGGGACATTGCCAGTTCGGCCAGCGAAATTGCCGCTAGTGTTGAACAACAGGAACGTACCAGCAGTCAGCAGGCGGCCAGTGTCAGCGAAACCACCACCACCATGGACGAATTGGGCGCGTCTTCGCGGCAGTCGGCGGAACAGGCAGAAGCCGCCGCATCGGGGGCACAGCAGGCCCTTCTTACCCTGGCGGAGGGCGGCACCCGGGCGGTAGAACGCAGCCTAGATGGCATGACCACCCTGCGGGAAAAAGTAGACGCCATTGCCGACCAAATTCTGCGCCTGAGTGAGCAAACCAGCCAAATTGGCGGCATTTCTGGTCTAGTGAGCGATCTGGCTAACCAAACCAACATGCTGGCCCTGAATGCTGCGGTAGAAGCGGTGCGGGCGGGGGAACATGGCAAGGGCTTTGCGGTGGTTTCCGGCGAAATTCGCAAACTGGCCGACCAAAGCAAGAAATCCGCCGAGAAAATTAATGCCCTGGTGGCGGATATTCAAACCGCCATTAACTCGACGGTCATGGTGACGGATGAGGGAACTAAAACCGTAGAAGAAGGGGTAAAAATTGCCGAGGAAACCTCCGATGCCTTTGCGGGGGTGGCCGATGCGGTAAACAATGTGGTGCTGAATAGTCAGCAAATTTCCCTTAATGTGAAACAGCAGGCGGTGGCCATTCAACAGGTGGTCAGCGCCATGAATAGCCTGAATACGGGTGCCCAAGAAACCGCCAACGGCATCAGCCAAATTAAGATTGGTACCCACCAGCTTAATGAAAGCGCCCTGATCCTGAAAACCGCGATTTAAGACGGGCTTGGCCCTCACCCCCAACCCCTCTCCCAGGAAGGAGAGGGAGGCCGGAAGAGACCGTAGGCAATGCCCACAATGCCCACCATTCAACCAATAAGGGCATCAGGAACCGGGCCTATCCAAAACAGCCAGATCCAGTTTGGGAACTAATGCAGACGTTGGAGGGGAGCACCCTACCGAAATGATTGAAGATATTGAACTCCGAGAGATTTTTAAGACCTCCAGCGAAGAACGCCTTCAGATCATTGATGAAGGGTTGTTGCACCTGGAAAAACACCCTGAGGATCTGGAGACGATTACGTCCCTAATGCGGGAGGCCCACTCCCTCAAGGGAGATAGCAATATGCTGGGGGTAGACGATCTAGGTAAGGTGGCTCACCAAATTGAGCATATTTTTGGGGCCATTAAGCGGGGAGAACGCAAGCTCACCCCCACCCTGTTTGATCGCTTGGCTCGGGCGATGTTGGCCATGCGCCAGATTGTTCATGAAGCCGTAACCGGGGAACCTGCCCAGGTGAAGGTGTTTTACGTGCTGGCGGATTTGATGGCGGCAGAAATGGCTGAAGAAGAAGCACCCCCCTCCCACGAGGCCGATGTAACTGCGACTGCTGCCCCAACCGAGGATCGTTCTGCCTCGGTTCAGGCCAATGCTGACGCCGCCGATCTAGCCGAATTTCTATTCCCGTCGCCCTCGGTAGATGTGCCCTCGGCGGCGGCTTCCCAGGAACTAGAATCGCCCCTGGATCTGTTCCCGGATGTCGAATCCGTCGCCCCCCCATCGGCATCCTCACCGATACCCGACGACGACATTCCCCCTGGCGCAATTTTCGATAGTTCCTTGGATGTGCCATCGGAAGCTATATCGTCAGCGGCAGAGGACACCACCGCCGACCTAACTGCGGTCAACCCAGCCTTAGACCAGGCGACGGTAGCGGACGATGACGAGGATCTGTTTGGCCTAGGGCCAAGCACCGATGCCGCTCCCAGTCTTCCCGCGACCAATGGCACCAGCGCCCCCGCTGAACCCAGGCTTCCTGGCGAACGCAGCCCCCTCTACATCGCAGACGACGAGATGCGGATGCTGTTCAAAACTTCTTGCGAAGAGCGCCTGCAAGCCTTAGATGAAGGCATTTTGCACCTGGAAAAAAATCCCCAGGATTTGGCGATAGTGGAGAACATCATGCGGGAGGCCCACTCCCTTAAGGGCGACAGCAACATGCTGGGGGTGGCCGATCTGGGTAAGGTGGCCCACCAGGTTGAGAATATCCTCGGTGCATTGAAGCGTGGCGAAACGCCCCTGACACCGGATATCTGTGACCGTTTGGCCCACGGCATGAAGGCAATGAAGCAGCTCGTCCACGAAGCCAGCACGGGCGAAGCCACCGGGGTCAACGTGTTCTACGTGCTGGCCGAACTGATGGGTGCGTCCTCGGATAATCCCCCTGGTGCCTCCCCTGCGGCCACCCCCTCCCCTGCGGCCCCTCCCCCTCCCGAAGACCCTAGTATCGCCATTGACCAAGCCTCGAAGTACAAAATCGAGACGATTCGGGTGCCCACCACCAGCCTCGATTCGCTGATGACCCAGAGCGGTGAGCTGACGGTGACCAAAATCCGGGTGGCCCATCGCCTCGCGGAAATCGACGCCATCACCAACCTGTGGGAGGAATGGAGCCGCGATTTGTTTATGAATCGCTTCCTGTTCCACGAAGCCCAGCAGGGTAAGCAGGTGTGGCGACAGTTGGAAAACTTCCACAGCCGTACCGAGCAGCATTTGGATCTGTTGGGTCGTCTGGTGGGGCAACTCAGCAGCGCCCTCTACGAAGACACCACCCGCCTAGAGATGATCACCGACGGGCTGGAGGAGGGCATTCGTACCCTGCGGCTGTTGCCCCTGTCCACCATTTTCAACCTGTTTCCCCGCCTCGTGCGCGACCTCGCCCGCCAGGAAGGCAAGCAGGTGGAACTGGTGATTGAAGGGGGCGAAACCCGTGCCGACAAGCGCATCCTAGAGGAAATGAAGGATCCGCTGCTGCACATGATCCGCAACGCCATCGACCACGGGATCGAATCTCCGGCTGAGCGCAAGCGGAAAGGTAAGCCGGAGGTTGCCACCATTACCCTGCGCGGCTACCAAACCCCCACCAGCATTGTCCTAGAGATCTGCGACGATGGCCGGGGGCTGGATGTGGAGGCGATTAAGCAAACGGCGGTGCGGCGTGGGCTGCATCGTCCTGAAGAGCTGGAACTGTTGACGCCGGGGCAAATTCAGGCGCTCATCCTCAGTCCGGGCTTTTCTACCCGCACCATGGTGACGGAAATTTCGGGTCGAGGTGTGGGCCTCGATGTGCTGCGCACCAACGTAGAGCGGCTGAAGGGCAACGTGGAGGTGCATTCTACCCCCGGCCAGGGCTGCACCATTCGCATTCAACTGGGCACCACCCTGGCCACCGCCCATGTGCTGCTGGTGACGGCCCAGAGCCACACCTACGCCCTGCCCGTGGAATTTGTGCAAACCGCCTGCTTGGTTCATGCCAGCGACATCTTTACCCTAGAAGGCCACAGCACCATTGTTTACGATAACCAGCCCGTTTCCGTGGCCTGGCTGGCGGATTTGCTCAACCTGCCGGGGGGCAGCAATGGCCGGGTGAAGTCAGCCAATCAGCGGCTCTCCTGCATTATTTTGCAGACTGGCCACGACAAACTCGGCATTTTTGTCGATGCCCTGATTGACGAGCAGGATGTAGTGCTGAAGCCCCAAAGCCAGTTGCTAAAACGGGTGCGCTATATCTCTGGGGCCACCATTTTGGGCACGGGGGAAGTCTGCATGGTGCTCAATCCGCCGGATCTGATCGGCACCGTGCGCCACCGCATCACCCAGGCTACCCTAGCCGGATTGGAGGGCCGCCCGGCGGAAATGGCGGAACAACGGCCCAAGAGCATCCTACTGGTGGAAGACTCCATCGCTACCCGCACCCAGGAAAAACGTATCCTAGAATCAGCGGGTTACGAAGTCGTCACCGCCGTAGACGGGGCCGATGGCTTCAACAAGCTGCAATCCCGTGCCTTCGATGCCGTCATCTCCGACATTCAAATGCCCAACCTGGATGGTCTTCAGCTCACCCAGCGCATCCGGCAGCATCGGGAATACAATGAATTACCCGTGGTATTGGTGACCACCCTGGCCAGCGATGATGATCGCCGTCGGGGGGCCGAGGCCGGAGCCAATGCCTATATTACAAAGGGTAGTTTTAATCAGGAAGTGCTTCTCGAAACCCTGGAAAGATTGATATAGCCTTACCTAGGTTTTGTCGTTCCTTTGTTGCCCTCCCCTAGCCGTCCAAAACATGGGACTTTCCCCGCCTGCCTGGGGGCCTGGGGCTAGAGGGCTGTATCCCTACATGAAGAGAGATCTAAATGCCTGCTGGTCGTATTCGACTTTTGATTGTGGAGGACTCTCCCGTCGCCCTCGCCATTTTGCAGCGAATTTTTCGAGAAGCGCCCGATATTGAGGTGGTAGGCGTTGCCCGCAACGGCCAAGAGGCGTTGGCCATGTTTCCCATGGTGGCCCCCACCATGATCTGCACCGACCTGCACATGCCCAAAATGAACGGACTAGAACTCACCCAGGAAGTGATGGCCCGCCACCCCTGCCCCATTTTGGTGGTGAGTGCCTCGGTGCAGGAAGAAGACACCCAAAATGTGTTCCGCATTTTGGAAGCCGGAGCCCTGGATATTTTTCCTAAACCCCGTACCGGGCTGGCCTCGGAATACGAAAAATCCAAGAACGAACTACTGGCCAAAATCCGCGTGCTATCGGGGGTGTCTGTCTTTACCCAGCGACGGCGAGGCGCTCCCCCCGTGCGCGAACCCCTAATCCAGAGTCCCATCGTTAAAACCACCCCCATCGATATCCGTGCCCCTAGGGTGCTGGCCATTGGCGCATCCACGGGTGGCCCCCAGGCCCTGCTGGCGATTTTTCAGCAGTTGCCCAAAACCTTCCCGGTGCCCATCCTCTGCGTGCAGCACATCAGCGAAGGCTTTTTGCAGGGGCTAATCGACTGGCTCAACAGCAGTTGCAGCCTCCAGGTCAAGATTGCCAGCCCCGGCGAAATGCCCCAGCCCGGTATCATCTACTTTCCCCCCGAACGGCAGCACCTAGAAATTAACACCAGGGGCCAACTGGCCCTGGCCCAGGGAGCTCCGGTGGCGGGCCACTGTCCCTCGGTGACGGTGATGTTCAAGTCGGTGGCGGCCTACTATCGCCGTTCTGCCGTGGGAGTGCTGCTCACCGGCATGGGCCGCGACGGAGCCGACGGCCTCCAGGCCATGGCCCAGGCGGGCAGCCTCACCATCGCCCAAGACGAAGCCACCTCCGTCGTCTTTGGGATGCCCAAGGAAGCCATTGCCCTTGGCGCTGCCCAGCAGGTGTTGCCCCTGCCCGCCATCGTGCCTTTTTTGATGAACCAAGTGTTCACCTCCGCCCCATCCGCTAGTGTCTAGCCAGGGTTCAGGGTTCAGGGCACGATCTAGTCTTCGGTATCGTCGTGGGCATAGCGGTGGTAGAGGAAGTCGAGGGCTTCATTACGCAGTTCGTAGAAGCGGGGGTCTTCCATGATGCGGCTGCGGTCGCGGGGGCGGGCAAAGGGCACGGTCATGATTTCGCCAATTTGGGCAGCAGGGCCGTTGGTCATCATGACCACACGGTCGGCCAAAAATAGGGCTTCATCAATGTCGTGGGTGATCATCAAGACGGTGATTTTGTGGTCTTGCCAAATTTTTAGCAGCTCTTCCTGAAGCTCCTCGCGGGTAATGGGGTCGAGGGCACCGAAGGGTTCATCCAAAATCAGCACCTTTGGGCGCAGGGCCAGGGCACGGGCAATGCAGACTCGCTGCTTCATACCGCCAGAGAGCGCGCTGGGCTTTTTGTGGGCCGCTTCTTCCAAACCCACCAGCGCTAGGTGCTCCATGACGATGCGCTTTTTCACCTTTTCTGGCTTATCGGGAAAGACCGAATCTACGCCCAAATAAATGTTCTCGTAGGCCGTCAGCCAGGGCAGCAGGGAATAGTTTTGGAACACCACCATGCGGTCTGGCCCCGGTTCTTGGATGGGCTGGGTTTCTAGGCGCACTTGCCCTTCGGTGGGTTGCCGAAAGCCCGCCACCATATCCAGCAGGGTCGATTTGCCGCAGCCCGAGTGGCCGATGACGCAGACAAATTCCCCTTCTTGAACCGCCAGATTGATGCCATCTAGCACCACATACTCCCCGTTGGGGGTGGGGTAGACCTTGGAGAGGTTGTCAATGACCAGGAAGGGCTCCTGGGTAAAGGAATCGGTGGGGGATTGGGTGAGGGAGTTTAGCACTTGCATGGTCAGAGTTAAAGGTGGAGATTGGGCGAATCAGCGATTCCGGCTCCCCTCTCCTTCCTGGGAGAGGGGTTGGGGGTGAGGGCAACTACCGCCTCACCGCATCCATCGGCATTTCTTCAACACGCAGATCGCGTTTGATGGCGAATTGGTTGATGTAATCGAGGGGATGGTCGGGGTCGAAGGCAATGCCGTCGAAGAGGGTGATGCTGTGGCGGTCGCGGCCAATGTCCAGCAGACCCAGTTCGCGGGCGGCTTGGCCAAAGATGTCGGATCGCTTCACCCGTTCGGCAATTTCTAGCCAGTTGCGGGGGAAGGGGGTGATGCCCCAGCGGGCCATTTGGGTCATCATCCACACCGCCTCGGTGACATCGGGGAAGTTGGTTTTGCCCGTAAAGAACTGGATGTAGTTGAGAATCTGCTGCGGCTCGTCACCCGTGCCTCGGTCGTAGGGGTCGATAAAGCCCTGGCGAATCAGGGTTTCGTCGGCCCCTACGTATTCGGGGCGGGCCAGCATTTCGGCAATTTCCTCCCGGTTGCGGCGGTCATCGCAGTATTCGCAGGCTTCCAGTAACGCCTTCACCAGAGCAACGTGGGTCTTGGGGTATTGATTAGCCCAGGCTTCGGTGACGCCTAGTACTTTCTCGATGTGCCCTGGCCAGATATCGTTATCTGTCGCCAGCACCACACCCTGCCCCTCGGCTACGGCACGGGCATTCCAGGGTTCGCCTACACAGTAGCCGTCGATGGTGCCCGACTTCAGGTTCGAGGCCATCTGGGCCGGAGGAATCACCGTCACGCTCACATCTCGGTCGGGGTCGATGCCGCCCGCCGCCAGCCAGTAGCGCAGCAACAGGTTGTGCATGGAGGTGGGATGCACCGCCGCCAGGGTGTGTACCTGGTCGGGCCGACGGTCGATGGCCGCTTTGAAATCTGCAAGAGAACGCACGCCCTGGTCGTACAGGCGCTTGCTAAAGGTGACGGCGTTGCCGTTGCGGCTGAGGGTAAGGGCGCTGACCATCGGCACCGGACGCTGGTTGCCGTAGCCCAGGGTGATTCCTAGGGGCATCCCTGCCACCATCATCGAGGCATCCAGCCGACCGCTGGTGACGCCGTCAGCAATGGCATTCCAGCTTGGCTCCCGGTTTAGGGTCACTTGGCTGAGGCCGTTGGCTTCAAACAGGCCCTTTTCCTTGGCGACAATCAGCGGCGCACAGTCCACCAGCGGGATAAAACCTAGTTCCAGGTTCACCTTCTCCAGGCCGTTGGCCGCCACCGCCACCACTGGCTTGCTCCGTTGCAGCTTGGCCCGCTTTTGCTGGTTGAGGAAGTAGACAATCTCATTCCGCAGGCTGTAGTAATTGGGGTGCTTCACCACCTCCATGCGCTCACGGGGGCGGGGGAAGGGCACATCCACAATTTGGCCAACGTGGGCCTCTGGGCCATTGGTCATCAGCACAATGCGGTCGCTCAGCAGCAGCGCCTCGTCCACATCGTGGGTCACCATCACACAGGTGACTTCGTGTTCCTGGCAAATCTGCATGAGCTGTTCTTGCAGCCCGCCACGGGTGAGGGCATCTAGCGCCCCAAAGGGTTCATCCAACAGCAGCAGCTTGGGCCGAATCGCCAGGGCACGGGCAATGGCCACCCGCTGCTTCATGCCGCCGGAAATCTGCCCCGGTCGCTTATCCGCCGCCTTTTGCAGCCCCACCATCTCAATGTGGTGATCCACCATCCGCTTCCGCACCGCCTTAGGATGGTGGCCCATCACCTGATCCACCGCCAGCTCGATGTTTTGGCGCACCGTCAGCCAGGGCAGCAGGGAATAGTTTTGGAAGACCACCATACGGTCTGGGCCAGGCTCCGTTACCTGCCGACCCTCTAGAATGATGCCGCCGCTGCTGGGTTGATCTAGCCCCGAAAGAATATTCAGCAGGGTCGATTTGCCGCAGCCAGAGTGCCCCACCAGGGAAACAAATTCCCCCTTGTGAATATGGAGATCAATATTTTTTAGGGCAATATATTCCCCACCATCGGGCAGGTTAAAGACGCGATCTACGTGGTCTACTGCAACAAAAACAGCCATGGTTTGTTAGGGTTTGGGGATTCAGGTGCAAGGATTGAGAATTAGGGGTCAGTAGATGTAGGTTGGGTGGCGTGATCGCAGAATCCAACAACATTCTGTGATGTGGCGTAGTCGGGTGTTGGGTTCCACTTCATTTCACCCAACCTCAGTAGATCACAAAGATGTCTCTTAGTATGGGCTTAGCCCTCACCCCCAGTCCCTCTCCCAGGAGGGAGAGGGGAGCCGAAAGTCCTTCAAAGTCCCTCTCCCAGCTTGGGAGAGGGATTTAGGGTGAGGGCCAAGCTTAGGGCAGTAAAGAGAGTTTGTGATCTACTGAACCTACTTAAACCAGATTTCAGGGTTCTAATTTGGGTGATTTGTTACCGTCTTGAACAAAATCAAAGAACCCTAGGATTTCCCCTCTTACTCCCCTCTCCCACGGGGAGAGGGGTTGGGGGTGAAAATCTAATCCGGCTCCCCTCTCCCTATGGGAGAGGGGTCGGGGGTGAGAGTCTAGGATTGTGTGTGGGTGAGGGCAGGCTATTTCTTCTGCTCTTCAGGCAACACAAGACCACCGATGAACACAATCAAGCGATCTAGCAGTAGGCCGACAATACCAACATAGACGATGGCGATAATAATTTCGCTAATGCGAGAACTGTTCCAGGCATCCCAAATAAAGAAACCGATGCCCACGCCGCCAATCAACATTTCTGCCGCCACAATTGCCAACCAAGAAAGGCCAATGCCAATTCTTAGTCCCGTGAAAATGTAGGGTACGGTGGCAGGAAACAGAATTTTGAAAAAGTATTTAGGCTTGGACAGCCGTAGCACCTTAGCGACGTTGTTATAGTCCTGGGGAATTTGGCGGACGCCTTCGGTGGTGTTGATAATAATGGGCCAAATTGCTGTAATAAAAATCACAAAGATAGCGGAAGGATTCGCCTGTTGAAATGCCGCCAGGGAAATGGGCAACCAGGCTAAGGGCGGTACCGTCCGCAAAATCTGAAATAGGGGATCAAGGGCGCTATACATTAGCGGACTAGTACCCACCACAATCCCTAGAGCTACCCCAACAACGGCAGCTAAGGAAAACCCCAACACTACCCGCTGCAAACTGGTAAGCACCTGCCAAAACAGGCCTTTATCGGTGCCGCCATAGTTGAAAAAGGGATTAACAATCAGTTCCCAGGTGTCCTGCACTGTGCGCACGGGCGTGGGCAGGTTGGCATCGGGGCTCATGGTCAGCACTTGCCAGATCGCCACAAAAATCAGCAGTGCTACGGCGGGAGGCACTAGGCCTTTCAGCCTATCAAGAAGTTGATGGCCTAGGCGGGCGAGGTTAATACGGGATCGCGCCGGACGAATATCGAGGGGTGCGGTCATGGATGATCTCCAGTGGCGAGGTTGCGGGGCAGCGAGAATTCAGAGGTTATGAGTCAGATAGGTTTCCCTCTAGCTCCCCTCTCCCACGGGGAGAGGGGTTGGGGGTGAGGGCCGAGAGCGTCCGAGGTAAGAGACGCTAGACCTTTTTGATCTTGAGGCTATCGAGGTAGGCCTGGGGATTTTCGGGGTCGAAGGTGACGCCGTCGAAGAAGGTTTCCACGCCGCGAGAGGGGCTCGCAGGAATCGCCGCCTCTTGGCCGATGGCGGTAGCTGCTTCGCGCCAGAGGTCTTCCCGGTTTACCTCATCTACCCAGGCGTTCACGTCGGTATCCTTGGGCAGCATTCCCCAGCGAATGTTCTCTACCAGGAACCACAAATCATGGCTCTTGTAGGGGTAGGAGGCGTTGTCGTTCCAGTATTTCTGCATTAGTTCAGGCAGTTCTTCTACTCGGCCATTGCCAAAGTCAAACTTACCCATGGAACGGTCGATGATGTCTTCAAAGGGCACGTTAAACCAGGCCCGTTCAGATAGAATTCGGCACATTTCTTCTTTGTTTTCGGGCTGGTCGCACCACATGGCAGCTTCTAGAACCCCCATCAGCAGAGCCTTGGTGGCGTTAGGGTTGGCATCTACCCACTCGGCTCGCATAGCAAAGGCCTTTTCGGGGTGGTCTTTCCACATTTCCCCGGTGGTGAGGGCGTTAAAGCCAATTTGCTGGTTTACCGTTTGCAGGGGCCAGGGCTCACCGACGCAGAAGGCATCCATATTGCCGACTTTGATGTTGGCTACCATCTGTGGGGGGGGCACCACAATGGTGGAAATGTCGCTATCGGGGTTGATGCCGCCAGCGGCCAGCCAGTAGCGAATCCACATATCGTGGGTGCCGCCGGGGAAGGTCATCGCCGCCTTCAGTTCCTTGCCCTCGGACTTGCGCTTAGCAAACACATCCTTGAGCACACTGCTGTCGGTGCCCACGTTCAAATCTTTGTAGTCGTTGGAAAGGGAAATCCCTTGGCCGTTGACGTTTAGGCGAGACAGGATGTACATCGGCACCTTGTTGCCATCGGTGACGATGCCCTGGGAAATCAGGTAGGGAATGGGGGTGAGGATGTGCGCCCCATCAATGCCGCCGCCACCGGAACCCAGCACGATGTTGTCGCGGGTGGTGCCCCAGGAAGCTTGCTTTTCAACGGATACGTCGGTCATGCCGTACTTGTCGAAAAAGCCCTTCACCTTGGCAATAATCAGCGGGGCCGAATCAGTAAGGGCAATAAAGCCTAGCTTAGCGGTAGTGGTTTCCAATCCTTCAACCGGCCCAGCGGCGGGAGCGGTCGAGGAACCTGCATCAGCGCCCGCATCGGCGGCAGTATCGGAGCCTCCTTGGCTGCAAGCATGGAGGAAAACCGTGCCAGCGGCAGCGGTACTTGCAGTGAACAAAAACTTACGACGATTGAGACGAGTCATACTTGATCCTTAAAATTCTAATTACTTGGGTCGTAATGACCTGTTGCAAAGGGGGCTACTAACAACACAAAATCTGGGAAGTGGGGCCAAGAAAACGGCTGATCACGCCTATTTCTACCCTTAAAAGCACGGACAAATTCCTGGGATAATGACACCGTTTATCCAACCATACAACCCAGCTTGAATCTCAACAGCAACTAAGAAAGTCATCGATATCTTTGCTCGGCATAGTGGATAAAAACAGCTGCATCTCACCCATTGATGTGCTTAAAGCCTTTGACTTGGGCGCTATATCATCGAAAATGCCTAGGCAGCGCCACAGCTATCCTCAATAATGTTATCCGCCACAATACCTGAAAAACCCTGCCAGTTTTGGCGACTACACTCGAAAACACGATCAATCACTATCAAAATTCCATTTCGCCTCCCTAAAAGTATGGCTTCAGTTGTTCATCGGTCATCGATCTCTAAGCTCAACCCTGCGAAATTAGACTTTGAAAAATAGATTGATTATGTTTGTTAACAAATTATTCAAACTCTCACAGGTATTTTGTATGTTTCGTTACTTTTTGCCCTAAGCGATACTTTTCATGCATGATTTGCATGTAGGTTTTGCATAATCTGAGGTAAATTCTCTGCCCAACGCAAAGCAGGGGCCTCCTAGGAGACCCCTGCTATTGGGCGGTTTGCGGTTTTTGCCAAAGATCCCAGGGTTTTAGCTAGGGATACGGTTATCTGTAGGTCATGGGCTGAAGATGCTCCAGATTCCAGGGCTCTGGCTGATCAGAGCGTAGGCCATTGGACTCTGGGCTGAAGAATCCTGGGGATTAGCCCTGCATTCGGGTAATCAGCACCGGGCAGGGGGCATAGACCCGCACGTAGTCGGTTAGCGATTCGCCCAGCACCTTGTCGAGGTCGGGCAGACCCTTGGCGATGGTGGGCCGACGGTCGGGGGAACCGAGGATCAGCAAGTCGATGTTGCGATCTTCCGCCAGTTGGCAAATCCGCTGTCCAGCCTTACCTTCGGGGGCGGCTAGCTTGTAGGGCACGCCATACTTCTTGGCCTCTTCGGCGGCGGCTAGCAGGACGGGGTCTTGGTTGGCATCAATGGTGGTGATGTCGAAGGGTTTGGCCTTAAGGCTGGAGACCGAGTGAACCAGGGTCAGTTCGCCGCCCTTAATGTCGCGCAGTAGGGTGAGGGCGATGTTCAACCCCTCCTTAGCCGAGTCGGACTTATCCATGGCCACCAGCACTCGCTTGATGGGGCGAATGGTGTAGAGATCGTCCTTCACCAGCAGCATGGGGCGAGAGGCCAACTGGAACACGTATTGGCTGACGGAATTTTCGAGGATGGCCTTCAGCCCTTGCAGCCCCCGTGATCCCATCACAATCAGGCTGGCGTCCGTTTCGTCGGCTACCTGCACCACCACATCCTTGGGATCCCCTTCTCGCAACACCGCCGTTACCTTGCTGGGATCGAGGCTGAGGTTCTGAATTGCCGTGGCTAGGGTGCGCCCGCCCTCTTCCCACTTACTTGCCATGGTTTCGGCAGACACCTGGGAGGGCACCACATGGAGCACGGTCACCGCTGCGCGCTGGATGAGGGGAATATCCATCAGCACCTTCATCATGGCTTCGGTATTCCCAGTGCCAGAGTCGGCTAAAAGAATTTTTTCTATCATGGGATTCTCGTCTCAAACGGCCAAATAAAAATTGTGATACGCAAAAACGGTGGTCAACAGCCTCAATGGCAGGCCAGATAACGCCTTGCCCGTCCTCCACCTCAACCATCATAGGCATGGGCTTTCAACCTACTTGGTTGCCATTCATAATTTGTATTGACAGCGAGATGGGGGATCACGATCTGCCCCGTTGGCTCGCTGATCGTGATCCCAGACCTGTTATCGATGGCTACTAACCCATGACTGATGCGCCCCCCTGGTTCGAGTACCGCGTTGTGGTTCACCCCCACCACACCGACTATGCCGGAATTGTCTGGCATGGCACCTACATTGCGTGGCTAGAAGAGGCGCGAGTCGCCTATCTGCAACAGCACAACCTCACCTTCGCCGATTGGGTGCAGGCTGGGGTCGATCTGCCCGTAGTGGATATGGCCCTGCGCTATCGCCAATCGCTGCGGTTGGGGGATGAGGCATTGGTGTTGGCACGGACAGCCCCGTTCAAGGGGGTGCGCCTGGTGTGGCAGTACGAAGTGCTCAACTCGGCTACCCAAGACCTGTGCCTAGAGTGCACGATTACCCTCGCCACGGTGGATCTCACTAGTCGGCGGGTGCTGCGTCGACTGCCCGATCACCTGCAAGCGGCTCTCGATTAAGTCAAGCCGTCCTTTGCGATTGAGGGAAACCTCGGTTGATAATAGAAAAGCCTGCGAGTGAGGGAGTAAGTCGATGGTTTCTGTCCTATTAAAGCTGTTGTCGATGGTGCTGGCCATGCTGGTATTTGGCGGATTTGGAGCCATTCCATCGGCTTTGGCCCAAGACAACACGGTGGATTACACCCTCACAGATTTAAGTTTTCGGGATTTTTCGGGGCAGAATCTTTCTGGAACCTCCTTTGCGGCGGCGGAAATGCGAGAGGCCAACTTTTCTGAGGCCGATCTCAGCGGCACAATTTTGACGAAGGCCTCCTTTGTGCGGGCTAATTTGACTGCCGCGAACTTATCGCAAACCTTTGCCGACCGGGTCATCTTCGATGAGGCCGATCTCTCCAACGCCCGCTTTGTGGATGCCCTGCTGACCAGCAGCAGCTTTCGGGATGTAAAAATTACCGGGGCCGATTTTTCCGGGGCGATTATTGACCGATTCCAAATTGCCCAGCTTTGCAAAATTGCCGATGGCGTTAACCCCCTCACTCAGGTTGCCACCCGCGATAGTCTGGGCTGCCGCTAGCGGGTTTAATCCCTTCAATCTGTTCTGGCACGGCCCTACTTTAACCTCAGTTCGGGTTAGACATCGTGACCAGATCCCCTGGTAGACCTCACCCCCAGCCCCTCTTCCACGAGGAGAGGGGAGCTAGAAAGGCTCAAAGTCCCTCTCCCTTGGGGAGAGGGATTTAGGGTGAGGTCTAAAGCGCAAGCTAGAAGCAGGTTTCTCAAGCTTGCAGCGGTTGGCTTATCCCGAACTCAGGTTACTTTAATCAAGGGCTATGCCAGAACAGGGCTAATAGTGAGGTCTGAGGTTGGCCGTTGGCGACCTGTTTACCCAGCTTTAGCCATTACAGTTGTCCACAGTCGGCAATCACCACAGGCTGGGAGGTTTGGCCATTGCGGCTGCCCACTTGCTCCATCGCTGCAACCACATCCATGCCTTCTACTACGCTGCCAAATACGACGTGCTTGCCATCTAGCCAGGGCGTAGCCACAGTGGTGAGGAAGAACTGAGACCCGTTGGTGTTGGGGCCAGCATTGGCCATACTCAGCAGACCGGGGCCAGTGTGCTTGAGGGTAAAGTCTTCGTCGGCAAACTTGGCCCCGTAAATAGACTCGCCGCCCGTGCCGTTGCCTCGTGTAAAGTCGCCCCCTTGGCACATGAAGTCGGGAATGATGCGGTGGAAACTAGACCCCTTGAAATGCAGTGGCTTACCAGCGGTGCCCATGCCCTTCTCTCCGGTGCAGAGTGCCCGGAAGTTTTCGGCAGTCTTAGGAGCCACATCGGCTCGCAGTTCCATGACAACGCGGCCAGCGGGGGTGCCGCCAATGGTGATATCAAAAAAGACTTTAGGATTGGTGGATTCTGTCATAGTTGGGTCAAGGGAGAAGTGAGTAGTGGTCAAGCCGAACGGGCCACGCAGAACTCAGCCCAAGGCCACGCTTAGGATGAACCCGTGGGCTGTTTACTTGGCGTAGACCTCCTGCCAACGCCGCACCGTTGAGCTAGCCCCCTGTTATTAACCCACACTTTGCTAGAAAGCTCAAAGCCTTCCCACGACTGAGCTTTTGCGGTGAGGGCCGTTCTGGGGCGTAGATGACGTTGGCGGGGTAAAGATTAAGAAATTATTCTACTGCGAGTCAGATCGCTTCTTAGAACTGTAGATTTTCCGCTACTGTTTATCTGGATTCTCTGAGTGAAAAAGCTCGAACTTGGCGACTTTTGGCCACTGATCTGTACAGCCTCTCGGGCTTTCAATCCTGGGCTGGTCTTGGCGATGGCGTGGCCCCAGGGGTGAAGGAAAATCAGCCCACAGCTATCTGTATCCATCCCATTCTGTTCCCTGCTCTGCTTGCGATTCATGGTCTTCCTGCGATCTACCTTAGCCACCCTGACCACCCTCACCCTTGGCAGCGCTCTGTTGGGCCACACCCTTGCCCCCCCTCAATCTTCGCTGGTGGCCCGCGCCGATGATGTTCTAGAAGCCCCCGTTTTCCCCATTCCCGACCAACTCCCTGCCAATGCCACCCTGGTGGTAGAGGGATCTTCCACCATGGCCCTGGCAAATCAGTCTTTTTGGCCGAAGATAGCTGAGCGCTATCCCACGCTGACCCTACAAGTAACCACTAGCAGCACCGATATTGCCCTAGACAAACTGCGGCGAGGAGAGATAGATCTGGCGGCCATTGGTCGTCGCATCACCCCAGCAGAGCAGGATCAGGGGTTGGTCGAGGTGCCCATCCGCCGGGAGAAAATTGCCCTCATTGTGGGGCCAAATAATCCCTTTAGTGGTGGGCTTACGCTAGATCAGGTGGCCCAGATGTTCTATGGCGAGATCGATAACTGGGCCGCGCTGGGTGGCCCCGATCTGCCCCTACGGTTTGTGGATCGGCCCGCCAGTAGCGATACTCGGCAAGCCCTTGGTCGGTATCCTGGTTTCGCTGAAAAAGGGCTAAGCCCAGGCCCCACCGTCAGCCCTGTGGCTGAGGACAGCACCGATGCCGTGATTGCAGCCCTCGGCAACGATGGCATGGGCTATGCGGTGGTGTCTCAGGTGAAGGATCGAGGAGATGTGCGTCTGCTAACCGTGGATGATGTCTTGCCCACCGATGCCCGCTATCCCTACTCTCAGCCCCGCGTTTATGTCTACAACAGCAACAACCCCAGCCCCTCGGCCCTCGCCTTCTTGGGAGTGGTGAATATCCCCGCCAATCTGGCCCCCCTCCCCGCTGTGGCGGCCCCCCCAACAACAACCGAGGCTCCCCCCTCGACACTGCCAGCGGGCGCTAATTCAGAGGCTGCTGGCTCAGAGACAGCCGCCCCAGAATCCCTCACCCCCTTAGCCGAGACGCCCTTGGGGGCAGCCCCCAGCCTCTCCACTTCGGCGGCGGAGTCCCCCCTTGCCGGTGATACGGTTCAACCGCGCCCCTGGACAGATCGTGGGCAGGCGTGGGGATGGCTCATAGCGATTCCGCTGCTTGGGGGGCTACTCTGGTGGCTCCTGAAAACCCAAGCGCAGCAGGCTGAAACGGGCTCCCCTGCCGGAACGACTGGGCAACCCAACGGACGGATGGTGCTAACCCCCCGCCATTGCCGCCGCGCCTATGCCTATTGGGAAGTCCCCGACGCCCTGCGGGCCACCCAGCGGGAACGGGGCGGGCGCACCCTGATGCTGCGCTTGCTGGATGTCACCGACCGCGATGTGGAACGCCATCCCCCCAGCCGCATTGACCAGTTCCCGGTGACAGAAGACCAGCAGGATTTGCACCTCCCCATCCCTGCCGATGACCGATCCTACCAGGCCGAACTAGGCTACATCACCCAAGAAAATCACTGGCTATCCCTCGTCAAATCGGCGGCGGTGCATGTGCCAACCTGCGCCGCCACCCTCGCTTCAAGCTCACCAAACGATTAGATTCAGATCCATTACCGCCACCTTTCCCCCATCATCTTTGGCTAGCCCTAGGCTAGCTGCCCTGCCATGAGCGTCATTTACGATTTAGAACATGTCACAACCTACCGCTACGCCAAGCCCGTCACCTTTGGCCCCCATCGGGCCATTTTTTTGCCCAGGGGTAGCTATGGCGGTCGGCTGCTGAGCTATAGCCTTGAAACCAATCTCCCCTCCCAGGTGCGCTGGATGATGGACACCCTTTCCAATAATGTGGCGGTGATTGATATCCAATCCCCTGGGGAGGAATTGACCATCACCTATCGGGTGCGGGGAGAGCACTTTGGCTATCGGGCGGTGCAGAACTTTCCCCTCGACCCTAGGGCGGTGGAACTGCCGGTACAGTACACACCGGATGAATGGACGGATTTGGCTGTATTTATGCGACCCCACGCCGAGGATTTTGACGGCGGCTTGGCGGCCTGGACAAAACGGTTTGTGGCGGGCGATCAAGACGACACCCTGGACGTGATCACCCGCATGATGGACACCATCCACAGCACCCTAAAGTATGAAGCTCGCGAGGCCGAGGGCACTCAATCCCCCGGCGAAACCCTACGTACGGGCATGGGCACCTGCCGCGACTATGCCTGGCTAATGATTGAAGCCCTGCGGCGGCTAGGGTTGGCCTGTCGGTTTGTGAGCGGCTATTTGTATGATGCGGCCCTCGACGGGGGTGAGGTGGGCATGACCGGATCCGGAGCGACCCACGCCTGGCTTCAGGTCTATCTGCCCGGTGCGGGATGGCGTAATTATGATCCCACCAACCGCATCACCGAGGGCTTCGACCTTGTCCCCGTCGCCATTGCCCGCCACCCTGGGCAAGTGATACCCCTGGCGGGTTCCTGGATGGGGGAAGCGTCGGACTACCTGGGGATGTCGGTTCAGGTTTCCCTTCGTAAACTGGCTGACCTATCGGAGTATTCGGCGTCCCCAAACTGAGGATAATCAGACTGAGGATAGGCTGAAGAGCCTGCACCTGAGGCCATGGGGCAACCCACCCTCCAGGATTGGGCTGGCAGATTTGATCCCCGCTATCGGGTAAGACGGAAAAAGGACAACGGATGAATACTGGCAAACGCAGACATGGCCGCCTAAAGCCACAGTGGCGGGGTTGGTGGATGGGGCTGGTGTTGGCGCTGACGCTGACGCTGGTAAGCCCCGTCATCGCCAATTCAGGAGCGCAGGACGGAGTAGAAGCTGGCGGCACCGCAACCCCCACGATGGCCGAAGTGACGACTCCAGAAGATGCCTCTGCCGTGGTGGGGAATAAGGTAGATGGATACCCCGTCATGCTAGACGGCCAAGAACTGTTTCGGGTTAAGGTCGGGATTGAGGGGGTGGCCTCGGCGGAGGAGCGAGCCGCCATTCTCGCCCAGCGGATTCAGTCGGTTGTGGCCGACTCGAGTATTACCCCAGACCAAATTCGGGCGGAAACGGGTGCAACTCAAAGTGTGGTGCTGGCGGGAGACAAGCTTCTGTTTACCATTCGCCCAGCGGATGAGGAGGTCTACGGTCGCCCCCACCCAGAACTGGCCGCCATAGCCGTGGATTGGATACAGAAGGCGATGATCACCCATCGAGAGGAGCGCAGCCTGCGGCGGCTGGGCACTAACCTAGTCACCACCATTCTGAGCACCATTTTTCTCTTCTTATTTCTGAGGGGGCTGTTTTTTGTCAGTTCTAAGCTGCTCACCCGCATTCAAACTCGGCGGGAAAACGGTACCCTCACCCTGCGACTTCAGTCGATTCAAATCTTGGGGACAGGGGCCACCAGCTATCTCCTTCAAAGCCTCGTACAACTCCTGCGGCTGGGGCTGCTGCTGTTTGCCCTCTACCTATACGTGCCCTTTGTGCTGAGCCAATTTCCGGCCACCGAAGCCATTGGGGATGGCTTGCTACGGGATATTGCGAATCGCCTCAATCTTTTGGCCCAGGGTTTTGTTGCCTATTTGCCTAAGCTGACGACGCTGAGTATTTTGGCCCTCCTCACCTACTACGTGATCGAATTTACTAAGCAGGTGATTATCGAGCTGGGGCGGCAGGATGTGTATCCCTGGTTCTACCCCGAATGGGTGCAGCCCACCATTCGCCTTGCTACGTTTCTCGTTGTGGCCATGGCCTTCGTCATCGCTGGGCCGTTTCTACCAGGGTTTGGGTCGCCTGCCTTCCAGGGGGTTTCTATCTTTTTGGGGGCGTTGCTGACCCTAGGGTCGTCCTCAGCCGTGGCCAACGCCCTAGCGGGAATTATCCTGATCTACACCCGTGCCTTTCGGATCGGCGACTTCATCCGCATCGACAACATCATGGGCGAAGTGCAGGACAAATCTCTGTTTGTCACCCGTGTGCTAACCCCCAGACAGGAAACCGTCACCATCCCCAACGCCTCGGTACTGAACAGCAACGTTACCAACTACAGCTCTATCTGCCGCGAAGCCGGGGGGTATCTGGTGCTCCAAACCACCGTCACCCTCGGCTATGACATGCCCTGGCGCAAAATCCACGAGGTGCTGATCGAAGCCGCCCTGGCCACCCCTAACATCCAAGCCACCCCCACCCCCTTCGTCCTACAAACCAGCCTGAACGACTTCCACGTGAGCTACACGCTCAGCGCCTACACCGCCGCCCCTAACAAAATGCCCCTCATCTACTCGGCCCTACACCAAAATATTCAAGACCATTGCAACGCCGCCGACATCGAAATTCTCTCTCCCGGCTACACATCCCTGCGGGACGGCAACCATTCCACCATCCCCGCCAACTATCTACCAGAGGACTACACTGCCCCCGCCTTTGGGGTAAAACAGGCCTAAACACTCAGCCCTAAGCTTAACCTGAGTTCGGGATAAGCCAAAGGACTGCAATCTTCAGAAACCTGCTTCTGGCTTGCTCTGTAGCCCTCATCCCCAGCCCTTCTCCCTAGGGGAGAGGGGGGCTAGAAGGCTTCAAAGTCCTTCTCCCTAGGGAGAGGGCTTTAGGGTGAGGGCTGCCAGGGTATGGGGCTATTAAGGTGAACCCGCACTGAGGTTAAGCTTAACGGGTAGGTCTTCCCAAGGTAGTTCGCCTTAATTGCGCCTTCCAATCGTAGGGGCCATGTCTCCTCGCCTGCTCATACCAAGCACAAGCCAACCGAGTAGGGAAACCTTACCCCTACCCCACCTTTAATGGCGTTTGAACCGGATGCCGAGGAAGAGGTCGTAGAGGAAGCTGAAGAAGTCCTTCATCTGCAACAGCCCTAGGGATTGGGGGGAACCCTTTTCATCTAGCAGGGGCCGCATGACCTCGTAGGTGGGCTTGTATTTGTACCAGGGCACCGAGGGCCACAGGTGATGAACTAAGTGGTAGTTTTGACCCATAATCAGCAGGTTCAGCACGGCACTGGGGTAGACGCGGGCGTTCTTCCAGCGGTCGCGCTCCTTAAAGGGGCGGTGGGGCAGGTAGTCGAAAAATAAGCCGAGGGCAATGCCCACCACCAGGGCCGGGGAAAACCAGAAGTTGAAGATGTAGCCGAGGAAGTCAAACTTCCAGGCGGCACATACCAGCAGCACCACCGCTAGCCGCCCCAGGAACCACTCAAGCAGTTCCCAGTTGCGCCAGAGTTGGCGTTTGAAGAAGTAAATCTCGTGGTAGAAGAAGCGAGCCGCAATCAACCACAGTGGCCCCCCCGTGGAGACAAAGTGATCGGGGTCGTTTTCGGGATCGTTGACGTGGGCATGGTGTTGCAGATGCACACGGGTGAACACCGGAAAGGAAAACCCCAAAATTAAGGCGCTGCCATGCCCCAGGATGGCGTTGACCGTGCGGTTACGGTGGGCCGAATTGTGAGAGGCATCGTGGATGACCGTCCCCGCCAGGTGCAAGGACAGCACGTTCATCATGAATACGCACCAACTGGGCCAGTCCCAGAGAAAATAGCCCACTGTAGACACAGTAATTAAGCCTGCGGAGGCTAAAAACATCAGGGCATTAGGACTTAGCCCGCCCTCGGTCTTCAGCAACTCAGGGGGCACCGTTTTGCGTATTGTCAGGGGCTCCGTTGCCGCCGACATGTCGTATCGCTCCTACACCAGTATTCTCGGTAGTATACGTTACGATGCCGCGTTAATAAAGTTTTGTGACGGAGGATTCAGGGAAGAACCCAGCCGCAGGCCTGGTAGGGCCTAGGTGGAGGTTCTAGGGCAGGTTCCCCGGAAAAAGGCTATTTTCTTGGCGATTCTAGCGACGACTCCCCCTGAAGATAGGACGACTCGAAGGAATCGGCCCCGCTGAACTAAAGTCATAGGCTGGCCTCGGTGTTTGCGCTCAGATTTGCTTTAGAGTGACAAAATCCCGACTTTTGTGTAGAGGTTGTCTGCTGGGCATCTGAACAGGGCTTGGCCCTGGATTAGCCGATTGACCCTGGCTTCTGGTTCCCTCTGGGTTGTCGTTCAAGTCATGTTAGAGAGTTCACCTATGTCGCTGAGTACCAATCGCCGTCGTACCAAAATTGTTGCTACCATCGGCCCCGCAACCCAGAATGCTGACGTGCTCCGTGCCCTAATTGAAGCGGGAGCCACCACCCTGCGGCTCAATTTCTCCCACGGTAGCCACGAAGATCACCAGCGCAGCATCCGTCTCATTCGCCAGATTTCCTTTGAGCTGAATCAGCCCGTGGGCATTTTGCAGGATTTGCAGGGGCCAAAAATTCGCCTGGGCAAGTTTGAGCAGGGGGCAATTCAGTTGGCTAAGGGCGATTCCTTTGTGCTGACGAGCGAGCCGATTTTGGGTACCCAGGAGCGGGCCTGCGTCACCTACGACAAACTGGCCGAGGAAGTCCCGGTGGGTTCCACCATTTTGCTCGACGATGGCAAGGTGGAAATGAAGGTGGAATCGGTGGATTCGGAGGCCCAGGAACTCCACTGTCGGGTGGTGGTGGGCGGGCTGCTGTCCAACAATAAAGGGGTGAACTTTCCGGGGGTCTATCTCTCCATTAAGGCCCTCACCGATAAGGATCGGGAAGATCTGATGTTTGGCCTCAACCAGGGGGTTGATTGGGTAGCCCTCAGCTTTGTGCGCAACCCCCAGGATGTCCTGGAAATTAAGGAGATCATCGCCAAGGCCGGAAAGCCCGTGCCCGTGATCGTCAAAATTGAAAAGCACGAAGCCATTGAACAAATGGAGGCGATTCTGTCTTTGTCGGATGGGGTGATGGTGGCGCGGGGCGACCTAGGGGTGGAACTGCCCGCCGAGGAGGTGCCTATTCTGCAAAAGCGCCTGATCTTAACCGCCAACGCCCTAGGCATTCCGGTGATTACCGCTACCCAAATGCTGGACAGCATGGTCTCCAACCCGCGCCCCACCCGCGCCGAGGTTTCGGACGTGGCCAACGCCATTTTGGATGGCACCGATGCGGTGATGCTCTCCAACGAAACGGCGGTGGGTAAGTTCCCCGTAGAGGCGGTGGCCACCATGGCACGGGTGGCGGTGCGCACCGAGCAGGAAGGTCTAGAGCGGCGCGACCTAGAAAACAGCGGAGCCTACTCCATCCCCAACGCCATTAGTCAGGCCGTGGGGCGGATTGCCTCCCAGCTCAATGCGGCGGCGATTATGACCCTCACCAAAAGCGGCGCTACCGCCCGTAATGTGTCGAAATATCGGCCCCAAACGCCGATTTTGGCGATCACGCCCCATGTCAACGTGGCCCGTCAATTGCAACTGGTGTGGGGGGTGCGGCCTCTGCTGGTGCTCGATTTGCCCTCCACCACCCAAACCTTCCAAGCCGCCATGGGGGTAGCCCAGGAGAAGCACCTGCTGAAGGATGGCGATCTGGTGGTGCTCACCGCTGGTACCTTGCAAGGAGTGTCTGGATCCACCGATTTGATTAAGGTGGATGTGGTAACGGCGGTGCTGGGTCGGGGTGCGGGTATCGGCGAGGCCTCGGTCAGCGGTCGCGCCAGGGTGGCCCACAACAGCCTAGATGTCAACGATTTTAACGACGGTGAAATTCTGATTGTGCCCCGCACCAGTGCCGACTTTGTAGAAGCGATTCGCCGAGCCGGGGGCATCATCACCGAAGACGACAGCCTGACGGGCCATGCGGCGGTGATTGGTCTGCGGCTGGGGGTTCCGGTGATTGTGGGAGTGAAAAACGCCACGGAAATCATCCGCGATGGCACCATTCTTACCCTCGATACCCGGCGGGGGCTGGTGTACTCTGGGGCACTCGGCACCGTCAAAACGGATCCTGGTCTGGGGCTTTAGGTATCCCCTGTTTAGGTATCCCCTATTAAAGAAGCCCCTAGTCCACCAGACTAGGGGCTTTGCCGTTGGATCGAGGCCAGGGGTTGACGATCCAGGCAGAGATTATTTGTACAGCTCGGTGGACAGACGGAAAGCGAGTACGCCGGGAATCAGGGCCAGAGCCAGGGCGATGAAAACCTGAGTATCTGAAAGCGCCATAGAACAGTTCCTCACAAACGGGGTGAACGATGGATGACAGACTTGTCTAGACCTGATTGTTAACTAAGACGACCTTTTCTAGACCCAGGGTGGGGGGAACTGTTACACAGCTTAATGCGCTGATGGGCCGTTAGGGAGCGCGTCTTTGGCTTCTCCTCAACACATTTAACCTGAGTTCGGGATAGGCCAGCCGCTGCAATCTTGAGAAACCTGCTTCCAGCTTGCGCTTTAGACCTCACCCTAAATCCCTCTCCCTTGGGGAGAGGGATTTAGGGTCTTCTAGCTCCCCTCTCCTCGTGGGAGAGGGGCTGGGGGTGAGGTCTACCAGGGGGTCTGGTCACTATGTCTAACCCGAACCGAGGTTATTTATGTTTGGGGTACATCTATCCCTAGGATGACTTAAGGGATTTGTCGGACTCGTAAACCGAGGGAATTTAGCGCTAAGCTAGCTAGCGACCTGGTTAGACCAAGGGCGAGGATGGCCTCAGGGAGAGAATATTGGTGCAGGATGCTGACCCGTGGTTAACACCATCGATGGCTGTGAACAACACACCACCGATTCGCAGCGAGTTTGAGCGCCAGTTGCTACGGGTGCAGCGGGATCTGCTTCGCATGGGTGCCCTGGTAGAAAATTCCTGCGTCCTGGCGCGGGATGCCCTGTGTGATCGCAACCTAGAGGCAGCCCAGCGGCTGCGCAGCCAAGATAAGCAGGTGGATCAGTTCTACCGCCAAATTGAGCTGGACTGTATGCACCTCTTTACCCTGCCCGCCTCCGCCGATGTGGATTTGCGGCGGGTGGGGGCCTTTATTCAAATGGTGCGCGACCTCGAACGCATCGGTGACTATGCCAAGGATTTAGGGGATGTGGCGATTAAGCTCTTTCCCTACCCGGTGCATCCTCTGATGGGGCGGGTACAAACCATGCTAGACCGCTGCCGTTCCATGGTGGCCATGAGTCTGCTGGCCCTCTCCGACATGGATGCCACCGCTGGCCTAGACATTAAACAAAAAGACGACGCCGTAGACAGCGATTACGACGAACTCTACGACTTCTTGGCCCATCAAACCAATCTGGTGGGATCCATCGAACCCACGGTGCTGCTGGTGCTGGCCATTCGCTATATGGAGCGCATCGCTGACCACGCTACCAATGTTGGTAAGCGGGTGGCCTACATCGTCACCGGGGAGCGGGCCTGAACGACGCCCACTTTGGACGCCCAATTCGAGCCAAAAGATTGCAAAACGTAACGCTGCATTGACAAAAACATTTGACAGCGTCCCATTTATTGAGACACTGTAGAGGGTGTGCTTTTTGGGTTCTATTGAAGGACTCGGTAAGTCCCATTGCTTGGCCCTTTCGACTCCACTCAGGTCAAGGACAGGCGATTCAATTTACGGTTAGCGGTTGGGTTCCCATCCAGTTTTTCCCACGGCTAGCCCCTAGACACCATCCTCCCTCGCGATGGCTAGGCCACAGCACCTATGCGCTGCTGCCCAGAAACGCGACGGACAACCCGGCACGAATGAAGCACCGATCAGGCACGAACAATCCTTAGGAATGAGTCGCTACATGGAATTTTCGATTGCGGCATTATTAGCGAGTTTTGCAAAAGACAAAACCCTCACCCTAAAAAACCTCGAAAAGAAGCTACACTGCACCACCGACACCAGCCAGCGAGACTTGCAGATTGCCGTTGATGCCCTAGAGCGCATTGGGGTGTTAGTCAAAGAGCGGGGTAAGTACCGTCGAAACTCGGAAGAAGGGGTGGTAGAAGGTAAACTGCGCTGCTCTAGCAAGGGCTTCTGCTTCGCCATCCAAGACGAAGAGGGGGCAGAAGACATCTACGTGCGCGAAAGCCACCTGAATACGGCCTGGAACGGCGACCGGGTATTGGTGCGAGTCACTAAGGAAGGCAGTGGACGACGCAGCCCCGAGGGCGAGGTGCGGCTGATTTTGGAACGGGCCAATGCCTCGGTGCTGGCCCGCGTCAAGCAAGAAGACAACGATTACCGAGCCGTTCCCCTCGACGATCGGCTGCTGTTTGAGCTGTCTTTACTGGCCAACGGTACCGATCTGCAAGAGGCGGTGGATCAGTTGGCCCATGTGGAAATTGTCCGCTATCCCCTCGGTCAAAATCCTCCCCAGGGACGGGTAGCGCAAATTTTGGGCAGCGATGCCGAAGCCGCCTCCGACCTAGATATCGTCCACTGCAAGCACGATCTGCCCCGCAAGTTTTCCGACCGGGTGCTAGCCGAGGCCGAAGCCCTACCCACCCGACTGGGCAAAACCGATCTCAAGGATCGGCTGGATCTGCGCGAGGTGCTCACCCTGACCATCGACGGCCCCAATGCGTCGGTCGTCGATGATGCCCTCACCCTAGACCGAACCGAGGCGGGCCACTGGCGACTAGGGGTTCACATTTCCGACATTACCCGCTACGTTCCGGCCCATTCCGCCATCGATCAAGAGGCGGCCAAACGGGGTACCTCGGTGTATCTGGGCGATACGGTGATTCCCATGCTGCCGCCGCCGCTGTCGGGGCCATTGGGTTCCCTAGAGGTAGACAAGGATCGGTTGGCCCTCTCGGTGCTGATCACCCTTGATGACAGGGGCAACGTGGTGGAGTACGAAATCCGCCCCTCCGTGGTGAACGTTAACCACCACATCACCTACCAAGAGGCCCAGGCTATCCTGGAGCGCGATAATCCCGATGTGCTGAGCAGCCTGGGGATCGAGGCGAAGGCGCTGAAGAAGCTCACCCCCATCTACGACCTGCTGGATAATCTGCTCTACCTCAGTCAGGCCATCAAGCGCCAGCGGCTCCATCGCGGTTCCTTCGAGCTAAACCTGCCCGAGTACGACTTCCCGTCGGATGCTGAAGAACCCCTGGCCCACTATCGCTCGCCCAAATTCCAGTACGACGACGAGGGCTTGCTGGGGGTGATGGTGGTGTCGGCGGGCGGTTCGGCTCGGCAAATTGTCACCGAATGTATGCTGCTGACCAATCAGCTGGTGGCCCAGCATCTTGTGGCCTTGGGCGTTCCGGCCATCTACCGTCTGCACCGCGCCCCTGACCCCAACGACGTGCAGGAACTCACCAAGCTGGCGGAAAATATGGAGATCCAGCTTGCCCTGGAATCCGAAGAAGTGCCCCAGCCCAAGGATTACCAGCGGTTTGTGGAGCAGTTCGCCGCCTCCAGCGCCGAGAAGATCCTGACCTACCTGCTGCTAGAAACCATCCAGCCCGCCTTCTACAGCACCCATCCTTCTCAGCACTTTGGCCTAGGCTTGGCCGAGGGCTACACCCACTTCACCTCTCCTTCCCGTCGCTATGCCGATTTGGTGGTGCATCGCATTCTCCATGCGGTGTTCGAGTCGGGCCGGGATCGCCGCTCTACCCGTTCTAAGGATGGGGTAGACCTGCACCATAGCTCCTGCCACGGTCAGATTAGCTGGAATGTGCTGCCCCCCGAAATTCAGCATGAGCTAGAGGACGACCTGCCCCGCCTCGCCATTCACCTAACCGAGCGGGAACGGCTGGCCCAGGAAGCTGAATCTGACCTAGAAGGGCTAAAAAAGGCCGAATTCATGCGCTCCCACACCGGGGAAGTGTTCCACGGGCTGATTACCGGGGTGCAGTCCTACGGCTTCTTTGTGGAAATCGAAGAACTGTTGGTGGAAGGGCTGGTGCATGTCAGCTCCCTCAAGGACGATTGGTACGAGTATCGCGCCCGTCAGCAAAAACTAGTGGGCCGCAAAAACCGCCAGCAATATCGCCTAGGCGACAAAGTCGATGTGCAGGTGAAGAGCGTCGATTACTACCGTCAGCAAATTGACCTTGTGGCCGTCGGTGGTGGTAGCCAAGTGCCCGATGACGAGGAAAACCCCACCTACGATGAAGACCCCGCTGAAGCCGCCGGAACGAACCTCAACGCCGACGAGAGCGAATAGGTCGTGACCATACACTCCGTGCCCCAGCCCCCGGCCCGACCGCTAATTGTGGGGATTACGGGAGCCTCTGGCCTGATTTACGCCGTCCGTACCCTCAAGCACGTCCTGGCGGCGGGGGGCGTGGTGGATGTGGTGGCCTCCAAAGCCTGTCAGATGGTATGGCAGGCCGAGGAAGGGATCGCCATGCCCGTTGATCCCGAACGGCAGGCCCAGTTTTGGCGACAGCAGGCCGGAGTGGCGACAGCGGGAACCCTGCGCTGCCACCCCTGGGGCGACGTGGGAGCCTCCATCGCCAGTGGATCCTTTCGGGCGGCGGGGATGGTGGTGATTCCGTGCAGTATGAGCACCGTGGCGCGGCTGGCGGCTGGCATGAGTTCCGACCTGCTAGAACGCGCCGCCGATGTGCAGCTTAAGGAGGGCCGCAAGCTGGTGATTGTGCCCCGCGAAACCCCCTTTAGCCTGATTCATCTGCGCAATTTGACCACCCTAGCCGAGGCCGGAGCCCGCATCGTGCCCGCCATTCCTGCCTGGTACCACCACCCCCAAAGCATCGAGGATCTGGTGGATTTTGTCGTGGCCCGCGCCCTCGATCAACTCGACATCGACTGCGTGCCCCTTAATCGCTGGCAAGGCCACCTCCCCCACGAAACGGCTTCGCAAGATCAGTAGATCCCAAAGTCCTGGCAAGCCCTCACCCCCAGCCCCTCTCCTCGTGGGAGAGGGGAGCTAGAAAGGCTCAAAGTCCCTCTCCCTTGGGAATAGGGATTTAGGGTGAGGTCTAACGCGAAAGCCGGAAGCAGGTTACTCAAGATGGCAGCGGCTGGCTTATCCCGAACTCGGGTTAATCCAGAAACCGGGGTTCTGAGGCTACCGCCCTAGGCGGGCCACCCAGCGCGATAGGATAGGCACAACCGCTGACCGAGAGGATTGAGGCCATGGCGACAACGCGTTTGGTTGTAGGACTGCTGGCGCTGGGAATCTTGCTGCTCCTGGGTCTCCAAAATTTGTCCCCTAGCCTGCCCCTGGTTTTCCTGGGAGGACGCACCCTGGCCCTGCCCGTGGGGATTTGGCTGGTGCTGGCGATCCTTCTCGGTGTGCTGACGACCCTAGCCCTCAATGCCATTGTGGGGCCACTCGACCGGGGCAAAGGCCCGCGCAACCGCTACAAGTACGAACCCCAGCCCTTCTACGAACCTGCTAACCCAAGCGAGTCATCCCGCCCCAGTGAAGTTGACCGTCGCCAAGAGGTGCGCTCCTCGGCGGAGGCCGCTGCCCGATCTGCTGCCCCCGATGGCACCTGGCGCGACTGGACAAACCTGCAATCCCCTACCCAGTGGAACAGCTGGGACGATCACCGCCGCCCCGAACCCGAACCCCAGCGGTCTCCATCGGGGCCACCCCCGCGATCCCCTAGTCCTGCTCCACCCCCGGCAGCACCCCGAACCCCTTTAAGCTGGTTTGGTCGCCGCCAAGACAATGGCCCAGACCCACGGGTGCAGGAATCCCTGAGAGAAATCACCGACGACTGGGACGACATTGAACCGCGTCCCTACCGTTCCTCTGGCGTTAGCCCCGTGGAGGAAAGTCTGGAGGAAATCACCGAAGGCTGGGACGACATCGACGGTCAGCCTGCCCCCACCTCCTATGGGTCAGAGCCTCGCCCTGCCAGAGACTACGAAGTCCCCAAGCCCCCCACCCAGGTCTACCGGGATGGGTCGATTTACTCCTACAGCTATCGCGAACAGGCCGGATCTGGGCAAACCGACCGCATCTACGCGCCTCCCGACGATGCCTATGACGATGCCTATGACGACGGCTACGACGATGATGCCTACGAGGACGAGGAGCCCAATTCTCCCGATCTGGACGACGAGGGCGTGGTGGATGCCGATTTTCGGGTAATTATCCCCCCGCCCCCGGCTGATTCGCCCAGGGAGAAGGACTAGGCGCAACAAGATCCCCGCTACGGCGACCCCTTCCCTAGGTGGCCATCCGTCTTCAATTGCGCCTACCGTCAGCCTGCGAGAAATCCAGCCACCCCTTTCCCACCAGTTATCCCCATCGTCCATGCCGCTAGTGCAGCAGCACCCAGGCATAAAAATCGATGTTTAGAGCAAATCCGAATCGAAAACTCCCTAAACGAATTGAGGCTGATCCCGCTCAGGCTGAGCGGGATCAGCGTTTAAATCGGGGGTAAGCCACCAGGATTGGGGATTGGGGGTTCCCCTCGGCAGCCCGGGAAAGACGGAGGCTACCATGGCCCTAGGCCAGTCCACCCCGATTGCCTAGGTCTGGTTCGGCACCGAGGGAGTAGTGAATAAAAATTCGGCCTGCCTGGATCGCCTCGCCACTGGTGCGGTAAAGTTCACCATCGTTGAGCACCACAAAATCGGGGTTGACTACCCAGCAGCGGTAGCCCTGTCCGGCATCGTAGGTGATGGCGGCAATCCAGCCGGGAAAGGTTAGAACATGGGTAAGCTTACTGGTTGCCATAGAGATTCGCCTCGAATCAGCGGAGGGGAAAGGGTAGGATAGGGGCAGGCAAAGCTGCTGCCGTTCGGATCAGGCTGCGGGTCATCCTGTCGCAGACCATATGCCATCTGGGTTGCTGCTTGGGCATTCGGGAGATAGTGCCCAGAAAGCCAAGCACGGATGGTTGGCAATTTGGTTCAAGTGTACTATAGTGGTATTATCGAGCGCAATGCATCCGTATTTTGGCCTGAAGGTTTGGCCTAGATATGGAGCTTTTAGCCAAGAAAAACTACACTGCATGAGTTAGTTGGGGCTGGCACAGGCCCCCGTTCCCCCCTGCTATCCGTTATCCCCTAGGCAGCTATGGCACCTAAAAATACTGAAGTTTCCGAAAAGCAAAAAGCCCTAACCATGGTGCTCAACCAAATTGAGCGCAACTTTGGGAAAGGATCCATCATGCGTCTAGGCGAAGCCAGCCGGATGCAAATTGAGACGATTCCGACCGGAGCCCTCACCCTCGATTTGGCGCTGGGGGGCGGGTTGCCCAAGGGCCGCATCATTGAAATTTATGGCCCAGAAAGTTCGGGTAAAACCACCGTAGCCCTCCATGCCATTGCTGAAATTCAAAAGGCTGGTGGGGTGGCAGCCTTTGTCGATGCGGAACACGCCCTCGATCCGGTCTATGCCAAGGCGCTGGGGGTCAATATTGACGAACTGCTGGTATCCCAACCGGACACGGGGGAAATGGGCCTAGAGGTGGTTGATCAACTGGTGCGGTCTTCGGCCATTGATGTGGTGGTGGTAGACTCGGTGGCAGCCCTAGTACCCCGTGCTGAAATTGAAGGGGAAATGGGAGATGCCCATGTGGGGTTGCAGGCCCGCCTGATGAGCCAAGCCCTGCGGAAAATTACGGGCAGCATCGGTAAATCGCAGTGTACGGTCATTTTCCTCAACCAACTGCGCCAAAAAATTGGCATTTCCTACGGCAACCCTGAAACGACCACGGGTGGTAATGCGCTTAAGTTCTATGCCTCTGTGCGGCTGGATATTCGCCGCATCCAAACCTTGAAAAAGGGCACGGAGGAGTATGGTATTCGCGCCAAGGTGAAGGTAGCCAAAAATAAGGTAGCTCCCCCCTTCCGTATTGCCGAGTTTGATATTCTCTTTGGCCAGGGCATTTCCACCATGGGTTGCCTGGTCGATTTAGCCGAGCAAACCGGGGTCATTACCCGCAAGGGCGCTTGGTATAGCTATGAGGGGGACAACATCGGCCAAGGGCGAGACAATACCGTGTCCCGCCTAATCGAGGACAGTGCCTTTGCCGCCAAGGTCGAAGCCCAGGTGCGCGAGAAACTGGCCATCAGTGGCACTCCCACCGCCATCGAAGAACCCGATGGGGAAATCGAAGAGGATTTCCTAGAAGATGGGGAGGAAATCTAGGTTCAGTAGATCACAAACGCTCTTTACTGCCCTCAGCTTGGCCCTCACCCTAAATCCTTCTCCCAAGCTGGGAGAGGGACTTTGAAGGACTTTCGGCTCCCCTCTCTCTCCTGGGAGAGGGGCTGGGGGTGAGGGCTAAGCCCATACTAAGAGACATCTTTGTGATCTACTGAGGTTCAGTAGATCACAAACGTTTTCTTTTGCTGTGATCCAGCCCACCCTGACGGGAAGTAAGCTACACCCTCAATCCCTCTCCCTCGTTAGGCTACTGCTTATACCCATCTCATCTCTGTCCATAAGAGCCTGGGAGATCTCCCTAAAGCCCCCTTAAAACGGGGGATGGGGGATCAATCCTTGGCGCAAAGAGGAATAGAGACTTATACCGAATCCGAATTCCATACCCCCGACTCCCAATTTGCCCAACCTTGCGTAGGGATACGGTCTTCTCGTCCACTGATACCAAGGGTAGGCAAGCCAGATTGAGTATCACCTATCCGATGTCGTGCAGCGATTGAAAAATCCACAGAAGCGGCACTTGGATAGATGCAGCAGGGTGGGCTAAGGAATCTGAGGAAACCTGATGGTAGCGGACAGCCCCACGCCCATTCTCCTAGTCAAGATGGCGGATATGCCGTTGGTTTTCTGCTCAGGGTGGGCTTTCTAAGCCTAGTCATTGGGTGCGAGAAAGGTTATGGGTGCCATCACAGGAATGCTAGGCTGCGGCATATACATTGCTGGGCTGCTGGTAGTGAGTTTATGGGTGCGCCACGGCGGGCTGAATCTTTGGTTAGGCGTCTGGCTTGCGGGCTTGATGGTGATTGGCTTGGCAGGCGTAGCAGCCCTCACTATGCCAAAGCTTTGGCCCTTGGGGCCGCGATCACCGCTCTGGCTGGGGTTGGGGGGCCTAGGGGTGGTGGCCGTCCTCAACTATGGGTGGCAATATCCCGCGCCGTCAGGGCTGGATATCAGCCGGATGATCCCAACAGAAAATATCACTGGGGTGCAGCAAGTGGTGTGGGGACGGCTGCTGGAAATGCCGAGGGTGAGCCGCAGTGGTAAGGGACAGCTTTGGCTGCACGTTCAACAGGCTCAGCACTTAAACGAGGATGGTACGCCCCTCGGATCCACAGCCCCCCTGACCACCGAGGGCAAACTCTACGTCACCGTGCCCCTAGAGTCGGCCCAAACCTTGCGACCAGGCCAGACCCTTAAACTTCAGGGTCGGCTGTATGCGCCGTCTAGCGCCAAAAATCCCAACGCCTTTGACTTTCAGCAATACCTGGCTAGCCAGGGGGCATATGCGGGCTTTAGCGGGCGCAGGGTGGAGGTGTTGAGCGAGGCGGGCTGGGGACTGTGGCAAATTCGGCAGCGCATTGTGCAGGCCCACATCGATGGCCTAGGAGACGATCAAGGATCCCTCGTCAGCGCCATGGCCCTGGGGCGGCGAGCGGTGCAGGTGCCCTACGACCTCCAGGATGCCTTCATTCAGGCGGGCTTGGCGCACACCTTGGCGGCGTCTGGGTTCCACGTGTCGTTGTTGCTGGGCTTGGTGCTGGGGGTTTTGCGCTGGCCTGTCATTCAGGTGCGTCTTGCTCACCCCGGCTTGGCCCAACTCTGGATTGGCAGCGCCGTCCTGGGGGGCTATGTGCTGATGACCGGAGCCCAGCCCAGCGTTATGCGGGCGGCATTGATGGGATTGGGGGCCTTGGTGGGGCTGGCCCTAGAACGAAGCGTTAAACCCCTGGGCTGTTTGCTGCTGGCGGTAACGCTGCTGCTGCTGTGGAACCCCACCTGGATTGACGACATTGGCTTTCGCCTTAGCGTCATGGCTACCTTGGGTCTGATGGTGAGCGTCCAACCCCTGACGGATCGGCTGGGGTGGCTACCGCCCACCTTGGCCAGCCTCTTGGCCGTGCCCCTCGCCGCTTACTTTTGGACTATTCCGCTCAGTCTCTACCACTTCAATACCCTCACCACCTACAGCGTGTTGATCAACATGGTGGCCACCCCCTTAGTCACCGTCATCAGCCTGGGAGGCATGATCAGCGGTCTGGTTGCCCTCGCTATCCCAGCGTTAGGAAGTGCCCTTGCCTCCCTGCTGTGGCTGCCCACCACCCTCCTAGTCGCCCTGGTGAATGGATCGATTCGCCTGCCCAGCAGCACCCTGACCATGGGTCACATTGCGCTTTGGCAACTGTTTGGCCTCTATGGACTGTATGGGCTGGGGGGCTGGTCGCGGGTGGGACGACGCTGGCGGTGGGGGGTGGCGGCGCTCATGGTGATCATTGCCCTCGGCCCGATTTGGTATCGAGGGGCAACCCTCGCCCAGGCAACAGTGCTGGCTGCCGGAGACGATGCGGTGATGGTCGTGCAGGATCGTCGTTCTACCCTACTGATTAATAGCGGCACGAAATCCACTGCCTTCTATACCGTAGGGCCATTTTTGCGGCAGGCCGGGGTAAACCGGGTGGATTATGCCATCGCGGGTCAGAGCAGCGATGCTGAAAACTGGCAAGCCCTAATCACCAAAACCCCCATCCAGTCGTTCTATCAGACTCATCGCCTGACGGTGCCCCCTAGGGAGGTACAGTCGCCTGTCCAGATGGGCCTTCGCCAAGCCCTTGCCTTGGGCCACCATCGCGTAGAATCCCTCTCGGAAACCGCCACCGCCCTCAAACTCAAGCTCTTTAACCAGCAAGCCTGGCTATTACTCACTCACCTCACTGCCGACGATCAGCGTCGCTTGGCCCAGTCCTCGGTGCCCCTCGCCAGCGACGTGCTTTGGTGGGATGGCCAACCTCTCCAGCCCGCCCTCCTGGCCACTATCCAGCCCCGCATCGCCATCGCCTCCACCCGCCAACTCGATCCTGCCATTGCCACCGACCTCACCCAGCGCGGTATTCAAGTCTGGTGGCCAGAACAGGATGGTGCCATTTTGTGGCGACCGCATCTGGGCTACCAGGCCTATCTGTCCACCGCCACGACCCCACCAACCACCTGGGACTAGGCCTGATTGTCCTTCGGCCAGCCCGCTGGTAGGGCTGAGGACATGACCGCGCTACCTTGCCAGGGCAACCCAGGCGCTCCTAATCCGTGGAATGCAGGGGCGATCCACCTAAGGTATGGTCTAGGTAGCCCCTTAGTGAAGGTGAAACCCTCCGATGTTTGCCACTCCCTTGCCCCCTCAGCCCATCCGATCCGATCAAATCCGTGCCGCCATTCAAGCCCTACAGCCCGATGTCGTGACCTGGCGACGACAGCTTCACCAACGGCCAGAGCTAGGATTTCGGGAACAGTTAACCGCCGAGTTTATCCAGCAGCAGCTTACGGACTGGGGCATTCCCTTCCAGGCGGGGGTGGCCAAAACGGGCGTGGTGGCGGTGGTGGAGAGCAACCAACCAGGGCCAGTGTTGGGCCTGCGAGCCGACATGGACGCACTGCCCATCCAGGAGGAAAACGAGGTGCCCTATCGATCCCAACACGATGGACGGATGCACGCCTGCGGCCACGATGGCCATGTGGCCATTGCCCTGGGCACGGTGCGCTACCTAGCCCAGCATCGAGATCGGTGGCGGGGCACGGTCAAGGTTATCTTTCAGCCAGCGGAGGAGGGGCCAGGGGGAGCCAAGCCCATGATTGAGGCCGGAGTGCTGAAGAACCCCGATGTGGAGGCGATGATTGGCCTGCATTTGTGGAACAACCTACCCCTAGGCACCGTGGGGGTTCGCAGCGGCCCGCTGATGGCGGCAACGGAACTGTTCAAAATTACAGTGCAGGGTAAGGGAGGGCATGGGGCTCTGCCTCACCAAACGGTGGATTCGATTGTGGTCGGAGCGCAGATTGTCAGTGCCCTGCAAACCATTGTGGCCCGCAACATCGATCCCACCCAGTCGGCGGTGGTGAGTGTGGGCAGCTTTCACAGCGGCGATGCCCCCAACGTGATTGCCGATATCGCAGAACTGAGGGGCACCGTGCGCTACTTTGACCGCCGCTATAGCGACTTTTTTACGACCCGCATCGAGCAGATTGTGGCGGGCATTTGCCAGAGCCACGGGGCAACCTATCGGCTAGAGTATCAGGCGCTCTATCCGCCAGTCATCAACGACAGTGCCATGGCAGACTTAGTGAAATCGGTGGCGCTGTCTGTGGTGGAAACCCCCGCCGGGATTGTGCCCGACTGCCACACGATGGGCGGCGAAGACATGGCCTTCTTTCTCCAGGAGGTGCCCGGTTGCTACTTTTTCCTAGGCTCGGCCAACATCGAAAAAGCCCTGGCCTATCCCCACCATCATCCCCGGTTCGATTTCGACGAAACGGCCCTAGGGCTGGGGGTAGAACTGTTTGTGCGCTGCGTGGAAACCTACGGTCAAATCTAGGGGCAAACGAACGATCATCGGTCGCAGGCCATAGACGATCACAGATCGCAGGCCATGACAGATCACAGGCCGTCATCGGTGATATGCAGCTTTCCCTCGATTGAGGTAGGCGGCGATTCCTATAATGCTTGTGCAGAAAGCATTTCGATGCCCTAGGGCGGATCAAAAGCCGCCATCACTGCGTTAAGGTTAGTCGCTATTTTTTTACATAGGCTGAGGGGTTTGGGTCTCCATTGCTATGCTTAGCGGTAAAGTCTGGGAGACTGTTATGGGAAACCGATACCGATATCGCTGGTTGATTGTAATGCTCTTGAGCCTGGGGCTGTGCCTGGGGCTGGGTTGGCGATGGGGCGAACCCCATGCCCCAGCCCTAGCCCAGAATGCCCCGCCCCCGGCCTTGGCTCCGGCCATGCCCATGATCAGTGGCAATTTTCAAGATCCCCAAGGCCGCTTTCAGATTGGTATTTTTGATGACTATAAGGTGAGTCGGGCGGGGAGTGCGCCGTTAATTCAGAATCCCGACGGCAGCTTAGCCTATACCATCGCCATTGCCCCACTGCCGATGGGAACCGCCGTGGCCTCCGAGGCCGACTTGGTGGCCACAGCCCAGCGTACCTTTGGTCAAGGGGAAGGGTTTACGGTGGGCGACGTACAGGCGATTCCGGGCGGCATTCGGATTAATTGGACGGGGCAACTATCCCAGGGGGCCGCCCCACCGCAACCGATTACGGGCAAGATGTTCGCCCGCCAACAAGGTGGCAATGCCTTTTTGCTGATGGTGGCCGCCACCGCCGACCGCGAAGCCCAATTGACCGATGCCATCGTGACCCTCGGCAGTACGCTGTTAGTGCCCTAGGTTCACCCCTTGTGCGCCCCTCGCCGCCCTTGGCCCCTGCCTTTCCGATCGTAGGTTTGCAAGGCCTCCCAACTCTCCATAAAAACTGCTATGAACACACAGGGACCTATGGGCTGGAAAATGCCCCAGACCTATCTCCTGCTGCTGGGCACGGCCCTGGGCTATGGGGCACTGCTGTGGCTGGCGGGGCCAACGCCCCTCGCTTGGATCGGCGGCAGCGGCATTGCCGCAACGATGGTGGGCAGTTGGATAGCGGCTGTGCGGAACCCAGCCCAGGCGGAACCCAGCAGTAACCTGCTAGAGGCCGAGGTCTTTCGCCTCCAGCTTGAGCCCTTGGGGAAACGGGTGCCCACCGCCACCCAGGCCACCTGGACCGAGGTGCTGGACTGGGCCACGGCCTCCCAACGCTTTGCGGCCAGCATCTATGAGCGCGACCCCCTGCTACATGTGGAGCTCCTGGAGGCCCTCCACACGGTGATGGCCCTCGCCAAACAGGTGGCCGAGGGCTTGGCTGTGGTGGCCCAAATCGAAACCCCCACCTATCGACAACTCACCCAGCAACGCATTGAGGCCAGCCGCGACCGTCTGCGCGACACCCACAACCAACTGCAACAGCTTCAAGATCAAGTGGCCCTAGCCAGCCTCGATAGCGATGCCACCACCGAAGACCTGCCCCAAGGGCTCAAAACCCTCATTGTGGCCAATAAGCACATTCTCGAAGATCCTCCCTCCAACTCCGCCAGCAACTCCGCCAGCCGCCGCTAGACCATCGTTAGGTAGGTAGGCATCCCCATTCCTCGCTTCCTGTTTTCCCATGCGTTACCTTCGTCGTCGTCCCCTTCTCGCCTTTGTTCTGGGCCTTTGCGCAGTGCTGCTGTGGAACTGCGGCCCTGGACGGTTGCCCCTGGGCAATTCCACCATTAACTCGGCAGAAACCGCCAGAACTGCCCTGATGGAATCGGTGCTGCCCCAAATTGACGTGGGCGACGAGGTAGTGGCGGATGAAGTCGCGGCCCGCTACGCCACCGACCAAATTGCCGAGCCCATGCCCCTCGTGACCGACTTTCCCCTCTATGGAGCCCAGCCCAGCAGCGGCAATACGGTGTACGTAGAAATTTTTAGCTCCTCGGAAAAGGCCAACGTGAACCGCCAAAACGAACGTTGGTTGGTGGAGGTGGCCGAGGCCTTTAACCAGCGCCAAGAAACCCTGCCCTCTGGGGAGGTGATTCAGGTGGGGGTGCGTCAGGTGCCCTCCGGGACAGCAGCGCGTATGTTGGGGGCAGAGGCCGCCCAACCCCAGGGCTACAGTCCCTCCAACGACCTGTGGGTATCGATGATTCAAAGTGAGGGTGTGCCCGTGACTCCAGTGGCGGCCCGTCTGGTGCCCAATACGGCGGGGTGGGTGCTGCCCAAGACGGTGTACGACCAACTGGCGGAAAATGGCACCGTCAGCTTTGATCGCCTGCTGGCGGCCATTGCCTCAGAGCAGGTCGCCGTGGCCTACCCCAACCCCTACGCCAGTTCCACCGCCCTCAACCTGCTGTATACCCTCTATTGGCGGGCGGCAGGGCACCAGCAAAGCGGGGGCCAACTTACCGTGGCAGAGCTACAAACGCCCCAGGTCAACTCTGTCTTCGATCAGTTTCAGTCTCAGGTGCTAATCACCACCGCCACCACCTTAGATATGCAGGAGTTGTTTCTCCGGGATCAATCCAAGCTGCAAGCCTTTCCCCTGGAGTATCAAAACTACCTTGCTCTGCGCCAAGTGCCGGGATTTGAAAACACCGAGTTTGTACCCTTTGGCATTCCCCACAACAACCCCCTGGTGGGCTTTGAGTGGAACACCCCCCAACAGCAGGCGGCCCTAGAACGGTTTTCAGCCTTCGCCCTATCGCCCGAAATGCAGGCCCTCGCCGCCCAGCAGGGGTTTGTCGAAACCGACTACCTGAAGGCTGGGGCGTTTCCCCCCACGCCAGCGGGCGATGTACTGCTGGCCGCTCAATCTAACTGGAAGCTGCGTAAGGATGGCGGACGCACCGTTTATATGGCCCTGGTCATCGACACCAGCGGATCCATGGAAGGGGAACGGATGCAGGCGGTACAAGACGGCTTACGCATCGCCGCCGGACAAATCAACCCCGGTAACTACGTCAGCATCGTCACCTTCGACGACGGCCCCATCCGTCGCCTGCCCCTTGCCCCCTTTGACCAACAGCAGCACCAGCGCTTTCTCGCCACGGTAGACACCCTGCGCGCCGACGGTGCCACCGCCATGTATGACGGGGTGATGGTGGGTTTAGCCGATTTGATGGGAAAACAGGCCGCCGACCCCACCGGGCGGTTTTACCTGCTATTGCTCACCGATGGCGACGTGAACCGAGGCTTTAAGTTCGATGCGGTGCGAGACATCATGGCCTACAGCGACGTGCGGTTCTACCCCATTGCCTACGGCGAAGTTAGCCAGGACGAGCTTCAGGCCATCGCCAGCCTGCGGGAGTCCACCGTACAGCAGGGCAGCCCCGACAACGTCCAAAGCCTATTCAAAGACCTGTTCCAGGTGAATTTGTAAATGCGCAAGCCCACCCTCCGCCTATTACTGACCCTTGGCCTAGGTTGGATTGCCTTTGTGGGCCTAGGGCTAGGTCTGCGCCAGGGCATCGCCCGCCCCACCCTCACCGTGGTGATCGACCGTAGCTACTGCGACCCCACCCAGTGGCAACCCATCGCCGCTAACTACGCCACCCTCTACGAGCAGCATCGCCAAGGTCGCCTACGCATTGAACAGGTTATCTACGTCAGCGACCTAGGGGCGGTCGTAGCCGAGACCATTCCCACCCCAGAGGAGGTCAACGCCCTCACCACCTTTGGCCGTTTTAATGCCACCCAAATGGAGCAAGTGATTCAGGCTGACCCCGATGCCGAGGTCTTTTCCTGCAATTTGAACCGGCCTTAGTGACCCATCACAATCAGCCACGGTCTGATATCAGACCAAATCCAAAGGGACCCCCTCAACGAACTGAGGCTTCAACAAGCTCAGCCTGAGCGGGATCAGCGTTTGAATCGAGGGTAATCAACTGGAATTTGGTATGCAATCCGAATTGAAGAACCCGACTCCCAGGCCGACAATCCGTAGGGGCGAGGTCTCCTCGACCGCTGATAACGAGGGTAATCAATCCGGATTTAGGATGAGTTGTTCCAGGGGTTGATGATTGTTATAAATTTCCGTAAAAATCGCGGCAGCGATGTTTTTTTGGCTATGGTGAAGCACTAAGGTGAAATCTCCTATCCTGATTGTCACAGGGGGGCAGGCTGATTTCATCACTTCAGGTTGCCAAAATGGACGCTACTCCATGCCAGAGGATCGACCAGAGCGATTTATTTTAGTCATCAATCACCGTGCCGATCAAGCCGATACCATCAAACAGGTTTTGTCGAATCCGCCGGATCAGTATCACGTACATATCGCTGAGAGCAGCGCCTTAGCCTTAGCGTTATTACAGTCGCCAGCGGCAAGCCGTCCTGACCTCATCTTGCTAGACCTCAATCTCCCTAACCAAGAGGGGTTGATGATCTTAACCACCCTTAAAAGCAGTGATGATCTGCGTCGTATTCCAGTTATTGTGCTGTCCGATTCAGATCAGACTGGCGATGTCTTTCAAAGCTACTCTAATCAGGGGAATTGCTACGTGATCAAAAATGCCGATCTTCACCAGTTAGCGACCACTATTCAGAAAATTGAAAGCTTTTGGCTAGAGATTGTAACCCTGCCCACCTAAGCTTTTCTCGGTTCTCTGTCGATGAACTTTGGTCAGGCCACCAGAGGCAATACCGAATCTAAATCCGAAAAACCCGATTCCCAACCCCAACAGCCGTAGAGGGAAGGTCTCTTTACCCCCCGTCTATATCGAGGGTAAGCAAGCCGCATGTATATAACTCGTATGCATCGGGGAACTATAGCTGTAGCCAGCTTAATTAACCTCAGTTCGGGTTAGACATAGTGACCAGATCCCCTGGTAGCCCACCCTGCGGGAAGCACGCTACACCCCTAGCCCCTCTCCTCGTGGGAGAGGGGAGCTAGAAAGGCTCAAAGTCCCTCTCCCTTGGGGAGAGGGATTTAGGGTGAGGGCTAAAGCACAAGTCGAAAGCAGGTTTCTAAAGATGGCAGTCCTTGGCTTATCCCAAACTCAGGTTAATTAAGATACATTCGGGCTGAGCCTGTCGAAGCCCATCCCTCAGATATCACCAAAAAATATGCCCTTCAACTCGCTCAGGTCGAACAGAACATCCTTATGAAATTGGCCGCAGCTCTATTTTCGGTTAATCTTCAAAAAGTTTTATCGCAATACATTGCGAACTAATTACAAATCGTAAGCTTCTATTTTATTTAACGATCTCTTTCCTAATGACTTTGGTATCTGCGATATGCTGCTAGGTAGAGGTTCAAATCTTTGGCAATTCCTGGGATAAGCCTTGCCCTCGATACATTAAAGTGAAATCGTAGGCTAGTCATTATAGTTACTACAGGAACTGCATAAAATACACATCGCTAATTTGCCGCTACATTCCCCATTTTTGGCTTAGGAGTCTGTCACTATGGTTAACGTTAAGTTCGATCAAGACTATCGACTGACAGCTCTTAAGCAGCCCGATATTAATTCCCTTACCCAAGTACAGCCTCACGGGGTTTTACTGGTGCTAAATCAGGCAGATTTAACGGTGGTACAGGTTAGCCATAATACCCGAGAAGCCTTTGGTCTTTCGGTAGATGAGGTATTAGGGAAAACCCTAGATGATCTGCTGGATAATTACCAGGTCGATCAGTTTCGGGCCGGGCTGTATGGCGAAAGCTTAGATGTCATGAATCCCACCAAGATTTGGGTACGGCGGCGTGGGGATGACTACGGGGTTTATGATGCCGTGTTCCATCGCAACGGGGCAGGCTTTTTGATTCTTGAGCTAGAACCCGCCCTTAATTCGGACAATATCCCCTTTTTAAGTTTCTATCACCTAGCCCGAACTTCCATTGGACAGCTAGAGGCCGGATCGGCGAGTCTGTCGGATTTTTGCCGCATCATTGTCCACGAAGTGCGTCAGGTGACGGGCTTTGATCGGGTGATGCTGTACAAATTTGATGATGACGGCCACGGCGAAGTTCTGGCTGAAGAAAAAACCGAGGATATGGAATCCTATTTGGGGCTACATTTCCCAGAATCCGATGTGCCTGCCCCGGCTCGCAAAATGTTTTTATCGAACTGGATTCGGGTGATTCCCAACGCCAGCGCTGAGCCTGTGGATTTGGTGCCTGCGGTGAATCCCGTTACCCAGCAGCCGACGGATTTAGTAATGTCAATTTTGCGGCAGCCCTACCACTGCCACATCGAATATTTGCACCACATGGATGTGGAGGCCTCGCTGACGATTTCTTTAATGAAGGATCAGAAACTTTGGGGGCTAATTGCCTGTCACCACAAGACGCCCAAGTATGTGCCCTACGAACTGCGGAAGGCCTGTGAATTTTTGGGGCGGGTGATTTTCTCGGAAATTTCCACCCTAGAAGAAGAGGCCGACCAGAGCTATCGGCTGCACCTGGCCGCGGTGCAAACGGCCCTGATTGACCACATGGCCCAGGAGGACTACTTCATTGATGGCCTAGTGCGCCACGACCCCAACCTGCTGGATTTGGTGGGGGCAAAAGGGGCGGCGATCTGCTTTGGTGGACAATGGACGACCCTAGGGCGCACTCCACTGGAGGAGGAACTGAACTATCTGGTGCAGTGGTTGGGCAAGGCGGTCAGCGATGAGATCTACGTCACCAACGCCCTGCCGCTGGAGTATTCCGAAGCCCAGCGGTTTAAGGATGTGGCCAGCGGATTGATTGCCATCCCTATTTCTAAGCGCAGCTATGTACTGTGGTTCCGGCCCGAGGTGCTGCAAACCGTGAACTGGGGCGGCAACCCCAACGAAGCCTATACCCTGGTGGGCGAGGCGGAAAACCAGTGGCTTTGCCCCCGTAAATCCTTTGAACTGTGGAAGGAAACCGTTAGCCTGCGGTCTTTGCCCTGGCAGGGGGTGGAGGTGAAGGCGGCCCTGGAACTGCGGAAAGCGATTGTCAACATCGTGCTGCGGCAGGCGGAGGAATTGGCTCTGCTGGCGACGGATTTGGAGCGATCCAACGCCGAACTGAAAAAGTTTGCCTACGTGGCCTCCCACGATTTGCAGGAACCCCTGAACCAGGTGGCGAACTTTGTGCAGTTGCTCGAAATGCGCTACGACGCCAAATTGGACGAGGACGGCAAGGAATTCATTGGTTTTGCGGTGGAAGGGGTGAGCCTGATGCAAACCCTAATCGACGATGTGCTGACCTACAGCAAGGTGGATTTGCAGGGCATTGAGTGGCAGCTCACCAATGTGCAAGACTCCCTCGACCAAGCCCTAGGCAACCTGCGGGGGCGCATTGCCGAAACCGGGGCGGTGATTACGGTGGATCCCCTGCCCACCATGGTGGCCGACGGCACCCAGCTCATGCAGCTCTTCCAAAACCTAATCGGCAACGCCATCAAGTTCCGCAAGGCCGAGGAAACGCCCCACATTCACATTGGGGTGCAGCGCCAGGAAGACCAATGGCTGTTCTCGGTGGCGGACAACGGCATCGGCTTTGATCCACAGTTTGCCGAGCGCATTTTCGTGATTTTCCAACGCCTCCACACCCGCGACGAATACCCCGGTTCCGGTATGGGGCTGGCCATTTGCAAAAAAATCATCGAGTGCCACCGGGGGCGCATCTGGGTAGAGGCGGTGCCCGGACAAGGGGCCACCTTCTACTTCACTATTCCCGTTGAAGGACGTGATCGCAGCCATGGCAACGGACGCAAAGCCAAAAACTATCTTTTTAGTCGAGGATAATCGGGGCGATATCCGCCTGATCCAAGAAGCCCTCAAAAGCACCGCCGTCCCCTGCAATATCGTCATTGCGCGGGACGGCATGGAGGCCATGGCCTACCTTCAGCGCCAGGGAGAATTTGCCGACGCCATTTCCCCCGATTTGATTCTGCTGGACTTAAACCTACCGAAAAAAGACGGGCGGGAAGTGCTGGCAGAAATCAAAGGCAACGATGCCCTCAAACACATTCCCATCATCGTGCTCACCACCTCGCGCAACGAGGAGGACATTTACAAAAGCTATGATTTACATGTCAACTGCTACATTTCCAAGTCTCGCAACTTAGCCCAACTGTTCAAAATTGTTCAGGGAATTGAGGCATTTTGGCTAGAAACCGCAACCCTGCCGTCGAACACCCCCTAAATTTGGCCACGGTGCAGGTGCTGCTGATTGAAGACGACCCCGCCGAAGCCCGATTTTTGCAGGAGGTGCTAAAGGGAGCCCCCCGCAGTCATTTTCAGCTGAGCCATGCGAAGCGTCTGGGGGAGGCGATTCAGCGCCTTCAGGAACAACGCTTCGACGTGGCCCTGCTGGATCTCACCCTGCCCGACAGCAGCGGCCTCGATTCCCTCGATCTGCTGCTGCGCCAAGCCCCTAGTCTGCCCGTTGTCGTCCTCACCAATACCAACGACAACGACCTCGCTGTCAGTGCCGTTCGTCGGGGGGCGCAGGATTATCTGCTGAAGCGATCCCTCCAGCAGGAAGTCTTGGTGAGAGCCCTGTTCTACGCCATCGAGCGGCAGCGGGCTGAGGATGCTCTGCGGGAAGCCAACGAGGTACTAGAAGATCGAGTCCGGGAGCGCACCGCTGAACTCGAAGCCGCCAACCAACACCTGCGCCAGGAAGTTGAGGAACGCCAGCGTATTCAAGAACGCCTCACCCTCGCCCAGGACGCCGCTGCCATGGGTACCTTTGAGTGGGCCTTGGCCGATCTTCCCTGCCTAACCAAAAACGACTGCCACGGTCAGGCTCTCCACTGCCCCCTGCCCTGGCAGATCCATCCCGACGACAGCGCCCAGGTGGCCCAAGAACTTCAGGAATCGGTACGGAGAGGGCGAGGCCTAAACACGGAATTTCGGGTTCAAGAGGGCGATACTATTCGCTGGATGGCGATTAAAAGCACCCTGCTCTACGACGACCAGGGAGAACCGGATCGCCTGCTGGGCATACACATGGACATCACCGACAAAAAGCAAATGGAGGCCCAATTCCTCCGTTCCCAGCGCCTAGAAAGCCTAGGCACCCTGGCCAGCGGCATTGCCCACGACCTCAACAACATCCTGACGCCAATTCTCTTAGTCGTCCAACTGCTGCCCCTCAAGCTGGGTAATTTGGATCCCTGGATAGACAATAAACTCAAAATTCTGGAATCCAGCGCCCAGCGGGGGGCCGACATGGTGAAGCAAATCCTCACCTTTGGCCGGGGGCTAGAGGGTAAGCGCTTTCCTCTCCAGGTTAACCATCTGCTGCGAGATATTCGCAAGCTGGTGCAGCAAACCCTGCCCAAATCCATCGATATTTATATGGATGTGCCCAATGACCTGTGGGCGGTCAGTGGCGATGCCACCCAACTCCACCAGGTGTTCATGAACCTCTGTGTGAACGCCCGCGACGCCATGCCCAACGGCGGCGTGCTGCAAATTACCGCCCACAACCTCACCTTCGATGCCGCCAGCGCCCAACCCTATCCCCAGGCTCGCCCCGGCCCCTATGTCGTCATCATGGTCACCGATACGGGCACGGGCATGGCCCCTGAAATCCTCAACCGTATTTTCGATCCCTTCTTCACCACCAAGGCCCTCGGCCAAGGCACCGGACTGGGCCTTTCAGCGGTGCTGGGCATTGTGGAAAGCCACGATGGCTTCATTGATGTCCATAGCGAAGTCAACCAGGGCAGCCAGTTCTGCCTTTACCTACCAGCTATTCCCAGCCCCAGTAGCGCTACCCCTATCCCTGCCGATCCCCTCGATGGCCACCAGGCCACCATCCTGGTTGTAGACGACGAACCCGCCATCGGTGAAGTGATCAAGGCCATCCTGGAAGTCCACAACTACCAGGTGATGATCGCCCCCGATGCCCCCACGGCCCTTGCCCTCCTCGCCGAACACAAGGCTGGTATCGTCACGATTTTCATCGACCTGATGATGCCCACCATGGGCGGCATGATGGCCCTGCCCTTACTGCGGCGCATCAGCCCCGACGTGCCCATCATTGCTATGAGCGGCCTTACCCTAATCGATACCGTCAACGCCGAACCCTGCGGCTTTCAGGGCTTCCTGGCCAAACCCTTCACCCACCAAGACCTGATTCAACAGTTGCAAGCCCTTCACTTGGCTCCACCCCAAAGTTAGGGCCATGCCCCAGAATAAGCCGTGGTAGGCAGCGTCCTTGGGATCGGCCTCTGCCATGGAATTGGTTATACAAAACAGTCAGCGTTGAACCCCAAAAAAGGCTTGACATTGGACGGGATAAACCTGTTATATTACGAAAGGCAATACGATGGGGTGTCGCCAAGCGGTAAGGCAGCGGGTTTTGGTCCCGCCATTCCTAGGTTCGAATCCTAGCACCCCAGTTTCTAATCTTCATCATCTTCGTCGTCCTGTAGGGCTTGCAGCGCCAAGAGGATTTCTTCTTCTTGGGCCATAAACTCGTCCTCTGGAATATCGCCCATATCAAAGGATAGTTGCAGGGCCAGGAGTTGCTTCTGCAAACTTTCGGTGTCGTTGGTGGAAATATCCGCCTGTTCAAGCACCTTATCGGCAATCCAGGCGATTCCTTCAATGGGGCCAAGCACAGGAGCAAAGAGCAATTTCAACAGCATGGCAAAGGGTGCAAAATTACAGTAAAGCGAATCATAGGGTAGGCATCCTGCCTGCCACCTAGACCCAGTCGATCACAAACCCACTTCTTGCCACGCCCTAGCCCTCACCCCCAGCCCCTCTCCCTCCTGGGAGAGGGGGCCGGAAAATCCGTTAAAGTCCCTCTCCCAATGTGGGAGAGGGATTTAGGGTGAGGGCTGAGGCATGGCAAAAGAGCACGTTCATAACCTACTGAAGCTGGGCAAAATTGTAGGGGGCCGTGAAGTTGTTGTAGCGCACCCGTAGGCGATCCCCAAAGGTGGTGTCTACCTCGTCTAACGCCCGACTAAAGGCGGTTTCGGCCTCCCAGGGAATCAGGTAGGCGGCGTTAAAAATCATGGTGTCGGTCATGGGGTCGTTTTCGATGGCGTCTTTGGCGAGGGGGCCGAGGGCTTGGCGAAACTGGTTAGCAATATTTTCCTGCCGCTCCTGAAGCGCCGCTTCAATTTGCTGCCCAATTTGGATGACCTGATCCATACTGAGCTGGGTGCCCTCTAGCTGATCCCGCTGGTGGCGTAGGTCGTCGTTTTCGGTCATCAGCATCTCTAGCTCGGTGGCGGCATCCCACATCACCTTGACGCTCACCTCGCGGCAACCGTCTAGGCGTTGAAAGAGCTCGGTTAGCGCCTCGCTGTAGGGAGTGATCAAATCCTCCTGTACCTGATCCCAGTCGTTAACCGTGAGCCCAAACTGAAGCGGCAGAAGCGTATGAAACCCCTGCTGCATAGCCGATTCCAGCACCTTTTCGTGGGTCAGCAAGTTGTAGCGGCTAGCCAGGTAGCGCTTCTGGCACGCCTGGGAATATAAAAAGGTGAAGCCGTCCAGCGTCCAAGCCTCCACGGGCTGGTCATCCAATCCCGTCACCGAAACCGCCTTGGGGCCAGGGGCCGGAAAAATGCCGTATAGGTAATATCTCGTTGCCATCGCTATCCACAGGGTGAAGGAACTATCTCCAACATTCCCCTAACCTAGAGGAATTTCAGCGAATTGACGCAGATAGATACAAAGCTATGAATAACGCGCCCAATCTCACCTCACCCTACTCTGCAACAACTCAACGATCTAGCCCAGAAGCATCCTCAGGAGACAGACCATGCTAAGGGACTAGCAAACAAATAAGGTACCGTTTAGGCTGGGGAAACGGAGATATCCCATTTAGGGAGGGTTTCAGACCGTTGCCACTGTTGCTCAAACGCCGTCAACTCGCGCTTGGGAACCGATATTTGC
>QLAH01000181.1_pt1 | contig 50277 bp, 49 predicted proteins | sample 4693081 | NCBI WGS metagenome assembly QLAH01 (sample SAMN09425401, study PRJNA476045) | Lake water metagenome, whole genome shotgun sequencing project. | reverse complement strand
AGAAAAGTTGCTCGTGTACGTTTAACATCAGGTTTTGAAGTAACTGCATATATTCCAGGAATTGGACACAATTTACAAGAGCATGCTGTTGTTTTAGTTCGTGGTGGAAGAGTAAAAGATTTACCAGGGGTGCGTTACCATATTGTTCGTGGTACTTTAGATACTGCTGGTGTAAAAAACAGAGTTCAAAGTCGTTCAAAATATGGTGCAAAATTACCATCTGCAAAAGGATCTGCGAAAAAATAAAAAGAAACTTTTTTTTGTGTGCTTTTTTTTTCCTCCGCGGAGCGATGCATTCGCGTTGCGAAAAAGCGCACCCTTTTACGCGCTTTTACGCGCGTAAAAAGGACCACTTTGCATTTTTTCCTCCACTTCGCGGATCTGCGCTTCTTCGCTACGTGAATGTGTCAATTTTTTTTCCAAAGGAAAAAAAGGGCGGAAAAAAAGCCAAAGAAAAAAGGAAAAAAAACAAAAATACCATTAGGCGGCGGAGCTAGTACCATTACGCAACAAACAGCCAAGAATGTTTTTTTATGGCAGGGGGGATCAATTACCAAGTTCATTCGAAAAGTCCCCGAGTTGTACTTTACCAAATTAATTGAATGGGTTTGGGGTAAAGAGCGCATTTTGGAAGTCTATTTAAATGTAATTGAAATGGGTCCAGGTATTTTTGGGATTCAAGCCGCTGCTAAGCATTACTTTAATAAAGATGCGTCAAAGCTTACACGTGCAGAAGCGGCCATGATTATAGCATGTTTACCCAACCCCAAAAAATTTACTGTAAAGCCCATGAGCAGAAGGGTAGGTTGGAGATATCCTCAAATACTCAAACAAATGAATAATTTAGCTGGAGACGAAGACGTACAAGCGTTGTTGCGTTAAACCAACCATTGGTCAACTGCTTTAATTGCCGCTTGTGTTCGTTCAGCATCACTACCACTAATAAGGGTCCATGGAGTAGTTTGATTGATTAATATATCTTTATAAATAGCAAATAACTCCTTTCTAGGTTTTTCGTTGGGGTACTCTCTTAGTTCATCTTTAACCCAAGGCAAATCGATATTACACAGCAAATAACCGTCGTATTTTTTTTTGACGATTTCATCTAAAATAAAAAAATCACACTCACCAAATACATATTCACTCCATACTTTCATCACGTACATATCGGTATCAATGAATAAAATGGGAGTCTTATTGCTTTCTGCTAATGATTTAGTAGCTAATTCTTCTATATTTAATTGACCTTTTGCAATCTTCAATAAATCCGCAGGAGTATAGTTGGTACCATTTTCTAAAAGGTATTCTCTAGCATATTCTTCGCACCAAGCAGATTGATAATGGAGTGCAAGTGATTTACACAAAGTACTTTTACCCGTACTTTCTGGTCCTATTATAACAATTTTTTTAATAGCGCTCATGTTGGGCTTTTTTATGCCAGCTCATTAAACCGGCAATTGCAAGAACGAAAAGTACTAAAAATTGAACACTGGTAAATACATATCCTTTAGTAAAATATAAGGGAATTGATGCAATATTGGTTGCAATCCACCAATACCAACTTTCAACTTTTTTTCTGGCCATTAACCACATGCCAGTGTAGGCTGTAGCACTAGCAAATGCATCTGCCCAAGGAATTGCTTCAGGAGCAAAATTGGCTTTCAATTTTGTTAAAGCGAAAAAAAGTACACAATAGAAAACGGTAAAAAAAGTCAACTGTTGCAACCATTCTTTAGCGTTACTGCGTGATATTTTAAGTGCTGTTTGCTGTGTGTTTTTATTGACTTTACTCCACCATATCCAACCATAAATACTAACGATGGTGTAATATAAATTTACACTGGCTTCACCATAAAGTTGTCCCTCTAAACTTAAATAAATGTAGATGGTGGTATTAATCAGTCCAATCGGATAAACTAGAATATTTTCCTTTCTACTATACCAAACACTGGCAATACCAGCAGACACTGAAACAAATTCGAGTAAACTGGTTTGTTGCAATCCACTCAAGAATTGTTGGTATATTTCAGAAAATTGCACGGGCTTATTTATTCCGCTTCAGCTACTACTTCTTTAACTTCTGGTATCATGCGCTTCATCATACCCTCAATACCCGCTTTCAAAGTAATCATAGAAGACGGACAACCTGAGCAAGAACCTTGTAACATCAAATTTACCACGCCATCATTGTAGCTTTTAAATTGAATAGCGCCGCCATCCATTTCAACTGCAGGCTTAACATAATTCTCCAATAATTCCTTTACACGCTTAACAATATCATCGTCATCGGCACTTACTGTATTGCTTGCCTCTTGTTTTACTTTGGCAACTTCTTCTTCATTCACTACCACTCCACCGTTTTCAAGATATTGCTTCAAAAATTCTTTAATGGTAGGAATAACGTCTTGCCAGTCTTCGGTATCAATTGTTTTGGTAAGCGTAATAAAATTGCTAGCTATGAACACACTTTTTATAAATGGAAAGCTGAACAATTCTTTAGCCAAAGGCGATGGTGTTGCCAATGATTCGTCAGCAAAATCGATGCTCTTACCGGGATACAATAATTTGTTTGCTACAAATTTCATTGTCTCGGGATTTGGAGTCATTTCTGTATAAATGCTGATTACAGGGTTGCCAGTCTTAATCATAGTATGCTATTTTACTTAAGTTATCAATTGCAAATTTAAAACAATTCGGTTGGAGGGAATGTTCATTCAGCTCTTTTAGACCCCAACCATCCCTTATTTTTCGGATATCGTAAGTTAACTCAATAAAAGATTCCTTTTTACGTTATCAGTTATGCATTATCAAGAATTAGATAAGTAGTATATATCCAGTTACATGCGAATCATTGCCCTTTTATTCATTTTCTGTTTTATTTCAAAACAAAGCGGTGCCCAAAATAACCCCTTTGTGTTGGGAATGACGATTGGTGGAGCTGAAATCAATGAAAATCAGCTTCCAGGAGTATTGAATGAACACTATCAGTATCCAACAGAAGAGGAAATAGTTTACTACTACCAAAAAGGTTTCAGGTTAATTACAATACCATTTAAATGGGAAAGGCTCCAAAAAAGCCTTGGCGGAGAATTAGATTATGCAGAAATGGGGGAAATCAGAAAACTGGTTTCATTGGCTGCAAAAAGAAATATGCAAGTAATTCTTTGCATGAATAATGCGGGTAGGTATCGAAAATATGGCGTTGAATACATAGTAGGTTCATCTGCCGTTAGTAGACAGGATTTTGCAGATTTTTGGAATAAAATTGCCAATGCATTTTCCGGTTACGACAATATTTATGGCTATAATATAATGGCCGAGCCCCATGATATGCAGGCTTTTGATTGGCAAACATCAGCACAATGGGCCATCAATTCAATAAGAATGGCAGATAAAAGAAGCCGAATCATTATTTCTGGAAATAACTATGCAGCCCCAGAAACCTGGTACGATTATAGCGATCAATTAAAATATTTAAATGACCCCCAAGATAAGTTGGTCTTTAATGCGCATTGTTACTTTGATTATGATTATACAGGCAAATATCTTTTTTCGTATGATCAAAACCAGGCTTGGGATTCCACCGGAATACAAAGAGCAAAGCCTTTTGCACAATGGTTGAAGCAACATAATAAAAAGGGAATGATTGGGCAATTTGGTGTTCCTGATAACGATCCAAGATGGTTAAATATCATGGACAAATTTTTGCAGTATCTAAAATCAGAAAATATTGCAGCTATTTATAGTTCTTCAGGAAAAAGATTGAGTGGAAATATCGTAAGTAGTTATCCACTTGCAGGAATTGAAAGACCCCAAATAAAAACATTACAATCTTATGTGAGTGGATCAGTTATAGCGCAACAACCATTACCACAAGTTAAAACTGAAACACAAATTAAAACTGAAACGCAAATAGACAAACCAACAGAAAAACCCGTCTCAGCAGATCCACCAAGTTTCTATTTATTTTTACCAGGCACGATTCTATTGCCAGAACCCAATGGGGGACTGTATAAGCCGGTATTAAAATCAACTACAAGAGAGAAAGTAACCAGGGAAGCTAAATACAGAAACCCTTAATTAACAATTCTTAGTTTAGCGTAATTCAACATAATTTTCTTTTCGCCATTCTGTGCAAAATCAATAGTAGCAACTGGATTATGTGCAGATCCCTCCATTGCCTTCACTATACCAAATCCAAATTTTTGGTGTTCCACTTTTTGTCCAACTTCTAAGCCAGATGTATCGCTTGCTGTAAAATCAGCAGAAGGAATATGTGCTACAACCTTTGGAGCAAGGGGTTGAATAGGCATGTATTCTGGTTTGCTATTAGTGGGCTTTTTAGAAGGAGGAGGCCCATATTTTTGAGTAGCTTGTTGAGTAGCATTTCCAAATCCTCTTTGCATTCGTTCAAAGCCAGAACCCCACTGAGATCCAGCGTGATTTTTTGCACCGCCGCCTGCATAGCTTTTGTCAATAGACTCTTCGGGCATTTCATCTATAAAACGGCTTGGTTCATTTTGTACAAGTTGACCAAAACGATACCTTGAATTGGCATATGTAAGCCAAAGTCTTTGCTTGGCCCTAGTTACTGCCACATAAAACAATCTTCTCTCTTCTTCTAATTCTTCACGAGTATTTATGCTCATAGAATTGGGAAAAAGGGTTTCTTCAACTCCACCAACAAATACACATCCAAATTCTAATCCCTTAGCAGCATGAATGGTCATTAATTTAACCACATCACTATTTTCTTTGTCGTCATCTGCATCAGTTAACAAAGTAATCTGTTGTAAATATGAACCCAATGTTTTGTCTCCTAACTCTCCATCATCATTACTCGGACTTTCGGTCCATTCTTTAATTGAGTTGAATAATTCTTGTACGTTTTCGTAACGAGCTAACCCTTCAGTGGTTTTATCATTAAACAACTCTTTAACCAGACTGGTATGTTTACCCACTTGGGTTGCTACATCAAAAGCATTTTTATCGGTTAACATGCTTTGAAAATAGCGGATCATCGTGGTGAAGTTTTGCAAAGCTTCTAATGTACCCGACTTAAATCCAAACTCGCCAGCTCTGCTCACCACATTGAACATTGGAATATTTTGTTCATTGGCAATAATCACCAATTTTTCGATAGTGGTTTTTCCAATTCCTCTAACTGGATAATTAATAATTCTTTTTAATGCTTCTTCGTCATTTGTATTAACAATTACACGTAGGTAAGCTAGAATATCTTTAATTTCTTTACGTTGATAAAAGCTCACACCACCGTAAATCCGATAAGCAATCCCCATTTTTCTCAAGCTTTCTTCAAAAGAACGGCTTTGGGCATTGGTTCGGTAAAGAATGGCAAAATCCTTATTAAAATAATGATTACGAAGTTTTTGTTCTTGAATGGAATCGGCAACAAATTTTCCCTCCTCATTATCGGTCATTGTTCTCACTAACTTAATCTTCTCGCCTTCGTCATTTTCGGTCCAAAGATTTTTAGGTATTTGTCCCTTATTATTTTTAATAACCTGGTTGGCTACTTTTAAAATCTGTTGACTGCTTCGATAGTTTTGTTCTAGCTTAACCACTTTTACATCGTCGTAGTCTTTCTGAAATTGTAAAATATTTTCTATGGTAGCACCTCTAAAACTATAAATACTTTGTGCATCATCCCCTACTACACAAATATTTTCGTGTGCAGCAGCGAGTAGTTTACTAATTTGATACTGTACCGGATTGGTATCTTGGTACTCATCAATGAGTAAATACTTGAATTTGTGCTGATATTTATGCAAAGCTTCTGGAAAATTATTTAGTAGCTCATACATTTTCAATAACAAATCATCAAAATCCATCGCCCCGTTTTTAAAACAACGCTTGGCGTATGCAGCATATACTTGAGCAATAGCAGGCCTATTAGACCTTGCATCTTCTTGTTGAATAGCATAATCGGTTGCGTATTCTGCAGGACCCACTAAAGCATTTTTTGCAGAGGAAATTCGATTACCAACAATATTGGGTTTATAATGTTTATCGTCTAAATGCAATTCATTGATGACTGTTTTTAAAACAGAACGACTGTCATCAGTATCGTAAATAGTGAAATTACTTGGGTAGCCTAATTTACCAGCTTCTGCCCTTAGAATTCTAGCAAATACACTATGGAATGTTCCTACGTATAAATTTCTAGCTTCAGCGTTACCGAGAATTTTTTCAATTCTTTCTTTCATCTCAGCTGCTGCCTTATTGGTAAAAGTTAGTGCAAGAATATTAAAAGCATCTACCCCATTTGCCATTAAATGGGCAATTCGAGTAGTTAATACCTTGGTCTTTCCACTTCCCGCACCAGCCACAATCATCAATGGCCCCTTAATATGTGTAACCGCTTCCCGTTGAGACTCATTGAGTCCATTCAAATAATCCTGCATAACTATAAATTCAATTGCAAGATAGGTTAAGCAAGGCTTTTATAAACGGTGAATTCCAGTATAATGAAGAATTACCTTAAACAACTCTGATGGAATAAAGGGTTTAACAACTATATCATTTATTCCAGTTTCTTTAATTTGATCTTCAATTTCTCTAGGTAAGCTGGCAGTTAAGGCAATGATGGGTGTTTTTACACCGCGATCTCTTAAAATGCGAGTAGCTTCATATCCATCCATCACAGGCATATGCATATCCATTAGAATGAGTTGGTGAACAGATGGGTTAAAAAGATTAACCGCTTCCTGTCCGTTATGTGCAATATCTACACTAGCACCCCATTTGGTTAAAAATGTTTTTGCCACTAAAATATTTACTTCATTGTCTTCAACTAATAAGATAGTTGTTCCAGTTAAAGGTTTACTGTCTTCTGTTGGAATAGGATTATTTATGAATCCAGTTTCTGGTATTTTAGGTGCTGCAATTGGATAACTTATTTCGAAATAAAAAGTAGACCCTTTTTCTAACTCACTTTTAAGTTGAAGTTTTGCCCCCTGTAATTCAAGTAATCGTTTACTAATGGCCAACCCCAATCCTGTACCACCAAAATTTCTTGATGTACTAGTATCAGCTTGGGTAAATTGTTCAAAAATCATTAGTTGCTTTTCAACAGCAATCCCAATCCCAGTATCTTCTACTTCAACTAATAGTTTAATATCAGAATTGTCTTTCTGTATAACAGTTATTCTTAATTCAACATAACCTCTCTTGGTAAACTTGATGGCATTGTGAAGTAGGTTACCAATAACTTGACTAATTCTAGTAGGATCGCCAATTAGTTTAGCATTTAATTGATCATCGATGTTTAATTTTAACTGAATTCCCTTGTCTTTTGCAAGGGTCCCAAATCCTTTAATTAGCTTTTGTGCTATATTATTAACATCCATTTCAATCGACTCAAATCCAATTTTTCCCGCTTCTATTTTATTAAAGTCTAAAATATCGTTTACAATATTCAATAAATTATTAGCAGAAAATAACAATACATTTAATTGTTCTTTTTGCTCTTCAGAGGGGTTTTCCATTAGCATAATATTCGTCATGCCTACAATGGAATTTAAAGGGGTTCTAATTTCATGAGACATGGTACTCAAAAAATCGTTTTTTGCTTTAAGTCCTTGCTCTGCTTGCTTTTTAGCCTCTTTTAAAATAAATGCAAATCGATAAGATAAAACCAGTGATTGCAAAAAGAAAAAAGCGATATAGCCGAAAAATAAAACGTATCTCGGCGGTTCAACCAAATTAAAATACTTGAGATTAATTAAAAAGAAAATCACCAATAAAATACCTGTGCTAAATAGTGCATATTTAGCACCTAATTTTTTATTTATATAAGCCTTTATGTAGATGTAAAAAACATGAACAATTAAGCTAAACATTACTAGCAGAAAAGGATTTATCAGTTGTGTAAAAACACTTGGGGGAAAAACGATAACTATTAAACACAAGATAATGGCCATTCCTGCTTCAATGTATAGCAACCAATTGTTGGTTTCTTCAGGAAATAAGTACTTTGTATAAAGCATGAAAAATAATAAGCCTATAAAAAGACTTAAGTATTCTAAATGCACGCCAATGATCCAGGGAAAATTTGAGAGCAAACTATGTAAAACATAATTGTCCGATCCAATAATTCGATAGCTATAGGCGAGACAAAAAAGCGAGAAAAATAAAATGACTTTATCGTGTTTACCAAAATAAAATAATCCTATAAAAAACAGCCCACCCATCAATAAAGCACCTGCCAATAAAAGATCAAAAGCATCTTCCGCAGCTTGATCTGCTTGAAGGAATTTTTTATTTCCAATTAAAATAGGTCTATAAGGACCACCTTTAGAATGTCTAAAATTGGCTATTTGTAGTATTAAGTCTAATGTATCTTCAGTAGGTAATTCAACAACCTGTTCTATCCATTGCTCTTTCGTGGTTTCTTTAGTAGTTCCTGGTATCCCTGCATTTGCAAATGGTTTTCCATTCACGAATAATTTGAAAGAACAGTAAGTATCAGGTAGCTTAATACCTAAATTTTGTTGTTGCTTACTATTTACAATAACTCGAACAGTATAGCTAGCGTACCCTTGAGCGGGTAGTGATTTTCCATTAATAGTTGTGTTATTCCAGTTTTTAGGAAAATACGTAAAACCTGTTGGGGTAATTGAACTATCAGTTCTAGTTAAAAGCTTCGACCAATAGATGGCCCAATCGCCTGATATGGGAACTGCACTTTGTTCTAAAGAGTTGTTTCTTAAATCAATAATCCCCTTTTCTACCAACGGGACTAGTGTTTTTGCGGTTTGAGCTGTTCCTCCCAATACCCAATTACAAAACAATAGTAGAATGCAAAAGCGGATATTAAAATGGGATTTATTGGAAAACATGGATTCACATTGTCTATTGAATTTAACATATATATTAATATAAAAAAAACGCCAACCTTATTTTAATAAGATTGGCGTTTCTAATTTTATATTTTTAAGCTAGTTACTTACTTTTTTCTTTCAAGCAGTTTAAAGAACTGATCTAATTGAGGGATAATAACGATTCTAGTTCTTCTATTTGCAGCTCTTCCTTCTGGTGTTGTGTTATCGGTTAAAGGAACAAACTCTCCTCTACCAGCAGCAGTCATTCTTTTAGGATTCATTCCGTAAGATTCTTGTAAAATTCTTACAACAGTCGTAGCTCTTTTAACGCTCAAATCCCAGTTGTCAATCATTCCTCCACCTTTAATCAAAGGAATAGAATCGGTATGACCTTCTACCAAGAATTCAATATCAGGTTGTGCGTTCAATACTTTGGCAACTTTCCCTAAAACATCTTTTGCTCTATCAGTAACATCGTAGCTGCCGCTTTTGAACAATAATTTATCAGAAATATCAACATAAACAACACCCTTGTCTACTTTAATATTTACATCTTTATCATCAATATTACCTAAGACACCCTTTAAATTCATTACCAAAGCCATATTTAAAGAATCTTTTCTGGCAATGGATCCTTGTAAATCTTGGATGTACAAGTCTTTTGCACCAATATTTTCTAAAGACCTTCTAATACTTTCTGCTTGAGCGCCTGTAACTACAGAAAGGTCTTTCAATTGATTCAATACTACATTGTTGGTTTGTTTTACGTAATCTAGCTGTGTATTGGTTGTATTTAACAGTACTTCTGCAGATTGTTTCTGTGTTTGAAGATTGCTAATCTGGTTTTTAGATTTATTCAATTCTTCTTCTAAATTTCTATACTTTCCTTGTAATTCTGCATAAGCACCGTTTAATTCGCCATATCTGGCTTCGGCCTGTCTCATTTGTTTCGGGCTAACACAAGCAAATAGGGTAAAAGAAGCCAAAGCGGCAAAAGTGTAGATTTTCATTTTCATTGCTCTTACATATTATTGGTAAACACTTGATACTAACGTTAGAGTAGTTCAAATATTGTACCGATTTAAGCAAAAACTACTTTTACCGACTCGTTGTACCAATTGTTATAATTGTCTTTAAATGTTTCGTCTAAAACTTTACGTTTTATTTTGAGCGTAGGTGTTAAAATACCATTTTGAATAGTCCATTCTTCGGCCATTATAATCAATTTAGCCAACTGTTCATGGTGCTCTAATTCTTTGTTAATTTTTTCTAATAGTTGGTGCAAATGCTCTTGCAAGCTAGTTTCAGCTAACTGCCTAGCATGCTCCGATAAAGTGCATAAGAGCAATGGAGCAGGCATTCCCCATCCGACAACACAAGCTTGTGCAATCATTGTATCGGATAAAACTTTTGATTCAATAGGAGCCGGCGCAACATACTTGCCCTTACTGGTTTTGAACTGGTCTTTAATTCTTCCAGTGATTATTAAATATCCATCTGCATCAATTTGGCCTTCATCCCCTGTTTTTAAATAGTCCTCTTCAAACATTTCCGCAGTTAATACGGGCTCTTTATAATATCCCAACATATTGGCTTCACTTTTCACCAATACCTCGCTTTGTTCACTTAGTTTAACTGTTACTCCGGGATAAGATTGGCCTACTGTTCCAAACTTACAAGCTCCTTTTCTATTTGAATGAGACAATGCAGAGTTTTCGGTCATTCCATATGCTTCCTGAATTTCCATGCCTAATTGATTAAACCAATCTAATACCATGGGATTGATGGGAGATGCGCCCGTGTATAAATGCTTTACCCTACCTAATCCTAATTTTTTACGAATCGTTTTTTTAATAATGGTAGAAACAATCGGGATTTTTAACAGCTTACTTAATTTTTGTTGCGGCATTTTGCGCAAGATTTCTTCTCTAATTTTTTCCCATATTCTAGGAACAGCTAAGAAAATAGTAGGCTTGGTATATTGAAGATTGGTAGAAAAGGAATCCATTGTTTCTACGAAGTGAATACACCCGCCAGTAAAAATTGCTCCGCACATTACCAGCATTCTTTCAGCCACATGACAAAGTGGGAGATAAGAGAAAAATATTTCATTATTAAATGGAGGAGTACATTCTAAGAAAGCATACACAGCAAAAGAAGTTGTATGGTTGCTGTGCATTACACCCTTTGGAGCACCAGTAGTGCCTGAAGTATAAATGATACAAGAAAGCGCTTTAGGGTCTGGGTTTGCGGGTTCAACCAAGGGTGCTGTGGTCTTCACCAAATCATCCCAATTTAAACAGCCACCATTTAAATAAAACGGGAAACTGATTTGAGTCATTTCGTCTGGAATGCCCATCCTTATGAGTTCGGGATGGTCTAGCTTTCCAACAAAAATGGTTTTAGCCTCGCTATGAAGTAATATTTCATTTACTGCATTACTAGTGATATTCGGATATAAGGGAACAGAAACCATACCTGCCATAGAAATGGCTAAATCAGCCATAATCCAGTGGGCACAATTTTTACTTAGGATAGCAACTTTATCACCTTGTTGCAAACCAGATTGCTGCAACCATGCGGCTATTGATCTTATTTCTTTTCCGGCTTTAGCCCATGAAAATTCCTGATAAGCTCCTTTAACAGGCTCGGCCAAGAAAATTTTATTGGATTGTGTTTTTTCAAAATGGCAAAAACGATCTACAATAGTAGGGTATTGTTTGTTCATATTAAATGGGGGCTTTAAGATCTAAATGAGTTAAACCGTATTCAGGAATTTTTCCGTCTTTATCTGCAAAATAGTGGATGATTGTTTTAAAGTCTGCCTCCATATCTCCGGTAGGCATAAAGGGCTTAGAGAAAGTAATTTGTTTTCTTCCAAAATCTAAACCAGCTAGAACAATTGGTACGCCTGCTTTATAAGCAATATGGTAAAATCCTGTTCTAAGTTTATCTACTTTTTTTCTTGTGCCTTCAGGAGATAAAGCCAATACAAAAGAATCACTTGAATTAAATTTTTCTACTACTTGATCCACCACATTGTTGTTACTAAATCGATCAACTGGAAACCCACCCATTTTTCTAAAAAAGAATCCAAAGCGCCCCTTGAATAATTCTGCCTTGCCTAAAAACTTTAAATGGTACAGTCTAAGTTTACTTCTTACGGCTAAGCCCACTACAAAATCCCAAGCACTGGTATGAGGGCCTACGGCAATAACACACTTTTTCAGGTGATAAGGAAATTCATCACGAATAGTCCATCCCTGCAGTTGCAGAAAAAGGTTCCAGCATACACGCATAGCAATCGATTGGGGAAATCAAGATAGAAAAAAATGAATAAAAGGGGAAATAAAGTTTTATATCATTTTCTGAAACCCCAACCAAGGGAATCGATTGTATTATTAATGATTTTGATCGCTTACTAAAAAGGTATTAATAAATAGCCGTTTTTTGTAGAAAATACCATTGAATGGCATCCGATAGTCGTAAAATCATCATCATAGCCGCCCCATCCGGTTCGGGCAAAACATCAATTACCCGATTCTTATTGCAAAAATATACAGCCTTGTGTTTATCGGTATCTGCTGCAACCAGAAAACCAAGGGGAGAAGAAAAAGATGGAGTGCATTATCATTTTATTTCTGAAGAGGAGTTCAAACATAAAATTGAGGAGAACGCTTTTGTTGAATGGGAAATGGTGTACGAAGGCAGTTATTATGGTACATTAAGAGCAGAATTAGAGCGGATTTGGAACTTAGCCAAGACCCCTATTTTAGATATTGACGTAAAAGGCGCCATTCACTTACAAGACCAGTTTCCAAATCGATGCTTATCTATATTTATTGAGCCGCCTTCTGTAGCAGAGTTAAAAAAACGATTAGAGAGCAGGGGAACAGAAACTCCTGAGAGCCTTGCTAATCGAGTGAATAAAGCCAGTTACGAACTCTCTTTCAAGAATCATTTTCATAAATGTATTTTGAATGACAACTTAGAGCGAGCATGTATAGAAACAGAACAAGTCATCAAAGAATTCCTCGGTTGGTAAGCTGCTATAGCCTATAAAGAAAATACCTTCATTGACGAAGAAGTACTTGCCAAAGAAGGTATTTCCAATTTATGTATCCTGATTTGTTTGTGGATTCGACCCTCCTATTCTTCGAATCGTTCGGGTCTCATCTGTGGGAACAAGAGTACGTCTTGGATAGATGCTTGGTTGGTCATCATCATACATAAGCGATCAATCCCTATGCCTATCCCTGATGTAGGCGGCATACCATATTCCAATGCTCTTAAAAAGTCATAATCAATAAACATGGCTTCGTCGTCTCCTCTTTCCATTAATTTAACCTGCTCTTCAAAACGTTCGCGTTGGTCAATTGGATCGTTTAACTCGGTGTATGCATTCGCTAGTTCTTTTCCGTTCACCATTAACTCAAATCGCTCAACCAGTCCTGCCTTGCTTCTATGTTTCTTAGTAAGTGGGCTCATTTCAACTGGATAATCAATGATGAATGTAGGTTGTACATAAGTGTGTTCACTCGTAGCCCCAAAAATTTCATCAATCAACTTTCCTTTACCGATGGTAGGTGGCACGTCAATTTTTAATTGCTTGCAAACATCTCTTAAACCTGCTTCATCCATTTCACTTACATCAATACCGGTGTTCTCTTTAATAGCATCATGAATGCTAATTCTTTTGAAAGGAGCTTTAAAGCTGACGATTTTATCACCCAACTGTACATCGGTAGTCCCGTGTATGGTCAATGCAATTTTCTCAAACAATTGTTCGGTTACTTCCATCATCCAGATATAGTCTTTATAAGCAGTATCCCATTCTAAAACGGTAAACTCAGGATTATGGGTTCTGTCCATGCCCTCATTTCTAAAGTTGCGGCTAAACTCGTACACCCAATCAAATCCGCCTACTATCAAACGCTTCAAATACAATTCATTCGCAATTCTCAAATAAAAAGGTACATCCAAGGCATTGTGATGGGTAATGAATGGACGCGCAGCAGCTCCACCAGGTATGGCTTGCAATACAGGTGTGTCTACTTCAATAGCACCTTGTTCGTTTAGGTATTCACGAATGGTATTGATGATTTTAGTTCGCTTAACAAATGTGTCTTTTACGCTTGGATTGATGATTAAATCTGCATACCGTTGACGGTAACGAAATTCTGGATCCGTTACTGCATCAAAAATATTTCCTTCTTCATCTCGCTTAACAACAGGTAAAGGCTTTAATGATTTAGTGAGTAATGTAATTGTTTGTGCATGCACAGAAGTTTCTCCTGTTTTTGTTACAAATGCATAACCAGTACAACCAATAATATCACCTAAATCTAAACCGTGTTTAACTACATTGTCCCAAAAAGATTTGTCTTCTTCCGGACAAATATCATCACGCTTAACATACAGCTGAATGATGCCTTTGCTGTCTTGAATCTTGATAAAGAAAACTTTTCCTTTATCATTGATGCTCATAATTCTACCTGCTACACAAAGATTGGTAAACTGCTCTTTGGTTTCTTCGGTATAATTATTTTTAATGTCTGTAGAGAAACTATTCACCGCATACAATGGTGCAGGAAACGGATCAATACCTGCTGCTTGCAATTTTGCAAGCTTCTCTCTTCTAATCATTTCCTGTTCGGAAAAATGTACTTCGCTCATAAATTCAATGTTGTAATTAGTACAAAACAAAAGTCTCGCAGAAGCGAGACCTTGTATATGGATGGGTTAGTAAGTACAGGGAAACGCATTTCCCTACACAATATTAAAAAGACTTTTAACTTATTCAAAAATTTTTTTAAACAATTTTATTAACATTTTAGTTTCAAATGTGAATTCAGCAGTTTTTTCTTGTATCAAATTAGACGTATTCTAATCAAAATAATTTGCGCTAATAATGCTGAATCATTTTTTCAATTCGATGAAACATCTGTGAATAAAGGGTTTCAGCTGTTTGATTTTATTTCTTGTTTTAAATATTTAATGAAATCATGTAGCTAAAAATTCATTTTGGGCAATAAATTTTCAGGCACGCTCATCAAAAAAAAATTTTCGAGAAAGCGCATCATATTACCTTTATTCACCAATAAATTAAGCTAAATGAAGTTTCCATCACCAGTATCCGTTTCTTGGATGTCCACTTTTATAAATGCAACAGTTGCAGGAAATACCAATGCTTCCATTTTAGGCATTAATGAAATTCATAAAGTAGAGAAAGGCGATTTGGTATTTGTTGACCATCCAAAATATTATGATACCTGTTTAAATAGTGCTGCAGATTTTATAATTATCAATACTGCAGAAGTAACTATTCCATTGGGCAAAACAATTTTTATTGTTGCTGATCCCTTTGAAGCGTACTTAAAAATTGTTCAACATTTTAGTCCTTTCATTCCGGCAAAAGAATCCATTGATTCTAGTTTACAACTAGGAGAAAATTCAATCATCATGCCCAATGTATTTATTGGAAAAAATGTTGTGATTGGAAAAAATTCTATCATTCATCCCAATGTTACCGTCCATGCAAACACCCAAATTGGAGATAATGTAATTATACAATCTGGATCGGTAATAGGAGGTGATGCTTTTTATTATAACACTAAAAAAAATAGACCTGTTTGGTATAAAAAAATGTTGAGCTGTGGTAATGTAGTGATTGAAGATGATGTGGAAATTGGAACAGGATGTATGATTGATCGTGGCGTAACTGCTGAAACTAGAATTGGGCAAGGAACAAAAATTGACAATATGGTTCATATTGGTCATGATGTTACAGTAGGAAAAAATTGTTTGTTTGCTGCTCAAGTAGGAATTGCTGGTGGTACGATTATAGAAGATGGTGTAACCCTTTGGGGCCAGGTGGGTGTAAGTAAAACATTAACCATTGGTGCCAATGCAGTGGTATTAGCACAAAGTGGTGTTCCCTCCTCGTTAGCGGGAGGAAAAACCTACTTTGGCTATCCAGCAGAAGACGCTTCTCTTAAACGAAGAGAATTGGTTTGGATCAAACGTATTCCTGAATTATGGAAAAAAGTAATGGAATAGTTAGTTTTTTAAATTAGCATGATTAGGGGTATATGGTTCTTTCCTAAGAATGCTTAAAAGGTCTCTTTCTAAAGACAATACAGGTGATTCAATTATTCTGCCAATCTCTTTGTTTCTTTCATAAACAATAAGTGTAGGCACCCTTTGAATGTTTTTGCCCAATTCTTCACCTTGCGGACTTTTTTTATACATGTCAAATTCATTACTCACGCATACAATACCTAGATTACTGGTATCAAAGCCGGCTGCTTCTAATATCTTCAACATTCTTGGCACTTCCCATTTGCTATCTCCACACCATGTGCCAAGGAAAATATCAATTTTCTTTTTCCTCAATAAAGGTTTAATGGAATCTAATCGCTGACTATCAATTGTATGGGCGTTATAGTTTTTTTGAAACCAACTATTGTAAGGTTCATTCTTGAATGCGGATATGCTGCATCGACCCAATAATATGGGTGTTTGATCAGCAATTGTTTTCTCTAAGTTGATAATGGGTGTACTTATTTGAGCAGCCAATGGTTCAGCTAATACGAATGCGCAGCAGCAAACCATTAATACAATGGTATTTTTCATATAAAATTGTTTGAATAGTAAAAAAATAAAATGGTTACTATTAAACAATTGGAGGGCGAAATTGACTATCAGCTAGGTTTGTAGGAAATACACTATGATTGGTAGGGGATACAAAACCAGCCTTGTATATTGGGGACTCCGAAAATATTACCAAGGGGGTTAATACAAACTGCCATTCCATTTGAATGGATACTAGAATTTTGACAGTATCTTCTTTTGATGGCAATTGTACAAAGTTTTTGATTTTACTACAATCGCAAAAAAATGGATCGGTGTTGGCTATTAATTGGAAAGAACAGTCTGTATATGCAGCCATTTTTACCAATGAAGGCGTGTATAGAGAAAGAAATAATAATATGGCTAATAGAATTTTCAAACCAAATATTTACTTTAAGTTATATTTTTTTGTCAATTCACCACAAATTCTATTAATTGATTCAGCTATTGGCGTGTATGTAAAGCTTGGAAACTCCCTTAAAAATTTTGAGTTATTAAAGCTAACTTTTGCACGAGCGGTTTTAGCTGTTTCCTTCGTTAATAAAGGGTCTTTTCCGCTGAAAAAAGCTTTGATGGCTTCTAATCTCCACACTATTGCAGCTAATAATGGGGTTACTTTTTTATGAGGAGACTTTTTATGAAAGGCGGTTGCAATCAACCCAAAAACGTCTTTATAAAAGACATTATGGCCGCTCAAAATAAATCGTTCGCCATTAATGGTACTATTCATTAATAGGACCATTGCTTTCACTAGATCTTTCACATCTACAAAACCACTCATACCTTCTGTATACCAAGGGAACTCATTATAAGCAGATTTAAATATGCCCGATGATCCGCCCTCCCAATCTCCGTTCCCTAAAATAATTACCGGATTTACAACTACAACAGAAAGCCCTTCACTCATTCCTCTCCAGACTTCCATTTCTGATAAGTATTTGGTTTTTCCATATTCGCTATTACTGGTTTCTGGGGTCCAGTTCATCGTTTCATCAATCGGCTTATCTTCTCTAATTCTTCCTAATGCTGCAACTGAACTTACAAAGAGTAGTCGCTTTACCCCTTTATTAATACAGGCATTTACCACATTGGCCGTTCCCTCAATATTGGTATGCTGCATTGCCGCTTTTTTTGCTGGATTAAAAGACACTACTGCTGCACAATGGTACACTTGATCAACCTGTTCCATGGATTCTTCTAGCGCTACCACATCCAATATATCTCCTTTTATCCATTCTACACCTGCGGTATTTTCAATTACTGGAATGGTATTTCTATACAATGCTTTTACAGCTTGGCCTGCTTGAATAAGCTGTTGTAGTAAATGGGAACCAACCAGTCCCGATGCACCAGTTACTAATATCATTGCTCGCATTTAGTACAAGTTCCGCTGATAACCAAATCGGTTTGAGCAGCTTTAAAACCCTTTGGTAGCTTCACTTTTGGCACACCTACTTCATCAATACAATAAGTGGTACCACAATCGTCGCAAATAAAATGCACATGGTCATCATGATGATGTCCTGCGGCACATTCATCTTTGCAAAGCGCATAACGAACTGAATTATCTGAAGTGGGGATAGTATGGATAATTCCTTTTTCAACAAATGTTTGCAGTGTTCTATAAATAGTTACCCGATCAAACTCATCACTGCTTTTTTGTTCAATATCACCATGTGCCAATGCATTACCAGTTTCCCAGAATAAAGAAAGGATCTTCTTTCTCGCTTCTGTTATACTAAGCTGGTGTTTTCTTAATATGTCTGTTATTTTAGCTTGCATCAATAATACTATGGATTATTATTAAATATACCATTTACAAAATTGCTATTAGCAGATCTTTCTTTTAGTAGTTCTTTAATGTCTTGTTTTAGTTTTTCTATCTCCTCTTTTTTAAGTCCATCATAAATTTGTGAGCGAACTTTTCCATCCTTATCTACTAAGGCAAAAAATTGAGTATGAATAAATTGGTCCTCAATTTTGTCAACTGTATTCTTTGGGTCATCTAATAAATAGGCACTTCTAGCAATTTGGTATAAACTGTCTTTTCTCCCTGTTACCATTACCCATTTTCTGCTATCAATTTTTAATGAATCTGAATAGCGCTTTAGTCTGGGTACTGAATCTGTTTCCGGGTCGCAAGTATGTGCCAAGATCATAAAGTCGGGCTCAGATTTAAAAGTTTCATAAATCCCCTTCATATTATTGTTCATCTTAGGGCAAATGCCTTTACAGCTGGTGAAAAAATATTCTACCACTGTTACTTTACCCAACATGTCCCGGTCATTAAAAGGTAATCCCTCTTGAGTAGTAAATTGAAATGGCTTGACGTAACTAATTACTGATAACTTTCTTTTCCACTTATCCGTTCCTCTGAAAAGGAAAAAATAAAATCCCCCAAGTAAAACCGCAAAAAATCCCAGATAAACCAATACTCTCTTGCTCATAGTTCAAATTAATATGTAAAGGTAAGATATGTTATAACAAATATTTTGCAACAAAGTTGCATTGTTGTAATTTTGTGCTAATGAAAATGAAAATCAATTGGGACGCATTTGGTATTGCTACTTCTATAGCATGTGCTATTCATTGCGCCTTATTGCCTTTATTTTTAAGTAGTTTACCTTTATTTGGGGTCAATATTATTGAAAATATTCGTTTTGAATATTTCATGATTGTATTGGCTTTTGTAGTGGGTATATATGCATTGTACCATGGATTTAAAAAACATCACCACAGTTGGTGGCCAATCGGATTGTTTTCAGCAGGTATATTATTCTTATTTATTAAAGTTAATTTCCACGATTTAGAATTAATCTTACTTATTCCCTCTTTGGGTTTTATTGTCTTAGCACACTACATCAACTTTAGACTTTGTAGAAAGCACGACCATGCACACAAGGATGATTGTGCACATTAATTGAAAAAGGCTATCTTTAAGTATAAAGATTTAGGCCAATGAAAACTGCCCAACTTCAATTTAGTTCAGGTAAATGGATAATGGAAAATATGGCTGCCGATTTTCCTACTGAAAAAACACAGTTAGTGCTTGTTTTTGGTTCAGGAGAATTAGTAACAAATGAAGACTTATTTATCCAAATAAAATCAAAATTTCCGAAAGCAGATATAGTTAGTTGTTCAACTGCAGGTGAAATATTAGACAATGAAGTATATGATGACTCTGCAGTTGTTACCGCTATTTACTTTGAAAAAGCAAGTGTAAAGTCTGTATCGGTAGAAATCAATAAAAATGTAAATAGTTTTGAAACGGGTAAGACTTTAATGAGCCTACTCAATCAAGATGACTTAGTTTCTGTATTAGTAATTTCAGAAGGTTCTTTTGTAAATGGCTCTGACTTAGTAGCGGGTTTCAATGAATTAAATAGAACTAATATTCCTGTTACAGGCGGATTAGCAGGAGATGCAGCACGTTTCGCAAAAACACAGGTAGGTTTAAACACGGTTGCAAAGGAAGGCACTGTAGTTGCCGTGGGTTTTTATGGTCCTAGTTTATTAATCGGTCATAGTTCATTTGGAGGATGGGATGAGTTTGGCAAAGAAAGAGTGATTACTCGAGCAACTAAAAATGTTTTGTATGAAATAGATGATAAAAAAGCCTTGGATTTATATAAAGAATACTTGGGACCTTATGTTGATGAATTGCCAGGCTCCGCTTTACTTTTTCCAATTTCACTTAGAACCAATGACGCCGATAAAAATTTAGTTAGGACAATCCTAAATGTAAATGAAGATGATGGTTCTATGATCTTTGCTGGAAATATGCCAGAAGGAAGTAAGCTAAGATTAATGAAAGTAAATTTTGAGAAAGTAATTAATGGCTCTTCCATTGCAGCTTCCAATACTGCTTCAATGCATGCTAATCACAATGCAGACCTTGCAATTCTAATTAGTTGTGTGGGTAGAAAATTAATACTTCAAGATAGAACTTCAGAAGAAGTGCAGGCAGCTCAAAAGATATTTGGCAACCAAACAGCAATTACTGGTTTTTATTCTTATGGTGAATTATCGCCATTTAATCCTGGCTCTAATTGTGAACTGCATAATCAAACCATGACTATCACTACATTTACTGAATTATAATCATTGTCTCTTAATGTCTTATCATAGTTTACTACAAAAACAAGTTTCACAGTTTCTTTCTCCAGCAGAAGAGGCTAACCCTGCGATTGTTAATCTCTTAAAAGCCATTAACAATAGTTATTCTTCATTTGAAAGAGATCGAAAAATCACAGAACATGCATTTGATGTAAGTGAAAAAGAATACCAAAGAGCAACAAAGGATTTACAAGAACAAAACGATATAAGAAAACAATCTATATCAAAGTTAAAAGAAGCGATACGTGCGCTCGATCCTTCTGCACCTCAACAGTTTGCAGAGGATAATGATGACCTAATAGATATTATATCATTCTTAGAAAAGCAGATTCTCAAAACCAAGCAACTAGAACAAGATTTAATAAACGCCAAAGAAGTTGCAGAAAAAGCAGCTTTAGCAAAAAGTGAGTTTCTGTCTGTAATGAGTCATGAAATTAGAACTCCACTCAATGCAATCATAGGAACCATTATGTTATTGCAATACCAAGACTTAGCACCTGATCAGCGAGAATTATTGAATGTAATGGAGATTTCTTCTGAAAACTTATTAAGCCTGATCAATGATGTATTAGACTTTAGTAAGCTAGAGGAAGGTAAAATTATTTTTGCGGAAAGGAATATTAATGTGTTGCATTTTCTTAAGAATATTAAAATGGCCAATCAGGTTAAGGCCGAAGAGAAACGGAATCGAATTAAAATTACTTACGACGATGATATTCCTGAATTCTTAGTATGTGATGATGTAAGACTTGGACAAATTTTAAATAACCTTATTTCAAATGCAGTAAAGTTTACAAAAGATGGCACTATAACCATTCGAGTTGAATTAAAAGCAAATAACAGGAACGATGTAGATTTAATGTTCTCCATTGAAGACACAGGTATTGGTATACCAAAAGAAAAGCAACATTTAATTTTTGAAAGGTTTACACAAGCAAATAATAATATTACTAGAGAGTTTGGTGGATCAGGTTTAGGATTAACAATCATTAGAAGATTATTACAGCTGCAAGGAAGTGAAATATATATTGATAGCGAGTTAGGTGTAGGTTCTAAATTTTATTTCACACTTAAGTTCAAAAAAAGCACTAGTGAAATTAGAGAAGAGTCTAAGCAAAATGGTAATGAAAATAAACCTGACTTAGCCAATAAAAAAATATTGCTAGTAGAAGATGTTGAGTTTAATGTAATGGTAGCTCAGCGCATGTTACGTAATTGGAATGCTGAAGTAGATTTAGCTGAGAATGGCGCAATTGCGGTAGAGAAGGTAAAACAAAATCATTACGATTTAATTTTAATGGACATCCAGATGCCTGTAATGGACGGGTACACTGCAACCATCAATATTCGAAAGTTAAATAGTGAAATACCGATTATTGCTTTAACTGCATCCGTTATTACCACTGATATAGAAGCAAAGGCAATTGAAATTGGTATGAACGGCTGTTTATCGAAACCATTTAATCCAAATACTTTATATAATATCATATCTGAAAATATAAAGTCGTAAAAGAATTATTTTATTTAGAACCATCCTCGTTTCCTAAAAATAAAAACCATTATAATAGGAACTATAATCATTAAAGTAGTGGCAATAAAGAATCCATTCTTTTCGTGCGCATAAGGAATAACGTCAAAGTTCATTCCAAAAATACCTCCTATTACAGTAGCTGGAGCAAGTAAGCAAGTTACTATGGTCATTACTTTCATTACTTCATTCAGCTTTAGATTTACATTGCTTACATATAAATCATGTAAGTTGATCATCATATCACGATGGCTTTCTACCAAGTCATTGGCTTGTACAATATGGTCATAGATATCTTTAAAATATTTTCTGGTTCTTTCTTCTAGTAAGCTACTATCTGTTCTAACAAATCCATTAATGATATCTCTAACAGGCCCAACATTTCTTTTTAAAACGATTAATTCTTTTCTAAGTGCATTTATTTCTGCCAATGAACGTTTGTTACTACTCCTGATAATACGTTCTTCAAGCATTTCAATTCGATCACCTATTTTATCCATGACCACATAATAATGGTCAACAATCATATCAATCATTGCATAGCATAAATAGTCTGCACCACTTAGCCTGAGCTTTGAATCGGCTATTCTTAGTTTTTCTCTAACCGAATCAAATACATCTCGGCTTGCATCTTCTTGATAACTGATCACAAAATCTTTTCCTAATAAAATACTAATCTGTTCTGTTTCAACAGTACCAGTTTGGTCATTAAAATAAAGCATATTTAATAAACAATAGAGCACAGGATTGATCTCATCCATTTTAGGTCTTTGTCCTACGCTTAAAATATCTTCTGCAATTAAATAGTGAATTCCAAAATGACTACATAATGATTCAACTTCTTTTTTGCGAATCCCATCAATATTAATCCAACTGATATTACCATTATTGTTGAATTGATTACAAGCTTCAATAGTATCGTAAGTGGATTCACTTAAAGTAGAATTGCTGTAATCAAATACTTTAACCACTATATGGTCTGCTTCTTTTCTTTCAGGAGAAAGTGTAGGATTTACTTTAAATATATCCCTTGTTCTCTTGGTATTAAATAATGCCAAGGGGTTTAGGAACTTCAAATATTGGGAGCCTGTCATATATTGAAGATAAATAAAATGAGGTATTTAATACATTTGCATACAATTTAGCCAATGCCTATTTTAAGCCCCACTACATTTAAAACCCCGCTTCTTCAGTTTAATGGACATTTGCAAAGTATTTATCCCAGCATTTTACGAAAAGTTCCATTTAAATATGCAAGAAGGGAAAGATTGGAATTGCCTGACGGGGATTTTGTAGACCTAGATTGGTCTGTAGAAAAAAAGTCGGCTGATAAGTTGGTCATCATTACACATGGATTAGAAGGAGACTCTACCAGGCATTATGTTACAGGGATGGCAAAGATTTTTACAGCAAGTGGTTATGATGCCTTGGGTTGGAATTGTAGAAGTTGTAGTGGAGAAATGAATCGATTGGTTCGTTTTTATCATCATGGAGATGCCAACGATTTGAGAGAAGTCATTCAGTATGCTATTGAGCAATATGATTATCAAGAAATCGTTTTGATAGGTTTTAGTATGGGGGGAAGTTTAACATTCCGTGCTATTGCAGAGTATCCTGAATGGGTACCCACTCAGGTAAAAAAAGCAATTGGATTTTCTGTCCCTTGCAGTCTAAAAGGGAGTGTAGATGCGCTTTCTACAAAGGAAAACAAAATTTATTTAAAGCGATTTCTGCGCAAGCTTGGAGAAAAAATTAAATTAAAAGCAACATTATTTCCAGGTCAAATTGATGCTACCAACTACGATAAAATAAAAACATTTATAGAATTTGATAACCGTTATACTGCTCCATTGCATGGTTACAATAATGCATTAGACTTTTACGAAAAAGCCAGTGTGGGACCATTGCTTCATCAAATAAAAGTTCCTTCATTAATTGTACAAGCAAAGAATGATCCTTTTTTATTACCTAACTGTATGCCTATAGCAGTAGCTGAACAAAATCCATATTTGTTTTTAGAAATGACCAACCAAGGAGGGCATTGCGGCTTTATGGTGAAAGGACAGTCAAATACTTGGGCAGAGGAAAGGGCTCTGGCATTTGCCTATTCTGAGCTTTAAACTTAAAGCGGCCTTATCCAAATATTTCTAAAGCTTACCGGATTTCCTCCATCCATTCCGTGGTCTTGAATAACCAATGATTCTTTGTCTGCGTGCTTTTTGTATGAGGCGGCTCCAATCCACTCTGTGCTACCTTGAATAGTAATATTATTTTGCACCAAAACACCGTTATGAAAAACAGTTATGGTTGCGGGCTGTTGCAATTTTCCATCGGAAAAAAATTGAGGAGCATTAAATACAATATCATAACTCTGCCACTCACCTGGTTTTTTAGAAGCGTTTACGAGCGGAATGAATTGTTTATAAATACTACCTGCCTGACCGTTTGAATAACTTGGATTATTATAAGAATCCAATACTTGTAATTCGTATTTACCCATCAAAAAAATACCACTATTTCCTCTACTTTGACCAGCACCTGCAATAGTTGCAGGCGTTCTCCACTCTATATGCAATTGACAACTACCAAACTTTTCTTTGGTTTCAATATTGCCTGAACCCTTCACCACATTGAGTATTCCTTGTGCGTCCATTTTCCATCCTATTGGTCCACCGCCTTCTTTTTGAAAAGCGTTGGTATTCTTACCATTAAAAAGAATGATTGCATCGGAGGGAGCATCACTGGCTAACTTTCCTGGAGTAACTATAGCAGGAACAGGCTCCCAAACTTCTGTTTTTTTTGATTCTTTTACTAAGCTGTCCATATTAGGCTTTTGTTGTGCAAAGCTGGCTGAAGCAGAAAGACCGGTAATGATAGTGGTAATGATGAGTTGTTTCATCATTCTAATATCGTGAAAAAAACATAAAACTTTCGTATTTCTACGATATTGTTTCTAATGCTTTAATTAGAATTTAGAAAATTATTCATTCATTTTAAAAAAGAATTTATGAGAGGTTCTATTAAAGTTTTCATTGCAGACAATCAACTGATGTATAAAGTTGGATTAAAAACAGTGTTGAAGTCTTATTCTTCCTTATCATTGGTTGGTAATGATCAATACAAGGAAAGCTGGTCGGAAGATATTGTAAAATATGGGCCTGATGTAGTGTTAATTGATTTAGAAGAAGACACGCCAGCAGTAGCTAAATCAATTTTGCAAGTTGCTCCCAACACCAGCATTGTTTTACTATCTTATATTATCACCAATGAAACGATACTTCATTTATTGGATGTAGGCGCAATGGGTTTCGTTTCTAAGCATGCAGATCCTACTGAAATTGTGGAAGCGATAGAAACAGCCTATTTACAGAAACCCTTTTTTTGCAAAATAAGTTCTGTTTGTTTAACCAATATTGTTTCAAAAAATTATCAACTACCACATAAAATTACTGCCAGCTTTACTGAAAGAGAAATACAAATTATTGAACGAATTTGTAACGAGCGTACCAGTAAAGAAATTGCCAATGAATTGCATTTGAGTAAAAGAACGGTAGAAGGTCATAGAACCAGAATCATGTATAAAGTAGGTGCCAAATGCAGTGCTGGAATTATAACGTATGCCTTACTCAATGGAATTTACCAACGAACCTAATTCCAACCACCACCCAAAGATCTATATAAGTCTATAATGTAAAGGAATACACTCCGCTTGCTATTGATTTGTTCTAGTTCGGCCTCAAGAACCCCTCTCTGTGCAGTAATTACTTCAAGGTAAGTTGCAGAGCCGCCAATATATAAGTCTTTAGACGCCGCAACAGCAGCTTGTAACCCCTTCGTTTCCTGAACTTTTAGCTGGTAGATTTTTTTGTACTGTTCAATACCGCTCAATTCGGTTTGTACTTCGTGATATGCGTAAATAATATGTTTCCTATAAGTTTCAAAAGCTTGTTGCTGGGCTGCTGTAGCTAATTGATAATTTCCTTTCAACATATTTTTACTCAATACAGGGGTAACTAGTCCACTTAATAATCCATAAGTGAGGGATTGTGGGCTAAATAGAACTGAACTTTTAAAACTATTCAGGGCAGTATATGCACTTATATTAAGGGAAGGTAAAAATGCTTTTCTGCTGGCTTCTAATTCTGCACCAGCAGCTTCTAATAGTAATTCTGCCTCTCTAATATCGGGTCTATTCACTAATAATTGAGCAGGTATTCCAATTTGTATTTCTTCGGGTATAGTTAATTCGGTGATAGGCGTTCCTCTTTTAATTGAAAGATCATATTTACCAGAAATTGCACTGAGTGTATTTTCTGTTTGTACAATTCTTTGTTGAATTACATTCAACATACTTTTAGTGCCTAATAACTGTGCTGTAAATTGTTGAACAGCCAGCTCAGTAGCTCTACCTCCTTCTTTCTGAATTTTTACAATTTCAACTGCATTCTCTTGAAGCGTAATATTATTTTTTAAGATTTCTAGCTCTTTGTCTAATGCCAATAATTCATAGTATAAATTAGCAACTTGTGCAACGAGTTGTGTGGTAACCCACTGTCTTGCTTGTTCAGTTGCAAGGAATTTACTGTAAGCTGCTTTTTTTTGGTTAGATAGTTTACCCCAAATATCAGCTTCCCAAGTACTTCTAAATCCTAGAAAAAAATCAGGCATATTCAGTGGAATTCGCTGATCCTTTCTAATATTTGATGATAAGTTCATATCATAATTACCTAGTCCATTCATGGTATAATCTCCGAATTTATCTACCCCTGTTGAAACAATGGCATCTAAGCCTGGTTTGGTAAGACCTTGAGCAATTCCTACGCCAGCTCTTGCAGCTGCAATTCTTTGTACCGCTATCCTAATATCTGCATTGTATTGAATAGCCGTATCTATTAATAGTTGTAGTGCTTTGTCAGGAAAAAAAAGTTTCTTGGGAAGCACTGCAATACTATTACTGTCCAAAGATTTTTGAAAACTCGGAGGTAATACTTCCGCTCTATTAATACTCGTTGGCTTGGGCATTGCACAAGAAACGGCAAGAAAAATGAGAAGACTATATCCTAAATGTAAACGACTATTTTTCATAATTTTTAAATCTATCTATCTGATAATTGTTCTGGGTGTTCAACAACGGAAACAACAGGAGCTATTTTTTCTTTTTTCTTGGTTCTTTCTGAAAGCTCAGCAAAAATTACATAGAGCCCAGGAATAATAATTACACCAAACACGGTACCAAATAACATTCCGCCCGCAGATGCCGTACCAATAGAACGGTTGCCAATGGCACCAGCTCCAGTTGCAATTACTAAGGGAATCAATCCAGCAATGAATGCAAAGGAAGTCATTAAAATGGGCCTTAATCTTGATACAGCTCCTTCTTTAGCAGCTTCTAAAATCGAGTAGCCTTGACTTCTTCTTAGCATAGCAAACTCTACAATCAAAATGGCATTTTTTCCAAGTAATCCAATCAACATCACCAATGCTACTTGTGCGTAAATATTATTTTCAAGACCTAGTAGTTTTAATGCTATAAATGCACCAAAAATCCCGGTTGGTAAAGAAAGAATGACCGCAAAAGGCATGATAAAACTTTCGTATTGAGCCGAAAGAATGAGATAAACAAATATTAAACAAATTAAAAAGATAGACCCCGCTTGACCACTTGAAGCAATTTGATCTCTTGTGATACCAGACCATTCGTAGCTATATCCTCTAGGCAGTTTTTCTTTGGCAACTTTTTCAACTGATTCAATTGCTTCACCACTACTAAACCCAGATTTTGGTTCACCATTCACCATCGCGGCATTGTACATATTGTATCGAGTCAACTGTTCTGGTCCATAAACTCTTTCTAGTTTAATGAATGTGCCATAAGAAACCATTTCTCCTCGGTCATTTTTAACGTACAGATTCATTAAGTCATTCGGCTTAGCTCTATAATTAGGGTATGCCTGAACCATTACTTTATACATTTGACCAAATCGGATAAAATTGGTTGCATAGTAACTACCAATTAATGTTTGCAAATCGGTCATGGCATTGTCTACAGTTACTCCCTTTTTAGCTGCCATATCATAGTCAATATGAATCATGTATTGGGGGAAGCTTGGATCAAACCCTGTATATGCAGAACCAACTACACCAGCAGCTTTTATATCTTCAATCAATTGATTGGTTACATTAGCTGTTTGTTGCAAATTTCCTGTACCTGTTTTATCAATAACCCTTAATTCAAAACCACTGGTATTACCAAAACCAGGAACTGTTGGTGGAGGCATGAATTCAATGTTCGCATCCTTAATTTTACTGGTCTTCTCTTTTAGCATTGGAATTAATTCAGCAACAGTTTGTTCTCTTTCTTTCCAAGGCTTTAGATTAATCATCATCATACCATATGATGCACCAGCTGCTTCTGTAATTAAACTATATCCACTCAGCGTAGTAATATTTTCAATAGCTGGAATATCCTTAATTACTTTCTCTAATTGTACCAATACATTCTCTGTTCTTTCAACCGTTGCACCAGCAGGAGCCGAAACGTTTACATAAATGATTCCCTGATCCTCAGTAGGAATAAAGCCACCAGGTAATACACTATTTACTCCAACTGTTCCCACAAAAAATGCAATCAATAATCCAATTGTTACTATTTTTCTTCCACTGATCCAAGTAACCAATTTGGTATATTTTGACTCTGTTTTTGCAAACCCGATATTAAATGAGTTAAAAAATCTACCCAATAAATTTTTCTTTTTGGGTTGACCATGGGTATTTTTAATGAGTAGTGCGCATAAAGCAGGTGTTAAGGTTAATGCATTAATACCTGAAATCACAATCGATACTGCGAGTGTTAAAGAGAACTGTCTATAAAAGACTCCTGCAGATCCAGTAAGAAATGCAGCAGGCAAAAACACAGCAGACATAACGAGTGTAATAGCAATTACCGCACTAGCAATTTCTTTGATTGCAGCTAACGTTGCATCCATTGCAGACAAGTGTTGCTCTTCCATTTTTACGTGTACCGCTTCAACCACAACAATCGCATCATCTACAACAATACCAATCGCTAATACTAATGCAAACAGCGTTAATAGATTTATAGAGAAACCCATTACTTGCATAAATGCTAGTGTTCCAATTAAGGCAACGGGTACTGCTAAAGCAGGAATTAAAGTAGACCTAAAATCTTGTAAGAAAATAAAAACAATAATAAATACAAGTATAAAAGCTTCAATCAAAGTCTTTAAAACTTCTTTAATAGAAGCATCTAAGAAACGCGAAACATCATAAGCAAAATTGTACTTCATACCAGGAGGGAATGAAGACGCTTTTAACTCAGCCATTCTAGCTTTTACTTTGGTAATTACGTCTTTTGCATTAGATCCTGGACGTTGTTTTAACATGATAGACGCAGATGGTTTGCCATCTGTTTTAGATATCATGCTGTATGTCATTGCACCAAATTCAACATCAGCAATGTCTTTTAAGTACAGTATTGATCCGTTGTTTTCAGATTTTACTACTACATTTTTATACTGATTGGGTTCAAAGAATTTACCTGTGTAACGAAGAATATATTGTAAGCTCTGAGGATTTTTGCCAGAGCTCTCTCCTGTTTTACCTGGAGCAGCTTCAACGTTTTGATTGCGTAATGCATTAATAACATCTTGCGCGGAAACATTATATGCTAACATTCTGTCGGGCTTCAACCAAACACGCATAGAATATTCTTTCTGTCCCATGATTTCAGCAAATCCTACACCGTCTATGCGCTTTAGTTCTTGTAGAATATTAATGTCTGCAAAATTATAAATGAACTGTTCATCTGCAGCAGTGTCTTCACTCATCACATTTAAGTAAAGCAACATGCTATTTACATCCTTTTCTGTAGTAACACCTGCTTTAATAACTTCTTCTGGAAGTTCATCTAATACAGTACTTACACGGTTTTGAACACTTACTGCAGCAACATCGGGATCAATACCTACTTTAAATGCAACAGTGATCAGTGTAATTCCATTGTTACTAGATACCGAAGACATATAAGTCATACCGGGAACCCCATTAATGGCTCTTTCTAGCGGAGTAGCAACTGCTTTAGCACAAACTTCTGCATTTGCTCCAGTGTATTTTGCTGTAACCGTTACTGATGGTGGAACAATATCAGGAAATTGGGTGATAGGTAACGTAAACAAAGACAATACACCCAATAGAGTAATAATAATTGAGATGACCAGTGATAAAACTGGCCTTTTTATAAAAGTTTCTAGCATGATTGAGTTAGTTGATGGTTAGTGCTATTTGCATAAGACTATCTAAATTCATTTTTAAGGGTTTTATTTTTGACCCTTGACGAATGCTTTGGACACCCTCGTAAACAATGTTTTCCCCTGGTTTTAAACCTGATTCAACAATATAATACTGCGCAACTCTTCTACCTGGTTTAAAAGCCCTTGTTTGAATCATATTATTTTTGTCTACAACAAAAACAAATGTTTTGTCTTGAATTTCAAAAGTGGCTTTTTGAGGTATAATAATTGCGTTCTCAACCGCAGCAGTTAATCTAGCTTTACCAGAAGCACCGTGTTTTAATAATTTATTGGGATTAGGAAAACGAGCTCTAAATGCAATGGCCCCGGTATTTTCATTGAATTCACCGTCACTGGTTTCAATTCTACCATCATATCCGTATTGTGTACCATCTGCTAATAATAAATGTACTATTCTATCTTCCTTTAAACCTTTTACAATAGATTTCTTGTATTGTAGGTATTCGTTCTCCGATATATTGAAATAAGCAAATACGTTATGTACGTCAGAAATAGTAGTTAATAGTGCACCTGGATCAATTAGGCTTCCCATTTTTAAAGGAATTCTATCAATAATACCATCAAAAGGAGCGCGGATAAAAGTATATGAAAGCTTAGTTTCTGCGCTAGTTTGCACGCTTAATGCTTCATCAATTTTAGCTTTGGCTGCTTTTACTTTTGAAGCAGCTAGATCATATTCTGTTTGAGCAATAACGTTTTTTTCAACTAAAATTTTGGTTCTGCCTAATTCTAACTCAGCCGCTTTTGCTTCAGCCACTGCACTCGATACAGCTGCCTTTGCCTTCGCTAATTCAGTTTTATATTCCAAATCGTTAATTTGGAACATCGGCTGCCCTTTTTTTACTTCATGACCCTCATCTACGAATATTTTTTCTAAAAATCCTTGCACCCTAGCCCTTACTTCCACATTTTTTACAGCCTGAATGTCTGCAACATAGTCGGTTTGTAAAATGGTATCTTTCTGAATTACTTCAACAACTGGTAGTGATGGAATTAACTCTGCGGTACCCTCTTTTTGTTTGTTTTCACAACTAAATAGGCCTAGACTGCCAAAAATAAAAACCGAAAAAAATAGATTATTTTGAGCTGAACGATAGATTTTCATAACTTTTTAGGTTAAATAAGCGGCAAATATACTGTTTTAATGTTTTTTTAATATTCGCCTTTATAGAAGTCGGTTATTGTCTAAATTGTTCATTGAATAGTTAGAATTAACAAGTTTTTAAATTAAAATTGGTTTAAAGAGCTACCAATTATACATTTATGGTATGGGCATAGTGCAAAAAATCAAATCTAACCCTCGATTAAAAAAATGGGTTTATTGGCTGATGGTTTCAGAAACAGCACCCGGATGTAGACTATGGGTGCGCTTGTTCATTAATCCCTTTAAGCACAAAACGTCTCGAAAGGCTGTAATCAGGAATTATGCAAGACTAGACCTAGCCCCATGGAATAATTTCACATTGGGTAAAAAAGCAGTGATAGAAGATTTCTGTTGCATTAATAATATGGTAGGGGATGTTTATATCGGAGAAAATGCTCATTTAGGATTAAGTAATACAGTGATTGGTCCTGTAAGTATTGGAAACAATACCATTTTAGCCCAAAATATCGTTTTATCTGGTTTAAATCATGGATATACAGATCCAGATATTCCTATAAAGAATCAAAAAGAAACTACTGCACAAATTGTAATAGAAGAGGATTGTTGGATTGGAGCCAATTCAGTTGTGGTAGCAGGTGTTACGATCGGAAAGCATTCAATCGTAGCAGGAGGCTCTGTGGTTACTAAAAATGTTCCACCTTATACAATTGTGGGAGGGAACCCAGCGAAAATTTTAAAGCAATACAATCCATTAACAAAGAGTTGGGAAAAACCCTAAGCGATATATATCTTTTTTTATTGTGTGATAATCTGCTGTGTAATTACAGGGGCCCAATATATTGTAAGCTGTTAACAAAAGATTTTTATTTAAAATAATGCCTAATCTTTGCATTAGTTCTAACAAAATCCTTTTGATTCTATGGCTGCCATTATCATTTTCCTTGTACTTCATTGGTATCTCTCTCTTTTTGGACAAACATTTTATTTACATAGATACTCAGCACATAAAATGTTTACCATGAATAAATTCTGGGAAAAGTTTTGGTATATCTATACTTGGGTAACGCAAGGCACTTCTTATTTAAATGCAAGAGCGTATGCCATATTACATAGAATGCACCATGCATACAGTGATACCGAGAAGGATCCACACACGCCACATTTTTTTAAAGAAGTATTTACGATGATGTGGCATACAAAAAAAGTATACCATGGTGTATTAAAAGGAACAATGCCTGTTGAACCAAAGTTTGATAAAAATTTTCCTGTTTATCCAATCATTGATAAAATTGCGGATAGTTGGATTACAAGAATATTTTTTGCACTAGTATATATTACATTCTATTATTTCTTTGCAACAGAATGGTGGATGTTTTTATTCTTACCAATTCATTTTTTAATTGGACCAATTCAAGGTGCGGTTGTTAATTGGGCAGGACATAAATATGGGTATAGAAATTTTCCTCAAGAAAAAGATCATTCTAAAAATACTTTAATCATCGACTTTTTAATGTTAGGAGAATTATTTCAAAACAATCATCACCATGCAGGAGCAAGACCAAATTTTGCAGCCAAATGGTGGGAAATAGATCCTTGTTATCCAATCATTAAAATCTTTCATTGGATAGGGATTATTAAATTAGTTCCTATTAAAGCAAAGAACTAATTTTTTGACCATATTTCGTAGATAGGATCACCTTTTGAACTAAGGCCACTATGGTGCCATTGTCCATTTTCAATCTTACCAGTAAAATTGAGTGATGCCCCCACTCTAGAAGAGTCGCGGCTGAAGAACTCAATATTCTCGGTGTATTTTCCATTGATAAAACGGTAAGTTCCGCCACCAGTGCCAGAAAACTCTCCAGTTTCAATATTGATTGCCATCCATTGAAAACGAGTTCCTGTTAAAAGTTTATATGTACGTCTAGCTCTTAGGGGGTTCTCTGTAAATTGGTCACCATTTTTTCTTCCACTCATCCTCCAATTTCCAGCCAAAATATTTTCACCTTTATCAATTAATGTTTGGTGTTTTTCTCCAAATGAAATCTCTTTTGTTTTACCAACTGCAGCTTTATCTCTAGAATCAAAATGAATGGTAACAAGTAATTTATTCCCTTCTTTCACAAATGGTCCTCCCCATGTGTAATTAAATGCTTTGGCATTAACACTGTATTTGGTTTCAACAAAATAGCCATCCATTAAACAAATAATGACTTCTTTATCTCCTTTAGAACTATAAGCCCCTTTTATATCTTGCTGCGCTTGTACAGATATGCTAAATAAACATGCGGCGATTAAGTAAATGGTTTTCATAAATAGTATTCGTTGGTGATTGCTAATTTCATTAATAAATCTGTTTGAACATCATTTCCTAAAGTAAATAAATGACTACTAAATACTTTAAACCCATTTTTTTCATAAAAACGAATTGCTCTAGAATTCTTTTCCCAAACTCCAAGCCATATATAAGTAGGGCTCATCTCTTTACCTATTTTAATTGCATTATTTAGTAAAAACTGACCCAGTCCTTTTCCAAAATATTCTTTAAGAATATAGATTCGCTCAATTTCAAAAGCTTTTTCATCAATTAATTCAGTTTGCGCAGTTGAACAATTTAATTTTAAATAACCAACTAGCTTTTCATTTTCAGAAGCAAAATAAAAAGAAGAATGAGGGTTATTCAGTTCTTCTGATAGCTTATTAAAAGAAAGCTGTTCATCTAAATATTGATTTAAGTCTTCTTCGGTATTATGTTCAGCAAAAGTGTCTCTAAAAGTAGCCCGACTAATATTTTGCAATTCAATTATATCAGCAGCGCTTATTTTGCGGAAATCGTATTGACTCATAATTGATTTTGTATAAAAAATTCAACTGCTTGACTTTTTTGTTGTTCATTCAAATCAATCATCACCAATTTCTTATCAAATTCTTTATTTAATTGAACTGTTTTTCTAATTCTATTAAAATCAGTCTCAGCTATTTGAGCCACCACTAGTGCTTCTTTTTGTTTCCAGGCTTCAGCGTCAATAATTAAATCCGCTTGTCTGCCATTTACCCCCAACTGATCAATAATTTTTTTTCTGAATTTGGTTTTGTAAGCAGCTACCAACTGAACTTTTGAAAGTGTGTCATAGCTTTTATTGAATTTAAGTTGTGTAATAGCACAGCCAGGCGCACTCATTCTGCTAATCAGTCCTTTAGCTCTTTCTCCTGTTATGGATAAAGCTTTATATTTTTTGAGTACTTCTTGGTTTACTTCGTTAGCAGTAACAAAAGTATCGTTGGTATTGGCTTCTATTTTAAGTTTCTGTAAAGTAGCCCAATAATTAATTTGACCAATTTTATTGGCTGTTTCTTCCGAAATACCCAATTCCTTCATTAATAATCCCTTTTCACAATAGCCAAATAATTCTAATTGCTCTTCTGGCGACCACTGTTGTGCATGGATTGTGGTTACAGAAAAAATCAAAAAAGTCAAAATGCTCCAGAATCTCTTTTTCATATTCAATTGTTCGTTTAAAATTAAATGATAGCCATTTGATGTAATTTTGTTTAAATGTTCGAAGTATTCTTCTCTCAAGTTAAAGATAAAGTGTTGCTTTCCGAAGCAGAGCAAAAGCTTGTTAAAACATTTTTTTCACCTAAGAAAATCAGAAAGAGGCAATACTTGCTCCAAGAAGGAAATATATGTAGGCATTTGGCATTTGTAGAGAAAGGACTATTGCGTTCATATAATGTAGACGACAAAGGAATTGAGCATATGATTCATTTTGCCTGGGAAGGATGGTGGATGGCCGATATGTTGAGTTTCTTGTCTATTGAACCATCAACTTATCATATAGATGCAATTGAGGACTCTGAGTTGCTATTGATAAGTAGACCAGATTTTGAAGAAATGTTATTAAAAGTACCTGTAATGGAAAGGTATTTTAGAATACTTTTTCAGAATAATATTATTTCAAAGGAAAGGAGGCTGATTAGTTCTATCTCCAATTCTGCAGAAGAAAAGTTTATTCATTTATCTGCAACCAATCCTGAGCTCATTAAAAGAATACCTCAACAGTTGGTGGCCTCCTATTTAGGCATCACTCCAGAAACGCTCAGTAGAATAAAGAATAAACTAAACAAGAATGTTCCAAATACTTGATTTAGATCAAGTTGATTTCTTATCCTTTCTCAAGTTAAAAAAAGAATAGTACGGTTAGTTTTGCATTTCAATCAATTGATTCATGCAATACAGTAATACCATAGCTATTTTAGGGGCTAATTCAGAAATTGGTGAATTGATCGCAAATAAAATTGCTGGAAGTTATCCATTATTGTTAGTGGATCAATCAGAAGAAAAGTTATATCAATTAAAACAATTAGTTACTGAGCATCACCCAAAAGCGCAAATAGAATTGGCTGTATGTAGTAAAGATGCTTCATGGGAGGCAGATACAATCATTATTGCTGCAAATGAAGCAGCTGAACAAGCATCCATTGCTTCAAAAATAGTTGAAGTAACTACTTGTAAAACTGTAATACAAATAAAGAAAGCCCATTTAGATTTGGCTACTCTACATCCTATGTTACCTTATTCAAAGTTCATTGCAGTAGATTGGGCCAACACAACAGCAATAGTTGAGGGAAAAGATGAAAATTCTTTATCAATAACAGGGGAAATAGTCCATATGTGCGGATTAAAACCTCTTTTTAAAAAATCACTTATATAAAACGACAATATGAATAGTTCAGTATTATTTACGCCATATCAATTGGCAGGATTGGAATTAAACAATAAAATGGTCATGGCACCCATGACTAGAAGCAGAGCAGACAATGCAGCAGGAGTTCCCAATCAGTTGATGGCTACTTATTATGCACAAAGAGCAACTGCCGGCCTAATTGTAACAGAAGGGGCTCCAGTAAGTACTGCAGGAGTAGGCTATATTAATGTTCCAGGTATTTATTCCGAAGAACAAGTAGAAGGCTGGAAGTCAGTAACCAAAGCAGTACATGAAAAGGGAGGTAAAATTTTTATACAATTATGGCATGTTGGAAGAATGTCTCACCCAGATTTTCACAATGGGTCATTGCCGCTTGCACCATCAGCAATCAATCCAAACGAAAAGTCTTACACCAAAAATGGATTTACCGATACGTTTACTCCAAAGGAAATGACCATTGAAGATATTCAACAAACAATAGAAGATTTCAAAAATGCAGCAGCAAATGCTATCAAAGCAGGTTTTGATGGAGTAGAAATTCATGGAGCCAATGGTTATTTGTTACAGCAATTTTTTAATGCTACTGCTAATCATAGAACTGATGAATATGGTGGAACTATCGAAAATCGTGCAAGAATTTTGTTCGATATTCTAGATGCATTTAAGGGAGTAATTGATTATAGTAAAGTGGGTCTTAGACTAAGCCCAAGTTTAAATGGGTTATTTGGAATCACCATGGACGAAACCACCATACCTACACACGATTATATCGTAAACAGATTAAACGATTATGGATTGGCATATCTACATTTAACAGAACCCTTTATTCCAGTAGATCATTTACCATTTGCAGTTGCTGAAGTAGCAAAGCATTACAGACCTATATATAAAGGAACCCTTATTATTAATAGAGGATTTAATAAAGAAACAGCAACGCAAGTTATAGAAGCAGGAGATGCCAATTTAGTGGCTTTTGGAGTTCCATTTATTTCCAATCCAGATTTAGTAAATAGGTATCAATTAGATGCCCCTTTAAATGAAGTTGATCAGCAAACATTTTATACCCCAGGGGAAAAAGGGTATACCGATTATCCATTTTATACAGCTTAAAATTCACTTTCATGGAATCATTAAAAAATAAAGTAGCCCTAGTTACAGGTGCGGGAAAAGGAATTGGAAAATCCATTGCAATCGCATTGGCAAAAGAAGGAGTTCATGTAGGATTAATTGCACGAACGGAAAAAGACCTTCAAGACTTAGCAACAGAGCTAATTAATTTGGGGGTTAAATCAATCATTGCCCCTGCCGATATTAGTAATATTAATGCAGTTAATTGGGCAGTAGAGAAAATTGAAAATGCTTTAGGCCCAGTTGACATATTAATCAATAATGCTGGTACGGGTACTTTTGGAAAATTCTTAGACTTGTCACCTGAAGTATGGGAGCAACAAGTGAAGGTAAATTTGTTTGGTGTGTATTATACCACCAGAGCAGTATTGCCCCAAATGATGAAGCGCTTAACAGGAGATATTGTAAACATTTCTTCTACGGCAGGTTTAAAAGGAGCAGCAACAACTAGTGCTTACAGCGCATCTAAGTTTGGTGTAATGGGATTAACAGAGTCTTTAATGCAAGAAGTTCGCAAATATAATATCAGAGTAACAGCTATGGCTCCTAGTACTGTTGTAACTGAATTAGCAAATTCTGCTAATTTAATTAACAACAACGAAGATCGATTGATGCATCCAGAAGATTTTGCTGAACTGATTATTGCACAATTAAAATTAAACAGAAGGGTATTTGTGAAAGACAGTTCTATTTGGTCTACCAATCCTTAAATTTATGCATTCAATCACCAATAAATGTTGGTAAAATGCATAAAGCTTATTATTCCTTATTCATAGCGAGTCTGCTTTTGATGTCTCCATTTCTAACCAATGGGCAATATTCATCAGCAGACTCTTCTATTAATACCATTATGAATACAAATAAAGTAATGGGCATGTCAGTGGCGGTAGTAAAGAATAATAAAGTCGTTTATGCACAATCCTTTGGACTAAAGAACCAAGAAAATCAAGTAAGACTTAGTAATGCTGATATATTTAGAATTGCATCTATTTCGAAATCTTTTTCTGCAACAGCTATTATGCAGTTAGTAGAAAAGGGATTGATATCGTTGGATGATGATATGAGTAAGTTAGTTGGCTTCATCATTCGCAACCCTAAATATCCTGAAACACCTATTACCCTTAAAATGGTTTTATCGCATCGTTCTTCTATCAATGATAGTCAGGGGTATTTTAGTTTAGATGCTATTAATCCAACTAAAAATCCCAACTGGGCTAAGTGTTACAATAACTATGCACCAGATTCGGGTTTTCAATATTGTAATCTGAATTATAATATGGCCGGAACCATTATTGAAAAAATTTCTGGAGAAAGATTTGATCTGTATATTCAAAAACATATTTTGCAACCCTTGGAATTGTATGGAGGCTATTGTGTAGATTCATTAGATAAACAAAAGTTTGCTGCTATTTATGAGTATCATTCCGATTCCGCTAAATTTATTTTGTCTCCTAATGCTTATGCACCAAGAAGCGAGGAAATAGCCAATTATACGATGGGTTATTCAACACCCATTTTTTCTCCTACAGGGGGGATGAAAATCTCAGCCACAGATTTGGCCAAATACATGCTCATGCATAGTAATAAGGGTAAAACCAATGGTAAGAGAGTTATTTCTAAAAGAAGTGCAAGGAAAATGCAAACCATGCTTTCCGAGAAAGAGGAATATGGTTTAGCACTATCTACATCCAATAAATTAATTTATGGAATTACATTAACAGGGCATACTGGATCTGCTTACGGGTTGAATAGTGCAATGTTTTTTGAACCGAAAAAAAAATATGGTTTTGTTGTAATCATTAATGGAAGTGAGCAAAAATATATAGATGGTTTCAATGCAGTTATAAAGAAAACCGTAAATAGTTTATACGAAAATATCGTATTAAAGTAATTCACTTTTTTGTATCATGCAATATCCCTTAATACTGAAAGAATTTCAAAAAGAATTAAGATTATATATACCTGATCCTTTATTGATTAAACCAACTTACGAGAAATTACTTTTAGAGAATCCAACCATCTTGTTTCCTTATTGGGCAAAAGTTTGGCCCTCTGCAGTAGCAATGAGTATATTTCTTCAACAGCATCAAGAGTTAATCAACAATAAAACAGTTGTAGAAATAGGAGCAGGAATTGGTTTACCGTCTTTTTCAATTGCAGATCATGTAGCGGAAATAACCATTACAGATTATGATATAAATGCAATTGATTTGTTGCAAAAAAATATTGCTCATATTGGCAATCAAAAAATTAAAGCCATTTATGCCGATTGGAATTGTTTTCCTACCACAATTTGTTCCGAAGTGGTTCTATTGAGTGATACTAATTATGATCCCTCAGCTTTTCAACCTTTATTGAAGCTGATACAACAATTTCTAGAAAAGGGAACCACGGTAGTTATCGCAACCCCCGAACGCATTACGGCAAGTCCGTTTATTGAGCAATTAGCATTGCATATAAATCAAAAGGCTTTTATAGAAGTAACCCATAATTGTGAAACTGCAGTCATTGGTTTATTTGTATTGCAATAAGTTTGCTTTAGTAATTGGCTTAGTGCCCTTGTTAGTTTAATACAAATTCTATATTTGCAAATCTTAGTAGGTAAAATGCAATTGTATTGTTTATGAATTTATACATGTTTTTCAAAACTGCAATTGTTATATACAAAGAGCTTCGTGCTCAAAAAAAATACATAAACGATATTGTTGAACCCTACTTAAATAAATTAGAAGTAAGGCATAATGGCTTATTTACTAAATACCAACGATTTAAGATAACCAGTTCCTACTGTCTATATGTTCCAGTTATAGTTTGTTACAGCGTTAGTAGATTAATAGGTCAACCTATAAGCCAAGAACAAAGAAAATCTGCAACAATGATGGGTTTAATAACACCATTGTATGATGATTTATTAGATGAGCTAAATTTAACTCCAAACCAAATTGAACAGCTAACAACCGCGCCTGAAAACTATCAGAGCGATGTTTTTTTGGTTAATGCAGTAAAAGAAATTGGGATTGATTTGAATAATAGCGCTTTCGATAAAGCTGCCTATTTACATGTTTCTAAAGATGTGTTACAAGTACAGATAAATACGATAGAGCAGTTTAATCCGAATATTTCTAGTGATGAACTACAAAAAATAACATGGGATAAGGCAATGATTTCCTTTGTATATTATTATACCCATCTTTTCGGTACTCCTACCAAAGAAATGAGAGAAGCCTTATATGAAGTAGCAGGATTACAGCAGTTTTGTAATGACTTGTTTGATATGTATAAAGACTGCCAAGGGAAAAGTTATACGTTAGCAAATACTTGTCAAGACTTTTCAAATTTGAAAACTTTCTTCTTCGAAAAAAATAAAGAGCTATTTCAAAAAGTATCTGCTCTTCCCTATCCAAAGAAGGATAAGGAGTATTTTATGATAAGAATGTTATTGATTATATGTAGTGGCTTAGTTGCAATTAACTATATGATCAAACTAGAAAAGATAAAAGGTAAACCTGTCAACTGGTTTACCTTATCTCGCAAGGAATTAGTTATTGATATGGAAAAACCCAAAAACCTGATTTTATGGTTTTTGAGTTTATGGAAATTGATGCGGCTTTATCAAAAAACTGCTCTTCAAATTCAGTAGAAAATATTTATTTAATACTCTTTCTTTTTAGCACTTACAACTAAATCTGTATCTATCAACTCTAACGATAAAACCCAATCTTTTACAGTTTCCTTATATTTTTTAAAGTGTGGTGTTAAAATATGTGATTGGTACGCTTCTACATTTGCATAAACTTCTAAAATAGTAATTACTGTAGCTTCTTTTTTATCTGAAACTGCCGTGTAGGATAATACCCCTGGTTCTAATTTAATTGCAGCATTCATCTGCTCTGAGAGTGCAGACTTATATTTCTCAAGATGTATAGCATCTACTTTTATTTTTGCTATCCTATACATTCGATTAGATGCTTGCGCATTTAAATTATCACAGATAAGCATGAATAAACCGAATGTCAGGTAATACAATAATCCTTTCATGTGAAAATAATTGAATCTTTCATTTATCTAAACTAAAATTAGAATTTTACACCCACTGTTACAAAAAAGTTCCTTGGTTCAGCAACCATTAATCCGGGACCAGGATATCCACCTGCACGTCTAGTGAAATATTTTTCTCCGAACAGATTATTAATTCCAGACTTTAAGAAGAATTTTTCATTGAATTTATACGTACCACTTAGATCAACCAGATTATAAGAGGGAATTAATCCATTCACTCCATTTGCAGTAGGTGTTAAGGTATTATTTGCGTCACTAAAAGCTTCAGAAACATAGCTGTATTGAGCAGTAACGGTCAAAGCCTTTTTGGTATAAGTGACACCAGCTCTAATGATATTTTCAGGAGCATTCTCTACACGCTTATTTTTCAGATTTGTTTCTACAAGGTTATTTCCTTGTCTGCTGATAACCCTAAAATCCTCGTAACGAGCTTGGATATAAGCAATTGATGTAAATAAGGTAATATGACCAAATTGATTATTTTTCATCCATGCTTTTGTAGGACTAAATTCAATTAATGCTTCAACTCCCATGCTTCTGCTATCCCCAACATTTGTCCTGAAATTATAGAAACTACCGTCTGCTCTTTGCTGAGCAATCAATCCAATCCGATTATTATACTGAAGTATATATCCACTTACATCAAAAAATAAATAATCTTTTATGCGACCACGATAACCTAAATCAATATTATAACCTTTTGCATCTGCTAGGTTTTGATCAATGATATCTGTTGTTGGATTAGCAGTTAAATCACTGAATAAAGCAGGACGATATGATTGTGAATAGTTGGCATAGATTTCTGTCATACCAATATGATATTCAGCACCAATACCTGGAAGAATAAATTGACGTCTTCTATTTTCATTACCAACTTTCACTTCAGTATCTCCAGTAAGATTTATCCTGCCATTCGCTGTGTTACGAATATGCTCCATACGTAACCCTGGAATTAGAATAAAATTTTTACCAATCTTGAAAATATTTTCAGCAAAAAAAGCAGTATTCTCTGTAAGGAATGCTAAGTCAGTTGGATAAGGTGCTAATGTATTCAGGTTATAATCAAATCCTGTATCTCCTCTGCCATTTTGAAAGCGATATGTCTTTCCACGGAAATAACGAATACCTGCAGACAATGTCTGTTTTGTTTTGCCTAATTTATAATCAAGGATATAGCGAGCTTCAGCACCTAAGTTTCTATATTGATCAATATCTACTCTTCTATTATTGTATTGCAGTGTTGATGCATTGATGGTATCCGCTACATTAGGCGCTTGCATAAAACCAATGCTGTTTCTATCTCCAGACATGGCAAATGCTTTAATGTTCAATCTGCTATTCTCGTTGATTTTATAGTCAAGATTTAGCGCAGCCATATTCCACTTTACTTCAAACCAGTTTCTGCTTCGTACGCTTCTGTAAGCGTCTTGACTAAATTGTGCGTCCGTTAATCCACCTGGTTGTTGACTTAGATAATCAAAATGCGTGAATTCAAATCCAAGTTTAAGTTTTTTCGAAAGCTTCCAAGAATAATTGGCAAAAGCAGTATTCACTTTAAAGCCGCTGTTCTCCCGAAATCCATTTCCTTTTCTATGATCCCAAAATGCATAATAATGCGATTTCTCATTTTGACCACCAATAGCATTATATGAGTTAAACAGCCCAAAACTTCCTGCTGTTTGCTGTGATTCATATTGAAATGGCTTTTTAATATCACTACCATCTTTCAATATAAAATTTACTAATCCACCAAATTGAGGCCCATATTGTAAACTACCTGCACCCCTAACTACTTCTAATCTTTGAACTGAATTCAACTGAGGGGTATAATACGCTTCAGGATAACCAAATGGATCACTACTAATATCATATCCATTCTGGCGAACATTGAATTCCCAACTCCTGTTAGGACTAAGACCGCGAGCAGCTATACCAATTTGAATACCACTAGGGTCACTTTCCCAAATATGTATCCCTGGCACTTTAGCCATCACTTGGCGCATGGTATTAGTGACCACATTGCCTTGTACATTATCCATTACAATAAGAGAATTCTTTTTTCCTGCATTAATATTGGTTCCAACAACTTCAGGTAGAAAGTGAATATCAGCATTTGAATTTCTACCAACTAGGGTTATTTCTGGTAAATATTTATGTGCAAAAAAACCACTATCCTTAATTTTAGTAGTATCCTGCGCTGAAGCCAAATAAATACAGTTAATCAACAATACTCCAAATACAATCTTCTTCATTTCAAAAACTTTAGGGCCGCAAGTTGGCCCTAATATGTATTTGGCTGTTTATGAATATGGAAAACAGATTAACGAAATCAGGAAAAATAATTCGTAAACATTTTCCCGATTCTGAAAATTAAATATTCAATCAAGGTGTTTTGTTTACGCTTGCAGGGATTGTATTGACTCTTGTGCTTTTGTTTGTATAAAAAAGGGCCATTCAAGATTGAATAGCCCTTAACTGGATGGGGGGGGTAGAACTATTTTCTTAATTCCTTAATGGTCATTTTTGGTACAAGCACTTTATTCACTTTTTCTACCACTACATTATTGGGTAATTTGAAACTGCCAGATATCAAAGCTGCTTCAGCATGCCCAAACTTAATCGTATAGTCACCTGCTTCAGCAATAAATGCGGATGCTTCAGTATTAAACGAACTCAATTCATTCGCAGAAATAGTGAATTCAACCAATTGTGATTCACCTGGTTTCAACAGTTTGGTTTTGGCAAAAGCTTTAAGTTCAACAGCGGGTTTATCTAAATTGCTTTTTGGAGCCGTTATATACATTTGTACCACTTCCTTCCCTGCAACTTTACCAGTGTTTGTAACGGTTAATTGAACATCAATCTTGTTGTTCAAAACAGCTTGGCTCATTTTTAAATTGCTCAAAGAAAAATTTGTGTAAGACAATCCGTATCCGAATGGATATGCTGTAGGTATTTTAAAGCTGCTGAAATAGCGATAGCCAACATAAATACCTTCTTCATAAATCACTTCAGCGTCAACCTGTTTTTGACCAAACAAACCAGGTTTTTCTGAGCCCGGAATTTCTTTGCCGGGGAAATTTTTTGCGCTGTAATCATCTGCATATTTGGCCGGAAAAGTTGTAGCTAATTTCCCAGATGGATTGACTTTTCCAGAAATGACATCAGCAATTGCATTACCGCCTTCAAGACCAGGCTGCCAAGCCAAAAGAATGGCATCTACTTTATCACGCCATTGCGCCACATCAACGACGCCACCAATATTTAAAGTCACTACCACTTTTTTGTTTTGTTGATGAAATACAGATGATACATCAGCAATGAGTTTCAGTTCTTTTTCAGTGAGATAGTAATCGTCTTTCTCTTTTCGATCATTGCCTTCACCAGCATTTCTGCCAATCGCAATGATTGCTATTGAAGAAGCCGCAGCAGCTTTTTTAATTGCCGCAATAGAAATAGACATTTCTTGAATAGGGGTAATTGGACTCATTAAATCAGCCAAAGATGAACGCTTTGGTTGTTTTGCTTTTTCGCTTTTTATATAATTAGCGTAAGCACTGTATAAACTTGGGTTGATCTGATAACCAGCTTTGAACAATCCATCTGCTAATGGAACAGTATACATTTTTGTTACATCACCACTGCCAGTTCCACCAGCTACCAAATCCACTTGATTATTTCCAAACACAGCCAGTTTGCTTTCTGCTTTTATGGGTAAAGCATTGCCTTGATTCTTTAATAAAACCATACTTTCAGCCGCAGCTTCCCTAGACAATTGTGCGTTTTCAGTTAAGGGTGGATTATCGCTGAACTTATATCCTTTAAACACCGGAGTTTTCAAAATGATATTGAGTATATCGGTGACGTTCATATCTAAGACGGCTTCATCTAACTGTTTGTTTTTAACAGCATCTATAATGTCTTTTTTCTGATTGGGCAATCCTGGCATTACCAAATGATTGCCAGCAATTTGTTGGGCCACCGCATTTTTACCACCAAACCAATCCGTCATCACAAAACCTTTAAATCCCCATTCGTCTTTTAAAATAGTGCGAAGCAATTCAGGATTTTCAGAAGTATAAGGTCCATTCACTAAGTTATATGAACTCATAATGGTCCAAGGGTTAGATGCTTTCACTGCAATTTGCCATCCTTTTAAATATATTTCGCGCATGGCTCTTTCGCTGATGATGGTATTAACCGAGTTTCTATTGGTTTCTTGGTTATTGGCAAAAAAGTGTTTGGCAGAAGTGCCTACACCACTTTGTTGAATGCCATTAATCATGGCAGCAGCAATTTCTCCGGTTATAACAGGATCTTCAGAATAGTATTCAAAATTTCTAGCGCCTAAGGGATTGCGATGAATATTCATGCCAGGCCCAAGCAATACATCAATCCCAAACTCTTTGGCTTCAGCACCTAAAGCAACACCCACTTTTCTGATCAAAGCAGTATCCCAACTTGAGGCCAATAAAGTGCCAATTGGCCAAGCTGTAGCGTAATACAGCCTGCTCTTACCGCCATTGAATGCATGAATTCCAGCAGGCCCGTCACAAACCACTAAGCCAGGAATATTTAAGCGAGGAATAGCGCCCGTAGTTCCAGCGGCTCCGGTTACTCTTTTTTGAGCTTCGGTTGGCGGAAGACCTGATCCCGGCATTGGCATGCCAGGCACATACATGCCCTGACCAATGACCAAATGTACTTTCTCTTCTAAAGTCATTGCTTTAACTACTTCACTAACTGGGCTTTTGCCCAATTGAGGAACGTTTGATTGGGCCTTACCAGCATTCGTGCTTAAACTAAGCCCTAGCAATAAACTAATGTGAATCAGATTGATTTTCATAAAAGCAAAAGTTAATTGGTTATCTTTATTGAGTCAAACTGACACAATGTAACTCTTTTTTGTTTGCTTCACAAAAAATCCGTTCTTAGAGAGAATTATGGATATCAACGATTTGGATACTGCATCATTTATACCGGGTTTATCGGTTGATAACGTGATTTTTGGTTTTCACAATAACCAATTAAAGGTATTGTTGCTGGCCTGTAAAGACCAGAAGCATTGGATGTTACCGGGTGGATATGTATTGAAAACAGAGTCGGTAGATGCAGCAGCAGAAAGGGTTTTGTTCGACAGAACGGGGCTGCACAAAGTGTATTTACAACAATTCAGCGTTTTTGGAGATCCAAAACGGTCAAGTGCCCAGTTAGTCAAAGGGTTGGTAAAGTCGATGGATTTAGATGAAACATTGAATCAATGGTTTCTGCAAAGATTTATTACAATCGGCTATTATGCATTGGTTGAATTTGAAAAGGTAAAACCCATACCAGATCCCCTCTCTTTGGCTTGTGATTGGTTTGATATTGATCAACTTCCAAGATTAATTTTTGATCATCAAGCAATTATTGAAGGGGCATTAATAGCCATGCGACAGCATCTTAATTTTCAACCAATTGGTCTAAATCTATTGCCATCTAGTTTTCCATTGAAAAGTTTGCAATTGATTTATGAGACCATTTTAGGAAAAAAATTAGATCGCCCAAATTTTAATCGTAAAATTTTATCATTGGGTATCTTAGAAAAAAAAGAAAAGCAGTTTACAGGAGCCGCCCACAAAGCACCATTCTTGTATAGTTTTAAAAAGAAAGAATATTATAAGTTACTTAAAGAGGGTATTGGAGAAACGTTTTAAATACCATACCGTTATCACCCTCATGCTTGTGTATTAGTGGTCATAACTAATAACTCTAGCTATTTTCCAACTACCTTGATCATTTTTCCAAATCATTAAAAATTTAAACGTGCCTACTTCGAGCTTTCCGTTTTCAATATGTTTGAATTGATGTTGTCCAATTTCTATAGCACCGTATCCTTCAATTGGGTGTACTTCTAAAGTTTCTTTGAGTAGATTTCTCTTAAGGTCGTAGTCTCTGTTGAAGATTGATTGGAAATTGGCAAAGACTTTTTCAAAGTGAATTAATCCACCATTGTCTTGATACCATTCAAGGTCTTTGGTAAAAAAAGTTTTCATCAATTTCAAATCCTTTGAATTGTATGCCGCGAACAAGGCGCTATCCAATTGGGCTATTTTATTGTAAAGTTCTATTTGCGTTGTGGCAACTTTTTTTTCATTTTGATTTTGTGCAAAAACACTTGTACAAATCAAAAAAGGCAGTAAAATCAGGAGTGTTTTTTTCATTGATAATAGTTTATTTTCGAACCGATTGGTCTCTTACTTCACTCATTCCGCCCGATAAATTCACGACATTCTTAAATCCATTTTGAGTCAAAAGATAACTTACTCTTGAGCTCCTATGAGAATGAGAACAATAAACCAATATGGTCTTATTTTTATCTAAGCTTTTATATCCTCCCTTCTCTAAATCGTCAATAGGAATATTTACAGAATTTTTTAATGTTCCAAAATCAGGTTCTCCGTGACCTTCAAATTCCCCCTTTGTTCTAACATCTAAAACCATCAAATTTTTAGTTGATTTTAAGAATCTTGATAAATCCGAGGGTGAAACGGATCTATGAATGATTGATTGTTTATCAACCAATTTCATTTTACAACCAGTGCATTGCCCCGGACCGTCAAATACCTTATTGTCACAACTTATCCCGCAGGGAGAACATGCGTATTGAATTTTTTTTGGAGATGTTTTTTGACTAATTCCTTTTTTGCTTCCACTGCAAATAATGACGACTAATAATAGCGCTTTATAGATCATATTTTTTATAATGAATAACTATTCGATTATTTAGTTTGTTGCTCTATAGATACACTTTAAAAGTATAACCTTTTTATTAGGAAACTAATGTATTCTTGAAATAGATGTTAATCTGCTGCATTCCAATCCCACAAAACAATATCCCATCCAAAACCACCATACATCAATTCATTGATGACTTGAAATCCTCTTTTTTGATGCGCTTTGAGAGAACGGGTATTTGCTTGAGCTATATCCGTAATGAGGTAAGTAAATTCTTTTGAAAGACAATCCCTGAAATGGCCGTATAGTTTTTGCACCAAGTCTTGTCCACGGTATTCTTTTGCTACACACAATTGCCCAACAACTACATAGTTAACATCCTTTAGTAATTTTCCATTGTATTCAGATTTATCAATAGCGTCAAATAGACCTTCTACAAGGTCGTGCCCATTTCTAATATCTTTTGTTGCAACCAGGGCATAACCAACAACTTTATCGCCATCTTTTGCAATAATGGAAGGAGAAACTGCATTCATCTCCTCCAAATATTTGATTGTAAAGGCAGCAGTAAGGAAACCCTGGTCAATAGCTTCTTCTGCAGTTATGTTCTGCTTTAAATTCAAGGCTTGTAAATCTCTGATGCCAATTATTTCAGTTGGGCTTGATACTCTTGTCACTTCAATCATTGTAGTATTCATAAAAACGGAAATTAAGGGGTTAAATTTCTTCAATTATTGAAGTGCCTGATGAAAAATCTCCGGAAGTCCATTGCCAAGTTTCGTGTAAACGAATTTTGCCATTAACTAATATTTCGGGTTTTGAAAAGCACTTGCCGGTCATCATTTCGTTGTTGATATTGATTTGATGATAGCACATTTCAATACAACCCTCTTCATTAACAAGTCCGATTAAATGGCCGTAAATTATTTTACCCCCTTTATATTCAGAAGAAATGATATTGCCTTCTTGTTTGTAATAAAATAGGGTTTCTGATGATGTTTCACCGTTATCGGTATTTTGAACAGGTCGAAATGACTTATGATTGTAGTTAATCATTCTATTTTTCTCTAAATCTAATTAAAGAAAAATTATTTTAACCCTTTCTTGATTGCAAGTCCAATTTGGCCTGAATGATAGGAATTATGATATAGAATATGGGCAAACAATTTTGCTTTGGACACAGCTCCAAAAAATGGAGTTTCAATTATTTCTGACCAACCAGCGTCTGAAGTACTTTCTATAATGTCTTCTAGCATTTTATACCCTTTTGCTAATAGTTGTTTACTTTCCTCAAAATCTTTGCCTTGACCCTTATCTTCTTGCCCCATTGTGGTATTTTGAATCTCACTAGGCATACCGAAAAAATATCCAAATAGTAACATTGTCTCGCCAATATGCCTGTAAATGAATCCTACAGAAGAAGTATGTTCATTTAATTTTTTAGAAATATTCTCATTATCAATCATATTCAACGAAAAACTACAAGAGAGAATATTTTGTGCCAAAAGGTCATTAAAGATTTCTTTCACAACTTTAATAATATTGAGTTTGATTTTTATGCAAATAAAAAAGGTTACACTATAAAAGTATAACCTTTTTATTATTATCGCTCCCCCTTCAGGACTTGAACCTGAGACCCTCTGATTAACAGTCAGATGCTCTAACCAACTGAGCTAAGGAGGAATTTCCCCTTTCGGGGTTGCAAAAATAGGGGATTATCTATACTTTCAAAAAAAATCCAGAAAAAACTTAGTAAAAAGGCATAATCTATATCTTACAAACCCAAAATGACCCCTCAAAAACTCAATTTTATAGGGGAAGTTGATTTGTGTATCATGCTTTCATTAAAAATTGACCCCCTATGTTCAGAAGGATGCTTATCAAATTATTATGTATCACAATATTAATAAGCCCAGCAATTCAAGCAGAAGCGCAGAAAGACAGTTTATTAATTAAACTCAAAAATCATCCTCAACAAGATAGTTGTCGAGTAGAATTATTAATATATGCTTGTGTTAATGCTGTTTTTTCTGCTGATAGTTCAGTACTTAAAATGGCTTTAGAAGCAGAAGCAATTTCCAATAAAATAAAGTATGAATTAGGCAAAATT
>QLAH01000180.1_pt1 | contig 50301 bp, 43 predicted proteins | sample 4693081 | NCBI WGS metagenome assembly QLAH01 (sample SAMN09425401, study PRJNA476045) | Lake water metagenome, whole genome shotgun sequencing project. | reverse complement strand
GATGTTCATGGAACTTCAACTGCTTCTGAAGTTCCTGCTTTTCCTCGGATGTTAGATAGTTTCTGAATCCCATGGCTCATTTCAGAACTTTAACGTATTATATGCGGTTTAGATGACTAGCAGCTTACCCGTGATAATCACCCCATTCTGAAGTTAATTCAAGTTTCATCTCAGCCCAAACGACGCCAGCGAGGTAGTGCCAAAGGCCAAATTTGGATGGCGGCTGACTTTGATGAACCCCTGGAAGACTTTAAGGAGTACACAGAGTGAGAATATTCTTGGATACCCATCGTTTTTCTACGTTTGAGTTCGTGAGTTTCTAGCTGAAGTTAAGCCGCCTGGGGTGATTGCAGTAGCGCCTGAATCGACCAAAGTCATGAGGATGGGACTGAGCAGTTTTGGGTACTTTAACTGGGTAACCAGAGTTTCACCAGAAAGGCCGTTGCGTTGACCACCAGCGCCACCGTCGCCGAAATCAAAAGGGCAAAGGCCAACTGCACTACCCAGCGCATTCCCTGCTCGTAGTTGTCTAGGCGCTGATTAAACCGCCCTAGGTCATCGGTAAGTTTGTCGATGGCCGATGCATTTCGCTCAATAGCCTCAGCATTTTGCTCGACGAGGGCTTCTATTCGATCAAGGCGATCATTGCTGGTGGTCATGTCATTTGGGATGACGGCATTAACGGACTCTCCGGCCCCCCTCTCCCTTGGGGAGAGGGGTTGGGGGTGAGGGTTCTAGCCGCTAAAACGTCCCCGCCAGAGCCTCCACGCAACGGTCGCAGATGGTCGGATCTTCAGCCGCTTCCCCAACATGGGTGGAGTAGTTCCAGCAGCGGTCGCACTTTTGGCCATCGGCATCCACCACGCCAATGCCCAGGGTGTCGGATTCAGTGCGGTACTTCAGCCCCGCCAGTGGCTCGGCAGAATCCAGCACCTCCACCTGGGAGACCAGGAACAGGTAGCGCAGTTCATCGACGTGGTTATTCCCAGAAGCAACGGCGTTGTCTGGATTCATGGCCACCAGGGTTTGCCGCAGGTCGGCATCGGCGACGTAGATTAGAGCCTTGGCTTCTAGGGAAGATCCAATGTCCTTGGCGGTGCGGGCCTGTTCGAGAACTTTGTTCACTTCCTGGCGAATGGTGCGAAGTTGGCTCCAACGATCCACGAGTTCGGGCTGCGACCATTGGGGATCGAGCTTCACCCAGCCGGATTGGAACACGGACTTGTGTTCGGTGGGGTAAGGCAGGTTTTGCCAGATGTCTTCCGCCATGTGGGAGAGCACCGGGGCAATGGCCTTGGCTAGGGCTTCGATGGCCGCCGCTAGAACGGTTTGGCAACTGCGCCGCCGCTGGGAATCCGCTGCGCTGATGTACAGCCGATCCTTGGCCGCATCCAGGTAGAAGTTGGACAGATCCACCACGCAGAAGTTCTGCACCGTTTGGAAGAAGCGGAAGAACTGGAAGGTCTCGAAGGCGTCGGTGATGTCGGCGAACACCTCGGTCATGCGATGCAGCATGTAGCGATCCAGTTCCGGCAGTTGGTCGTAGGGGACGGCATCCTTGGCGGGGTCGAAGTCGTGCAGGTTGCCCAGCAGAAATCGCGCCGTGTTGCGGATTTTGCGGTACACGTCCGCCATCTGCTTGAGGATGTTGCCGCCCAGGGGCACGTCGGAGGAATAATCCACCGAGGACACCCACAGGCGCAGCACATCGGCCCCGTAGGGGGGATCCTGCTTTTGGTTTTTGCCGCCGTTGATCACCACGTAGGGATCGACCACGTTACCCATGGACTTGCTCATCTTGCGGCCCTGCTCATCGAGGGTGAAGCCGTGGGTGAGCACCGTTTTGTAGGGGGCGTGACCATTCACCGCCACACTGGTCAGCAGACTGCTTTGGAACCAGCCCCGGTGTTGGTCGGAGCCTTCCAGGTACATTTCCACGGGGTATTTCAGTTCGTCCCGCTGTTGGGCCACCGCCGCCCAGGAGGAGCCGGAATCGAACCACACATCCATGGTGTCGGTGCCCTTGCGGTAGGTGCGCCCGTTGCTGCGGTAGGGTTCGGGCAGCAGGTCGGCTTCGGGCAGTTCCCACCAGGCGTCGGAGCCTTTTTCGGCAAAGAGGGCTTTGATGTGGGCCAGGGTGTCGGCGTTGATCAGGGGTTCCCCGGTTTCCTCGTCGTAGAACACGGGGATGGGCACGCCCCAGGTGCGCTGGCGCGAAATGCACCAGTCGGAGCGGTCGGCCACCATGGCGGTGATCCGGTTTTCTCCGGTGGCGGGAATCCACTGCACTTCCTGGATCGCCTTCAACGCCTGATCCCGGAAGCCCTCGACCGAGGCAAACCACTGCTCAGTGGCGCGATAGATGGTGGGCTTTTTGGTGCGCCAGTCGTAGGGATATTTGTGGACGTAGGGTTCGTGCTTGAGGAGAGAACCCGCTTCCTCCAGGGCTTTGATCACCGCTGGATTGGCATCCTTCAGCACGTTCAACCCGGCAAAGGGGCCAGCCTCTTCGGTCATGTCGCCCTTTTCATCCACGGGGCAAAGCACGGGTAGACCGTAGCGTTGGCCGACCCGGAAGTCTTCGTCCCCATGACCAGGGGCGGTGTGGACGAGGCCCGTACCAGATTCCGTGGTCACATAGTCGCCGCCGATCAGGATGGGGCTTTCCCGGTCGAACAGGGGATGGCGGTAGGTGGAATGCTCCAGCGCCGCCCCCTTGATTTCTGACTTCACGACCAGCTCAGATCCCAACACCTGGGTCATGCGCTCTACCAGGTCCTTGGCGATGATCAGGTATTGGAACGGCTCCCCAGAGGCCACCTCCACCACGGCATAGGTGAGGTCGGCATTCACCGCCACGCCCAGGTTCGCGGGAATCGTCCACGGGGTCGTCGTCCAGATCGCTACGCCCAGCTTGCCCAGGTAGGGTTCCAGCGCCGTTTTCGCTTCGGGGGACGCGCTCACCATCGGGAAGGCCGCATAGATACTGGGCGAGGTGTGGCCTTCGGGATATTCCAGTTCCGCCTCGGCCAGGGCCGTTTGGGAACTGGGGCTCCAGTGGACGGACTTGAGGCCGCGATAGATGTAGCCCTTCAGGTACATCTGACCGAATACCTCGATTTGGGCCGCTTCGTATTCGGGGGTGAGGGTTTTGTAGGGTTCGTCCCAGTTGCCCCAAACGCCGTAGCGCTTGAAGCCTTCTCGCTGGCGTTCGATGGTTTTGAGGGCAAAATCCCGCGCCTTGTAGCGCAGTTTGATGGGCGTCAGCTTGGCCCGTGCCTCGTCGTCCATCGCTTGCAGCACCTTCAGCTCGATGGGCAGGCCGTGGCAATCCCAGCCGGGGACGTAGCGCACCTTGCGGCCCTTCAGCAATTGGTACTTATTAATGGTGTCCTTCAGAATTTTGTTGAGGGCGTGGCCAATGTGTAGGTCGCCGTTGGCGTAGGGCGGCCCATCGTGCAGCACAAACACCTCGCCGGGGTTGCTGGTAGACAGGGTTTCGTAGATTTGGTTCTTGGCCCAAAAGGCTTGAATCTCAGGCTCACGCTGGGTGGCGTTGGCCCGCATGTCAAAGCGAGTTTGGGGCAGCAGAACGGTTTCTTTATAGCTTTTAGGGTCTGTCACAGCCGCAGGGTAAAGGTGAAGGATGGACTCAACGACGATCTCAGGGTTGCCCCCAGTGCAGGTCTCGGGCGAGGTCAATGCTTGCAGATCATTCCTATACCTTAGGCCAGGTTGCGAGCAATTGCAGCAGGGAAATGGGGAATGATATTGAGCTGGGGAACGTCTAGGACGGCGGTACCGTGGGCCAAAGCCGCAAATCTACTGGCCACAACACCTATAAGCAAACCGATCAATATCCTATGGTTTTGATTACGAATCCCGTTCAGCCAGCCGGGAAAAAGACAAGACAGGCTTCAGGTTTTCCCTTAGTATCAGAAATGTGTTGGATCTGCCCTCGGCAACTCCTGGAATCCTGATTCTGAGGATGTTTCTGGGGCAGAAACTCGATCTGTATTTGATGAGAGGATAGCATCATGACAATCTACAAGGTTACGCTGATCAGCGAAACTGAAGGGCTGAATAAAACCATCGAAGTGGAAGATGATACGTATATTCTCGATGCGGCTGAAGAGCAAGGCATCGACCTGCCCTACTCCTGTCGCGCTGGGGCTTGCTCCACCTGCGCTGGTAAAATCACGGCAGGCACCATTGATCAGTCCGATCAGTCCTTCCTCGATGACGATCAAATTGCTGCTGGCTACGTGCTGACCTGCGTGGCTTCCCCCACCTCCGACTGCACCATTTTCACCCACCAAGAAGAAGAGCTCTACTAAAGAGTGGCTCTAGTCGTCTGGCGGACTCGACTGCATGAATTTACGAGTGGCCAGACGACCCACAACTGGCAATCCTAAAGCAGGAAATGTCAAGCTAAAAAAGACGACACTGTAAAATCAGGGTCGTCTTTTTTGGCGGATATTTGTATGAGACTGACCGCCGTGGATGAATTGGTTCTCTAACAGTTGGCCGTCGCCAAAGGTACGGGGTCTAATTCAACTAAGTTGGCCCCTGAAGCCAGCGTGCATAGAGGTCGGGGCGGCGGGTTCGGGTGCGCTCAAGTTGTTGCTGGTGTCGCCACTGGGCAATGGCTTCGTGGTTACCAGAGCGTAGAACTTCAGGAACGCCCCATCCCCGGAATTCGGCGGGGCGGGTGTAGTGGGGGTAATCGAAGAGGGGGGTTTGGAAACTGTCCTGATGCAGGGATTCTACCTTGCCCACGGTGCCAGGAAGCAGCCGGATAATGCCGTTAATGAGCGCTAGGGCCGGAATTTCGCCGCAGGTTAGCACAAAGTCCCCTAGGGAGACTTCCCGCGTCAGCAGGTGGCTTACCCGTTCGTCAACCCCTTCATAGTGGCCGCAGATCAGCACGATTTGATCGCACTGGGTGGCCAAGTGATGAAACAATGACTGAGTCATCGTTTCTCCCTGGGGCGATAGGAGGATGACCTCGCGCCGAGGCTCCTGGGGCAGAGATTCCACCGCCGCAAAGATGGGGTCGGGCTTCATGACCATGCCGACGCCGCCACCGTAGGGTTCGTCATCAACCCGATGGTGTTTATCCGTTGTAAAGTCTCTGGGATTGGTAAGATGAACTTCTGCGATTTGGCGAGACAGGGCCTTACCAATGAGCCCCGATTGTAGAGGAGAGGTGAAGAAGTCTGGAAACAGGCTAACCACATCGAATCTCAGGTGCGGTGCCCCGTCGATGGTTTCGGTCATCGCCTAACTCCCTTAACACGGCATGATGCTAAACAACACTGTTTTTTATCATGCCGTACTGGAGTCCTGGCGGCAATTTCAAGTTCCTTGGTTGAGTATCCATGTCCTTTGTAAAGCAACATGCCATTCTGGCCATTGGCGGTGCGGAAGATAAAGTCCACGGTAAGGAAATTCTGCATACGTTTTTTGAGCGGGCTGGAGGCTCCGATGCCCGCATAGGGATCATTCCCTGCGCGTCGCGGGATCCGGTGGCTATCGCCGGACGCTATCAGACTATTTTTGAGGACATGGGAGCCACTGTCATTGAGGTCATGGATATCCGTGATCGCAACCAGGGTGAAGATCCCCGCTGGAAATCTGTGGTGGAGTCTTGCACAGGGGTGTTTATTACCGGGGGCGACCAAGTGCGGCTGTGTGGGCTGCTGTCTGAGACGCCGTTGATCGACTTGGTGCGCCAGCGAGCTCAACTCGGGGAAATGACCCTCGGCGGCACTAGTGCGGGGGCAGCGGTGATGGGCTACCACATGATTGCCGGGGGTGGCAGCGGCGAATCTCCCAATCGGGCCTTGGTGGATATGGCCATTGGGCTGGGTTTTGTGCCGGAGGTGATTGTGGATCAGCACTTCCACAACCGCAACCGCATGGCCCGCCTCATGAGTGCCATTGCCATGCAGCCCGACCGCCTGGGCCTAGGCATTGACGAAGACACCTGCGCTCTTTTTGAGCGAGACGGCAGCTTTCGCGTCATCGGCAAGGGGGTGATCGCGGTGGTCGATGCCGATGCCATCACCCACACCAACGAACCCGATATTGCCCCTACCGACCCCATCAGTCTCCACGGGCTTAAGGTTCACTTGCTCTCCCACGGGGATCAATTTGACCTCAACCACCGCACCCTTCTGGCGACGGCCTAGGGGCAAAACGTTGCCCTGGGCTCCTGGGGATGGAGGCCGTTGTGATGGAGGCCACGGCTATAGGTTGCAGGGGTTATGGATAAGTTAGGATCGATACCTTGCCGAAGGTATCAATCCTAGGGGGCCGACCTCAGGGCTGCCCCCTCTGGTAAATTCGCCAAAATGCGCGCCACTCGGTGCTGGTAATCGGCCCCCGCCAGAACCGGAGTACTGGCTTCCACGCTCACCGATAGCCCCAGTTCCACCCACGACCGACAGCCCCGATAGCCCCGGTGCCACGGCAGCGCAGCGGGCACCGTCAACCGATAGACCCGCAGCAGCAGCCCATACAACGGGCGTTCCGACTGCCACTGTAGACGCTCCTGCACAAACTGACTCGTCCAAATCAGGTCGGGCACCAAGTCGAGGGCCGCTGAGGTCGAGGGCAGCGTGAACTCGTGGGTGATCTCGGCCCAGCCCCTAAAGCTGACCCACTCAGGCGTTTCCTCCCCAGGCTCGGAACTCACCAAGGCTTGAAACTCTGGCTTAATTAACTCCGGTTTTTGGTGTTCAAACGTGGGCAGCAACAACGCCTGGCGCGTCACGACCGCAAATTCTCCTTGGTGCTCCCGAATTCCACCCTTGCGCAGCAGCAAAATTGTCTGTCCATTTAGCAGAGCGGTTACTGCCGTATCCCATTCCTTTAGTGCCCAAGTCACCATGGGGTATCGCCCTCGATCAGGATTGAACTGAAAACCTCTAGCCCATGGTAGGTCAAGTTGCTGCGTCTTTTGAGGTCATTTATCGTGCCCACAGTTCGGCAGGGGTGAGGGTGTCCCAATCGTCCTCAAACCAGCCCAGCGTACCAAAACCCAGCGCTAGCGGATAAGGGACGTCTTGGGCGTACTCCTGGGCTAAGGCCAAGGCGGCTTGGCGACCAATGGGGGTTTCAAACACCGAGGAAAAGATAATGGGCAGAGAATGCCGTCGCCAAACCTGCCGCAGACGGTCGGGCCAGCCCGCAATGGCCGGTTTAACCACCCATAGCCCCCGCCAGCCCCGTTGATGATGTTCCTCAAGCTGGGCGCTGGTGGCTACAGATTCATCTAGCGCCAGGGGGGTGTGGAATTGCTGGGCGAGATGCTGCATTTCCGTGAACTGATCGGGCGGTAGGGGTTGTTCTAGGCATTCGATGCGGCCCTCACCCCCAGCCCCTCTCCCTAGGGGAGAGGGGGGCCGGAAAGCGATCCTTTCAAAGTCCTTCTCCCCTGGGGAGAGGGATTTAGGGTGAGGGCCAGTCTGATTTAGCTGATCACACAATCTTAAAAGCTGAGTCGCTTCGGTTACGGTAAGGCCGCCATTGGCATCGAGTCGCAAACGGGCCTGGGGAGGCAGTTGGGTAATGAGTTCTTCTAGCCAGCGGCCTTCTTGGGCGATATCCGTTACGCCGATTTTCCATTTGAAGGTGCGAAACCCTTGTTCCCAACGCTGGGGCCAAGTGGTGAGGGCGGCTTTTCCGGTGGGGAGAAGTCCGCAGAGGGAGAGAGGGGGGGATGGGGTGAGAGGGGGATGGGGTGAGGTGTGGGCAAACTGGAGGTTGGCCCAGGCGGAGGCGAGGCCGAATTGGGTGGCGGGTAAGTTAGGCGGAATGTTGGCCTCGGTGAGAGTGACGCGATTTTGCCAGAAGTCTGACCCTAGGGACTGGCAAAAGGTGAGGGCTTGGGCAAGGGTTTCGGTGCCAAACCAGGGGATGGGGGCGATTTCGCCGTAGCCGATGTGGCCTTCGTCATCTATTAGGCGCAGCAAAAGTCCTTCCCGCACAGACCATAGACCGTGGGCGGTTTGTAGCGGATTGCGAAAGGGTCGCTGGTAGGGGCGAATGTCTAACCGCATGGGGATCGTGTCACCCGTCGGCCTAGGCGGTGAACCGAGTGCTGAGCAGGAACCCTAGGCTGAGCAAAACGCCGCTCCAAAAGTGGAAGCCGATGGCGTAGAACTTGGCGTTGCTGACCTTGTGGGGCTGGTGGTGGTGGCGGTGAACGTGGCGGCTCAGTTTCCAGGCGGAGAGCGCGCTAGGGAAAACCAAGGCTGTCCACACCGGAAACCAGTCCAGTAGAATCGCCAGGGCCACGGTCGCCAGAGCTAGCCCAGCCAGCAGAGGCACTACCTGTGCCCCCCGCTGGGTGCCTAGGCGCACGATGGGAGACCGTTTTCCGGCGGCGATGTCGTCTTCGACCTGGTGGAAGTGGGAGCAAAACAGCACTAGGGAGGTGGTGAGGCCGACGAAAATTCCGGCCATTTGGCTGCCCCAAGACCAGCTCTGGGTTTGGCTATAGTAGGCGGCACCCACCCCCAGCGGCCCAAAGCTAAAGAAGCAGAGAATTTCCCCCAAGCCCTGGTAGCCCAGCCGAAAGGGTGGCCCCTGGTAGCAGTAGCCCAGAAAGCAGCAGAGGGCGATGATCGCCAGCACTGTGGGGTCTTGCTGATGGAAGGCGATGGCGAGGATGCCCAGAATTCCTAGGGCCAGAAAGCCGTTGGCGAGGGCGAATACCAGCCCCTTATTACGGGTGAGGTTGACCACGGAGTGGGCTTTGTTGACATCAATGCCCGTTTCCGAGTCGAACACATCGTTACTGAGGTTTTCCCAGGCCAAAATGAAGATGGCCGACAGCAAAAACAGCCCAAAAATGGGAACAATAAACTGCCCCGTTTCGGCGTAGGCCACCAGGCTACCCACCACAATGGGCATAATGGCCACGCTATACATGGGAGGTTTGGCCGCCGCCAGCCAGAGCTTGCGGGTTGCGGGTTGGGTTTTGGTGTTGGTCGAAGATTTAGCCGAACGGGTGGTCATAGCCTTGCCATTACAGTTCTGCAAGTAAAGCCCACGTTTTTTAAGCGTGGGATCATAGCTCCGCGCGGCTTTAGCCGCCTGCCTTCAGGCGTGGGAGTGTCAATCCAGCTTCAGCATATCGCTAAGGCACACCCCAGGCCACGCTTCCGCTAGTCTTCGGCGTGGGCCATTTCCCGCACAATGTCGCCCCGGGTGAGGATGCCCACCACTTGGCCTTGGTCATTGACGACGGGCAGGCGGCGAATACGTTTGTCGTGCATCAGGTGGGCCGCTTCCCGCATGGATTTGTCGGGGCCGATGGTGATCACCTTGGCGGTCATCACCTCTTTGACGGATTGGCCCAGGGCTTTGTGCAGTTCCTCGTTATATTTCTTGGGGCTTTTTAGGTAAATTACGCTATCTAGCAGCACCACATAGGCCGGAACTTCCATGCCCGTAGCCTGCCACATTAGGTCAGATTCTGACAAAATGCCCACCAGTATGCCGCCATCATCAATCACAGGCAGCCCACCGATATGATGCTCGGCCAAGAGCTTGATGGCGTCCTCTAGATTGGCTTCCGGCTTGACCGAAACCGGATTCGCCGTCATCACATCAGCAACGGTTTTCGCCATAGAATTGCTTGACCTCACAAAACATCAATCGACAACAGGTGGCCCCGTAGGGTGGGCACTGCCCACCACAAGACTTGCCCTCACCCCCGGCCCTCACCCCCGGCCCTCACCCCCCACCCCTCTCCCAGGGAGGAGAGGGGACCGGAAAGGCCATGGGATAGGCACCATTCAACCTAAGCCTTGCCCCTCACCCCCAACCCCTCTCCCAGGGAGGAGAGGGGGGCCGGAAAGGCATTGAAGCTCTCGCTCACCTTGGGCGGGTGGATCAATGGGGATCGACGGGGGCGTTGGGATCGCCTAGCGCGGGGATCGCCGCAACCTGTGCCTAATTTCATTTTATGGAAGGTTTACCCCTGGCTTTGGCGCTGTCACAGGTCGTTACAGTACTGTTCCAGAATGTCGGTGCAGTGGGCGATGGCACCGAGGTGGGCGATTTCGTAGCCGTGGGTGTTGTGCGTCGGGAACCCCAGGCAGGCGGCCCGCGCCACATGGCCAAACTTCATGGCAATGGAGGCATCGCTGCCAAAGCCGCTGATCACGGCCTGCTGAATTGGTGCCCCGGAACGGGTGGCGGCAAGACGCAGTTCGCTGTTTAGCCCTTCGTCATAAATACCGTAGCCATCTTGGGACAGCAGCACCGGAATATCGCCCGCTTGGATGGAGTATTCCGACGATAGGGGGCAAATTTCTAGGGCAATCAGAGCTTCGAGGCGCTGCCGTTGGGTGAAATAGAGCGCTCCTAGGGCACCCACTTCTTCTTTGGCGGAGGCTACCAGGTATACGGTGACGGGAGGTTCCTTCAGCCGCGCCGCCAGGTCAAGCAAAATCGCTAAAGAGGCCTTGTTGTCGAGGGTGTAGCTGGCGATGTAGTCGCCCATGCGAAAGGGATCCTTGCGGTGCTTGCCCACCACCACCCGACTTCCGGCCCGAATGCCCGCCTCCGCCAGTTCTGCCGGGGTGCGTTTGGTCTCAATCCAGGCGGTTTCCCAGGTGACGGGTTTAGTTTCCTGCTGCACCTTCTGGGGCGATTCGTGGGACACATGGCGCGACCCAAAGCTGAGAATGCCGCTGAGCACGGCCTGATCCCCCAGTACATCCACCACGCCCTCGCCATAGACCCAGGGGAATGCGCCCCCCAACTTCCGTACCGACAGGCGACCATCGGCGTAGATGGTCTTCACCAGCATTCCAATTTCGTCCTTGTGGGCGGTGATGGCGATGGATCGGTTGGGGTCGCGGCCCGGAATCTTGGCAATGATGTTATCGGCCTCGTCCTGCCAATGTTCGACCCCTAGTTCTGAAAACAGGGCCATCAAGCGCTGGTTAATTTCCCCCTCAGCCCCGCTAGGGGAGTGGCACAGCACCAGGTCGGAAATTTGGGAAAAGAGAGCTTCGTGGGGCATCTAAACCTCGTCAACCGTAAAACCAGGGGTTGCCCTCACCTTAAAATCCCTCTCTCTTAGGGCTACTGCTTATACACAAGTTTCTATTCCGCTGGGTTCCTAGGGTTGATCCCCCCTAGCCCCCCTTAAAAAGGGGGGGATCGGATTCAAAGTCCCCCTTTTTAAGGGGGATTTAGGGGGATCTCCAAGGACTTGCGGCACGAAAACAAGATGTGTATAGGCAAGTAGCTCTTAGGGAAAGGGACTTTGAAGGAGGGCATTTTCAACCCGTTCTAAACGTTAGCCTAGCGTCCTAGGGGCGATATTCCACACGGGCTTCAAAGCCTTGGGCAATGAGTTCATTGGCCCTGGCTTCGGCGGTGGCCTCGTCGGCGTAGGCTCCCACCTGCATCATGGTTTGCCCGTCTAGGTTGACCCGAAAGGCATCGGCCACCAGGGTGCGAACCTGGGCTTGGGTGTCCGAGTCGGCAGCGGGCACCACCACTTTATAGACTAAGCCCAACAGTCCCCCATAGGAGGGCGGATTCGAGGATACCCCGTTGAAGGCAATTGGGGTGGAAGGGGGGGGCAGGTTGGGAATCGCGCTGCCGCCACTGCCAACGGGAATGGTGCGGCTGGGTACGGGCAACAGGTTGGAATTGGTGGGCTGTGGGGCTGGGTTGGAGGCCGCAACCGGGGCGCTCACTTGGGCTGGGGCGGCTGGACGGGAGCTTTGCGCCACCACAAGTTGCGCTGTTGGGCGGCTGGGGGGTTCGCTGGCCATGGCCACGGTAGACACCGGAGGCGGAATCACGGCAATGGAAACGGCTTCAACCGGGGTCTCGGTAGTCGCTTCAGCCTGAGCCGTCTCACTAGGAGCCGCTCCAGACCGGGACTGCCGCCAGCGTCTAAAGCTATCCCTGGCAGCGGTAACGGTGGGGCTGATAGAGGCCGATGCTGGGGCGGATTCAGAGGTCGTAGGGGGGAAAACCACGGCGGGATTTGCTGTGGGGGCCGCTGGTTCTGAGGAACCAGGCGTCGCAGGGATGGAGACAGTGGGGAGAACTGCCGAGGCCGGGGCGATATCAGACGTTGCGGTGGCAGGCGCAGGGACGGTGGAGGTCGTCGCCGTGTCAGGGGCGGCCTCTACCGTCAAGCGGGCGAGGGGCAGCGCCTCTGCCGAGGGAATTGTGGCATGGTCGATGGACGCACGGGGGACTTCGGCAGGAGACTGGCTGGGGGCTTCGGTAGGGGGGGCCATCTGTGGCGGCGTGTCCTCGATTGCAGCCACCCTAGACGCCGGAACCACCGCCGGAGGATCTACCTCAATCGGCGAGGGGGTGGGCATGGGGGCCGAGGCCAGATCTGGCCCAGCGCTAAAACTAGCGGGAGGGGCCATGGCCATTGAGGAAGGGGCCGGGATCATGGGGGCGGTTTCTAGATCCGGCTCCTCGGCCTTGAGAGCCACCTGAAACTCCACTACCCCATTGCGGCGGTTCTGGGCAATCACGTTGTCCTGAAGAATCGGGTTAGCACTGCCGTCGAGCAGCAAACCCTCCTGGTTTTGAACGATGGTGTTGTTAATAATCTGCGGCTGGGCACCGGGGGCCACCCGAATACCAATGCCCGTTTGCTCAAAGCGGTTGCCGCGCACCTCAGCGGCAGTTTGGCCCTCCAGCACCAGACCTACCACCCCATTGTGGCTAAACTGATTGCCCTCCAGCACCGGGGCGCTGTTGCCCGTCACATACACGCCGCCATAGCCACTGCCCACAAACTGGTTTTGGCGAATGGCAGGTCGGCCCGTTTCAATCACCAAGCCATAGCCCGCTGTGCTGGTGTTCGTCACCGTCACATAGCCCAAGCCCGCTCCATCGGCCCCTACGAGGGTGGCGTGTACCATGCCTCCGGTGGTGCTGGCAAAAATGCCGCTGCCGAGAATCACCGTTTGGCCCAGACCACTGTTGGGCGACCCCTGCACCGTCACCCCCGCCCGTAGCTGAATCGGGAACCGTTCGCCGCTAGCCTCGCTATACTCCCCCGCTGCCAGCAGCACGATGGAATTGACCGTAGCCACTCCCAGGGCGTGCGTAATGGTTTGGTAGGGCCGCAGTTGGCTACCGTCGCCGCTGGTGTCGCTGCCAGAATGGGCATTGACGTGGATTAGGGTATAGGTCGGCGGCTCCGTCGGAGCCGCAACCATCGGTTGTAGGGTGCCCGGTGCAGCGGTTTGGGCCAGGGCCGGAGTGGCCATCAGAGCTAGAATCGCTACCAGGGCCGTACTAGAAAGCCGTTGGAGTGGGAGAAAACTAGGACGCATCGGCGAAACCTGTGGGAGGTGAACCAGTAGGGAGTTTTGTAATCTGGCCCAGCGCGGCAACGGGGAGAAACCCTCAACGGGAACGCCTAGACCATGGGAACGACAAACTAATAGCTCAAACCTCAAAAAATGAGGCGTTAGTTCACCAAACTTAACAGCATTCGCATCGGAAATCACCCTCGATGACCTCTGGGCTCTGGGGGATCTAGAACCTGGCACCTGGGTAACCTGAGTTCGGGATAAGCCAGCCGCTGCAATCTTGAGAAACCTGCTTCCAGCTTGCGCTTTAGACCTCACCCTAAATCCCTCTCCCCAAGGGAGAGGGGCTGGGGGTGTAGCTTGCTTCCCGTAGGGTGGGCTACCAGGGAATCTGGTCACTAGGTCTAACTCGAACTGAGGTTGGGTATTTCATACTCAATCCGGATTGCTTACCCCCGGTATCAGCGGGTGAGGAGATCTGACCCCTACGGATCGTTGGGCTAGAAGTCGGTGGTTTCTGGTTCGGATTTGCTTTGAAAATAGATTTTTATTTTTATACAAAATTCCGGTTGCTTACCGCCGATGCCAGGAAAGTCGGTATAAATCCTTAGAAACCCCCTAGAAACCTCCTGAAAACAACAGATGGGCAGCGGCTTTGACCTGTTCAAAGGGGCTATTCAGGGGCGGTAGGGCAGGCAGGCGCACGATGGTTTGCTGGGGAAAGCTATCGGGAGGTAGATCCTGGCTGTTTTCGTAGCGGTTGTGGACGATGTAGCGCTGAGCGATGCCCATTTCCGCTAGGGTTTGGTTGAGTCGTTGGGCCTCGGCCAGAATCGCAGACTGATTTTGCACCACACCGATAAATTCGGTATGGTTGGGGTCTTTTAGTTTGGCTTGGGCGGCCATCACGCGCTGGCGTAGGGTACGCAGACGGCCCATAAATTCCACTCGCCCCACCACATCTTTGTATTTAATCCACAGCTTAAAAATCCAGCCGAGCCAGTCACCCATGGCGATGGGCATTTCTAAAAAGCGCAGCAGGTGGCCCGTGGGAGCGGTATCGAGAATAATCAGCTGCTGTTCGTTGCGATCTAGCAAATCCATCACCGTAATTAGCGATAGCATTTCGTCGATGCCGGGGAGGGCCTGGGAGACAATTTGTCGCCATGCCTCCGGGCCGTAGGCGATCTGCATTCCGGCCATGGTGCTGTCGTCGCCGCCCAAAATATCGGCAATTTCCCACAGGTAGTCTTCGCGGAACTGGTCGAGCATCACCGCTGAGCTAACTTCCTGACCTTCTAGATTGGGCCGTAGGAGGGTGGGTTCGTGGCCGAGGGGCTGGCCAAAGGCATCGCCGAGGGAGTGGGCGGGGTCGATGGAAATGATGCGCAGGCGTTGGTTGCTGTGGCGCTCACCCATGGCCCAGCCCATCGCTGCGGCGACGGTGGTTTTGCCAACGCCGCCCTTGCCACCGACTACAATCAGCCGCCGCCCCGCCGCCAAAAAATCTTCAAAGCCGGGGGGGATGGGATCGGGCCAGGGAATGCCGCCGCTGACGGGGGTCGCTCCTGGTAGATCAGCGATGGGGGCAAGGCGGGAGAGGATGGCATCGAGGGCTGCGCCACCCACGGGTTCACCGCTTTGCAGCGGCACCCACAGCAGAGGATGGCCCACCGCCAAGCTCCGAAATTGGTCGATCACCTCGGCCTGTACGGGGTTGACCTGGCCGTGGTGGAGGATCACCCGGTTGATGGCCACCCCCCCTAGGGGAATCTGCAAGCGCTCTAGGGCTTCGATAAACCGCTGGCTCTCCAAAAAGCTCATGGGCTCTGGGATGCCCACCACCCAGCAGGCGGTGCGATGGGGATCTTGAATCAGGCGGCGGCCCGCCTGCAAATCTTGCCGCATGTCTTGAATAAACCCATCGGCCTCGTCGGGCTGGTATTGACCGGAAAGGGCCTGGGTCATGTAGCGGTATTTTTCCTGAAACTGATCGAGGGAGGACAGCAGGGTATCCAAAAAATCCATCAGGGCAAACAAATTGAGGGTGTGACCGCTGGGGGCCATGTCTACCACCACCCGGTCGGCTTCGTGGTCGCGCAGAATGCGCTGAATCTCCAGCAGCGCCATCAGTTCATCCAGCCCCGGCCAACCCATTTCCCAAAAGGGGCCAAGGTCTTCCCCCGCCACAAAGCTACCCCGCTCTACCAGCAACTCCAAAATGCCGCCGTACTGCGCCCGAAAGTCTTCTAGCAGCAACTCGGCATCCAGCGCCCGCACCTGCACATTGGGCACATCGGCCAAGGGCGTGGGGGTATTGTCTACTGCCATTTGCAGCACATCACCGAGGGAGTGGGCCGGGTCGGTGGAGAGCAGCAAGATAGTTTCCTGGGCATACCGCTGCCCCAGTTGGCGCGCAAAGCCGGAGGAGAGCGTCGTTTTGCCCACTCCCCCCTTGCCGCTGACCATAACTAACTGATGGGACGTCAACACAAGCATCGCCGCTGGCCTGTCGCAAAGGACTATCTTCAGGATGCCCCAGGCCAAGGGATGAGGCGATACCTGGCAAGAAACTTAATTTGTCAAAGCGAGGGAAGGATGGCACTCCCCGCTCCTCAAAAACCGACGGGCAAGACGGAGGGGAAAACAGACCGATTAAAATAACCCAATGAACATCACCAAACAGCGGTGGGGCCACGGGCCGAGACGGCCCAGGCTCGACTAGCCCATCCAATCACAGCGTGGATAGAGGTGCAGCGTCATGGGAGACATTGGCCCCGAAGAGGTGGGCATATGGCGACTCGAACTACAGGCCGTAGTGCGTGGTGCGGCGGGGGGTTTTTTGTTTGGGGTGCCCCTGCTTTACACCGTAGAAGTGTGGTCGATTGGTTCTTCAACGGGGGCTTGGTGGCTGTTGGCGGTACTGGGGGCAACGCTACTGGTTGCCTGGTTGCTCACCCAGGTTGAAGGCTTTCGCCAAACCCTGAGCCTACACCCCCTAGAGGCCATCATGGAAAGCGTGGAGGCGGTGGGCATTGGGGTGATCTGTGCGGCCCTGGCCCTGGTGCTGTTGCGGCGCATCACCCTAGCAACGCCCCTGGCCGAAACCCTCGGCAAACTGGTGTTTGAGGCGGTACCCTTTTCCTTAGGGGTGGCCCTGGCCCGGTCTACCTTTCAGGGACGCAAGATCCGAGATCGTCGCACTACGGCTCCCCTGTCGCGCCACTTTGCCTCTCCCACCTTGACCACCGTACGCGATGCCCTGGTAGACCTCGACGCCACCCTGATCGGCACGGTGTTGATTGCCTTCAGCATTGCCCCCACCGAGGAAGTGCCGCTGATCGCCTCCTCGCTGCCCTCCCTGTGGCTGCTGTTGATTATGGCCGCTTCCTTGGGGCTGTCCTACGCCATTGTGTTTGCCTCTGGCTTTGCCGACCGCAGCGAACGGCTCCAGCGGGGATTACTCTTCAGTCCCATCACCGAAACCCTGGCAGCCTACCTGGTGGCGTTGCTGATTTCTGTGGTGATGCTGGTGCTGTTTCAGCAGCTTAACCTCAACGACCCCTGGCAAGAGTGGCTGGGCAGCACCCTCGTCCTCGGCCTGCCTGCCTCCATTGGTGGGGCCGCAGGGCGTATTCTAATTTAATCGGCTATCTAAACTTGCATGAGTCTGCTGAAACCCCACGCCTCATCCCCATCCCCCGTGCCCGTAGATGCCGACGGCTTTACCCGCCGATCCCTCGCGGAGTGGATTACCTTTTGGGTCTCTGCACTGATTTTGCTGGTGTTAGTGGGGCTGATTCTCTACGATTGGCAGGTCAACCAAAGCCGTCCCCCCGCCTTTGATGTGGCGGTTTCCGACGCTATTCGTATCACCGATGGTCGCTACTACGTGCCCTTCGCCATCACCAACACCGGAGGGCGCATTGCCAATGGTGTCCAAGTTACCGCCGAACTTCACATTCCTAAGATAGAAAATGAGACCGGAGAGCAGCAAATTGACTTTCTCTCTGGCCACGAAACCAAGGCGGGCAGCTTTGTCTTCAGCCACAACCCCCAGGAGGGAGATCTGATGGTTCGGGTCGCGAGCTATCGCTTGCCGTAGGGTACTTTTCCTATGGGGCCATTTCGATCAGTGTAGATTTAAAATTTCTATTTATGCTGAGGATAATTTAGTGCCTTTTGCACCAGTGAAATATCAGCCAAAGCTCGAAACGGGCTTATTTTCGCCAATTCCATAGCGGATTCATAATGATGAGAACATCTGTAAACGACAAAGCTCTTGTCGGGAAAGGCTTTTGCAGCTCTCCTAAGTGTGTCTCACCTTAACGAAATCTACTATACGATCTGATTCAGACCTAGACTCAGCTTTTCAGCATCTTTTGACCAATCGCCTTGTCGGCCAAATCAAATAGCCTTACAAAGTTTTCCGATCTTTCAGAAAACGACTTTTCAAGATAGGCTAGGACATATTCTTTCTTGGCCTTTATGGCTACAATATTCTGTTTTTCCCACGATCCGATCTTGCCTCTCCTCCTTCTTTGTTCAACCGCAATTTTCTGATAGCCTCGATATGCTGCCCATATTTTAGAAAAGCACTGGGCGGCATCGGAAAAAGCACCCTCGGTACGAGGACAAAAGTTGAAGCACCTGGTCGAAATCGGCGTCGTACGGTCGAGACTCAACGTCCAGGGTTGGGGAATCTGACTCCAACTCACTATCGCCCGCGCAATATCATCGAAATCCACCGGAAACCCCCGCAGAAACCGCGTTAGACGGTTGTAGCTCGACTCGGGTTTCGCCCAATTGGCAAACACCGACGACAGTTTATCCAGGTTCACCGTCTCGACCCAGAACAGCGCGACGAGAATCAGCCCTAGAAAAGTCAGGCGAGCACCGTGCCACGGCAGATGAGTGCGCACGGCCACTTGAAGTCGGTTAATCTGGGTCATCGGGAGGAGAGCCTAGGCGTGGGGTAATTCCTAGCTCACCTCCCTATTCCTCATGCTATCAACCCTATGCTGTCAACCCTAGACGAAAAAGGCCTTTAGCCATCTCGCCTCAAGTTTTGTCCCTGTACCGTGCCGCCCACCATTAAAGGAGTGGGATACTGAAAACATTAAATTCATCAAATTTAATTGTTTTGGACTTCAAAGCACTGGCCAATTCCCTGTATCGAGGGCTTGCAAGTCGGCTGAGCGTCTCTAGTCCCATGCCACCCGCTTACTCTGCCTGCCCATCAGGGGTTGACAAATCAATAAAATTTGAAATGATAAAGAGGCTAAGACAAAGGTGAAGCACTCTAGGTTCTAGTCTTTGTCTGGGTGACTGAACTTGGACGTCGGCCCTAATCCGAAGGAGAATCCTGGGATTTGGCTACGCACTCCAGATTACTATTGGGTTCTGTCGTTTCAAGGTTTGTTGTTTCATATGTAGCCTGTATGAAGTCTCAGTCCAACCTTAATTCCAAAGCTGTACAAGTTGGGGGGCAACTCAACCGCTTTGAGCGCTACCTCACGCTATGGGTGTTTCTCTGTATTGTAGTCGGGATTTTCTTGGGACGATTTTTCCCTGGGATAGCAGTAGCGTTGGATGCCATGAGCATTTATCAGGTGTCCATTCCCATTGCCATCTGCCTATTTTTCATGATGTATCCCATCATGGTAAAGATTGATTTCTCCCAGGCCAAGAAAGCGGCAAAAACTCCTCGGCCTGTGATCCTAACTCTGGTTATTAACTGGCTCATTAAACCCTTTACCATGGTGTTATTTGCTCAGCTCTTTCTGGGCAAAGTATTTCGAGCATTCTTAACGGAACCAGAAATCATTCGCGGTACTGAAATTGCCCTAGCAGATTCCTACATCGCGGGCTGTATTTTGCTGGGTATTGCTCCCTGTACCGCCATGGTATTGATGTGGGGCTATTTATCCTTCAGTAACCAGGGCCACACCCTGGTGATGGTAGCTGTCAACTCCCTGGCCATGCTGTTTCTCTATGCACCCCTAGGCCGGTGGTTACTGGCGGCGAACAGTCTGACAGTGCCTTGGCAAACCATTGTGCTATCGGTGTTAATCTATGTGGGATTGCCGTTGCTAGCAGGGGCTCTTTCTCGCACCTGGATTTTGCGCCACAAGGGCCGAGCTTATTTTGAGAATGTTTTTTTGAAGTATCTCAGCCCAATTTCCGTCATTGCTCTGCTGACGACCCTGGTGCTGCTGTTTGCCTTCAAGGGTGATTTGATCGTGAAAAATCCCCTACACATTGTGCTAATTGCAGTGCCGCTATTCATTCAAACTAACGTGATTTTTGGCCTTACCTATGGAGTCGCTCAAAAGCTAGGTATGGTTTATGAAGACGCCGCCCCCGCTGCCTTAATTGGAGCTAGTAATCATTTTGAGGTTGCCATTGCCACCGCTGTAATGCTGTTTGGCCTGAATTCTGGTGCGGCCTTGGCCACGGTGGTTGGGGTATTAATCGAAGTACCTGTAATGCTGATGTTGGTTGAATTTTGTAAAAAGACAGCTTTCTGGTTCCCCCGCGATCCCGAAAAGGCTACGCTGAAAGATCCCCGTTGTATGAGGTCTTTATAGCAGTTCTCGATAGAGTGATATCCAATCTCGCCGAGGTCTATATCCCCCTAGTAATTAGCTGTCTAAAGTTTCCTCTATCCCACTTGATCAGGGGAAAGAGGGAGAAAGGTCATGCAATTCATCCAAGTGAAATCTGCTATGTAAAGGCAGGGTTGAGTCTTATTCGTCATCCTTTACTGAGGAGTGTCTTCCATGAAGCGCATCATGTTTGTGTGTAAGAAAAATTCCTCCCGATCTCAAATGGCGGAGGGTTTTGCTAAGGCCCTCGGAGGTGGAAAAATTGAGGTGTTTAGCTCTGGCCTAGAAGCCAGTTTCGTACGACCAGAGGCCATTACTGCCATGGCCGAGGTCGGTATTGACATTAGTCAGCAAACCTCTAATGCCCTAGATGAATTTAGTCCAGAAAACTTTGATGTGGTGATTTCCCTGTGCGGCTGTGGGATAAATTTACCCCCCGATTGGCTCATGCGTGGCTATTTCGACGATTGGCAACTAGACGATCCTGCCGAACAGCCGGATATTTTCCCCCGTGTGCGCGACGAAATTAAGGAGCATGTGACAACGCTATTCGCTCAGCTAAATTCTAGTCCTGAATCACGGGAGTAGCTGGCAGCAGTGACTACGCAGCCTTACCAGTTTCTAGGCGTCTCAGAAGATAGGCTCTGCATCCTAGAAAACCTCAGTTCGGGTTAGACATAGTGACCCGATCCCCTGGTAGCCCACCCTGCGGGAATCAAGCTACACCCCCAGCCCTCTCCCACGAGGAGAAGGGAGCTAGAAAGGCTCAAAGTCTCTCTCCCCAAGGGCTACTGTGTACACACATCTTGCTTTCCTTCCGCAAGTCCTTGGAGATCCCCCTAAATCCCCCTTAAAAAGGGGGACTTTGATTCCGGCTCCCCCCTTTTTAAGGGGGGCTAGGGGGGATCGATCCCCTATATCGTCTACGTCAAGGACTTATGTGTACACAGCAGCTCCCCAAGGGAGAGGGATTTAGGATGAGGGCGAGGGCTAAAGCGCAAGTCGAAGGCAGGTTTCTAAAGATGGCCGTCCTTGGCTTATCCCGAACTCAGGTTAGAAACGTTTACCGGAGGTGGTGTGTAGGGTAGGCACCCCAGCACAGCCTATTATTCACCTGTAGAAGATGAGTGTTTGTCCCTGCTCAGCAGGGTATGGAGTGCGGCGGCAGCAGATTCTCCGGTACGCACAGCCCCATCAAAGAACCCAGGCCAGCGCTCTGCCATTTCGGTTCCGGCCCAGTAGATGCGCCCAACTGGGGCCGTGAGGGCTTCTCCATAGCTCGTCCACACACCGGGGGGCATGAAGGCCGCATAACCGCCCCCAATCCAGGGGTTACTGGGCCAGTCTGCTTCATCGTAGGAGATCGGAGACAGCGCCTCTGGCCCAAAGTAACTGGCCAAGTCGCTCAGCACTGCTTCCCGCCGTTGACGTAGCCGCTCCGCCGGATCCGATCCCGCCCCTAGGGCCTGCCAACGGCCATAGCGGTCACCCACGATAAAGGCCGCGATGACACCCACCCCAGTTTCGGGGTCAGAGCTATCGGCACAGAGTTCAATCCAGGGGCAGTTGCCAATGGCTAGACCCGCCAGATCATGCTCTCGCCAAAAGGGACGGTCGTAGGCCACCAGCACTTTGGCGCAGCAGCCCATGGGCATCCGCTGGGTCAGTTGGGAGCGCTGGGGCGGCATGGGCGGGTCGTAGTGAATGCGGCCTGCCAAATGAGGGGGCATTGCCACCACGGCATACCGACCCCTAAATCGGCCTTGGGTGGTTGCAACCTCAAGGCCATCTTCAGCTTGGGTAATGCTGAGGACAGGCTCCCCTAGTCGCACATTCTGGCCTAGCTCCGCCGCCAGTTTGGCGGGGATTTGGCCTGCTCCACCGTGGATTAATTCCGCTTCGGGATACTCGGCCTGGGAAGCACAGAGATGCCCCCAAAGCACATGCAGCAGCGAAACCTGGCCGGGTTCTGCGGGGCCAAGGAAACCCACCGTCCGTACCATGTAGGCAAAGTACCAGTGGCCAAAGGCAGTGGTGGTGTTGGCCTCAATCCACTGGGCAAAGGTCTGACAGTCTAGGGCTTGGGTATGATCGTTGCAGCGAGGATGGCCGGGGGCAAGGGTTTTGGCGAGGGCGTCAAACCGTGCCCAGGCTGCCATGGCATCCTGCCACTCCTCCGGGCTAACCTGGGGCGGATCTCCTTCAGGGAAGCCCTCAAAGAAACCGTCAAATTCGTAGCGTTTTCCCTCAAACACCAGCACTTTCTTACCCGCCGTGTGAAAGGGAAATCGCCGGACACCATACTCATCCAGCAGCGCCAAAAACCGATCCTGAGTGGGGCCAACCCATTGCCCACCAAAGTCAATCCACTGCCCGGAGGGCAAGGCTTTACCCGCCATACGGCCGCCCAGTGTGGCCTGCGCTTCGAGCACCAGAACGCTGTGCCCCCCTCGCTGGAGATTGCGGGCCGCCATGAGCCCAGACAATCCACCCCCCACCACAATGCAATCGTAGGTCGCTAGCATACGGCATCCTTAATCGCTGAAAGGAACGTGTCGAGAAGCCCTCGCACCGGCCACCTAGAGAAGACAATGGCCTGCACTCTAGCCTACCTGGGGCAGGCTCAGCCAGAACGACACCGAAAATGGCGTAAATCTTTATGACCAAGTCAGCCCGACAGTGGAGGCAAGGGCAGGATAAAGAGGTTGCTCCATCCATCTCGGTTATGTTAGATACTACCCCTCCCTACCCCTCCCCTGAATCTGAGCCGGACGCCCACAGTGCTGCCGCGCCTACCCCCTCCAGCAGCGAGGAACTTTGGGACATCGTTGACCACCACCTAATCCGCTATGGTGGCAGCTTTGCGCCTCGGCTCATTGAACGGGCCAGGGGCAGCTATCTCTACGACCAGCAGGGTCGCAAAATTTTGGACTTCACTTCCGGGCAAATGTGCGCCACCCTCGGCCACAACCATCCCGACGTGGTGCAGGCCATCCACAAGGCCTGTGAAGGGGTGCTGCATTTGTTTAGCGGTATGCTGTCGCCCTCGGTGGTGGAACTGGCGGAGGCCCTCTGCAAGCTGCTGCCCCCCACCCTACAAAAGGCCATCTTTCTGAACACGGGCAGCGAGGTCAACGAAGCCGCCCTACGCATGGCCAAGCTGCACACCGGAGGCTTTGAGGTGGTGGGGCTCAGCACCTCCTGGCACGGCATGACCGCCGGGGCCGGGGCCAGCACCTTCGTCGCGGCGAGGAAAGGCTATGGGCCAACCATTCCCGGCAACTTTGCCATCCCCACCCCCAACTGCTACCGCTGCCCCGTGCGCCACTGCCAAGACCAGTGCGACATGACCTGCTTAGCGGTGGGGTTTGAGTTAATCGATAGCCAGTCCGTCGGATCCTACGCCGCCCTGATTGTAGAGCCTGTCCTCAGTGCGGGGGGCATTATCGAACCGCCGGAGGGCTATTTCCAGAGGCTTCAGGACTACTGCCGCGAGCGGGGTATGCTGCTGATTTTGGATGAGGCCCAAACCGCCTTTGGCCACCTAGGCAGCTTCTTTGCCTTTGAGCAACTGGGCATCGTGCCAGACATCCTCACCCTGTCGAAAACCCTGGGCGGCGGGCTGCCCCTAGCCGCCACCGTCACCAGTGCCGACATCGAGGCCGACTGCTACGACAAGGGCTTTCTCTACTACACCTCCCACGTCTCCGACCCCATGCCAGCGGAGGTGGGCCTTGCGGTGCTGCGGGTACTGACCACCCAGAACCTGGCGGAACGAGCCGCCACCATGGGAGCCTACCTGAAGGCGGGCTTCCTAAAACTCAAAGACCGCTACGAGGTGATTGGCGACGTTCGCGGTCGGGGGCTGCTGCTGGGGGTAGAACTGGTGAAAGATCGGGAAAGCCGCGCACCGAACCCCGAACTAGGAGCCGCCATCACCCACCGCTGCATGGAACTGGGCCTAAGCATGAACATTACCGCCCTGCCCAATATGGGGAGCGTCTGGCGCATTGCCCCACCCCTAACGGTGACCCAAGAAGAACTGGACGAAGGGCTGGCCATTCTAGAACAGGCGATTATCGACTGTTTGAACAAGTAGCGCCTTACAAAATTAGAAAACCCCGACTCCCATCCCGACAAACCGCAGGGACGAGGTCTCCTCGTCCGCTGATACTGGGGGTAAGCAAGCCAGATTTAGTATCACAGGACTATCCCTGCCCTGCGAGTCTGCCTTTGCCCGTTCTCCAGCGCTATTCTCTAGTAAAGAGACTTAGGAGGTTGCTATGCTCGATACCCCAGATTTACTGCGGCTATTGCACCCCTTTCTGGCGGTGACTTGGGTCATGCCCCTGATTGGCGTGGCTACCTATTTTGCGATTCAAACCCGACAGCGGCGGCAGGCGGTAAACACCAAGGGCAAGACCCGCATCAACCCCCTGGTGGGCGCAGAGCATGTGCGTGTGGGTCGCTGGCTGGCGGGATCGGTGGTGGGGCTGGTGCTGCTGGGGTTGGCCCATCCGATTCTCAAAACGCTGGTGCGAGATCAGGTATGGGCTAGTGACCCGTTTCGCGTGGTGTTTGTCGGGCTCATTTACGGTTTTACCACAGTCGCCTTCGTGTTTTTATATCGCGCTCGTACGGCCCAATGGCGCGGACTATGGGCAACCCTCACCGGGCTAGGGCTCTGGCTTCTGGGGATGCAGCCCGGTGTTTTTCGGCGGGGCTATGAGTGGTATGTGTCCCACTTCTACCTGGGCATGGCCGCCGCAATGCTGATGATTGTTGCCCTGGCTACCCTGCCAGAGATTTACTCTTCCCAGCGCTGGCGGTTAACCCATGCGGTGCTGAATAGCGTTGCGGTGCTGCTGTTCATCAGCCAGGGGATTACGGGCGTACGCGACCTGCTGGAAATTCCCCTGCACTGGCAGGAACCCTACATATACCAGTGCGATTTTGCCAACCGCACTTGTCCCTAGCAAGGGGGAAATCTCGAAGCGCGTTAGCTGGCGAGATACTCGCGGATATCAGACTGGCGCTTGCGCAGTTTGGTCAGGGCTTCCCGTTCAATTTGGCGCACCCGTTCGCGGCTGATGGAGAGACGGTCGCCAATTTTTGCCAGGGTCATGGTTTGGCCATCGGCAAGGCCAAAGCGCAGGGAAAGCACCTCTCGCTGCTGAGGGGTCAGTTCACCCATCAGACGTTCCAAATCTTGGCGCAGGGAGGTTTGGGCGGCAAATTCCTCAGGAGAGGGGCCGTCGTCCTCTAAGAGCTCGACCAGTTCGGTGTCTTGGTTATCGCCCACCTTCAGATCGAGGGAGAGGGGTTGACGGGCTTTTTCCAGATATTCCCGCACCTGCTTGGTGGTGAGATCGCACTCGGCGGCCAATTCAGCCACGGTAGCGGCTCGTCCATGCTTTTGGGCCAACTGACGCTGGGCCTTTTTTAGCTTGTTCAGCTTTTCGGTAATGTGAATGGGCAGACGAATCGTGCGGCTCTTTTCGGCAATGGCGCGGGTGATGGCTTGGCGAATCCACCAGTAGGCATAGGTAGAAAAGCGATAGCCCTTGGTAGGGTCAAACTTTTCTACCCCTCGCTGCATACCAATGGTGCCTTCCTGAATGAGATCCAGCAGGTCAACGTTGCGCTTGATGTACTTTTTGGCCACAGAAACCACCAGCCGCAGGTTGGCCTCTACCATTTTGCGCTTGGCCAGCTCTCCCTCCCGAATGGCCCGCTTGAGCTCGGCGAGGGAGAGCCCTGCGGCGGTGGCCCAAGCCTCTTGGCTCAGAATCTGGTCGGTCGTAGCTTCTAAATCCCGTCTCTGAGCCTCAAGGAGAGACAACCGCTGCACCTGTTTGCCTAGCACAATCTCTTCTTCGTGGGTGAGCAAAGGCACCCGACCAATTTCCTTGAGGTAGGTGCGCACTAGGTCGGTAGAGTTCTGCAAAGTTTGCATGGCGGAGGGAAACTAAACAGCAGGAATAGAGGCCGATTGGCCAAGGGAGCGAGACACGAAGCTAACCGTCGTAACGGCAGCTTGGAAAGCCCTGTTGTTAGCCCATCTGAGGCTAAGCCATAGGAATTTGGTTGATGGCGCAAAGCTAGGATAAGAGCGTCGGGAAGCGAGTTTTAGGCAAGCTCTTCCTTGGGGCCACAGAGTGACTCTACCCTGCCTCGACGAGAAGCCGTTAGCCCTAGGGACGACGTTCATTGACGCGGACAGGGATAGGGACAGCCTGCGTTGCGGTACGGCTCGTCTGAGTGATCAGGAGGGCCGCTATACCAAGACCAAGAAGCCCGCCGTAGATCAAGACTGAAGTGTCCATGGGGATAATCTCTCGCTTACTTTTATGTAAACAACTGTAACATTTATGAAAGCAGGGTGGAATAGTTATTCTTACCTAATTGGGCAGTTTGGCAAAGCCTGAATGGTCTGAAGAATATAGCGTTTAGGGTCTGTAGACTGCATTCTTTGTGACATATTGGTCTCTGTAAACCCAAAAATATTCTTAAGTTTCTGTGGAAGTGTTAACGATTGTTTCGGGATAAGGCCCCCATTGCCCCTACCGATGAGTGGACGCTCACTCCATTGTGTGCAGTGTGATGTGTGTGCAGTGTGATGACCGCCGCCCGCTATCCCCAGGCAGAGGAGGCGGACAGAGCGACAGAAAGCTGCGCGACAGAAGTCTGCACGATACCCAGGGCTATACCGAGAGGGTCATCGCGGAGCCCTGGGGGGTTTTGACAATGTCAAGGCGTGTAGGAAACGCCTCCCGCAGGTGGGGAATGTGGGTAACGACGAGGATGCAGGCAAAATCGGCGGCAATGGCATTGATGGCGGCAATTAGGTGATCACAGCCCTGGGGATCCTGGCTACCAAAGCCCTCATCAATCATCAGCAGTTGCAGGGCAATGCCGGAACGCTGGGCCAGCATCCGAGCTAGGGCTAACCGCAGGGCAAAATTCACCCGAAATGCCTCGCCGCCAGAGTAGGTTTCGTAGGGGCGTGTACCCTGGGCATCGGCAATCAAAATGTCGAGGGTTTCAATGGGTTTGTCTTGGCGGCCCTTCCTAGCCCGCTGGGTGACAAACCGCAAATGCAGTTGATGGTGGCTGAGGCGTCCGAGGATGTGGTTAGCCTCGGCCTCCAGTTGGGGCAAAACCTGTTCGATCATCAGCGCCTGGATGCCTTTGCGCCCAAAGGCCAGGGCTAATTCCTGGTAAACCCGTTGCCGCTGGCGAGTCAGGGCTAATTCCTGCTGGTGTTGGTCAATTTGTCGTTGTAGGGTTTCAAGATGCTGGCGGGTTTGGCCTAGGGCCCCTAACTGAGACAAAATGAGATCTCGCTGGTGCTGCTGGGCGGATTGCCGCTGAGTTAGTCTCTCTAGGGCGGTGGGATCGTAGCCCTGGTGCTGTAAATCCGCCTGAAGGGTCTCGATCTGGGCGGCGAGGTGGGCGAGGGCGGCCTGCTGTTCCTGCCGCTGGCGTTGCAAATTGGCCCGCCGCTGTTCTACCAGGGGCCAACGCTGGCGAGCCTGATCAACTTCCTGCTGGCGACTGCGCCACCCCTGCGCTTCAGCTAGGGCTAGGCGTACCTGCTGGTATCGGGCGAGGTCAGCCTGGAGGGGCTGAAGATCCGCCTGAAGGGCTTGAATGTCCTGGGCCATTGGCCCCTGCTCTAGCTCGATCCGCTGGGCCTCTCGATCGGCTAGGGTTTGCTCTAGCTGGCGCTGCTGATCGCGCAGACGGCGCAGACGGTGCTGGGCCTGGGTCAGATCGTGGTGCTTGAGGTCAGCCCAGCGCAGGCGATTCACCTGTCCCCTGGCCAAGGCGTGATCGCGGTCATCGTAGGCAAGCTGGGTGAGGGTGTGCTCAATCTGGCGCAGTTCAGTCTGAAGATCGGGGGTATAGTGGCGCTGGGTGAGGAGGTGCTGAAGCCGATCACACTCCGATTCCAACGCCTGCAATCGCTGTTGAATGGAGACCTGGGAAGCGCGCTGGGCATCAATTTGGCCCTGGCGATGGAGCACTGGCCCATAGAGCGCTAATTCCGCCTCCACCGCCCGATATTCTTGGCGCAGCACCTGAATTTCCCGATCTGAGACGGCTAATTGTTCGCGGATTACCCAAATTTCATCCTGTAAGTCCTGCTGTTGCTGGCGATGGCGGTCAGTGACTAGGGCGCGATGATGCCCGTCGAGGGGGCGATCACACAGGGGACATAGGGCATCGGGATGGCCGAGCATTGCTAACTTCTGGGTAATTTCCGCCATTTGGGTTTCGCAGTCCCGCTGCCGACCCTGTAGCTTGGCCACAAAACTGCGCCGTTCCAGCCCCTTATCCCGCACCTGATCCTGGTAAGCCTGCCGCTGCTCGAGGTAGCTGAGGGTTTGCTCCACCGCCTGGGCCGACACCTCCAGGGGAGGCTGCTGTTCCTGCTGCTGACGCAACTGGGCCAAGGCCGCCTGAGTTTCCTCGAGGCGGGTTTGCAGCCGCGTTTCCTCCCGCTGAAGCTGGGACTGAATCTGCTGCTGGCGTTGGCGCAGCGGCCCCACCTGAAGTTGCAAGGCATCTAGATGCTTGAGACGAGCTTTGGCAAGGGCCAACTGGTCGCAGGCGGCCTTCACATTTTCGGTTTGGCCCAGAGCGTCGGCTAGCTCCTGGCGTTGGGCCAAAACCGCCTCTAACTGGCTCTGGGCCTGCTGGTGCTGCCGTTGAAGGGCCTGAGCTTGATCCGTGTATTGGGCCGTCAAGGTTTCTAGCCTCTGCTGCCAAGTCTGGGCTTCCCGCAGCCGTCGGCTCAACGCTTGATCCTCCGCCTCCAGGGTTTCCAGATCCGCCAATCCAGCGGCAATGATCGCCTGATCGGCCCAGGTCTGCTGACACTGCTGGGCCTCGGCCTCGGCCAGGGACAGGGCGGCCAGGGTTTGCTGGTGTAGGGCCAAAAGCTGTTCCCGCTGTTGTTGATAGAGGTGGTACTGATCCTGCTGGGCTCGGCAGGTTTGCCCCAGGGTGTGCAAGGCCTGAAGGTGCTGCTGGGTTGCGGCCAAGTCCTGGTCAAGGGCCTTAAGATCGGCCTCTAGCTGCCGCTGCCGCTGCACAGTAGCCCGATCCTCCGCCAGGGTAGCGTTGAGGGTTTTGAGGTGCTGGGTTCGCACCTCGACCTCGGCCTTGGCTTGGCGCGCCTGTTCCCTAGCCCGTTCCGCCAAAACGTCGTAGCGGTCGAGCTTTAGCAAGCGGGCGAGAACGGCTTTCCGTTCGCTGGGCCGCTTCAGCATAAAGTCATCGGCCCCACCCTGGCGCAGATAGGCGGAATGAATAAAGGTCTCGTAGTCTAGCTTCAGGTGATGGCAAATCAACTGCTGGGTGGCCCGCATCCCCCGCTGCGTCAGGGATCGATAACCCTGCTCCATCTGAACCTGAAATTCAAGCCCTAACCCCTGTTGGCGGTGACGGCTGCGGATGACCCGGTAGGCCTGATCACCCTGCTGAAAGACGAGGATTACCTTAGCCTCCATGGCCCCCTGGTGAATGATATCGTCATCCACCGCCGCCCGACTTTGCCCCCACAGTGCCCAGCCAATGGCTTCTAGTAGGGATGATTTTCCTGCTCCATTTTGTCCTGCAATACAAGCGATATGCAGCCCGCTAAAATCCAAGCTAGCCTCACGGTAGCTGAGGAAATTTTGAAGGACAATGTGCTTGGGGATCATCGATACAAAAGCACCATTTTTTCCCAGTGTACAGTACGTTAGAACCTTGAGTACATTCGCTCTGAGGACGAAGCCCCCATCCCCTTCACCATCGTGAGTCTTCCTCAACAATCGCGGCTATTTTGAGCCATCCCCGGTAGGGTATAGGAGTTGTGCAATGTCAGGAGAGCAGCCTTGAAATCGGATTCAGTAAACTGGCAACCTGTGATTTTTAGTGTGTTAGCCATTATCGGCCTAGCCCTTCTCACCAGCAGCTTTGTGATTATTAATCCTGGTCAGGCGGGGGTGTTGAGCACTTTAGGAAAGGCCCAAGATGGGGCTTTATTGGAGGGGCTGCACCTCAAGCCGCCCCTCGTTTCGACGGTGGATGTGTACGATGTGACGGTGCAAAAGTTTGAGGTACCTGCCCAAAGTTCCACTAAGGATCTTCAGGATTTGTCTGGGCGGTTTGCCATTAACTTTCGCCTTGATCCCACCGAGGTCGTCAATATTCGCCGCACCCAGGGCACCCTAGAAAACCTGGTCTCTAAAATTGTGGCTCCCCAAACCCAAGAATCCTTTAAAATTGCCGCCGCCCGCCGCACGGTCGAGGAAGCCATTACCCAACGGGCCGAACTCAAGCAGGACTTTGACGATGCCCTCACCTCTCGCCTAGCCAAATATGGCATCCTCGTCTTAGATACCAGCGTGGTGGATCTCACCTTCTCGCCAGAGTTTGCCAAGGCCGTGGAAGATAAGCAAATTGCTGAGCAGCGCGCCCGCCGTGCCGTTTACATTGCCCAGGAAGCTGAGCAAGAGGCCCAGGCAGAAATTAATCGGGCTAAGGGACGGGCAGAGGCCCAGCGCCTCATTGCCGAAACGCTGAAGGCCCAGGGTGGCCAACTGGTGCTGCAAAAGGAAGCCATTGAAGCCTGGAAATCTGGCGGCGCGTTGGTGCCTCAGGTCTTAGTGATTGGGGATGCTCAGGGGGGTAGCGTGCCGTTTATCTACAACCTCAACGACCCCAAGCCCAACCCCAGCTAGGAGTCGTTAAACTCGGGCGCAAACGGCCCTAGGGGTGAGCAACGTTTCCCAAGGGGATGGTGCAAGGAGCCACCCGATCACCCTACGGAGCCAGACTCAGAGTATTGCCGTTAGCCCGATCACGGTCAGAAATACGACTGTCAGAGGAATAGGTCACTTCCTTGACGGTGCCAGGTTGCCCGAGGGTCTCGGCCTGCTGGTTGTTGTAGCTCACCACTACGGCCCCAGCATTCCCGGCCCGAATCGTAAGGGCCTGATCCGCTCGCCAAAGACGGCTATCGCCAGGTTGCAGCATCCCCTCAAACTGGGTGCTGCCGTCGGCGGTAACTCGCATCCAAGATTGAGCCGTGAGGGTGGTTGTCACCTCAATGGGCGCACTGGGCTCGCTCGACTCAGATTCTTCGGTAGCCGGAGCGATTGACGGAGCCGGAGCCTCTGGAGTCGGAGTCTCTACTGAATTGAGGGGATCCAACGGCGGCAGCATGGTTGTTTCTGGGGCGGTTTGCTTCAGGATGTGGGACAAACCGCTCACCGCTGCTAGCAGCACCACGAAATAGGCCGCATAGAGATGAAGCGGACGCAGTTGAGCGGCCGGAGAATCTTTCCAAGATCGGTGCCGAGCACGGGGGGGATCGAAAAATTGACTGGCCAAAGTTTCGCCATCGAGGCCAAGGGCATCGCTGTAGCGACGGAGGAGCCCGCGAATATAGACAGGTTCTGGCAACGCCGCTAGGTTGCCCTGCTCGATGGCCGCCAAAAGACTGGCCCGAATGAGGGTTTTGCTAGCCATCGCTTCTAGGGAATAGCCTTGTTCTTGGCGGGAGGTCTGTAACAGTTTCCCCAACTCAGTGAGTTGGGTTTGGTACAGGCTGTTAGAATCAACCAACGGTTTCGTCTTCATACAGGGAGCATTCACTAAAACGGCGACGTACCAACTTAAGCCTGGGAGGATGGCTGTAGGAGCGTCGGTGGAAACGCTGACTCAGCTAATAATGCCCTAATTTCGACCGATGATAAAGATCGGTACTCCCCCCCTTGGAGCGCACCCAGATCCACTGGCCCTACGGCTAGGCGATGGAGGCGTATGATGCGGTGCCCTAAAAGCTCAGCTACGCGGCGAATTTGGCGATTGCGCCCTTCCCATAGAGTAATTTCTAGATCGGTGTGGCCAAATGAGCCTGGGCCGATCACCGTCACTTGGGCCGGGCGCGTTGGGCGACCCTCCAGCACTACCCCTTGCCGCCAAGTAGCAAGGGTTTTGGCCGACACCCGCCCCTCCACCCGCACCTGATAGCGCTTGGCAATGTTGTGTTTGGGGTGGGTGAGGTGGTAGGTGAGGTCGCCGTCGTTGGTCAGAATTAAAGCGCCGCTGGAATAGGTGTCGAGCCGCCCGACGGGATGTAAGCCTAGGGCTTGCAGATCGGGGGGCAGCGCGTCGATGACCGTTGGTCGGCCCTCCGGATCGGCGCAGGTAGACACAACCCCGAGGGGCTTGTTAAGCAGCAAATAATGATGTTGGGGTTGTTCCTGGGGAACCAGGGGGCGTTGATCAACCGCTACCTTATCCTGGGTTAGATCAACCCTTTGCCCCAACTGGGCGGGTACCCCGTTGACGGTTACCCGTCCCGCCATAATCCACTCTTCGGCCTTGCGTCGAGAGGCAAGACCATGCCGAGCCAAGAGTTTTTGCAGGCGTTCTGCCATGGGTAACCAAGATAGACTCAACATGTCATTATAGCAATTGTTCTATAGGTATAAGTTCTTAAAGTAGCTTCAGGATTCGTTGAATGCCTTCCCCATCAGCCATCGATGGGTTTTAAAAGAACGTGTTAAATTCACGCCTGTGGATGAGCTAGGCCGCCCTGGGCTAGCTTGATCTGGGGCATGGTTAACCGCAGCCAGGCTCCCCCCACGTCGGGATGGTTGGCGGCGGTGATGGTGCCACCGTGGGCTTCTACAATTTGGCTAACGATGGCTAGCCCGAGGCCCGTGCCCTGGCTCATCTCCGTAGGAGTAGGGGGCAAACTAGGGCGGCTGCGGGATGGGTCGGCTCGGTAGAATCGATCAAAAATGTGGGGCAAATCCTTGGGGCTAAAGCCTGTGCCACCATCGATGACATCCAGATAAAGCACGGGATTGTCGGAGGAGGTCGGGTCTGTCGGGGGTGGGGTCAACCGCACATAGATCGCGGCGGACGCAGGGCTGTGTTTAATCGCGTTGTCGATGAGGTTAATCAACACCCGATGAAACAGGGTTTCGTCGAGGCTGACAAAATGTTGGCTGGGGCCTTGGTAGTCGAGGGTGAGTTGCTTGACCTGGGCGAGGGGCTCTAGGCTGTGCCAGGCGGATTGAATGAGGTTGGGCAGATCCACCGATTTCAGGGCCAAGCCCTGGAACTGACCGCCCTGTAACCGACTGAGGTTTAGCAAATCCTCGACCAGATTGCTGAGACGAATGGTTTCGTTAATCAGCCGATCTAGCCAAATTTTGAGCGAGGGATCGATCCGGGGCTGAAGGGTTTCGGCCACGAGACGAATGGAGGTGAGGGGGGTTTTCAGTTCGTGGGCCACGTCTGAAGTCCAGCGATCCCGCTGCTGAACCAGCAAGGCCGCCTCCTGCCGATTTTCCAAAAAAACCCCTACCTCTCGACCGCTGAGGGGCAGGGCATAGCCGCGCAGGGGATAGGTAGGTTTTTCCTTGGGGTGCAGTGGATCGGGGGAAATTTGGTAGAGCATCCATTCCCGCTGACAGGGTTGTTGTTGCTCTCGCGCTTCATCAATCAGGGCATCTAATTCGTAGGATCGGGCCACCTCTAGCAGCAAGCGCCGTTGCTGCAATGGCCCAGCCAGGGGTTGGCTAATGTGCAGCATACGAGTGGCTTCCTCATTGCACCACATGAGCTGATTTTCTTCGTCTACCTGCAAATAGCCCACCGGGGCGGCCTGGAGGACTTTTTCAAGGGTGGCTCGACTGGTGCCCAGTTGGTCGATTTGTTCCTGTTGTTCGGGGTGGGCTGTTACCAACTGTTCGATACGCCCCAAAGCCACTGTCCAGGAGGGCGTTTGAAGTAGGGCTAAGATCCGCCGTTGCCGATCCCGCTGCCGACGACTCACCCACCCTAGCACCAGACCGCCCGTTACCAGGCCCATGAAATACCAAAACACTGCCACAGCCAAAGGGTTGATAGAGGGCCAAATCACCCCAGAACAGTCCCTTACGGAGATCCTTGGAGTTGCATTACCCAGGCCCGTGGTCTAGGTCTTCTGCCTTCAAGCTTATCGCAAAAAAAAGCACCCCCTTAGGATGCTTAGACGAGATGATGTGAGCAAATTTTCAGGCTACCTGCAAAAACTGGAGTCGCATGCTAGCTCTACTGTACCCATGCGCCGCGATACTTAAGGCCCTGGGGGCGTTCTACCTTGGTCTGTTTGGCGAGATGACGGGTGGCCATAGCGCCACGGTAACGACCAATCACTTCTTCCGATAGATTAACCATAGCGTGGCTAGGGTTGTAGGCAATGCCGCGATACATTAGGGACATCGTTCGCCTCTCCTTGAATAGAGATGAAGGGAGTTAACAGAGGCGCGTTCCTTCGAGCTAGACTCTACTTCCGTCCCTGAGCAGATAACTTTTGTTTAGGGATGAACGAGGTGATTCTGTATGTATTGTTACGGTTTTGCCTAAAACTGTCAAGCCTGAGCGGTTAAGTTTTCTATAGTAGACGCTGATTTTCCCCATGCACGGCCCAATTCCCCCCCATCGGTTTTTCCCCTACCTCACCTGGACAGAGATTGAGGCGATGCCCCATCGCGATCAGGTGGTGATTGTGCAGCCCGTGGGGGCGATTGAGCAGCACGGCCCGCACCTGCCCCTAGTGGTCGATAGCGCCATTGCCACCACCGTTGTGGGAGGTGCCCTAGACCGCCTCGACCCAGCCGTTCCGGCCTATAGCTTACCGCCCTTGTACTACGGAAAATCGAACGAACACTGGCACTTTCCGGGCACCATCACCCTATCGGCGGCAACCCTGATGCGGGTGCTGACGGAGGTGGCCGAGAGTGTTTATCGAAGCGGGTTTCGCAAACTGGTGCTGCTGAATGCCCACGGTGGCCAACCCCAGATCCTAGAAATCGTGGCCCGCGACCTGCATCTGGCCTATCCTGACCTGATGGTATTCCCGCTGTTTGTGTGGGCGGTGCCCAACGCAGCGGTAGCCTTGCTCACCCCCCAGGAATTAGAACTCGGCATCCATGCCGGAGATGCCGAAACGAGCCTGATGCTGTCGATTTTGCCGGATCAGGTACGGATGGACAAAGCCCAGGTCGAATTTCCCCAAGATTTGCCGACGGACAGTTGGCTGACCATGGAAGGTGCCCTGCCCTTTGCCTGGGTAACACAAGACCTCAGCCAAAGCGGCGTCTTAGGCGATCCGACCCTGGCCACTGTTGAGAAGGGCGACCAGTTGCTAGAGTCCCTCATTCAAGGGTGGGTGAGGGTATTAGAGGATATTTATCGGTTTCGCCAGCCCCAGGCCCGTTGAAGGGGTGAGGCGGGCGAGAAGGGAAGATATTCTAGGCCCGCCCCAGTGAGAAAGTGACCTAGAATCCTCATCTACCAGGGTTTCCAGGCGTCCCAGTCTTCGTTAAAGATCGAGGTATCTGGGAACTGGGTGGGGTTGCCGCTGGCCTCTAGTTCCTGGCGCAGGGCGTGGAGGAGGGGCTCATGGGTGGGCAGGTTGTCCACCAGTTCGTAGGGCAGCACGCCATTTCGCAGAGAAAAGTCGATGGAATGGGCGGCGGCGGCCCCCACCGACCACTCGAAGGAATGCACCCGGTAGGCGGCGGCGGCAATGTTGCTAGCGGCGATACTCTTACTGGCCACCAGCATGTTGTCTACCCGCTGGGGAATCATCGCCCGCAGGGGAATTTGAGCCGGGTAGGCTTGGCCGTGGGCTTGGCGCACCCCAGGCCGCTCGATGTTGCCGTGGGCTTCGGGGGGGTAGTCGCGCATACAGGGGTGGAAGTCGATGGCGTACTGAGCGATGCCCACCGAGTCGGGATACATGCGAGATCGCCCCCGCACATGAAATTCGTCGGGGTTGGCTCCGGGCATGAAGGTATCCACCGTTTCTAGCCCCGCCAGGAACCGCCGCATGGAGGTAAAGGTGCTGCGGTCGAGGTTTTCTTGGTAAAACTCGGAGGTGAAATCGTTCCAGGAGAAGTCGATTTCGCTGATCATAAAGCCGTTGTCGTAGCCAGAGGAGGGACGGCCAATGATACGACGAGCTTCGCGGATATAGGGATACTTCGAGAGGCCGTGCTCTGTGCCCATGGGGGAATCTAGCCCAGTCATGTAGCGGTTGTAGGGGTCGGGCTCCTTCCAGGAGTCATCAATTTGGGAATCGGTCGTCCCTGTCGTTAGCCAGTAGAAAAACCCGATGGCGTTTTCTTCCCCCCGACGCAGGGTTTCGGTGCGTAGCCCGCCCAACCAGCCGCCGGGAGCCAGTTGGCCGCTGGCTTGCAGTTGGTCTTCCGTCAAAATCAGGTTATCGCGGGCGGTGCCGGGGCGGTAGTCGTTGCCCCAAGTCCAGTTCTGCATGGAGATATCGCCAGGGGTGGGGCGAGGGGCACCAAAGATGCGCTCATCTACCCGACGGGGGCCAGCACTCCACAGGCGGCGATAGGTGAAGACAAAATCAAAGTGATCTTGGGGGGTGAGCAGTTGGGAGCGCTCTTTTTCCCAACTGTAGTAGGGTTCGTAGGTGGCGTAGAACTCTGGCACATCGAAGGTTTGGGCTTCGGCGGTGCGCTCCATGGCGAAGGTGTAGGTGAAGCCCTGGGTGCAGTAGGCATCCCGTTCGGCCACGGGAGAAGAGGGGTTGTGGGGCGACCGGGGATCCAGCCCCAACTCGTAGGGCACATCGGCCAGGGCGATGAGTTCCCCAGTTTCCGTGGCCTCCACCACAAACCAATCGACCCGGCTGGGCTGAGCGTTGGGGTAACGCTCTAGGTTAATGCCTGCGGGCACAAACTGAATAATTTCCTTCGACAGACGGGCTGAATCTTGGTAAGTGTAGGCGTCTTCGATGATCTCCGACAGAAAATCTGTATTCAAAGGAGCCGTCCCCGGTGCGGGGCTGTGGCGAATGGCGGTCATGCTGGTGATGTGGGTGCGATCCGCATTGAAGCCCACCTCTTTAACCACCGTATTGGGGAACCACTTCAGTTCGCCGCCCCCCTCCCGCTCGGCCTCCGCCAGCATCTCCATCAAAATGGCGTTGGCATCGGCGGGCATAAAGCAAGACACACTCACCCAGCACTGGCCAGGGTTGAGTTCGCCATACTTGGCCTCCACCCGCTCCCGTAGGTCGTTGTATCCCCGCGAATAAAACAGCCGCCGCCGCTGCTCCCGCGATTCATCCAGCGCCGTGGTGCCCTGAGAGGAAATTTGCCCCCCCACCCAGTCGGTCAGTTCCGTCATGCAGACCGTGTGGCCCATCCTCAGGCTCTCGTAGGCTGCCGCCGTTCCGGCCAAGCCCCCCCCCACAATGAGTAACTCACACTCCACCACCTGGTCAGCACTGGAGGCCCGAGGGGCGAGTTGGGGCGTTACCGACTGCTGGGCCTGGGCATTGCCCAGGGGCAGGGGCACAGACCCAGCGGTTAGGGTAACGGCCAGCAGTGGTGTGGTGAGGGCGCGAAGGATTGGTTTCATGGGCTATCCAAGGGGCAAGGAACTATCTAAATTCGTTACAGACAAGCTATAGGCGAGTCTAACCCTAGAATGGTTTTCTCGCCCACTCTAGCAAGGAAGTAATGGGCGCGTTGTTAGGATAACCTTCCGGTCAATAAATGGTGCAAATGGTGCTTTCGCTCAAGTCACAGTAGGCTGGGCATAAGATTGAATCACTACAGCAACGTTCTGCGCCTGTACCCATAAGATTTATGTTGCTGAAGTCAATCTTAATTATGAAGCTAACTGGCTCTTGATTAACTAATCATATGATTCGATACCAATATCGATTGAACAGGCTTTATTCGATGATTAAGAAAAGTGAAAAAAAGACGATTCTCAAAAGATTTTGACCTATTATTCATATAATTGCTGCTTGATTGGCTTTGCTTGCTAGTGCGCTCTAGTTGGGGCTCTAGTTGAAAAGATAAGAAGGAAGTTGATTGTTGAAGTTAACCCAAAAAATGACATGGTCTTGCAGCAACAAGCACACTTTTTAGAAAAAGAGATGGTTTAGTATGACAAGCGGTTCAAATGATGCAAGCAAAAAAGTTGCTGCTGGTATCTGCGGTATTTTGCTAGGTTCTCTGGGAATTCATAAGTTTGTTCTTGGTTACTCAACCGAAGGCTTAATCATGCTCTTGGTCAGTTTGCTGACCTGCTTCATTGCATCCCCTATCATGGGCATCATTGGATTGATCGAGGGTATTATCTATTTAACAAAAACAGATGAAGAATTTGTGCAAACTTACGTCAACTCTAAGAAAGGCTGGTTCTAGATAGATCCATAAAGTATGTTAAGTGGTAAAAGACATGTCCTATCTCAGCGATCTATATTCGTTCGCCTTGGTGCTCTGCTGATAAGTCTAGCTCCCCTAGTTGGATCTTATACTTTCAATCAGGGTCTTTCAGTGAGCTACAAGTGTCCAATCTACCACTTTACTGGAATTCCCTGTCCAACTTGTGGTATGACTCGTTCCCTCATGGCTGCTGTTCGAGGAGAGTGGTTGATATCGATCAACTATCATCTGTTCGGTCTTTTTGTTCTGTTTGCCCTACTTGCCGCTGTTTTCTGTTTGACTGTGGAAGTGATCACTAAGCGATCGATCTTCAGTTATTCGCTTTTCTTTAGTCGGCGTGTTGTTACTTTTTTCTTATTGCTTTTGTTTGGCTATTACCTGACACGCCTTTTGAACATGCATCAGAACGGTCTGATCACTCAAGGTTTTTTAGCATCTCCCCTAGGAAATCTGCTCTTTTAGGGTAACTAAGAGGTCATGGGTACAATCCTTAAATACGAGCTAATCTGCTCTTCATGGGAGTCTACTGACATCCTTGGACGAATTTGATGAAAATATGCTAAGCCTATTGAGCAGAGTCGTTCTGAGCTTGCTGAAGTAGAGAAAAGGTTATAAAGTCTTTATTTTATAGGATCTTAGAGCCTTGTTCTGCTCTATCCTAGATTGATAGATGTGACATGCTAAATAAGTAATTAGATGAGCGCCATGAAAAATAGATTTATTTTTCTGTTGATTTTAGGATTTTCTTATTTTTACACGTTGTCTAGTGCTCCTATGCCATTTTTGATCAAAAACTATCTCGCTATTGTTCCTTTCCAGCTAGCAGCACTAGTCTATTTTATCTATTTCTTTTCCTCTAGGAATTCTCGCAGGATTCCTGAAGAGACTCCAGATGTGAGATCGCAACATAGCTGAAAGATTGAAAAGAGTATCGAGGATGGGGTAGTGTGCATTGCATAACGCTGCCTAGAATCTGGGCAGAATAGATCCACCTTTGTTTTCTAGGCTTGGCGATGACTCCACCCATGATTTCCGCCATCATCTGCACCCACAACCGCGCAGACTACCTGGGGGCGGCCATCGATAGCCTGCTGGGGCAAACCTATGGACCCTACGAAATCATCGTGGTCGATAACGCCTCCACCGACGCCACCCGGCGCGTGGTCGAAGCACGGCAACCCCATCCCAAGCTTACCTACGTCTACGAAAGCACCCTGGGCCTATCGGCGGCACGCAACCGGGGGGCCACCGTTGCCCAGGGCAAGATTTTAGCCTACCTCGACGACGACGCCGAAGCCGATGCCCAGTGGTTAGCCGCCCTCTCCGAGGTTTTTGTGGCCCATCCCCAAGCCGCCATTGCTGGGGGCTATGTAAGCCTGCTGTGGCCCCCTAACGCCGCCGCCCCTCGATGGTTGTCACCCGCCCTCGCCGAATGCCTGGGAGCCTATGATCTAGGAACCACCGTGCAGCCCATCACCCAACCTGGCCAAACCCCCAGGGGGCTGAACTATGCCGTTCGCAAAGACTTTCTGCAATCGGTGGGGGGCTTCGACCCCCAGCTAGGCCGAGTGGGCAAAAACCTGCTTTCCAACGAAGAACTGCATCTCACCCAGCAAGCCCTCCAGGCTGGGTATGAGGTGCTATACGTGCCTGGGGCCAAAGCCGCCCATAACGTTTCCCCAGAGCGTTTGCATCGACGGTGGTTTTTGCGGCGCAGTTGGTGGCAGGGCATCAGCGAATGTTATCGAGAACACCTTACCGACCAACTCAGTGGGCAACGCCTAGGGGATCGGTGTCTAGGTTTACTGCGGGGGCTGGGCAAATCCGTTAAATATTGGCGCGATCCTGCCCTGCGGTTTGATAATCTGGTCTACGCCTACGGCCAACTGGGCTATATTCTCAGCAGCCTGCGTTATCTTCTGGCCCCACCTTCCAAAAACGTCCCCTAGCCCCGTCTCTCTGACCCCTAATTCCTAACCCCCACCCCATGACCTCTCCCAAAATCCCCATCTCCGTCCTCATTCCCGCCAAAAACGAAGAGCAAAATCTTCCGGCCTGTCTGGCTAGTTTAGAGCGGGCTTCAGAAATTTTTGTGGTCGATTCCCACAGCACCGACCAAAGCGAAGCCATTGCCACCGCCGCTGGGGCTAAGGTGGTGCAGTTTGAGTTTAATGGTCACTGGCCCAAAAAGAAAAATTGGGCCTTAGAAAACCTGCCCTTCAGCCACGAATGGGTGCTGATTGTCGATTGCGACGAACGTATTCCGCCAGAACTATGGGACGAGATTGAAACGGCGATTCAAAACCCCGACTTCGATGGCTATTACCTGAATCGGCGGGTATTTTTTCTGGGTGCCTGGATTCGCCACGGCGGCAAATATCCCGATTGGAACCTGCGCCTATTTCGCCATGCCAAGGGCCGCTACGAAAACCTGCAAACCTCCGACATTCCCAACACCGGAGATAACGAAGTTCACGAGCACGTGATGATCGACGGGGCTGTGGGCTACCTCAAAGAGGATATGCTTCACGAAGATTTTCGGGATATGTACCACTGGCTAGCCCGCCACAACCGCTACTCCAACTGGGAAGCAAGGGTCTATTACAACCTGCTCACGGGCATGGGCGACAGCGGCACCATTGGCGCAAACCTGTTTGGTGATGCGGTGCAGCGAAAGCGCTTTTTGAAAAAAATCTGGGTGCGGCTGCCCTTCAAGCCATCACTGCGGTTTTTGCTGTTCTACGTGCTTCAGCGCGGCTTTTTAGATGGGCGGGCGGGCTATATCTATGGCCGATTGTTGAGCCAGTATGAGTACCAAATTGGCGTCAAACTCTTTGAACTGCGAAAGTTTGGTGGCCAACTCAACGTGTCGCCAAAGGCAAAGGGCTAACGGTCAGAGGATGTTTAAAAAGTCCCAGTCCACCAACGTGTAAGCTGAGCAACACAATGACTAAATCCTGGGTACAGATTGATACCTACGATCAGTCCTGGTATTCTCCAGGCCGATCTAAGGTGGTGATCTTGCTGTGGTGGCTGTTGCAAGGAATCATTTTTCCGCTTACCCTCCACGGCCACCATGCCCCTCGACGTTGGCTGTTGCGGCAGTTTGGGGCGAAGGTGGGCAAAGGGGTGATGATTCGCCCTACGGCACGGTTTACCTATCCCTGGAAAATCGTCATCGGCGACTATAGCTGGATTGGCGACGACGTCGTGCTATACAGCCTCGGCTCCATCACCATCGGCGATCATTGCGTGGTGTCGCAAAAGAGCTACCTCTGCACTGGCAGCCATGATGTGAGCGATCCGCAGTTTGGCCTTCAGGTGGCTCCCGTTGTGCTAGAAAACGGCGTTTGGGTGGCGGCAGACTGCTTTATTGCCCCTGGGGTCACGGTGGGAGCCAATAGCGTGGTGGGGGCGCGCAGTACGGTGTTTAAGTCGCTGCCCCCTGGCCAAATTTGCTACGGCAACCCCTGCCGTGCCGTAGCGCCTAGGGTGATGAAACCCCTGCCCCCGCCATCGGTCCCCTAGTGCTCAAGGTATGGCGGTGGGATGCCGTCGCAAAATAAGGCACCCTTGTCTAGAAAAACCAGCCGTAGCTGTGCAGCCCCTTACCTAGAATATTCACCCCCAGGTAACACACCCATACCACCGCAAACCCAGTGGCCGCAAGGATGGCAGGACGGCGACCCTGCCATCCCTTGGTGATGCGGGCATGGAGGTAGGCGGCGAAGACCAGCCAGGTAATTAGCGCCCAGGTTTCCTTTGGATCCCAACTCCAGTAAGACCCCCAGGCTTCGTTGGCCCAGACGGCCCCGGCAATAATGCCAATGGTGATTAGCGGAAAGCCTAGGCCAATCATGCGGTAGCTAATGTTGTCGAGGGTGTCGGCCAGGGTGAGGCGCTGGGGCGAGAGCTGTACCGTCTGACTGGCGGCGATGGCAGGCCTTTCGATCACCGCTGTGCCGCCGCTGCCGAGGGCCACTTCACTGGATGCGTTGCTAGAGGAGGCTGGCTGAGGTTGCCCCGCCCGCTGCACCTTCAGGTTGCGAAAACTGCCCGTGCCCACAGAACTGCCCTTTAGCTCTACGGCTTGGCCACGGGTGACAATCAAAAAGGCAATGGCTAGCAAAGATCCCACCAGCAGGGCCGCGTAGCTAATTAGCATGACGCTGACATGCATCATCAGCCAGTTGGATTTGAGGGCGGGCACCAAGGGCTCGGAACCCTGCATATTGTCGGGCAGGGAGAGGGCAGCGAAGGCGGTGATGGCCATGGCGATGGGGGCGGTGACGGCCCCGACCAGGAGGCTGCGGCTCATGCGCTCGGCCACCAAATGCATGGCGGTGATGCCCCAGGCCAAGGCAAACAGCGACTCGTAGAGGTTGCTCATCGGGAAATAACCGGCCTCAATCCAGCGAGCAATCAGTAGGGCCGCGATGATGAGATTGCCCACGGCCATACCCGTCGTGCCGAGGCTAGGCAGCAGGGTGATTTTGGGAAAAGCCACCCCGCACCAGTAGAGCAGCATGGTGACAAACAGCACCGCAAAGGAAGCATTGTCCAGCCAGCTCTGGAGCGCAATCAAATCCATAGCAATGTATTACAGGAAGGGTCTGATTCTATCCTAGCGACTTTTGCCGACCTCACGGCGTTTCCCCTGGGGTGGCTGCGGGGGTGGGGGCGGGTTCTGCCCCAGATTCAGTCTCGGCTTCAGGTTCGGCTTCAGGCTCAGGGGTTTCTCCCCCAGGATCGGGCAGGGGGCTAGGGCGATTGTCCCGCTGAAGGGTGGCCATAATGTCGTAGCGCACCTGGCGATCATTCAGCACCGTGGCGGTGACGCCGATGCTTTCTAGGGCGGCGGCGCTGATCAATCCCTCGGTGGGAACGGGCGGCAGCAATAGGCTATTTTCCACCGCTATCATATCCTTCAGGTTGATGAAAAAGTGGCCATTATTGGGGCGAGGAGCTTGCCCAGTGGCTCCTTGAAACGCGGGGGAAGCCGCCAAGGTGCGGTCAGGCTGAGGTACTACTAGGTCGGTCACGCCCTGCCCAGCGGTGAGAAACACCACATCGCCCTCTAGCCAGCCGTGGGCCAGGGTGACGGCACCGAAGGGGGCTGTCCACTGGGTGACGGCCACGCCCTCTTGATCGACGGTTTCCACGGTGAATCGGTAGCGATCGGCCATCACGGCATTGAGTCGTTCTAGGGCAGCGGTGGCGGCGTCTCGGTCGCTGGCCTTAACCATCATCACCAGGGCTGGGTTTGGGAGATTTTGTCCGTTGTCTGACCCCGTTGCTGGGGGAGACAAAATGCCCAAGGCCATCTCGCCCGCCATCCAGGGTAACAGGTCTTCCTCTAGCACTAGGCCCGTGGTGGACTGGAGACCTAGGGCAATTTCTTCGGGACGCAGGGGAAAGGCCGCCGCCAGTTGTGTGCCACCCTTAAAATCTGCCCAAAACTGCTGAAAGTTTCCGGTAGAAAGCATGATTAGGGTATTAGCGGGCAGGCGCTGGGGCATTTGCCCCGCCTGGTTACTGGTGTCGGCGACTAGCGCCCCTTGCTCTAACCAACTCGTGGCCTGGATGGCGATGCCCTGGTTTTCCACCACCACGGCAGCGGCTAAGGATCTGGGCTGTTGAAGCTTTTCTATGCGCCCCGGGGGCAGGGGTGGATCGGAGGTGGCGGCTAGGGCTTGGACAGCAGCGGGAACGTCCACATACAGCCGAGCCAGGGCACGGGATTGCTCAATTTCCTCGAAGGCTTTGGTAAACCCAGGCTGTTCCACCACCGATTGATTATCCCGAAAGGCGTCGATGGACTGTTTGAGGAGCGCCACCTGACCGCTGACGAGGGCCAAATTTGGGGTCAGCACCGCCCCATAGAACGGTGCCCCCTTGGCCCCCTCAATCTGCTGAATAGAAACGCCTCGGTAGGGGTTTTCGCCAATGCCCTCGGCCTGCACCAGACGGTTTCCCAGCCCCTGCTGGGCCTGACCCACGTTGCTAATGGGCAGGGCAATCACTACGTTCGACCCCAGTGCTCCCTCTGGATCGGTGAGGGGAGAGGCTCCGGGTTGATCGGAAGGCAGCACCGCCAGGGTAATTTCTGCCCCCACCCACGGGCGCACGTCTTCCCCAAAATTCAGCCCCGCCTCAGTTAAGATGCGATCCCGCCATTCCACCAGGGCTTGGTCAAACTGGGCCTGGGTTTCGGGGGTGCCAAACTGCCGTAGCCGTCGCCACTGGCCCTCATCGGTGGAGAGCGATACCACCATCACCGCCTCATCGGGGATGGCCTTGGCCCCCATCGGCACCCCTTGGGGCAAGCCGCTGCGGCGACCCGCGACCCAAAAGGCCAGGGCTCCACCCCCAAGCAGTAGGGCAGCCCCGGCGGCTATCACTAAGGATGGCTTTGCCTTCAACCGTTGAAACACCATAGCCCCGCCAGACCAGAACGGAATTTTGCCCTGCCACTCTAGCAAACAACGGCAAGGATGGCGCAATTCGCTATAGTTGCGATGAACTGAGGCGTGCTCATAACTTACAGCCCGTGGGGACGAGGAGACCTCGCCCCGACAGCGGCTGATCCCCTGGGGAAGTCGCCCCTAAAGCTGCCGTTCCACCTGCACCATGCGCTGGTAGGAGAGCCAGCCTGTGCCCACCATGGCCACGGCAAAAATGCCCAAAAACCAAACGTGATCGCTCAGGTCGGCCAGGGTACTGCCCTCGGCGGCAATGCCCACCATGGCTTCAATCATGTGAAAAATGGGGTTAAACCGGGTGAGGTTAATCAGGGATTCAGGGAAAAAGTCGGTGGGCATGAAGGCTCCGCCCAGAATCATCAGCGGAATGCCGAAGGCGGCCACCAGGGAATTGACATCCTCGGTGCGGCGGGCCAACTGGGTGCCTAGCACAAAGCCCACCCCCACATAGGCGGCCATGCTCAGCAGCACAATCAGCAGCCCAGCGGCGATAGACCCCTCAAAGGTGGCCCCTTGGGAAAAGGCAATGCCGTACATCAGCACCGCTTGTCCCAACCCAATCACCATGAAGGCGAGGCAAATCCCTAAAAAATAGGACACGCCGCTGAGGGGTGACAGAAACAGCCGCTTTAGGGTGTGCTGCTCCCGTTCTGAAACCACCGTGGCCAAACTGCCCCCGAGGCCACTGAAGAAAAGCGCTGCCCCCACCAGGGTAGACGGAGCTGCTAGGGTAAAGGCTTCGGCCAGGGTAACTTGGGTTCGCTCCTCGAGAATCAGGCCGTTGAGCAGCAGCAGCAACACCGGGAAAATAGCCCAAAAAATCAGGCTGCGCTTGCGGCACCATAGCTCTGCCAAAATTCGCTGGGCCACGGCCACGGTCTCTCGCAGGTATCTCATGGATTCTATAGATTTTGTAGACTGTGAAGGCAACTTAATATTACAGTCTCCTAAGGGGTTTCACCGGGGGGCGCTTCTCTGGCCGGAAGTGCTTACTCCTCCTCCCCTGGTCAAGGGGCTGTGATTCCTGAATCTGGCCTAGTTGGCCAATATCCTGTTCTTCGCACACCTCGCAGGGACATCTCCTGGGGGCCGAACGTTATGCAAGCAAAAGCACACATCCAATGAGTGAATCCCTTGAGGGGCTGTTTGCCCAAACCCTCGCCCGTCGTAACGTCCTCAAACTCTTTGGAGTAGGGGGAATTGCGGCACTGCTGAGCTATTCGCGGTTAACGAAGCCCCAGCCCACCGTGTTTCAGCAGGATCGGTTAGAGCTACCGCTTCAGGTCGGACGAGATCTGAACGCCGTGGTGATTGGTGGCGGCTTGGCCGGACTAGCGGCGGCCTACGAACTCAGCCAGCGCGGCGTAGCGGTGACGCTGATCGAGCGCTCCCCCCAGTTGGGCGGCAAAATTGCCAGTTGGCCGATCCAGGTGGGTGACGACCACTTCATGATGGAGCACGGCTTCCATGGGTTCTTCCCGCAGTATTACAACCTGTTTGGGTTGATCAACGAGCTAGAGATTCGCAACAATTTTAAGTCTCTGGACTACTATTCCCTGGTCTATAAAGAGGGCTACGCGCCGGAGGTGTTTCGGCCCAGCAATTCCGCTTTTCCGTGGAACGTAGTGGATTTGGCCATTTCCTCCTCCAATCGGCTGAAGTGGGGCATTAATCTCACCCACCTTAAGCACCTAGAAGTCTTTCGGGAAATTACCGGCTTCCGCAACCCCCAAAGCTACTACCGCCTCGACAACATTTCCGTGGCCGACTGGGTAGCCGACGACTTCCCCAAGGGCCTGTACGACCTCTACTTCTTACCCTTTGCCAAATCTAGCCTCAACGCGCCGGACGTACTCAGCGCTGGAGAACTGATGCAGTTCTTCCACTTCTATTTCTTTGGGAATCCAGAGGGATTAGCCTTTAACGGCACCTGTCAGGATATGGGACGATCCCTAGTAGACCCCATGGTGGAGGCCATTAAGGCCAATGGCGGCCAAGTGCTGACGGGCGTTACCGTCAGCCAGGTGCGCTGGGACGAGGGCAAAATCGCCGGAATTTCCTACCAAGAGGGTAGCGTCGTCACCAACCCGGTGCCCTTCTGGGTGGAGCGCAACCCCTTGCTCAGCAACGACACCCTAGAGTACTTTGGCGCTGGGGATCAGGTCTATTCCCTGGCACCGGGGGCCAAAACCGCCCTCTCCCTCACCTGCACCCACCAGGGCTGTAGCGTGCAGCGCCAGGTGGATACCACCGCCGACGGCTACCTCTGCCCCTGCCACGGAGCCGCCTACGCCACCGATGGCCAAGTGCTGGCTGGCCCCGCCCGCGAAAATCTGGCGGCCTTCAAGGTGCTGCAACGGGACGGGGATCGCCTTCAACTCATCGCCGCCAATGCCGAATCCGGCGGCAACCCCAGCCACGACCTCACCGCCGACTACTACGTGATGGCGGCAGATATCCCTGGCATCAAGGCGCTCTTTAACCTGGCCGAAGGCCCCGTAGAACCCACCCTCGCCCAGCAGGTTGAAGAACTCCAGGTGGCCGATCCCTTCGCCGTGGGCCGCTTCTGGTTTGACCGCGACTTCCCCTGGGAGCATAGCTGGTTTACCTCCCTCTCCGGCTATCGCCTCACCGATAGCATCACCCTCTACCACCGCATCCAGGAAGACTACATCGACTGGGCCGACCGTACCGGGGGCAGCGTGGTCGAACTCCATGCCTACTGCTACAAGGAAAAGGAATTCCCCACCCAGGCGGATATTCTCAACACCTTCGAGGCCGAACTCTACGAGATTGTGCCCGAACTCAAGGGCGCGACCGTCCTGCATCGGCAACTGGTGAACCAAAAGAACTTCGCCGGATTCCCTCCGGGGAGTTTCGCCAACCGCCCCCAAACCACCACCGCCGCCGCCAACCTCCTCTTCGCTGGCGACTGGGTACGGATGCCCTTCCCCTGCGGCCTGATGGAACGGGCGGTTAGCAGCGGGCTCCTCGCCGCCAACGCTATCCTCCAGCAGGAAGGGGCGAAGCGTCGGCCCATCCTCACCGTCAACCCAGAGGGGGTGTTGAAGATCTAGGGGCTGCCCTACAACCAAATTTTTTAAGGAAGCCCCATCATAATCTGCCACGGTGTCGTCGGAGACCTGGGCTACTTGGCACTGGTGACACCGGAAGTCTACGGGAAGGGTGTCTAAGGGGCGATACACTGGAATATCGAACCCTGATCTGCCACCGCTGACCATGACCGCCTCCCCCGCCACCCACTCCCTACTCCCCACTCCCCACTCCCTCACGCCCCTAGCCCAGGCCACCCGTCGCGCCGCCCAGCGCCTCGCCACCGCCACCACCGCCGACAAAAACCGAGCCATCGAAGCCATCGCCACCGCCCTAGAGCAGCACGAGGCGGCGATTGTGGCGGCGAACCAGGCAGATTGCGAAGCCGCCCTGCGGGATCACCTGGCCAAGCCCCTTTACGAACGGCTGAAGCTGGATGCGGTGAAACTGCGGGGGGCGATTACGGGTCTACGCGACGTGGCCAAGCTGCCCGATCCGGTGGGGACGGTGCAGATTCATCGAGAACTGGATGCGGGGCTGATTCTGAAGCGGATCACCTGTCCTCTGGGGGTGTTGGGGGTAATTTTTGAGTCGCGCCCCGATGCGGTGATGCAGATTTCGGCCCTAGCGGTGAAGTCGGGCAATGGAGTGATTTTGAAGGGCGGCAAGGAAGCGGTGCAGTCTTGTACGGCCCTGGTTGCCGCCATCAAGCAGGGGCTGGAAGCGGCGGGGTTTGATCCGGCGGCGGTGCAGTTGCTCACCACCCGCGAAGAAACCCAGGCCATGCTCGCCCTAGATGAGTACATCGACCTGATTATCCCCAGGGGTTCTAACGCCTTTGTGCGCTTTGTGCAAAACAACACCCGCATCCCCGTGTTGGGCCATGCGGACGGCATTTGTCACTTATATATCGATGCCGAAGCCGACCTGGCCAAAGCCGCCACCATCGCCGTAGATGCCAAAGCCGCCTATCCCTCGGCCTGCAACGCCATCGAAACCCTGCTGATTCACCAGGCCATCGCCGCCACCGCCCTGCCTGCCCTCGCCAATGCCCTCAAGGATGCCGGGGTGGAACTGCGGGGGGATGAACGGTCTCAGCACATTCTGCCCGACCTGGTACCCGCCACCGAGGAGGACTGGGCCACGGAATACAGTGACCTGATCCTCTCCATCAAGGTGGTGGATGATCTGGAAGCCGCCGTGACCCACATCAACACCTACGGTTCTCGCCACACCGATGCCATCGTCACCGAAAATGCCGCCACCGCTGCCCAGTTTATGGCCGAGGTGGATGCAGCGGGGGTTTACCACAACTGCTCGACCCGCTTTGCCGATGGCTTCCGCTACGGGTTTGGGGCCGAGGTGGGCATTAGCACCCAAAAAATGCCGCCCCGTGGGCCAGTGGGGCTAGAGGGTCTTGTGACCTACAAGTACCAAGTGGTGGGGGATGGCCATGTTTCGATGACCTACAGTGGCCCCAACGCCAAACCCTTTACTCACCGGGATTTGTAAGTATTTCGACCTTGCGCCCAGGCAATCTATAGGGCTAACCTCGCGCCCAGAACGTAGGATGGATTAGCAAAGCGTCATCTATGCTGGGTAAGCATTTGATGCGTTAGTTTCATCAATCCTGCTTGCTGCCAATCGTGAATAAGGGTCTCTCCATAGCCCAGTTAATCTCGTATCGGGAAATATCACGAGATCGGCGAAGCTATAGCTGATCATATACGGCATCCTCTTCGTTGTCCCAAACCTGGGCTAGAGAGGCTTCCGAAAGACGCGAGATAGCTAGAGTCTCACCCTGTTGCTGTTCGCGCATGAGAAGAAAATCAATGAAGTCATTGACCGCTTCACGGTGTTCTAGGGAAAGTGCTTCTAGTTTTTGAATCAAGTTCTGATACCAATCCAGCATGAAGTTGAGCATAATAGAGGGTAGTGTTCGAGAGGATAAATAGGATGGCCCGCCCCTTCGTGATTGAGATTGCCGAGAGTGAAACCTTTCTGGAGAAAAGCCTGAAGCAGGCGAAAACGGGGTTCCACAAAGAGCGGTTGCAGATGCTGTGGTGGTTCAAGACAAAGCAAATCCGCTATTGGCAGGAGATTGGTGAGCGGTTGGGGCGCAGCCCAGCGACGATAAGCCGCTGGTTGTCGTTGTATCGTCAGGGGGGCTTAGCGGCGCTGCTGGAGGAAAAGAAAGCGCCCGGAGCGGTGCCCCAGATTCGGGGGGAAGTGCTGGAGAAACTGAAGCAACGTCTGTCGTCGGAAGAGGGGTTTCGCAGTTACGGGGCGATTGTGGACTGGCTGGAGCAGGAGTGCGGTGTGACGGTGCAGTATGAGACGGTGCGGCAGTATGTGAGAAACAAGCTTCAAGCCAAGCTGAAAGTGCCCCGTCCTCGGAGCCTGAAGCCGTCTCCAGAGGCGATAACGACGTGGTAGTGCCTTTTAGTAAAGGACAGAGGAAAAGCCGCCCTCTTCCCGTTCTGCCAGTTTCTCTCTGACCCGGCGATTGTAGTCATGGATGAACGTCCAAATCGCACCGATGTGATTCTCTAGCTTCTTGGAAAAG
>QLAH01000179.1_pt1 | contig 50343 bp, 47 predicted proteins | sample 4693081 | NCBI WGS metagenome assembly QLAH01 (sample SAMN09425401, study PRJNA476045) | Lake water metagenome, whole genome shotgun sequencing project. | reverse complement strand
GACGGCCAGGCTGCTGGGGAGCGCGGGGGGCGGGAGCCCCTGGGGCCGGACGGCTGGGCGGGGCGGGCCTTGCGGGGGCGGGAGCCGCCGCCACCGGTCGGGCAGGGCTGGGTGCCGGGGCGGGGGCTGGGCGGACCGGAGTGGTGGCCGCCGGCCGGGCCGGTGGGGCCGAAGGGGCGGTGTCAGGCCGGGATGCAGGGGCTGCCGGGCGTGCGGGTAACGGCTTGGCGGCTGCCGGGCGGGCGGGAGCCGCGACCGGACGGGCGGGAACAGGTGTGGGGGTTGGAGCGGCGGGTCGGGCCGGTGTGGCTGCCACAGGGCGTGCCGGCGGTGGCGTGGCGGCGCCGGGGCGTGCCGGTGCGGGAGCCGGTGCCGCCGGCCGTGGCGGAGCGGCGGGCGCGCGACCCGCCGGTGCGACCACGTCGGGGGAAGCCTTCTTGACCGACAGGATCGCTTTGCCCGGAGCGGCGGCAGGGGCGACCGGGCGGCCATTGCCGCTCTGGATCAGGGAGCGGATACGGCTGGCCTCGTCGTCACTGATGGAGCTGCTGTGGCTCTTGGCGGCGATCGAAAGCTTCTCGGCGGCGTCGAGCACGTCCTTGTTGTCCAGGCCCAGGTCCCGGGACAGCTCATAAATTCTGACTTTGCCGCTGCTGGTCATTCAGGTCTCCAATGGATCGGGGCCCGCTAGGGCCACCGGTCGGGGGCCGCTAGGGCCACCGGACAGTGCACCGGTCGGGGGAACGTTGGAACGACATCGGGTGGACGTCGAGGGAACGTTGGGTAACACCGGGTCGCAGGCACGCTGCGGCCATGGTTCATCTTGCCTCAGCGGCTGCTGGGGCGATGCCCTCAAGCCGCTGCTCGAGGGTGCTGATGATGGAATCCGCAACCTGGCAGCGCAGTGCCCGCTGCAGGCGCTTACGCCGGCGCGCCTCCTCCAGGCAGGCCGGGTCGGGGCAGAGATAAGCCGAGCGTCCCATTCCCTCGTCGAGGGCAAGGCCGGCCCCGTCGGCCCGCCGGATCACCCGCCAGAACTCGCGGCGGTCGGCGAGCCTGCGGCAGGCGCAGCAGCGTCGCAGCACCGGCCGGCCAGGTACGGCGTTCACCGGGCCTCGTCCTCATCGGCTTCGACCGCAGCTTCGGGCTCGCTCTCGCCCTCGTTCTCAGGCTCTGGCTCCGCAGCGGCCACCGCCTCCTCTTCCCCTTCGGGTTCCGCCTCGCCGTAGTCCTCCTCCTCGTCCTCGGGGAGGGGATAGAGCTCCCTGAGGCGGGCATCCTCCTCCGCGCGGGCCGCCTGTTCGGCGGCCAGCCGGGCCTCCGCCTCGGCCTGGAGAGCCTCCTCCTCCCGGCGCTGGGCGATCAGGCCGGCCACCACCTCGTCCTCGGACGTCTGGTCGTATTCGTTGGCGTTCTTGATGTCGATCTTCCAGCCGGTGAGACGGGCTGCCAGGCGGACGTTCTGACCTTCGCGGCCGATGGCCAGGCTCAGCTGATCGGGGGGCACCAGCACGTGGGCATGGTGGCCGTCGGGATCGACCAGGCGCACCATCTCCACCCTGGCGGGGCTGAGGGAGTTGGCGATGTACTGGCCGGGATCGGGGGACCAGCGGATCACGTCGATCTTCTCGCCCCGCAGCTCATTCACCACCTGCTGGATGCGGGAACCGCGGGCGCCGATGCAGGCCCCTACCGGATCCACCTCCCGCTCCACGCTGTCGACGGCCACCTTGGTGCGGGGGCCGACGGCGCGGGAGGGGGGATTGGCCTCACGGGCCACCGCCACGATCCGCACCGAACCCTCCTGGATCTCGGGCACCTCGTTCTCGAACAGGTACACCACCAGGCCCGCATTGGCGCGGCTCACGAACAGCTGGGGGCCGCGGCGGGGCACCTCGCTCACCTCCTTGAGGAACACCTTGAAGGTGGCGTTGGCGCGGTAGTTGTCGTTGGGCAGCTGGTCGCGGCGGGGCAGCTCGGCCTCCACCTCGGGGCGGCCCAGGCCGCTGCTCACGGCCATGATCACGCTCTGCCGCTCGAAGCGGATCACCCGGGCGGTGAGCACCGGATCCTCGAGATCGGCGAACTCCTCCTGGATCATGCGGCGCTGCTGATCCCGCAGCTTCTGGGCCAGCACCTGTTTGGTGGTGGCGGCGGCCATCCGGCCGAAGTCGTCCTTCTCCGGCGTTACGTCGAGCACCACGGTGTCGCCGATCTGGGCGTCTTCGGCCACCTGCCGCACGTCCTCGATCGCGATCTGGTGGTCGTCGCTCTCCACTTCCTCCACGATGATCTTGGAGGCCAGCACGCGATAGCCCTCCTCGTCGAGGTCGAGCTGCACATCGAAGTTGGAGAAGTAGTCCTCCTCGAAGGGATCCTCCGAGATGCCGAGGTAGAGGGTGCGGCGGTAGCGCTCGTAGCCCTTCAGCAGCGCCTCGCGCAGGGCCGCCTCCACCACCTGGGGCGGCAGCTTCTTCTCATCGCTGATGTCCTCGATCAGGTTGTTGAGACCGGGCAGCAGGACCAGGGCCATGGGCGGAGAGAGGGGGGAGAACGGGGTCGGGAGGGAGAGGGAAGGCGGCAGCGCTGGGCGTCAGCCCTCTGTTTTTGGACTGATGAGACGCACGGTGATCACGTTGTCGCGCGGTAGCTTCACGGGGCGTCCGCGCACGTTGAGCAGAACGGCATGCTCATCGCGCCCGAGCAGCAGGCCCTCGCGGGATTCCTCGCCGCCTTCGGCGCGGCGGTGAATCACCACCACGGGAAAGCCGCGGAAGCTGGCGAAGTCGCGGTCGGAGTGCAGATCGTCACCGATGCCTGGGCTGCTCACCTCCAGCGTCCAGGCGCTGTCGAGCAGGCCCGCGGCCTCCACCGCTTCGCCGAGCGGGCCGCTCAGGGCGGCGCATTCGTCGAGGGTCACGTCGGTGGCGCTGGCTTTCTGAACCAGCACCTGCACAGTCATCGGAATCCGATGCGTATGCACATGCAGCCCCTTGAGCTCCAGCCCAGCAGCTTCGACGACCGAGCGGGCCAGCGCTTCCAGTGGGGATTGGGCAGGGTGGGGCACGACGTCAAGGGGTCGGCGGGGCAACCCGCCGGGTTCTGCAGTCGTGGAACTGCCCTCTGACGGCAGGGCGACCCCGGCGGGGGTGACGCTGGCCGATGAGAGTGCCGCCCGGCGGGCGATGACCTCACCCTACGGGATCGCCTCCCACCAGCCCGGAGAGATCCACCTGGGGCGCTTCTGCGTAATAGTCGGAGCTCTGAACCTCCCCCCGCAGGGTCGGATCCTGGTTGAGGCACTGGCCGGTCTGCTCGGGGCTGCGCAGGTACTGGCACACCCGGGCCCAGAGCTTGGCGCGGGTACCCGGCGCGCCCTGGCTGAAATGCACCAGGTCGGCACCTCCGGTCATGCCCTGGATCTCGACCTGGCAGAGGCTGCAGCGTCGGCGGCTGCCGGGAGGGATGGCGGCCATGGCCCGCTCCATGCACTTGGCTGAAACTTAATCGGCTGGGCCCTTCGGCCCGCGTCCCTTCGGCAACCCGTCACGCTCCTGTGCGATGCGGATCCTCCAGCTCAGCGATCCCCACCTGCTGGCCGATCCGGCCGGATGCTGCCGCGGCCGGCCCGCCCTGCCGCTGCTGCGCCACGCGCTGGCCTGCGGCCTGGCCCAGGCGGTGGCGGCCGGCATGCCGGCGGACCTGCTGCTGATCACCGGCGATCTCTGCCAGGACGAGAGCTGGGGGGGCTACGTGCGCCTGCGGGAGCTGCTCGACACCCTGCCGCTGCCGGTGGCGCTGCTGGCCGGCAACCACGACCATCCCCAGATGCTGCGGGCGGTGCTGGGCCGTCGGGCCGTGGTCGCTCCGGCGCTGCTGCCTTTTGGTGACTGGAGCCTCCTGCTGCTCGACAGCCACCTGCCGGGGGCTGTGGGCGGCCGGCTGGGGGTGGCCCAGCTCGCCTGGCTGGAGCAGCGGCTGGCGGAGGCGCAGGGCCCCGTGGGGGTCGCGCTGCACCATCCGCCGCTGCCGATCGGCGACCCGGAGATGGATGCCATCGGCCTCGAGGATGGGGAGGCGCTGCTGGCTGTGCTGCGGCGGGCACCGGCGGCCCGGGGGCTGGTGTTCGGCCACGTGCACCAGCACTGGCAGGGAACGCTGCCGGGCCGGCCGGACTTTCCCCTGCTCGGCTGCCCGTCCACCCTGGCATCGTTCGGGCCGGTGCAGCCCTGCCCCCTGCGGCGCGCCGCCGATCCGGGCGGCCGGCTGCTGGAGCTCGGGCCCGGGGGGGAGATCCGCCACACCCTGCTGCGGTGGGACCTCCCCGCCGCCCCTAGCGTCGGGGCCGGTGTCTGAAGCGCCTCCCCTGAACCACCTCCGTCGGGCCCTGCGGCAGCGTCTGCTGCCCCTTCTGGCTGTATTCCTGCTGCTGGTCGGCGCTCTCTTCCCAGGCTCGGCCCTGGCCCTCGAGGCCCCGGAGCCGCCGACCCCCTTGCTCCCCGCCGCCAGCCCAGCCCTGGCGCAGGTCAGCGCCCACAGCTTCGTGGCCGATGCGGCCCGCCGGGTCGGCCCCGCCGTGGTGCGGATCGACACCGAGCGCAATGTGGCGCGTGAGCCGTTCGATCCCGCCATGCTCGATCCCCTGCTGCGCGATCTGTTCGGCGATCCCAGCGGCAGCATGCGCGAGCGCGGTCAGGGCTCCGGGGTGGTGATCGATGCCGCCCGGGGGCTCGTGCTCACCAATGCCCACGTGGTGGACCAGGTGGACAGCGTCAGCGTCACCCTGGCGGACGGCCGCCAGATCGACGGCGCCGTGGAGGGCACCGATCCGGTGACCGACCTGGCCCTGGTGCGCATCCCCACCCGCGACAACGGTCTGCAGCCGGCACCCCTCGGCGATTCCGAGGCCCTGGAGGTGGGGGACTGGGCGATCGCCCTCGGCAGCCCCTACGGCCTGGAGCGCACGGTGACCCTGGGCATCGTCAGCAGCCTGCACCGCGACATCAACAGCCTCGGCTTCGCCGACAAGCGGCTCGACCTGATCCAGACCGACGCCGCCATCAATCCGGGCAATTCCGGTGGTCCGCTGATCAATGCCAGCGGCGAGGTGATCGGCATCAACACGCTGGTGCGCTCGGGCCCGGGAGCGGGCCTGGGCTTCGCGATCCCGATCAACCTGGCCAAGCGCGTCGCCAACCAACTGGCCGACGGCGGCACGGTGGTGCATCCCTATCTCGGCCTGCAGCTCGTGCCGCTCACCGCCCGGGTGGCTCGCGACAACAACCGCGATCCCGATGCCCTGGTGCGGCTGCCTGAGCACGACGGTGCCCTGGTGCAGAAGGTGCTGCCGGAGAGTCCTGCCGAGAAGGCCGGCCTCAAGCGCGGCGATCTGGTGGTGGCCATCGCCGACCAGGACGTGCGCACGCCATCGGCGCTGCTGCAGCAGGTGGAACGCTCCGAGGTGGGCCAGCCCCTGGCCCTGAAGGTGCTGCGCGGCCAGCGCGAGCTGCAGCTCTCGATCCGCCCGGCGGCCCTGCCGCACGGCTGATCTAAGGTCACGGCCCACGGAATCGGGTGCGATGTCGGAGCTGCAGGACCGGATGAAGCAGGCGGTGGCCGCGGCTGCCGTGGAGCAGATCCGCGACGGCATGGTGCTCGGCCTCGGCTCCGGTTCCACCGCCGCCCTGATGATCCAGGCCCTCGGCGCGAAGCTCCGCAGCGGTGAACTGCGCGACATCACCGGCGTCACCACCTCCTTCCAGGGGGAGGTGCTGGCGGCCGAGCTTGGGATTCCGCTGAAGAGCCTCAACGCCATCGAGCGGATCGACCTGGCGATCGACGGTGCCGATGAGGTGGATCCCTCGTTCCAGCTGATCAAGGGCGGCGGTGCCTGCCACGTGCAGGAGAAGTTGGTGGCCCGTCGGGCCGATCGCTTCGTGGTGGTGGTGGATGCCACCAAGCTGGTGGACACCCTCAACCTCGGCTTCCTGCTGCCGGTGGAGGTGCTGCCCGGCGCCTGGCGCCAGGTGCAGGCCCAGCTGGGCGAGATGGGCGGCGATGCCCAGCTGCGGATGGCCGTGCGCAAGGCCGGCCCGGTGGTCACCGACCAGGGCAACCTGGTGCTGGATGTGAAGTTCGCGGGCGGCATCACCGACCCCGTGACCCTGGAAAAGGAGGTCAACAATCTCCCCGGCGTGCTGGAGAACGGCCTTTTCGTGAACATCACCGACCAGGTGCTGGTTGGCGAGATCGTGGACGGAGTGCCGGGCGTGCGCGATCTGAATCGACGCTGAGGATGAAGCAGATGTCATGAGTGCCATCAGCTCGGATCTGCTGCACCTGATCGCTCAGACGACCAGGGATTTCATTGCGGAACCGAGCAGTGCTCTCGATGTCAACATCGATCGAACCTTGGGTGCCATTGGTGCTCTCTTTGATGCAGACCGCACGTATCTATTCCAGCTCTCTGAGGAGCATGGTCATATGTGCAACACGCACGAGTGGTGTTCGGCTGACATAGAGCCGCAGATTCGTAATCTGCAGGACGTTCCTCTGGATGTATTCCCATGGTGGATGGCTGAGTTGCGTGCCGATCGCATCATCAATCTTTCCAGTCTGCGCGACTTGCCACCGGGGGCGGAAAGTGAACGTGAACTTCTCGCGAATCAGGGAATCGCTTCGCTGCTGGTGATCCCCATGGTGCGAAGTGGTCGCCTGGAGGGCTTCGCGGGCTTCGATCACGTGCGGGGTGTTCGCTGCTGGAGCCAGGAAGAAGCTGCGGTCCTGAGGATTATCGTGAACTGTATCGCGCAGGGCTTTGAGCGCCGCCAGGTTGATCTTCGTCTCGAGCAGATGGCTTTTGAAGATTCGCTCACCGGCCTGCCTAACCGTGTCCTGCTTGGTCGGCGATTGCATCATGCGCTTGAGCAGGCACGTGTCAGCGGCATGATGTTGGCTGTCGTTTATCTCGATCTCGATTTCTTCAAGAGAGTGAATGACAACTATGGCCATGCGGCTGGAGACGAGCTGCTGGTGCTGATGGCAGATCGCCTGCGCAATGCCCTGCGTCCTGTTGACACGCTGGCCCGATTGGGCGGTGATGAATTCGTGGTGGTCCTGCCGGAGCTTGCCAATCGCGATCAGGTGCTCAAGATTGGGCAAGATCTTCTCGATCTGATTGCCAGGCCTTGCACGATCAGCGCCAGTATCCCGGTTGTTGTGAGCACCAGCCTTGGTATCCGTATTGTTCCTCCGGACGATGCAGATCCCGATTTGTTGTTGCGCCAGGCGGATCAGGCCATGTACGGAGCCAAGCGAGCCGGTCGCAGCCGCATCCAGTTGTTCGATACCAGCCTGGAGAAGCGGGAAAACCAACGTCATGCTGAGATTCTTGCCATCAGTGGAGCGATCTCCGCAGGGCATCTGCGCCTGTTCGTTCAGCCGATCATGGATCTGGCCAGCGGCGAGGTGCGATGTGCCGAAGCTCTTGTGCGTTGGCAACACCCTCAGCGTGGTCTGCTGGCGCCTGATCGCTGGCTTCCTTGGATTATCGACCAACCCGAAGTTACCGCTCTTGGCGCCTGGGTGCTCAATGCATCCCTGACAGTGGCTGGCCTCTGGCGGCGGGCGGGGATGAACCTTGCAATCAGCGTGAATGTATCGGCCAGGGAGCTTCAGGATCCGGGTTTCGTGGAGCAGCTTGCCGAGCTTCTCGGCCGCCATCAGGATGTGCCACCGTCAGCCCTGAAGCTGGAGGTTCTCGAGACAGCGGCCTTCGAAAACCTGGCACGGGCTCGGCAGACAATGCATCGCTGCATCGCCCTGGGCGTTGGCTTCGCTCTTGATGATTTCGGTACTGGCTATTCTTCTCTTACGTATTTACGGGAGCTTCCGATCAGCAGCATCAAGATCGATCGCTCCTTCGTCTCCCATATGCTCAATCGCCCTGAAGATCGTCAGATTGTCCGCAGCGTGATCGGGCTCGCGCATGGATTCGACCGTCTGTGCGTGGCTGAAGGCATCGAAACTCCTGCCCACATGGAAATGCTGCGCAGCATGGGTTGCGACTGGGGACAGGGCTATGACCTGGCCAGGCCGATGCCCGCGGAGGCCTTCGAGCCCTGGCTGCGGGCTCGCCAGCAGACGTGACCAGACCCTCCAGCGTCAGCCTCACCCAGCTGTAAGGTCCTCAGACGACGACGCCTTGGAGGTCAGGGCCGCGTCTCCATAGAGCACGCGCATGATCGCCTTGGCGAGCACCAGGGCCGCGCCCTCGCCGCTGGGCACCGTGGCCAGGTTGGTGGCCACCACGATCGTGTCGCCCGTGCGGGGATCGTGGCCCATGAAGCTCATGAAGCCCGGGAGCTGGCCGTCATGGCCGTACACCTGGGGTCCGAAGCGCACGATCCCCAGCCCGTAGTCGGCTCCGGCGGAGTTCCCGGGCTCCGTAGGGCGGATGCTGGCCAGCCTCTTCCGCTGCATCGCCGGATCCAGCAGATTGCCGCTCACGAGGGCCTTCACCCAGGTGGCCAGATCGCCGGCGGTGGAGATGGCGCCCCCCGCAGTCCAGCCCCAGGAGGGGTTGGCGTCGGTCTCGTCCCTGGGCTGGAGCCTCCCCGCCAGGGCCGCCGCCTGCTGCTGAGGTGGCAGTGCGTTTGTGCGGATGGTGGAGACGTTGGTGCCGAAGGCGTAGCCGCGGGGATGGGGGGCCGGGATCGAGGCGTCGGCCGCCGCCGGCAGGGAGGTCTGGGCCAGGCCGAGCGGCTGGAACAGGCGGCGATGGAAGGCCTCGGCCGCCGGCAGGCCCGTGAGCTGCTCAAGGAGAACGCCCAGAAGCACGTAGTTGGTGTTGCTGTAGTCGAAGCGGGCGCCGGGGGCGAAGGCGGGGGGCCGGGAGAAGCCGATCGCCAGCAGCTCCTGTGGTGTCCACACCTTGCCGGGATCGCGGTCGAGGGTGGCGTTGAAGGTCGGATCGAGGGTGTAGCTGTAGAGCCCGCTGCGCATCTCCAGCAGGTTGGCGATCGTGATCCGCTCGCCGTTCGGTACCCCGGCCACATACTTCGCCACAGGGTCATCGAGCCGCAGTTTCCCCTCCTGCACCAGCTGCAGGATCACGGTGGCCGTCATCGTCTTGGTGTTGCTGCCCACCCGGAAGTGGTCGACCCGCGTCATCGGCTCCGAGGTGCCAAGGGCACGGGTCCCGAACGCCGCCGACCAGTCGCCCCGGCGGGGGGAGCGGATCAGCACCACCGCCCCGGGGATCACGTTGGCTTGCATCAGCCGCGGGATCTCGCTCTGCAGCGTCAGCGCATAGTCCGGCATTGGTACTGCCCTCGCCGCGAAGGGGGCGGCGGGCGTGAGCAGCAGGGCCGCGATCAGCCCGAGCACGCTCCCTCTGGCACCTTCCATTCCCTGGCTGACGCTGGCCCGAACCCTAGGCAGCGTTCCCGTGAACAACCGCCGGCCACCTGACGTCTCAGAGGTCCGTGTTGAGGCGATCGCCAGCAGCCTGATGAGGGGAAGCCTTCGCCGCTCTTTCTGAGGGGATGCCAGCCCGTCACATGGGGCCCGCGGATGGTTCAGCCCCTGAGGATCTCCAGCGCGCCCTCGCCGTGCAGCTCCGCCAACGCGTCGTAGCCGCCGATCCATTGCCCGTCGATGAACACCTGGGGCACGCCGCTATGGCCGCTGAGTCGCTCCAGCTCCTGACGTTCGGCAGCGCCATCCACCAGCAGCACCTGATGGGGAATGCCGAGGGTGCGCAGCAGGCGCAGGGCGCGGGCCGACCATGGACAGCCGCTGGCCACGGCGATTTCCACCCGCGGCTCCGCGGGAAGGGCGGTGGGACGCTCCATCGGCTCGGCCACCGCCGGCGCGGGATCGGCAGCAGCGAGGAAGCCCACCAGCAGGTCGGCGCCCTTGAGCACCAGCGTGCCCGGCTCCAGGTGGCCGCCCCACACCTGACAGGCGCCATCGGAGAGGCTCAGATGCAGGTGCACCCCCTCGGGGGAGAGCGTGCCCTGCAGGGTGATGATCTCCAGATCCCCCTCCAGAATGGTGGGCTGGGCCTGTCCCGGGCACTGAAAGGCGGCGCGGGACAGGTTGCCCACCACGCCCAGCACGAAGCCCGAGCCGTTCCACTCGATCGCCAGCTGTTCGAGGCTGCGCCGCAGATCGCTGCCGGGGCCGAGCTTCAGCGCCAGGGGTCGCATGGCTGGGAGGGGGGAAGAGCTGGGGGCCAGCGTACGGGTGGAGGGTTTCCCGCCCTGAGACAACGGGGGCGATCGATAGCCTGAGTCCCCGTCTGAAGGTCATGGCCGAAGCGTCGCCCGCAGCTGTGCGCCCGGCCCTGCTGCGCTGCCTGCGGCTGGACCCCGCCCACCCGGATATTCCTTCGCTGGTGGAGCAGCTGGAGCGCGAACAGCCCGCCGATCTGGAGGAGGACGCAGCGCTGCTGGCGGGGGTCTGGGAGCTGCGTTGGAGCAGCGCCAGCCAGCCCTGGCTGAAGCAGGCGCCCTGGCTGGAGAACCTGCAGGTGCTGGATCCCGAGCGCGGCCGCGGCATGAACCTGCTGCGCCTGAAGGGCCCCCTGGGCACAGTGGCCGCGATCTCGGTGATCGCCGAGCTGGCGGTCACGGGCCGGCAGCGGGTGACGGTCACCTTCCGCCGGGGCGGCTGGATCGGCCCGCGGCTGGGGGGGCAGCGGCTGGAACTGCTGGCGAGCGTGAAACAGAGCTTCCCCGCCTGGCTCGACATCACGGTGCTCGACGACGAGCTGCGCATCTGCCGGGGAAACGCCGGAACCGTGTTTGCCCTGCTGCGGCGGACCGATCTTCAACCTGAAGTTTTGCTGCCGGGTGCTGACGTCCCTGGGTCGGCGGATTAAATCAGTTCATGCCCTCCTGGGGCCCTTGACCCCCTAGGATCAGTAAGACTCCTTAACAAAACGGGTGCCGCCGATGTTCACGCTCGAAAAAGCTACCCAGATCTTTCCGGAAACCCTTGCCGCCGATGCGGTCCCGGCGATCACCGCCCGCTTCCGTCTCCTCAGCGCCGAGGACCAGCTGGCTCTGATCTGGTACGCCTACCTCGAGATGGGCACCACGATCACCATCGCCGCCCCCGGCGCCGCCCGCATGCAGTTCGCCGAGCCGGTGCTGCAAGAGATCAAGGCGATGAGCTTCCCGGAGCAGAGCCAGGTGATGTGCGACCTGGCCAACAGCACCGACACCCCGATCGGCCGCACTTACGCCAACTGGTCGGTCAACATCAAGCTCGGCTTCTGGTACCAGCTTGGCCAGTGGATGGCCGCCGGCGCCGTTGCCCCGATCCCCGAGGGCTACCAGCTCTCCGCCAACGCCTCCGCCGTGCTCGCTTCGGTGAAGGGTGTGGAGCAGGGCCAGCAGATCACCCTGCTGCGCAACTTCGTGGTCGACATGGGCTACGACCCCGCCAAGGGTGAAGGTCAGCGTGTGATGGAACCGGTGGTGGCTCCCACCCCGGAGGAGCAGCGCAAGAAGGTGTTCATCGAGGGGGTGATTAACCCCACGATCAACAGCTACATGGATCTGCTCAACGCCAACGACTTCGACAACCTGATCCAGCTGTTCCTGCCCGACGGCGCCCTGCAGCCCCCCTTCCAGAAGCCGATTGTCGGCACCGAAGCGATCCTGCGCTTCTTCCGTGAGGACTGCCAGAACCTGCGTCTGCTGCCTGAGCGTGGCTACGCCGAGCCTTCCGAGGGTGGCTTCACCCAGATCAAGGTCACCGGCAAGGTGCAGACCCCCTGGTTCGGCGCCGGCATCGGCATGAACGTGGCCTGGCGCTTCCTCCTCAACCCGGAAGGCAAGATCTACTTCGTGGCGATCGATCTGCTGGCTTCGCCCGCCGAACTGCTCAAGTTCGCCCGTTGAGCGCCACCACCCGCAGGGGGCTGCTGCTGGCGGCCCTCATCCTGCTGGGTTGGCTGGCCACCCTGGTGCTGCTGCTCCCCCTCACCCCCGGGCAGCTGCCGCCCTCTCTACTGGTCCTGGCCGTCCTGGCCAGGACCTTTCTGCAGACCGGCCTGTTCATCGTCGGTCACGACGCCATGCACGGCGTTCTGTTGCCGGGCTGCCTGCGCTGGAACGACCGACTGGGTCGTCTGGTGCTGCTTCTTTATGGCGCCCTCCCCTACAGCCGCTGCCGCGACAAGCATCATCAGCACCACCACCGCCCCGGCACGGCCGGAGATCCTGATTTTCATGCCCCCGGCCGCGGCTTCGTGCTCGCCTGGTATGGCCGCTTCATGGCCGGTTACCTGCGTCCCCTGCCCCTGACCCTGCTGGTCTCGGCCTGGGGGGGGCTGGCCCTGGCCAGCTCCGTGTGGGCGGTGGCTTTGTTCTGCGTCCTGCCCTTGCTGCTGAGTTCGCTCCAGCTGTTCCTGGTGGGCACCTACCTGCCCCACCGTGGGCAGGGCGAGGGTCCGGAAGCGGACCGGCACCGCTCGATCAGCCTGGCCCTGCCCGAGGGACTGTCTCTGCTGGCCTGCTATCACTTCGGCTATCACCGGGAGCACCACCAGGCTCCCCAACTGGCCTGGCACCAGCTCCCTGAGGAGTTCCGCCGCAGCCGGATCTCCGGTTCGCTCGCGCTGCCCACCGTTCACGCGGTAGCGTCCGAACCATGAACAGCATGGTTTCGGTCTGGACCGATCACGAACTGGCGGTCGCCCGCGAGGTGTTTGACCGCGCCCACGGGCGGGCCGTACAGGCTCTGATCGCCACCGTGCAGAGCCAGTCCGAGCAACTGGATTCCGTGGATGCCCTTTGGCGCCTCCACGACTTTCTCAGCATCCAGCGCCACCGGATCGAGGGCAGCTTCGATTTCCGACTGGAAGGCATCCTGTTCGTGTTTGCGGGTCTGGTGAAGGAGGGCCTGCTCGAACCCGCCGAACTGCTCGATCTTGACGACGAGAAGCGCGCCAAGATCATGGCCATGGCCTGCTTCTGACCCCCTCCCTGTCCTTGGTGGGCCTCAGCATCAGCGCCTCTGATCCGAGCCAGAAGCCATCCTGATCAGCCTCGCGGGCTGGCTGTCGAGATCTTCGCTTAAGATTCTCTTCCATTCGGTCTGGGTCAGCCCGGCCGTCTGCTTTCTCGACGTCAATGTGGGTTGATCGGCCCGGGTGGTGGTGACCATCCGGGCTTTTCTCTGGCGCCTGATCCCACCAGCCACGCGCCTGGTTGCCCAGGCGCGTTCCGTTCAGTAGTCGCGGTACTGCTGCTCGATGGCGGGAGACACCTGCTCCAGCAGCCGCTGTTCCAGCTCCCTCACCCGCTGCAGCAGCACCTGCTGCTCCGCTGAAGCGGCTGGTCGGCCTGTGGGGCCCTGCAGGATCAACATCACCGTGCCGGTGACACAGCCCAGAGCCAGCAGCGCCACAGCTGCGGCGTCAAACCAGTGGCGGCCGAATCCGTTCGATGGCCCCAGGTCTGCAAACCCGCTGGCTGGCCCATCACCCACCGATTCCATCGCTCGCCTCCGCTGTTGCCCTGGTCTTGAGATCCCTCAGGCGTCCGTCGAGATCATGCAGCATCTCCAAGGCAAACATCGGCAGTTCTTGAATGGCAAGCAGGAACTCTTCGCGATTCATCTCCAGCAGTTCGCCATCACTCAGGGCCGTTGCGGTGCCGAAGCGCCGATGTTCTGGATCCACCAGCGCTCCCACGCCGAAGCTGCAGCCAGGCTCGATCGTCTCCGACAGCCGGCCGTCGGCCCACTCGATGCTCACGCGGCCCTCCACGACGCAGTAGAGAGAATCTCCGGGATCGCCAGGTTGAAAGATCACCTCACCGGCTTTGATCGGGCGCAACGGGCGGCCTTTGGCCAGGTTGCGAAAGGTCTGCAGTTCGATCCTCGAGGCTGAGTTCATGATGGGGGGGAGAAAGAAGGATCAATGGCCGGGGCCCATGGCCACCGGCAGGGGGCTGACGCCCCAGATGGTGGAGGCGTAGGTGTGGGAGATCTGCTCGGATAGATCGGCGGCCGGGTAAACCTTCTCGCCAAGCTTGATGGTGTAGTCGTTCAGAAAAACCACCTTCAGCAGGTCTTTGCTGTCAGGGTCGTTATTCACGACATCGTCGTCGATGCCAAAGCCCCGCAGCGCTTCAGCGGCGGCATCACGGATGCCGAGCCGATAAAGATTGTTCGCCAGCTGAGGTCCGATCAGGAATCCCGCCGACAGGTAGGCCACGGCCTTCGGTTGTTGGCTCCTGAGCGCATCCTTGTAGGCGAGGTGTCTCGTCATCAGCCGATCACGCACCGCATAGCTCAGGGCCATGGAAAGGTCGTGATGACTGGCCCCCAGGGCAGACGATCCGAGCGTGTAGAACAGATGCTCTGTGATTCCTTCGAACAGATCGCTGGCCCTCAGCCCTGTGCGCTGCGGGTCGCCATAACGGGCTGGAGCAGGAACCCCGTGGACCGACAGACCATCCACCATGAGGTCGAGGGGGATGCTTTCGTGAGGATGCTGATCGCCGGGGGTTAAGACAAGGGAGCGGAATGGGTTCAGGGTCCAGGGCGTAACAAAATGCAGCGCGGATGGGTCTTAGTGATTCCTTAACCCATTCGCCTCGTGCTGTGCCGGGGCTTGCGGTTCAGATTGGTCGATTGCCATCAGACCCTCTGTGGTGCCTGCCCGATCGATCGACACGGAGGCGGACCTGCGGGAGCAGTTGGAGCACATCCAGGCCGCGATGCTGCACATGGAGCAGGAGGAGCGCGGCACCCTGGACGCCGTCGACCCTCGCTACAGCGCCAGCGCCCGCAACCTGCTCCATTTCATCGCCTTCCATCGCCATCGGCATCCCGGACTGGAACTGGCGCTCCGTCAGCGGGGCCTGAGCACCCTGGCGGGTTGTGATCCCCATCTCCTGCACACCCTCAGTGCGGTCCTGGACTGGCTCAGGCCAGGCCTCGCCAGCCCAGGGGTCCCGGCCGGCCCGGACCGTCGGCAGGGGGAACGCCTGCTGCAGGACCACTGCGATCTGCTGTTCGGGATCGGCGACAGCCAGGGCGGCACCGCGATCATGGTCACGCTGCCGGCAGCAGCGGCCCAACAGCCCGGGCTGATCCGCGATCTGGTGCAGGCCGGGATGGGCATCGCCCGCATCAACTGCGCCCATGACGATCGCGACACCTGGCGAGCCCTGGTGTCGGGGGTGCGTGAGGCCTGTGCCGCCACAGGACGCCACTGCCGCGTCGCCATCGATCTGGCCGGGCCCAAGCTCCGCACCTGCGGCCTGCCCTCCCTGGAGGGGGTGATCGACGGACGCCCCCAGCGGGATCGGCTGGGTCGGTTGATCCGTCCCTTCCGCCTGCTGGTCACCGATGAAGGTGCCGCTGCGCACAACCTGCCGGCCGATGTCGTGGTTCTCCCCGTTCAGGGCGAAGGGCTCGAGGGGCTGCAGCGGGGCGACCGGCTGCGGGGCCGCGATGCCTCGGGGCGGTGGCGGGAGTTGCTGGTGCTCGACCTGGCGGCTGAAGGGATCGGCATGAGCTGCAACCAGCGCTGCCGCTTCATCCGCGGTCTGCGCTTCCAGCAGGAGGGTGGAAGCGCCTGGCTGGAGGTAGCCGGACTGCCCCCGGCCCCGGGCGAGTTGCTGCTGCGCCAGGGGGATGAGTTGCGGCTCACGGCTGGCCCCACGGACGCGCCCGAAGCCGTGGCCTGCAGCCTGCCCGAGGTGTTCGCCAGCCTGAGCGAGGGGGAACGGGTGCTCTTCGACGATGGCCGGATCGCCGCCGTGATCCACACTGTGTCCCCGCTGGAACTGGGTCTCACGATCACCCATGCCCGCCCCCGCGGCAGCCGGCTGCGCAACGACAAGGGCATCAACTTCCCCGACAGCACCCTCGCCCTGCCGGCACTCACCACCAAGGATCAGGGCGACCTGGCCTTCGCCACCGAGCATGCCGATCTGCTGGGCTTCTCCTTCGTTCACAGCGCGGCCGACATCGAGGCCTTGCAGCAGGCCCTGCAGCGTGCGGGCCGGGAGGATCTGCCTGTGGTGCTGAAGATCGAGACCCGGCGGGCCTTTCTGGATCTGCCCCGATTGCTGCTGGCGGCGATGCGGCGGCCCGCGCCCGTGGGCGTGATGATCGCCCGGGGCGACCTGGCGATCGAATGCGGCTGGGAGGACCTGGCGGAGATTCAGGAAGAGATCCTGCGCATCTGCGCGGCGGCCCATGTGCCCTGCATCTGGGCCACCCAGGTGCTGGAGGCGATGGCCCGCACCGGCATGCCCACCCGGGCGGAGATCACCGATGCGGCGATGGGAGCCCGGGCCGAGGTGGTGATGCTGAACAAGGGGCCCAACATCACGGCCACGGTCCGCACCCTGCGCGAGATCGTGGGCCGTATGCGCACGGGCCATCCCGGCGGGATCCAGTCCCAGGATCCCCTGCTTTCCTGTCTCTCGTTCCGCAGCAACTGTGGGGCTGTGGCGGAGGAGTCCCTCGTTCCTTAACCCAGCAATGGGGTTTGATTGGAATGATGGATGCAGGAGTCTCCCTGCCCCATGACCTTCCAGGCCCCGCTGGTTCGCTTCGCCGGCGCCAGCCTCATGGCCTCGCTTATGGCGATGCCGGCCAGCCCTTCCCTGGCCAGCGGAACCGCCGGGCGCCAGATGATCCGGGTCGGCGGCTCCAGCACCGTGTTCCCGATCCTGCAGGAGGCGATCCGCAGCTACAGGGGCACGGGCAGGCCACCCTCCATCCAACTCAGCGAAACCGGCACCACCGACGGCTTCCGGCAGTTCTGCCAGGGAAATCTGGCGATCGCCAATGCCTCGCGTCCGATCAGCAGCAGTGAGCTCAAGGCCTGCGCCCGCAAGGGCATCACCTTCGTCGAACTGCCGATCGCCTTCGATGCGCTCACGGTGGTGGTGAATCGCAGCAACGACTGGGCCCGGCTGATCACCGTCAAAGAGCTCGCCAGGCTGTGGGGCAAGCCCGCCCAGGGACGCATCGATCGCTGGCAGCAAGTCAACATCGACTGGCCGAACCAGCCGATCAAACTCTGTGGTCCGGGCGCCGACTCGGGCACTTTCGAGTACTTCAACAAGGCGATCAACGGCAGTGCGACCAATTCGCGCACCGATTTCAGCGCCAGCGAGGATGACACCGTGATCGCGCGCTGCGTGATGGGCAATCCCGGGGCGCTCGGCTACTTCGGCTATGCCTACTACAGGGCCAATGCCGGCCGACTGCGGCCCCTCACGATCGTGGGCCCGAAGGGCCCGGTGGGCCCCTCCGCCTCTGCGGTACAGAACGGTCTCTATCTGCCCCTGTCGCGGCTGCTGTTCCTCTACGTCAACGACCGCCAGCTCCGTGAGCGCAGCGATGTGCGCGGCTTCATCACCCACACCGTCCGCAACGGTCTCCAGCTGGTGGAGAAGGCGGGCTACATCGCTCTGCCCGCGAGTACCTACCGCGTCGTCGAATCCAAGCTCTACCGGCACATCCTCGGCACTTCCTTCGGTGGTGACCTGCCCGTCGGCCTTCCGGTGGGTGAGGCCCTGCGCCGCAGCTTCGATCAGACCCGTCGTCCGCAGTTCCGCTGAGACAGGCCCCGGCCTGTGCCTCTCTCTCAGCCCGGCAGCCAGGCGAAGCGGCTGCGCAGCACCCCCAGCAGCCCGCCGTGGCGGGACAGTTCATCCTCGCCGGCCCACTCCGCTTCCTCGATCTCGCTCTCAGGCAGGCCCGTGGCATCCACCAGGCGCCGGTAGGCCACCCTCTCGCGGGCGTTGATGCCGGATTCCTCGCCCAGGCGGCCGCTCACCCGGATCATCATGTAGGCGAGCTTCACCACCAGCTGCCGATCGTCCTGGCCGGTGAGCCGGGGCAGCAGGGCATCGAGGGCCTCGAGCGGCTCCGGGGTCGCCGCCAGCACCTCCGCTGCCACCTCCGCACTGCCGTCGTCCTCCCCGGCGCCGATCACGTAGCGCTCCACCAGACGATCCAGCAGCGCCTTCTCCTCGGCAGAGAATTCGCCGTCAGCCCAGGCCACACAGCACAGGATCCGCAGCAGATCGAGCTCGTCGGCCGCCGGGAGATCGCTGGGGGAGACCATGGGCTGGAACCGTTCAGGAGGGCGTGCCCATTGTGCTCGGCCGCACCGCCAGCTCCTCCAGCAGCGCTGCGGTGGTTTTGGGGCGTGAGAAGTAGTACCCCTGGAACCGGTCGATCCCCAGAGCCTGCAGGAGTTCCAGACTGCGTAGCGTTTCCACACCCTCGGCCACGATGTCGAGGTTCATGCGGGAATTGAGCCCGGCGATCAGGCTCACGATCTGATGGGCGTAGGGGTCGTTCTCCATCGCCCGAACGAACGACTGGTCGATCTTCACCGTGTCGGGCTTGAGGCTGTTGAGCAGGTTCAGCGACGAATAGCCGGTGCCGAAATCGTCGAGGGCCAGCTTCATTCCAAGGTTCCGGATCACGTCCAGGTTCGCCCGCACGGTGGCCGTGGGTTCGAGCACGGATCGCTCCGTCAGCTCGATCGTGACCCGCTCCGCGGCGATGCCGGCCTCCGCCAGCCAGGGCCCCAGCCGCTCTCCCAGGGCAGGATCGCTCAGGGTGGAGGGGGCCAGATTCAGGGCCAGGCTGAGGTTCGGTGCCGCCTGCGCCAGGAGCGCGAAGCTCGCCAGCGACTGGCGGATCAGGGCTTCTCCCACCGCCATGGCCTGCCGGTGCCGCTCCGCCAGGCTCAGGAAGGTTTCCGGATCGATCGGTCCGCGCTCCGGATGGTGCCAGCGGGCCAGCGCCTCCACGCTGTGGATCACGCCCCGGCTGTCCACCACTGGCTGGAACTCCACCGCCAGTGCGTCGTCGCGCACCGCCTGCATCAGTTCGCCGTAAAGCGCGTAGGTGTCGAGATCGGTGGCTCCTTCGCCGGAGTCGAAGATCGCAACCCGGCCATGGCGGGCCTGCTTGGCGCGGTACATGGCCACATCCGAGCGGCGCATGGCGCTCTCCACGCTGGCGTCGTCGGGGTCGACCAGGGCGGCACCGATGCTCAGCCCGATCTCCAGGCGGTGACCTTCCACCTCTGCCGTCACGGCATCGCCGAAGCCGGTGCTGATGCGCAGCGCCAGGCTCTCGCAGGCGGCCAGCAGGCCGGCACGGCTCTGGTCGCTGCCAGCGGCCAGATCCATCAGCACCGCGAACTCGTCGCCCCCGTAGCGGGCGAGGAAGTCGCAGGGGCGGATCAGCTGGGAGAGGCGCTGGGCCACCAGCACCAGGGCCCCATCCCCCACGCTGTGGCCATAGGTGTCGTTGATGTCCTTGAACTTGTCGATGTCCACGAACAGAATCCCGAACGGCTGACCCGACTGGCGGTGCCGCTCCGCCTCCAGTTCGAGGCGCTCCACGAAGAAGCGCCGGTTGGGCAGCTTGGTGAGGGTGTCGAGCAGGGCGAGGGAGCGGGCCCGATCGAGGAAGTGCTGGAAGCGGTTCGCCAGCAGCTCCAGCTTGATCTCCATCGCAGCATCCGCCGGCGGTGTGGCGCCCGAGTCCTCGGAGCGGATCAGGCGCGCCATGACCTCCCGCTCGTTGCCCGTCTCGCGGATCCCCATCCCCAGCTGGGCCAGCAGCTGGTCGAGCTCGTGGCTGGCCCGGCGCATGCGGCGATCGCTGCGCTGCTCGAGCTGGCGCTGGCGCAGCAGCTGGCGGCGGCGCTCCAGCAGCAGCTGCATCCGCACCAGCAGCAGCAGCAGGGCGAAGCCCAGCATCCACAGCAGGTCCTTCAGCAACAGCGGGAGCAGCTTCGGCAGAACCGGAGAGCGGCGCACGGCCACCACGGCACCCTCGGGGCCATGGAGAGGCGGGTGGATCACCAGGGGGTCGACCGACGCTGGCGTTCCGCTTGCGGGGTTCAGCCACTGGAGCTGCTGGGACAGGTGCTGCAGCTGGCGGTCGATCGAGGGCCCGAACGCCTGCTGCCGCAAGGGCTCGAAGAAGACGAGGCTGCCGCGTGCCGGAAGGCGGCGCGCGCTGTCCTGGATCGGTGTGAGCACCCCCAGGTGCACCGTTCCATCGTCGGTGCGGCAAGCCAGCCGCACCGTGCTGGGCCCGGCCCCCAGGCGGAACTGATTGCTGCGTGCGCAGGCCAGCAGCGGCCGGGTGCGTGGATCGTTCAGCCCTCCGCGGCTGAAGCTCAGTTGCGGGGTGCCATCGGGTCGGAGCAGTCCGAGCACCGCCTCGCCCTGGAACAGAGTCGCTGTGGCGAGGGTTTCGGGCACGAAGCCGGGCAGGCGGCCCGCCATGAAGCGATAGGTGTCGTCCCAGGTCGCCCAGTCGAGGGCGGTGCGCTCCATGGCCGTGATCTTGAACACCACGATCGCCAGGGCTTCTCGCCGCTGGGCTTCGTTGCGGGAGCGGATCGTTTCGAGGCGATGGGCGGCGTCGAGCCCCACCAGCGCCGCCAGCGTCACCGCCACCGTGAGGGCTGTGGGCAACATGGCCTGGCGTGAAGGCAGCACCCGCTGCTCTTCCTTCCACCACGAGCGCAGGGCCATCGTCAGTCGGGCAGGACCCAGGCTCCTCCCCGGGCTCACGTCGCTCATCGCCCTTCGGCCCCCCGAGCTCATTCCGCTGCCAGCCGTCGTCGCACCGATTCGGCGTGGCTATGGAGCCCCTCGCTCTCCGCCAGTTGGATCACGGCGTCACCGGTGGCGACCAGGGCCTGGTGGTTGAACGTGATCAGGCTGGTGTGGCGCAGGAACGTCTCCACGCAAAGGGCGCCGGCGAAGCGGGCAGTGCCGCTGGTGGGCAGCGTGTGGTTCGGGCCCGCCAGGTAATCGCCCACCGCCTCGGGCGTCCAGGGCCCCAGGAAGATGGCGCCGGCATGGCGGATCCGCTCGGCCAGGGGGCCGGGATTCTCCACCAGCAGCTCCAGGTGCTCGGGAGCGAAGCGATCGCTCAGGGCTGTCGCCTGCACCAGGTCGTCCGTCACCACGATCAGGCCCCAGTCGTTGAGGGCCTGGCGGGTGATCGCGGCGCGGGGATGGTTGGCGAGCTGGGCCTCGATGGCCGCCGGCACCGCCTCCGCCAGTTCCCGGCTGGTGGTGATCAGGATCGCCGCCCCCAGGGGATCGTGTTCGGCCTGGGCCATCAGGTCGGCCGCCACCTGATCCGCCCGGGCGGTGTGGTCGGCGATCACCAGCACCTCGCTCGGCCCCGCCAGCGAATCGATGCCCACCCTGCCGTACACCGCCTTCTTGGCCAGGGTCACCCAGAGGTTGCCCGGGCCGCTGATCACGTCGACCCGGGGGATCGTTTCGGTGCCGAAGGCCAGGGCCGCCACCGCCTGGGCGCCGCCAACCCGATACACCTCCTCCACCCCGGCCAGGTGGGCCGCCGCCAGCACAGTTTCGTTGGGCTCGCCGCCCGGCCCGGGCGGGGTCACCATCACCACCCGATCCACCCCGGCCACGATCGCCGGCACCGCGTTCATCAGCACCGTGCTCGGGTAGGCCGCCCGGCCCCCCGGCACGTACAGCCCCGCCCGCTCCACGGGGCGCCAGCGCCGTCCGAGCCGCTCGCCGTGGGGGCCTTCCACGCTCAGATCCTGGGGCCGCTGGCGGCGGTGGAAATCGAGGATGCGCTGGTGGGCCAGTTCGAGCGCCTCGCGCAGGCGGGCCGGCGTGGCCTCCCAGGCCTGGCGCAGCCGCTCCGCCGGCAGCCGCAGCGGCTCGGGCCGCACGCCGTCGAAGCGCTCGCTGAGATCGAGCAGGGCCCGGTCGCCGCCGCTGCGCACCTGTTCAAGAATGGAGGCCACCTTCTCTTCCTCCTGCCGCAGCCGTCCATCACCGGTGCGGTCGGCGATCGCCTGCAGCCTTGCCGCGGCGGCGGCGGCCTGATCCAGGCAAGTGATCGACAGGACCGAAGGGGGGGCCGGGTGGGAGGCGACCAAGGCAGGCGGGGGAAGGGGCGTGGACCGACGCTAGAGCCAGGATCGCTGGCGAGGTGTCGGGGCCGCAGGGTACGATCCTCGTTTGCCTGTCCGCGCCCGCACTGTGGCCAATAACAAGTCGTCGAAGAAGCGCATCGAGATCGCCGAACGCAATCGGCTCCGCAACCGCACCTACAAGTCGGCGCTGCGCACCCTGATGAAGCGCTGCTTCACCGCTTGCACTGCCTATGCCCAGGAGCCCGGCGACGACGCCAAGGTGGCCGTGCAGAGCACCATGGCTGCCGCGTTCAGCAAGATCGACAAGGCCGTGAAGGTGGGCGTGCTGCATCGCAACACCGGCGCCAACCAGAAGTCGCGCCTGAGCGTGGCCGTGAAGAAGGTGCTTGAGCCCGCTGCCGCCGAGGCCTGATCCTCCGCTCCACAATGGCGTTCTTCCCCGGTCGGTTTCTCACCCCGCCATGAGCGCCACCCTCCCCACCGGTGAAGCTGCCGCCGCCACCGGGCTGGCGATTCCGCTGGTGGATTCCCATTGCCACATCGTCTTCCGCAACTTCGACGAGGATCTGACGGAGGTGGCTCAGCGCTGGCGGGAAGCTGGTCTGGTCGCCTTGGTCCACGCCTGCGTGGAGCCCGCCGAGATCCCGTCCATCAGGGCTCTGGCCGATCGCTTCCCTGAGCTCCGCTATGCCGTGGGGGTCCACCCCCTCGACACGGGCCACTGGAGCGCTGACACCGAGTCCGTGCTGCGCGAAGCCGCCCGCGCCGACGACCGCGTGGTGGCGATCGGTGAGCTGGGCCTGGATCTGTTCCGGGTCAAGAACCTGGAGGAGCAGTTGCTGGTGCTGCGTCCCCAGCTCGATCTGGCGGTGGAGCTCGACCTGCCGGTGATCATCCACTGCCGCGATGCGGCCGTGCCGATGCTGGCCGAGCTGCGGGCCCGGCGCGAGCGCGGGGCCTGTCCCCGCGGGGTGATGCACTGCTGGGGCGGCACGCCCGAGGAGATGGAGGGCTTTCTCGATCTCGGCCTGTTCATCAGCTTCAGCGGCACCGTCACCTTCCCCAAGGCCGCCGACATCCATGAATGCGCCCGGCGCGTGCCGGCGGATCGCTTCCTGGTGGAAACCGACTGCCCCTTCCTGGCCCCGGCGCCCCGGCGTGGCAAGCGCAACGAGCCGGCCTGGGTGGCGGCCGTGGCGGCCCGGGTGGCGGAACTGAGGGGTGAGAGCCTGGAGGAGGTGGCCCGTACCAGCACGGCGAACGCGGCAAGCTTGTTCAGGCTGACCCTTCACAATGTATGATGGTTCATTGGCCTGGAAGCGGAAGCGCTCCCCTTGTCCACCTCGGCACCGACAGCACTGCTCGTCCCGCCGGCTCCGCGTGAGCCGGCTGCCCGCCGGCGAGCCCGATAGGCGCGCGACCGGATTCGCCTCCCTGCTTGCAGGGGGCTGCGTCCGGTTGATGCGCCTCTTGGCGTGTGCCCACCCTCCCCCAGGCCCGGCTCCGGCCATTTCCGTTCCTTCCGTTCCTGCAGGTTCACCGCATGAGCAGCGCGATCCAGGTCGCCAAGACCGTCACGTACCTTCCCGACCTGGTGGAGGTGCAGCGGGCGAGTTTCAAATGGTTCCTGGAGAAGGGTCTGATCGAGGAGCTCGACAGCTTTTCGCCGATCACCGACTACACCGGCAAGCTCGAGCTGCACTTCATCGGCAATGAGTATCGCCTGAAGCGCCCCCGCCACGACGTGGAGGAGGCGAAACGTCGTGATGCCACCTTCGCGTCGCAGATGTATGTCACCTGCCGCCTGGTCAACAAGGAAACGGGGGAGATCAAGGAGCAGGAAGTCTTCATCGGCGAACTGCCGCTGATGACCGAGCGCGGCACCTTCATCATCAACGGTGCCGAGCGCGTGATCGTGAATCAGATCGTGCGCTCCCCCGGCGTTTACTTCAAGGATGAGCAGGACAAGAACGGCCGCAAGACCTTCAACGCCAGCCTGATCCCCAACCGCGGCGCCTGGCTGAAGTTCGAAACCGACAAGAACGATCTGCTGCACGTTCGGGTCGACAAGACGCGCAAGATCAACGCGCACGTGCTGATGCGAGCCATCGGCCTCTCCGACAACGACGTGCTCGACAAGCTGCGTCACCCGGAGTACTACCAGAAGTCGATCGAGGCCGCCAACGACGAAGGCATCGCCTCCGAAGACCAGGCCCTGCTGGAGCTCTACAAGAAGCTGCGGCCCGGTGAGCCTCCGTCGGTGAGCGGCGGCCAGCAGCTGCTGCACAGCCGCTTCTTCGATCCCAAGCGCTACGACCTCGGTCGGGTGGGCCGCTACAAGATCAACAAGAAGCTGCGGCTCACGATCCCCGATGCCACCCGCACCCTCACTCCCGAGGACGTGCTCTCCACGATTGATTACCTGATCAATCTCGAGCTCGATGTGGGCGGCGCCACGCTCGACGACATCGACCACCTCGGCAACCGCCGCGTTCGCTCGGTGGGCGAACTGCTGCAGAACCAGGTGCGCGTGGGTCTGAACCGGCTCGAGCGGATCATCAAGGAACGGATGACCGTGGGCGAGACCGAATCGCTTACCCCGGCCCAGCTGGTGAACCCCAAGCCCCTGGTGGCGGCGATCAAGGAGTTCTTCGGCTCCAGCCAGCTGAGCCAGTTCATGGACCAGACGAACCCGCTGGCCGAGCTCACCCACAAGCGCCGCATCAGCGCCCTCGGCCCCGGCGGCCTCACCCGCGAGCGTGCCGGCTTCGCCGTGCGCGACATCCACCCCTCCCACTACGGCCGGATCTGCCCGATCGAAACGCCGGAGGGTCCGAACGCCGGCCTGATCGGCTCGCTGGCCACCCACGCCCGGGTGAACGAATACGGCTTCATCGAAACGCCGTTCTGGAAGGTGGAGAACGGGATCGTGCTCAAGCAGGGCAATCCGATCTACCTCTCCGCCGACCTCGAGGACGAATGCCGCGTCGCCCCCGGTGACGTGGCCACCGACAGCGAGGGCCGCATCACCGCCGACCTGGTGCCCGTCCGCTACCGCCAGGACTTCGAAACCGTTCCCCCGGCCCAGGTGGACTACGTCCAGCTGTCACCGGTGCAGGTGATCTCGGTGGCCACCTCCCTGATCCCCTTCCTCGAGCACGACGACGCCAACCGCGCCCTGATGGGCTCGAACATGCAGCGCCAGGCCGTGCCCCTGCTGCGTCCCGAGCGGCCCCTGGTGGGCACCGGCCTGGAAACCCAGGTCGCCCGCGACTCCGGCATGGTGCCCATCACCAAGGTGAACGGCACCGTCACCTTCGTGGATGCCACCGCGATCGTGATCCGCGACGAGCAGGGCAACGATCACACCCACTTCCTGCAGAAGTACCAGCGCTCCAACCAGGACACCTGCCTCAACCAGCGGCCGATCGTCAAGCAGGGCGACCAGGTGATCGCCGGTCAGGTTCTGGCCAACGGCTCCGCCTGCGAAGGCGGTGAGATCGCCCTGGGCCAGAACGTGCTGATCGCCTACATGCCCTGGGAGGGCTACAACTACGAGGACGCGATCCTGGTGAGCGAGCGTCTCGTTCAGGACGATCTCTACACCTCGGTGCACATCGAGAAGTACGAGATCGAAGCCCGCCAGACCAAGCTCGGCCCCGAGGAGATCACCCGTGAGATCCCCAACGTGGCCGAGGAGAGCCTGGGCAACCTCGATGAGATGGGCATCATCCGCATCGGTGCCTATGTGGAATCCGGCGACATCCTGGTGGGCAAGGTGACGCCCAAGGGCGAATCCGACCAGCCCCCCGAGGAAAAGCTGCTGCGCGCCATCTTTGGCGAGAAGGCCCGCGATGTGCGCGACAACTCCCTGCGGGTGCCCAGCACCGAGCGCGGGCGCGTGGTGGATGTGCGCATCTACACGCGTGAGCAGGGCGATGAACTGCCGCCCGGCGCGAACATGGTGGTGCGGGTGTATGTGGCCCAGCGCCGCAAGATCCAGGTGGGCGACAAGATGGCCGGCCGCCACGGCAACAAGGGCATCATCAGCCGCATCCTTCCCCGAGAGGACATGCCCTACCTGCCGGATGGCACCCCGATCGACATCGTGCTCAATCCCCTCGGTGTGCCGAGCCGGATGAACGTGGGCCAGGTGTTCGAGTGCCTGATGGGCTGGGCCGCCTCCCACCTCAACGCCCGCGTCAAGGTGGTGCCGTTCGATGAGATGCACGGCGACGAAACCTCCAAGAACACCGTCACCGCCTATCTCGAGGAGGCCGCCAAGCAGCCCGGCAAGGACTGGGTCTACGACCCCGAGAACCCCGGCAAGATCCAGCTGATCGACGGCCGCAGCGGCGAACCCTTCGACCAGCCGGTCACCGTGGGCTACGCCCACATCCTCAAACTGGTGCACCTGGTCGACGACAAGATCCACGCCCGCTCCACCGGCCCCTACTCCCTGGTCACCCAGCAGCCGCTGGGCGGCAAGGCCCAGCAGGGCGGCCAGCGTCTCGGGGAGATGGAGGTGTGGGCCCTGGAGGCCTACGGCGCCGCCTACACCCTGCAGGAATTGCTCACCGTCAAGTCCGACGACATGCAGGGCCGCAACGAGGCGCTCAACGCCATCGTCAAGGGCAAGCCGATCCCCCGCCCCGGCACGCCGGAATCGTTCAAGGTGCTGATGCGCGAGCTCCAGTCCCTCGGTCTCGACATCGCCGTCTACACCGATGCCGGCGAGGAAGTCGACCTGATGCAGGACGTCAACCCCCGCCGCAGCACCCCCAGCCGTCCCACCTACGAATCCCTCGGCGTCGCGGACTACGACGACGACTGATCCCTTTCCGCTTTCCGATCACCGCGCGCCCTGAACCCCTCCATGTCCAACAGCAACCTCCGCACCGAGAACCACTTCGACTACGTCAAGATCACGCTGGCTTCGCCCGAGCGGATCATGCAGTGGGGGCAGCGCACGCTGCCCAACGGTCAGGTGGTGGGTGAGGTCACCAAGCCGGAAACGATCAACTACCGCACCCTCAAGCCGGAGATGGACGGCTTGTTCTGCGAGAAGATCTTCGGCCCGTCGAAGGACTGGGAATGCCATTGCGGCAAGTACAAGAGGGTGCGGCACCGCGGCATCGTCTGCGAGCGCTGCGGCGTCGAGGTCACCGAGAGCCGGGTACGCCGGCACCGCATGGGCTTCATCAAGCTGGCGGCCCCCGTGTCGCACGTGTGGTACCTGAAGGGGATTCCCAGCTACGTGGCGATCCTGCTCGACATGCCCCTGCGGGACGTCGAGCAGATCGTTTACTTCAACTGCTACGTGGTGCTCGACAAGGGCGACCATCCCGATCTCGTCTACAAGCAGCTGCTCACCGAAGATGAGTGGCTGGAGATCGAGGACCAGATCTTCGCCGAGGATTCGGAGATCGAGAACGAGCCCGTGGTGGGCATCGGCGCCGAGGCGCTCAAGCAGCTCCTCGAAGACCTCGACCTCACCGAGATCGCCGAGCAGCTGCGCGAGGAAATCAGCGGCAGCAAGGGACAGAAGCGGGCCAAGCTGATCAAGCGCCTGCGCGTGATCGACAACTTCATCGCCACCAACGCCCGTCCCGAGTGGATGGTGCTGGATGTGATCCCCGTGATCCCACCGGATCTGCGGCCGATGGTGCAGCTCGATGGCGGCCGCTTCGCCACCAGCGACCTCAACGACCTCTACCGCCGGGTGATCAACCGCAACAACCGCCTGGCGCGGCTGCAGGAGATCCTGGCCCCCGAGATCATCGTCCGCAACGAGAAGCGGATGCTGCAGGAGGCCGTCGATGCCCTGATCGACAACGGCCGCCGCGGACGCACCGTGGTGGGCGCCAACAACCGGGCGCTGAAGTCGCTCAGCGACATCATCGAGGGCAAGCAGGGCCGCTTCCGCCAGAACCTGCTCGGCAAGCGGGTCGACTACTCCGGTCGTTCCGTGATCGTGGTGGGTCCGAAGCTGAAGATGCACCAGTGCGGCCTGCCCAAGGAGATGGCGATCGAGCTGTTTCAGCCGTTCGTGATCCATCGCCTGATCCGCCAGAACATCGTCAACAACATCAAGGCAGCCAAGAAGCTGATCCAGCGCGCCGACGACGAGGTGATGCAGGTGCTGCAGGAGGTGATCGAAGGTCACCCGATCCTGCTTAACCGGGCTCCCACCCTGCACCGTCTGGGCATCCAGGCGTTCGAGCCCAAGCTGGTGGATGGCCGCGCCATCCAGCTGCACCCGCTGGTGTGCCCGGCGTTCAACGCCGACTTTGACGGTGACCAGATGGCCGTGCACGTGCCGCTGGCGATCGAGGCGCAGACCGAAGCGCGGATGCTGATGCTGGCCAGCAACAACATCCTCTCGCCCGCCACCGGCGAGCCGATCATCACTCCGTCGCAGGACATGGTGCTGGGCGCTTACTACCTCACCGCCGTCGATCGCGACAAGGCGAAGCCTGACTTCGGCGATCGCTCCCGCACCTTCGCCGGCCTCGACGACGTGATCTCCGCCTTCGAGGAGAAGCACCTCACCCTGCACGACTGGGTCTGGGTGCGCTTCAGCGGCGAGGTCGAGAGCGACGACGAGGATCGCGCTCCTCAGAAGGAGGAGACCCTCAGCGACGGCACCCGCATCGAGCAGTGGAAGTACCGCCGCGACCGCTTCGACGAGGACGGCGCCCTGATCAGCCGCTACCTGCTCACCACCGTGGGCCGCGTCGTGATCAACCACACGATCATCGACGCCGTCGCCGCCTCCTGATGGCCGCCGGCTGAGTTCCGGCTCCCCGTTTCGCCTTTCCCCCCACCGCCTTCTCGATCGCGCGCGCCATGACCGCCACCCCCGCCAAGAAGTCCAGCAAGAAAAGCAAGGCCGTCGAAGCTCCCGTCGTCGCCGAGTCGATCAACGGCAGCAGCGCCCTCAGCAAGCAGGCGCCCCCGTTCCGCAACCGGGTGATCGATAAGAAGGCCCTGCGCAACCTGGTGTCCTGGGCCTACAAGCACCACGGCACCGCCGCCACCGCGGCGATGGCCGATGAGCTGAAGGATCTCGGCTTCCACTACGCCACCCAGGCCGCAGTCTCGATCTCCGTCGACGACCTGCGCATACCGGGTGACAAGGCCGCCCTGCTGCAGGAGGCCGAGGAGCAGATCACCGAAACCGAGGAGCGCTATCGCCTCGGTGAGATCACCGAGGTGGAGCGCCACACCAAGGTGATCGACACCTGGACCGAAACCAACGAGCGTCTGGTGGCGGCCGTGCGCCGCAACTTCAGCGACAACGATCCGCTGAATTCGGTGTGGATGATGGCCAACTCCGGCGCCCGGGGCAACATGTCCCAGGTGCGCCAGCTGGTGGGCATGCGCGGCCTGATGGCCAACCCCCAGGGCGAGATCATCGACCTGCCGATCCGCACCAACTTCCGCGAGGGCCTCACGGTCACCGAATACGTGATCTCCTCCTACGGCGCCCGCAAGGGCCTGGTGGACACCGCCCTGCGCACCGCCGACTCGGGCTATCTCACCCGCCGTCTGGTGGACGTGGCCCAGGACGTGATCGTGCGCGAGGAGGACTGCGGCACCACCCGCTCGATCCCGATCGAGGCCGAGGACAAGGGCGGCTTCGGCAGCAAGCTGGTGGGCCGCCTGGCGGCCGAGCGGGTGGAAGCGGCCGATGGCCGGGTTCTGGTGGAGCGCGACGGCCAGATCGACGCTCCCCTCTCCCGCGAGATCGAGGCCGCGGGCATCACGATGGTGAAGGTGCGCTCGCCGCTCACCTGCGAGGCCTCCCGCTCGGTCTGCCGCAAGTGCTACGGCTGGGCCCTGGCCCACAACGAACTGGTCGACCTCGGCGAGGCGGTGGGGATCATCGCCGCCCAGTCGATCGGTGAGCCCGGCACCCAGCTCACCATGCGCACCTTCCACACCGGTGGCGTGTCCACCGCCGAAACCGGCGTGGTTCGCTCCCTGGTGGAAGGCGTTGTGGAGTTCGGGCCCAAGGCCCGGGTGCGCCCGCACCGCACCCCCCACGGGGTGGAGGCCCAGCTGGCCGAAACCGACTTCAGCCTGGAAGTGAAACCCAGCGGCAAGGGCAAGGTTCAGAAGCTGAACATCACCTCCGGCTCGATCCTGTTCGTCGACGATGGAGCCACCGTGCCCGGCGACACGATCCTGGCCCAGATCTCCTCCGGCGCTCAGGTGAAGAAGAGCGTGGAGAAGGCCACCAAGGATGTGATCTGCGACCTGGCCGGTCAGGTGCGCTTCGAGGATGTGATCCAGCCCAAGGAGGTCACCGACCGCCAGGGCAACATCACCCACAAGGCCCAGCGTCTCGGCCGGCTGTGGGTGTTCAGCGGCGACGTCTACAACCTGCCGCCCAACGCCCAGCCCGTGGTCGATGGCAACAAGGACGTCACCACCGGCGAGGTGCTGGCCGAGAGCCGGCTGGTGAGTGAGTACGGCGGCGCCGTGCGCCTGCGCGACTCGGCAGGCGACTCCCGCGAGGTGCAGATCGTCACCGCCAGCCTCACCCTCAAGGACTGCAAACTTGCGGGTGAATCCACCCACTCCGGCGAGATCTGGCACCTCGAGGGCAAGGACAACATCCGCTACCTCCTCAAGACCCAGCCCGGCAGCAAGATCGGCACCGGTGAGGTGATCGCCGAACTCGCCGACGATCGCTTCCGCACCCAGACCGGCGGGATCGTGCGCTTCGCGCCGGGCCTGGCGATCAAGAAGGCCCGCTCCGCCAAGCACGGCTACGAGGTGAGCAAGGGCGGCATCCTGCTGTGGATCCCGCAGGAAACCCACGAGATCAACAAGGACATCTCGCTCCTGATGATCGAGGACGGCCAGTGGATCGAGGCCGGCACCGAGGTGGTGAAGGACATCTTCAGCCAGACCGCCGGCATCGTCACGGTCACCCAGAAGAACGACATCCTGCGCGAGATCATCGTTCGCTCCGGTGAGCTGCATCTGGTGTCCGATGCCAAGGTGCTCGCCCGCTACGAGGGCGAGGGCCGGCTGGTGAATCCGGGCGAGGAGATCGCTCCGGGGCTCAAGGCCGAGGCGATCAAGTTCGTCGAAACCGTCGACACCCCTGAAGGCGGCGCCCTGCTGCTGCGTCCGGTGGAGGAGTACGCCATCCCCGACGAGGCCCACCTGCCCGAACTCGGCACGGTCAAGCAGACCGGCGGCCCCAGCCTCGGCCTCAAGGCCACCCAGCGCCTCACCTTCAAGGACGGCGAGCTGATCAAGTCGGTGGAAGGGGTGGAGCTGCTGCGCACCCAGCTGATCCTCGAAACCTTCGACACCACCCCCCAGATGACGGTGGATGTGGAGGTGGTGGCCGACAAGCGCGCCAAGACGATCGAACGCCTGCAGCTGGTGATCCTCGAGACCCTGCTGGTGCGCCGGGACACCCTCTCCGATGCCAGCCATGGCTCCACTCACACCGAGCTCGCCGTTCAGGACGGCGATGTCGTGAAGCGCGGTGACGTGGTGGCCACCACCCAGATCCTCTGCAAGGACAACGGCGTCGTGCAGCTGCCCGATTTCACCTCCGGTGAGCCGATCCGCCGCCTGATCGTGGAGCGGGCCGGCGACACCCGCGATCTGGAGCTCGGTTCCGCCAAGCCCCAGGTGAGCGTGGGTCAGCGCATCGTCGATGGCGATGTGCTGGCGGAGGGTGTGCTGGCCCCCTGCTGCGGCGAGGTGGAGGCGATCAACGGCAACCAGCTGCGCATCCGTCTCGGCCGTCCCTACATGGTGTCGCCCGATTCGGTGCTGCACGTGCGCGACGGCGAACTGGTGCAGCGCGGTGACGGCCTGGCCCTGCTGGTTTTCGAGCGCCAGAAGACCGGCGACATCGTGCAGGGTCTGCCCCGGATCGAGGAACTGCTGGAAGCCCGCCGTCCGCGGGAGTCGGCGGTGCTCTGCCGCAAGAGCGGCACGGTGGAGATCAAGCAGGGCGACGACGACGACTCGATCGCCGTCACCGTGATCGAGGGCGACGACACCGTCACCGAGTACCCGATCCTGCTGGGCCGCACCGTGATGGTGAGCGACTCCCAGCAGGTGAGTGCCGGCGATCTGCTCACCGACGGGCCGATCAACCCCCATGAACTGCTCGAGTGCTACTTCGAGGATCTGCGCAGCCGCAAGCCCACCATGGAGGCCGCCCAGGAGGCGATCTCCAAGCTGCAGTTCCGCATGGTCACCGAGGTGCAGAACGTCTACAAGTCTCAGGGGGTGTCGATCAGCGACAAGCACATCGAGGTGATCGTGCGCCAGATGACCAACAAAGTGCGGATCGAGGACGCCGGCGACACCACCCTGCTGCCGGGTGAGCTGATCGAGCTGCGTCAGGTGGAGCAGGTGAACTCCGCCATGGCGATCACCGGCGGCGCTCCCGCCGAGTTCACGCCGGTGTTGCTGGGCATCACCAAGGCCTCGCTGAACACCGACAGCTTCATCTCCGCCGCCTCCTTCCAGGAGACCACCCGCGTGCTCACCGAAGCGGCGATCGAGGGCAAGAGCGACTGGCTCCGCGGTCTCAAGGAGAACGTGATCATCGGTCGCCTGATCCCCGCCGGCACCGGCTTCGGGGGCTTCGAGGAGGAACTGCGGGCCGAGGCCGGTCCCCATCCCGACATCCTCGAGGAGGAGGGCGGTGGCTATCGCCGGCCTCACAACCTGCGGCCCGACTACACGGTCGAGCTGCCGACCCCCGCTGTGTCGGCCGCGGTGCTCGACGATCCCTCCGAGGAGGATCTCGAGGCCACCCGCAGCCGTCATGGCCTCGAGGCCAGCGCCAGCACCTTCGCCGCCTTCACCCGGCCCACGGCGGAGGAAGGCCTTGAGGAGGAGCTGATCGCTGACCCGGCCGCCCTTGAGGGCCTGCAGGAAGAGGGGCTGCTCAGCGATGACTGACGCCACCCCCACCCCCACCGCCAGCGCTGGACGCACCGCCCTGGGAACCCCCATCCCGGTGCGCCGCGTGCCTCGCTTCGGCTTCCATGCCGGCAATGAGCTCCTCAACGGCCGCATGGCCATGCTGGGGTTCATCGCCCTGCTGCTGGTCGAATGGAAGCTCGGTCACGGGCTGCTGGTTCAGCCATGAACTCCCCGGCCGCCTCTCCCGCCACGGCGGAGCGGCCCCAGGCCCGTCCCCTGCTGGGGATGGGCCTTTCCGATCTGGAGGCCTGGGCCTGCGAGCAGGGCCAGCCGGCCTTCCGGGGCCGCCAGCTCCACGACTGGGTCTATGCCAAGGGTGCCCGCGACCTGGGCGCCGTCACGGTGCTGCCCAAGGCCTGGCGGGAGCAGTTGCTCGCCGCCGCTCCCGGGGGCGGGGCCGGCCTGATCGGGCGGCTGCCGCTGCTGCACCGCAGCGATGCGGCCGACGGCACGGTGAAGCTGCTGCTGGGCACCATCGATGGGCTCAGCATCGAAACCGTGGGCATCCCTTCGGTCGATCGGCTCACGGTGTGCGTCAGCAGCCAGGTGGGCTGCCCGATGGCCTGCCGCTTCTGCGCCACCGGCAAGGGCGGCCTGCAGCGTTCGCTGGCGGTGCACGAAATCGTGGATCAGGTGCTGAGCATCCGCGAGGCGATGGACCGGCGGCCCACCCACGTGGTGTTCATGGGCATGGGCGAACCGCTGCTGAACATCGAAGCCGTGCTGGCGGCGATCGACTGCCTCTGCCGCGATCTGGGCATGGCCCAGCGCCAGATCACCGTGAGCACGGTGGGGGTGCCGAACACCCTGCCCACCCTGGCTGAACGCTCGCTCGAGCGCCTGGGCCGAGCCCAGTTCACGCTCGCCGTGAGCCTCCACGCTCCCGATCAGGCCCTGCGGGAGGAGCTGATTCCCACCGCCCGCGCCTATCCGATCGACCATCTCCTCGACGACTGCCGCCGCTACGTGGCCCTCACCGGCCGTCGGGTGAGCTTCGAGTACATCCTCCTGGGCGGCGTCAACGACGGCCCCCGCCAGGCGGAGGCCCTGGCCCGGCTGCTGCGCGGCTTCCAGAGCCATGTGAATCTGATCGCTTACAACCCGATCGAAGAGGAAGACTTCCAGCGGCCCACACCCGAACGGGTGGAGGCTTTCCGGCGCCTGCTGCAGGAGCGCCACATCGCCGTGAGCGTGCGGGCCAGCCGGGGCCTCGATCAGGACGCCGCCTGCGGCCAGCTGCGGCGCCGCCTGGCGGCCGGCTGAGGCGGGGGTTGCGGTGGGCTTCGATCCACGGCGCTGGCAGGGCACCCGCACCGGTTCGGCCCGCATCACCGGCGATGCCGAGGCCATCGCCGCCGAGCTGCACGAAGGCCTGCGTCAGAGCTGGTCGCGCCCGCAGCCCGACCCTGCTCGCCCCCGGGTCGTGGTCACGGTCGGAGCTGCCCCCGGCATCACCCCGGAGGTCGTGCGCCGCTGGGCGGAGGCCATGGCCCGCCACCCCCGCTGGCACGACCTGGGCATGGAGGGCCTGCTCGCCCTGGGGGCCCACTGCCACGCCCGCGGGCATGACCCCACCCTGCCGCTGGAGCAGGCGTTGGAGCGCCGTTCGCCGGGCCTGGGGCAGGAGCTGGCCTGGGCCCTGCGGGGGGCCCGCAGCCGCGCCCGGCTGGCGGTGCGGGCGGTGTTTGCTCTCCATGGCACGCGGGCGCCGGATCTGCTCGACCGGAATCCCCTGGGGCTGGTGGATGAGCTGCTGGTGGCCCTCGGCCTCGGCTCTCGCCAGGCCGACCGGCGCTCCCATGGGCAGAGCCACGGGCAGTCGCATGGGCACTCCCACCGCCAGCGGTTCAGCGACCGGCCGCGGGACAGCCGCGAGGAGGCCCTGGCGGTGCTGGGACTGGAGCGCGGCGCCAGCCGGGACGCGGTGAAGGCGGCCCATAGGCGCCTGGTGAAGCGCCACCATCCCGACATGGGCGGGGAGGTGGAGGCCTTCCGCCGGATCGATGCCGCCTACCGGCTGCTGATCGCCTGATCCGCCACGCCCGGGGGGCTCAGGTGGGATCGCGCTGCGGATCGAACGCCCCCTTGGCCCCCCGGCCGTTCCAGGGGGTGAGGAAGGCCATCAGCACGAAGGCCGGCAGGGAGGAGGCCACGGTGAGCAGGAAGAAGCTGCCCCATCCCACCTCCTCGGCCACGAAGCCCGCCTGGGCGGAGAGCACGGAGCGGCTGAGGGCGTACACCCCAGAGAGCAGGGCGTACTGGGTGGCGGAGAAGCGGGGGTTGCAGAGGCTCATCAGCAGCGCCACGAAGGCGGCGCCCACCATGCCGCCGCTGAGGTTCTCCAGGCCCACGGACGCCAGCAGCCCCACCATGCCGCCGCCGAAGGCCGCCAGGGCCCAGTAGGAGAGATTGCCCAGGGCGCCCACCACGGCGAACACCCAGAGGGAGCGGTTCATGCCCAGGCGGCTGAACAGCAGGCCGCCGAGCACCGTGCCGGCGATCGTGGCGGCGATGCCCCAGCCCGCCAGCACCGAGCCCACCACCGCCTCGGAGAAGCCCTGCTGCAGCAGGAACGGCACCGCCATCACGTTCAGCAGACCATCGGGCCAGCGGTAGAGCAGCACCAGGGCGAGCAGCATCAGGGCCCGAGGTCCGCCGGTGCGGCGCAGGAATTCCACCGCAGGGCCCACCACCGCCTGGCGCAGGCTGGCCACCCGGTGCTGCACCGGCGCCACGGCGGGGGCGCTGAGCGTGAAGGGCAGCACGGCGAGCATCAGCACGGCCGAGGCCAGGAACGCCAGGGGCCAGCCGAAGCGGCCCGCCAGGATGAAGCCTCCCGCCCCCACCGCGAGCATGGCGGCGCGGTAGCCGAGGTTGGCGGCGGCGGCGCCGGCGCCCCGCTCGTTTTCAGGCAGCAGATCGGTGCGGTAGGCATCCACCAGGATGTCCTGGCTGGCGCTCACCACCGCCAGGATCAGCGCCATCACGCCGATCGCGGTGAGCTGGCCCGTGGCCTTGCCGGGGTTCAGCAAGCTCAGCGCCCCGATCACGGCCACCAGCAGCAGCTGGAGCACGAGGAGGCCGCCGCGGCGACGGTCGGGCCAGCGGATCGGCCAGCGGTCCATCGCCGGCGCCCAGAACATCTTCAGGGTGTAGGGCAGCTCGGCGTAGGCCAGCAGACCGATCAGTCCCAGCGGGACGCCGCTGGCCGTAAGCCAGCCCTGCAGCAGCTTGGTGCCCACCATGTAGGGCGTGCCGCTGGCCACCCCCTGGCTGGCCACCGCCGTCAGCCGCCGCCAGGCAGGCACCCCGCCGGGGGCCGGTGCGGCGCTGGGGGAGGGGACCATGGGCAGCAGGGCGCTGGTGGACCGGCGAACCCTAGGTGGCTCACCTCCGGCGCACCACGGCGCGAGAATGGCCCACCGCCCGGCCTTCTCCCATGTCGTTCTTCCGCTCCACCCTCCTGCCCGCGGCGATCGTGGTGTTGTTCGCTCTCGCCCTGTTCGCCGTGAGTGCCCGGATCTGGCTGCCCGGCGACATGGCGGCACCCGCACCGCTCTCCTGAGGCCCAGGCCTCCGGCTTTTACGATCAGTCGACGTGGATCGCTCCATGCCGGACGACGCCCTCCCCTTCCCCCGCGGTACGCATGAGCTGGCCCTCGATCCCGAGGTGCTGGCGCGGGAGCTGGCGGAGGAGCTCCTGGGCGATCCGCTCGACGAGCTCGACACGGCCGAGCCCACCGCCGTCGACGTGGCGGCCGAGTGCGATCGGGGCCTCGAGCTGCTGGCCGGCGAGGCCGAAGCCCGCATGCAGGGCCTGCGCATCTTCTGCGAACACCGCGATCCCCGCGCCATCCCCCTGCTGCTGCCCCTGCTGCAGGCCAGCTGCCCGATCGTGCGGATGAGCGCGGTGTATGCCCTCGGCCGCAACCCCCATCCCCTGGCGGTGGAGCCCCTGCTGGCGCTGCTGGCCGCCGACGACAACGGCTACGTGCGCAAGGCGGTGGCCTGGAGTCTGGGGAACTACCCCGACGCCCCGGTGCTCAATCCTTTGATCCGCAGCCTGCAGATGGATGTGGCGGCGGTGCGCCTGTGGGCCGCCAGCTCCCTGGCCGACGCCGGCGGCACCGGGCCGGCGAAGGCCGATCCCGCCGCGGCCCAGCTGCTGCTGAGCCTGCGGATCGACAGCGAACCGGCGGTGCGCAGCAACAGCGCCTGGGGCCTGGGTCGCCTCTACCCCGATCTGGTGGAACCCCGCCAGCGCGAGCTGGTGGAGGTGCTGCTCCACACCATGCTCCACGACGCCGATTCCACGGTGCGGGACGAGGCCCGGCTCGCCCTGGAGCAGCTGGAGCAACCGGATGTGCTGGAGCGCCTGCAGACGCTCGTCGATGAGGGGCTGATCGGCTGACGGTCTCGCCCCCGGTCTTGACGCCGGCGGTGGAGCGCTCAACATGTTCCGGAGAACGCCGCTAGCATCCAAGCCACCCTTGGTTCCGCCGGGATGGCTCAGCGCACCATCCGATTCCTGATCCGCCCCGACGGCCGTGTCGAGGAACAGGTGGAAGGAGTGCAGGGTGCGGGATGCGAGCAGCTCACCGAGCGCATCGAATCCCGCCTCGGCAGCGTGCAGCAGCGGCGGGCGACCGCCGAGGCGTTCCAGACCCAGCCGCAGCAGGCCGCCGAACGGCAGACCCTGGCTCAGCAGCACACCCTCTGATCCGCTCACCGATCCGATGTCGCACTTCAGCACCGTCAAGACCGAGCTCCGCGATCGGCAGGCCCTCGTCGATGCTCTCTCCGACATGGGCCACCCTCCGGCCGAAGGTGCCCGCGAGGTGCGGGGCTACCGCGGCCAGACGGTCCAGGCCGACCTGGCGGTATCCCTGGCCGGCTCCACCGACATCGGTTTCCGCTGGAACCCCGCCAGCGAGGCCTACGAACTGGTGGCCGACCTCGACCTCTGGAAGCAGCCCGTTCCGGTGGAGCGCTTCCTGGCCCAGCTCACCCAGCGCTATGCGGTTCGCACCATCCTGGCGGCCTCGGTCGAGGAGGGCTTCCAGGTGAGCACCCAGACGGAAAACCTCGACGGCACGATCGAGCTGGTGGTCACCCGCTGGGACGCCTGAGGCCGTGACGCCCGACCCCGTGGCCGGGATCGACCCGGGCCTCGCCCTGCGGGCCGTCGCCCGCACGGGGCAGGCGCCCAGTGGCCTGGAGCCCCTTCTGGGCGGCGAGCTGCGCCAGAAGGCCGTGTGGGTGGATGAGGCGGTGTGCATCGGCTGCCGCTATTGCGCCCATGTGGCCACCAACACCTTCGTGGTGGAGCCCACCTGGGGCCGTTCGCGGGCGATCCGCCAGGACGGCGACAGCACCGAGCGGATCCAGGAGGCGATCGACACCTGCCCCGTGGACTGCATCCACTGGGTGGCCTACGAGGAGTTGCCGGCCCTGGAGGCCCGCCTGCAGCAGCAGGAGATCCAGCCCCTGGGCCTGCCGTCGCCGGCCCGCCTCAGGCGCGCCCTGCCCCGCAGCGCCGGTGGCCATTCCGCCACTCCTTCCGCGTGAGCCTTCCCACCCGGCGCTTCGGTCGCACCGAACTGGCGATGCCTGTGCTGTCGCTGGGCGGGATGCGCTACCAGCAGAGCTGGAGCGATCTGCCGGCCGATCAGATCACGGAGGAGAGCCAGGACAAGCTGCGAGCGGTGCTGGAGCGGGCGGTGGCCGCAGGCTTTCACCACATCGAGACGGCCCGTGGCTACGGCACCTCCGAGCGCCAGCTGGGCTGGCTGCTGGCCGAGGTGCCCGATCCCCAGCGGATCCTGCAGACCAAGGTGGCGCCCCACAGCGATCCCGATCACTTCGAGGCGGAGCTCGCCACCAGCTTCGAGCGGCTGGCTGTAGAGCGCATCGACCTGCTCGGCATCCATGGCGTGAACACCGCCGAGCTGCTGGAGCAAACCCTGCGGCCGGGCGGCTGCCTGGAGGTGGCCCAGCGCTGGCAAGCCGACGGGCGCGTAGGCCACATCGGCTTCTCCACCCATGCTCCGCTGCCGGTGATCCAGGAGGCGATCGCCAGCGACGGTTTCGCTTACATCAACCTGCACTGGTACTACATCCGCCAGGACAACCGGCCGGCGATCGAGGCTGCCCTCGCCCACGACATGGGCGTGTTCGTGATCAGTCCCACCGACAAGGGCGGCCACCTGCACACCCCCTCGGCCCGGTTTCTGAGCCTGTGCGAGCCGCTGCATCCGATCGTGTTCAACGATCTGTTCTGCCTCTCGGCCCCGGGCATCCACACGATCAGCGTGGGAGCGGCCCGGCCGGGCGATCTGGACCTGCACCTGGAGGCGGTGGCGCTGCTGCCGCGGGCGGCCGAGCTGCTGCAGCCGGTGCTGGAGCGGCTGGAGGCCGCCCGGCGGGAGGCGCTGGGGGAGGACTGGCTGGCCAGCTGGGACCGGGGGCTGCCGGCCTGGGAGGACACCCCCGGCGGCATCAACCTGCCGGTGCTGCTGTGGCTGCACAACCTGCTCAGCGCCTGGGACCTGGAGGGGTTCTGCCGCGCCCGCTACGGCCTGCTGGGCCAGGGCGATCACTGGTTCCCTGGGGCCAATGCCGATGCCCTCGACGCCGCGGTGAGCGAGGCGGCGCTGCAGCAGGCTCTGGCCGCCAGCCCCTGGGCTGAGCGGATCCCGCCTTTGCTGCGGGAGCTGCGGCAGCGGGTGGGCGGCGACACGCGCCGGCGGCTGCAGGCTTCCTGAAGCGCTCCGGTCGTTCCGCCTCAGCCGAGGGGCAGTCGTGAGGGCACGCCCACCGCCCGCGGGTAGGCGCGGGGGCAGGGTGCTGTGGGGGCCAGCACCAGGGCATGGCGCACGCCGCGGCCACCGGGCAGTTCGCAGCGATCCAGCCGCTCCTGCCGGGCCCGCAGGGGCTTGAGTGCCCGTTCCAGGGCGGCGGCATCGTCGTCGTTCCACTGGCCGCGGTAGAGCACCGCCCGCCCCTCGGGCGCCAGTAGCGGCACCAGGTATTCGGCCACGACCGGCGCCGCCGCCACGGCGCGGGCCATCGCAAGCTGGAAGCGGCCGCGGCAGCTGCGGTCGTGGCCGCTGCGCTCGATCCGCTCGCAGCGCACGCTCACCCGCTCCTGGAGCCCCAGGGCCTGGGCCATCTGGTGCACCGCCTCGATCTTGCGGCCCACCGAGTCGACCAGGGTGAGACGGGCGGTGGGCAGGGCGATCGCCAGGGCCAGGCCGGGGAAGCCGCCGCCGGTGCCCACGTCGATCAGCTCCAGGGGTGGGCCGCTGCCGGCGCCAGCGTGGCTGTTGCCGGCCAGCAGGGTGCGATGGGGCCAGAGGCTGTCGAACACCTGGGCGATCCAGTAGTCGTCGCCTTCCACCAGCCGGGTGAGGTTCACCCGGGAGTTCCAGCTGCGCAGCTCCTGCTGCAGGGCCACCAGCTTGTCCAGCTGGTCGGAGTCGGGCCGCCAGCCCAGCTCGTCCCAGAACGCGTCCACCGGCACGGTCCCGGCGGCGGGGTCGGCGGCCATGGGCGAGGGAGGGACGTCCATCCGCTTGGACAGGAAGGATTCCTAGGATCCCGCACGACCTGCCCGGGCCCCGGCGGCCCTCCTGCCCTGTCCGGCCCGCGGCCATGAGCTCTCCTCCAGCGTCCGGCCCCGACGCCTTCGCCGACGGACCGGCGTCCGATCCCTACCTGCTGCTGCAGCTGCCGGCCAGCGCCAGTGCCGAGGATCTGCGCACGGCCTTCCGCCGGCTGAGCAAGGAGGTTCACCCCGACACCACCACCCTGCCGGCGGCGGAGGCCCAGGAGGCCTTTCGCCGGCTGCGTCAGGCCTACGCACTGCTCAGCGATCCGGCCCGCCGCCGCGCCTACGACGCCCAGCGGCAGACCGGGGCTGCTTCACCTGCCGCCTGGGTGGGCCGCCCGGTGACGGTGGTCTCCAGCAGGCCGGAGCCGGTGCGGCGGGCCCTCTCCGGCGGGGAGTGGTTCGCGCTGGTGCTGCTGGCCGTGGCGCTGGTGCTGAGCCTGGTGCTGGGCCTGGGGGTGGCCTGGGCCCGGGGGGCTGAGCTGGTGCGTCAGCCCAGCTGGTGGGGGGAGCTTCGGCAAGAATCCCTGCCGCCTGAGGCCGCAGCGGCGGAGCCCCCCACCGTCCCCGCACCCGCTACCGCCAGCCCCACCGGCTCCGTTTCCCCCTCCCTCCCCCAGCCCTGAGTCCCTTCCTGATGGCGAGCCTCCCCGAAGCCTCGACTCCGCTCTACAGCCATCCGCTTCCCGCCCTGGAGGCCTGGCTGCGCAGCCTCGGTGCCCGCCAGCAGGGCACCCACGGGACGGTGTGGGACCTGCACCATCCCCAGTGGAGCGCCCAGATCCAGCTGGAGGTGGAGGATCTGCAGGTGAGCTGGCACCGGGAGGGGCACACGAGCGTGCGCCACTTCCCCTACGGCCTCTCCCGCGCCGATGTGGAGGCGGCGATCCTGGCGGGGCCTTAGAGCTCGGGCAGGGCCCATCGGATGGCGTCGTAGCAGCGCTCCAGCTGGTGCTCGGTGATGCAGAGGGGGGGCAGCAGATACACCACCTGGCCGAGGGGGCGCAGGAATATGCCCTGCTGCAGCGCCAGCCGCTGCAGGCGCCGGCCCACGGGGTTGAGGTAGCCGGGGGGATCCTCCACCGCCAGGTCGAAGGCGGCGATCGAGCCGAGCAGGCGGGGCTGGCGCACCCGGGGTTCGCGAGCCAGGGCCTGGAGATGGGGACGGTGGCGGGCCTCCAGCTCGCGGTAGCGCTGCGGGGCGGCCTCCAGCAGATCGAGGCTGGCGAGGGCGGCGGCGCAGCCCAGGGGGTTGGCGGTGTAGCTGTGGCCGTGGAAGAGGGTGAGGGCGGGGTCGCTGCCGATGAAGCCGGCGAAGATCGCCTCGGTGGCGAGGGTGGCGCCCATGGGCAGGAAGCCACCGGTGAGCCCCTTGGAGAGGGCCATGAGATCGGGCTGGATGCCGGCCCGCTGGCAGGCGAACAAGGTGCCGGTGCGGCCGAAGCCGGTCATCACCTCATCGGCGATCAGCAGGGCGCCGCTGGCCCGCACCCGTTGCTCGACGGCCTGGAGGAAGGCTGGCCGCACCATCGCCATGCCACCGGCGCCCTGCATCAGCGGCTCGAGGATCACCGCTGCGGTGGGGGTTTCGAGCAGGGCGTCCAAAGCCGCCAGCGCCGCCGCCTCCTTGGCCTCGATCGCGTCGTCGCCCCACCAGGTGGAGGGCCAGGGGGCGCGGGCCACGGCGAACAGCAGCGGCTCGAAGGGGGCGGAGAACAGGGAGCGGGCCCCCACCGCCATCGCCCCGAAGGTGTCGCCGTGATAGGCGCCGTCGAAGGCGATCAGCTGGCGGCGCTGCTCGCCGCGGTTGCGCCACCACTGCCAGGCGATCTTGAGGGCAACCTCCACGGCGGTGGAGCCGTTGTCGGAGAAGAAGAGGCGATCGAGGCCGCTGGCGGCGCAGAGGCGATCGGCCAGGGCCTCGGCGGGGGGATGGCGGAAATCGGAGAAGCCCACCTGTTCGAGGGTGGCGGCCTGGCGGGCCAGGGCCGCGGCGATGGTGGGCTCGCCATGGCCGTGGAGGGTCACCCACCAGCTGCTGATGGCGTCGATCAGGCGCCGGCCGTCGTCGAGCTCCAGTTCCGCGCCGGTGCCGCGCACGGCCCGCAGGGGCGGATCGGCCACGGCCACCTGGGTGAAGGGGTGCCAGAGGTGGGGATGCCAGGAAGACCCCATGAAGGTTGGCCGTTGCGGGGGGGGCCTTGGCATGATGGGACCTATCCATCCCTGGCGACTCCCATGGACGATGGTGATCGCCCCCGATCGAACCGTTTCCTCACGCCGCAGGAGTGCGACCGCACCCGCGGGCGTGTGGGGCGCACCATGGGGCGGCGTGACCTGTTCGCCGAGGGACCGTGGCAAGCCATCCGGGCGGTGCTCGAACGCCAGGGCTGGAGCGGCCGCCAGGTCGAGATGGTCTACGACCAGCTGAGACAGGGCTGGCCGCTGGCGGCCGCCAAGCGCAACGTGGCGACCCTCACCGGCCACTGTCCGCTGGGTTCCCGCCGCGACGGCTGAAGCCTCAGCGGCAGAGATCCGAGCTGCGCTCGCGGCCGGCCGCCAGCGGTCCGCAGTTCACCCAGCGCACCAGATCCTCCTCGATCTCGGTGAACAGCACCAGGATGCCCAGGCAGAGGAAGGCCACGACACCGCTCACCAGCAGGTTGCGCGTTCTCATGGGCGAAGGCTACGGGCCAGCCGGCTGCCCTGCCAGCAGGCCGCCAGGGCGGCGGCATCGAGCGGATCGAGGGCGGGAAGCTCCAGCAGCACCGGCACCCCGCCCAGCTCCTCGAGGGTGCGGGGGTTGTCGGCGTGGAGCGGGCCGTTGAGCACCAGCCCCAGCACCGCCAGCCCGCGCCGGCGCAGTGCCTCCAGCGACAGCAGGGTGTGGTTGAGGGTGCCAAGGCCGCTGCGGGCCACCAGCAGCACCGGCAGCTGCCAGCGTTCGAGCTGCTGGATCTGGAGCCAGTCGCGGCGCAGGGGCACCAGCAGACCGCCGGCTGTCTCCACCACCAGCGGATCGTCGCCGGGGGGCAGGGCGAGGCGCTCGGGATCGATCAGCACGCCATCCCGCTCCGCCGACCAGTGGGGCGAGACGGGGGCGCTGAGCCGGTAGGCCTCCGGCAGCAGGCGTTCGGGCGGAAGATCGATGAGGCGCTGCACCCGGCCGCTGTCGCCGCCGCCTTCGGTGCCGCTCTGCACCGGCTTCCAGTAATGGGCGCCGAGGCCCTGCACCACCAGGGCGCTGACGATGGTCTTGCCCACGTCGGTGTCGGTGCCGCAGATCACCAGCCTCATGCGATCCTCCGGCCCACCAGCAGCAGCACGTCCCAGGAGAGTGGCGCAGCGGGCGGCCAGTGGTGCAGCAGGCGGCGCAGCTGGGAGGGGTTGAGCGGCGCGACGCGGCTGCTGCCGGCCCCGAGATCGCGCAGGCGCCGCAGGGTGGCCAGGCCGCTGCGGGCCGGGCGGCTGAAGCGCAGCCGCTGCTGCAGGGGGGTGTGCAGCCCGGCGCTGTGCAGGGCGTGGATCAGGTCGTCGGCGTCGGGCAGCTCCAGGGCGGTGCAGGGCACACCGGCGGCGGCTGCTGCTTGATGCCACTGGGGAAAGCTGCCGCACACGGGCACCGCCAGCGCCAGCCAGCCGCCGGGGGCGAGGGCCCGCCCCCAGCGCTCCAGCTCCCGGGCCGGGGCCTCCAGCCACTGCAGCGCGAAGCTCGACACCAGCAGCCCCGCGGGCTGCAGGGCGGCGGGCAGGCCGCCGTTGAGATCCCACACCAGCGGCGCGGTGTGGTGGTTGGCGAGGGGATTGCGGGCGAGCAGCTCGGGGCAGAGATCGAGCTGCAGCAGGGGATGGCCGGCGAGGTGGGGGCAGTGGTGCAGCAGAGCGCGGCTGAGCAGGCCGCTGCCGGCGCCCAGATCGGCCCGGGGAGCGGTGGGCGGTGGGGCCGGCAGGGTGCGGCAGAGGCGGGCGAGCCGCCAGGCGATGCCGCGCTGCAGGCCGGCCTGGCCTTCGTAGTCGGCGGCGTGGCGGGCGAAGGCGCCGGACACCGTTGCGGGGAAGGCGCTCATGGCCCGAGGGTGCGGGTGATCCAGGTGCGCAGCTCGGACGCCAGCGGCGCCTGCAGCAGGCAGTGGCCGGCGTTCTCGAAGGTGAGCACCTCGGCGGCGGGCAGACGTTCCCGCAGCAGGGCGCGGGCCTCGGGCACCACGATCCGATCGGCGCCGGCCTCCACGATCAGCACGGGCACATCGGTGGGAAAACCGGGTGGCAGATCCTCGCTGGCCGCCAGACGCTCCAGGTCTTCACGCAGCCGCCGCCGGCCCTCGGGCCCCACGGGATGGGCTGCCGGGCCATGGGGCAGGAGATCGGGCGGATCGGGCTCCGCCGCCTTCACCAGGAAGGCCTGCAGCAGCTGCTGGACGCGGTGGGCCGCTTCGGTTTCATCGGGACCTTCGGCGAGCTGGGCGGCCATGCCGTCGAGGGCGGTCTGCAGCCGGCGGCCTTCGCGGCCCGGGGGCAGGAAGCGGGCGAAGCTGGCCAGCAGCACCACGGCCTCGGCCTGGGCCAGCAGGGAAGGGGGCAGCAGGTGGGGCCCCATCGAATGGCCGATCAACACGCGCCGGCCACTGGGCGCCCATTCAGGAAGTTCAGGCGTGCGGCCCCCGTAGCCCCGTTCGCCGCACTGCCAGTGCCAGCCCGGTGCGGCGAGCTCCTGGCGTAGCGGGTCCCAGCCCAGGCTGTCGCCGGCCCAGCCGTGCATGGCGATCACCTGCAGGGAAGGGGTGGGAGCGGCCTCAGGGGGCGAGGGCATGGCGGGGGGCAAGGGGGCCGGGCCCGAGCGCGGCCAGCAGCCGCTTCAGGGAACCGGAGGGAAGATCCTGCCGCAGCACCAGCCGCAGACGGGCGGTGCCTTCCGGCACGGTGGGCGGCCGGATCGCCACGGTGAGCAGGCCGGCGGCCTCCAGCCGTTGCTGGGCCGCGAGGGCCTCGGCGTCTGCGCCGAGCAGCAGCGGCAGGATCGGACCCTCGCCGGGGGGCCGGGGCCAGCCTGCGGCTTCGAGGGCGTCGCGCCAGCGGGCGGCCCGCTCCACCAGCGCCTGGCCTGCGGACGACGTGGCCTGCAGGTGATGCAGGGCCGCCAGGGCACCGGCCGCCAGCGGCGGGGCGAGGGCGGTGGTGTAGCGGAAGGCGCCGCTGCTCTGCAGCAGCCAGTCGCCCACCAGGGCGTCGGTGGCGAGAAAGGCGCCGCCGCTGCCGAAGGCCTTGCCGAAGGTGCCGCTCACGATCGCCACGGAGCCGATGCCATGGGCGAGGCCGCGGCCGCCGGGCCCGAGCACGCCGAGGGCATGGGCCTCATCCACCAGCAGGGGCGCGTGGTGCCGTTCGCAGAGGGCCGCCAGAGCGGCGACGGGCGCGCTGGTGCCCTCCATGCTGTAGAGGCTTTCGCACAGCACCAGCAGCCGGCCATCGGGCCGTTCGCGCCGTGCCGCGAGCAGCCGCCGTTCCAGATCCGCCGGGTGATTGTGGGCGAAGCGCTGCAGGCGGGCACCGCTGGCGCGCACGCCCACCAGCAGGGAGTGGTGGATGAGCCGGTCGGCCAGCACCAGGGTGTGGCGATCCGCCAGGGCCGACACCGCGGCGAGGTTGGCCTGGAAGCCGCTGGGGAACAGCAACACCCGCTCGCGGCCGAGCCAGGCGGCCAGGGCCTCCTCCAGCTGTTGGTGAATGGGCCGGGTGCCGGTGACGAGGCGGGAGGCGCCGGCACCCAGACCGCTGGTGGTCAGTTCGGCCGCGGCGGCCGCGAGCACGGCGGGGTGGCGGCTGAGGCCTAGGTAGTCGTTGCTGGCTAGGTCCAGCAGGGGGCCATGGGCGTTGTTGGGGGGGGGTGGCTGGAGGGTGGCGGTGGTGGTGGTTTCGAGGGCGCGCAGGGCGCGGCGGCGGGTGGCGGCCAGGGCCGTGAGGGACTCGTGCAGCTGCCTGCGCCAGGGGGACTGGGTGGCGGCGGGGTCGCCGGGTTCGCTGGGGAGGGGAGGGGAGTTCAGGGCGTCCCGACGCCGACGACAGGGGCAGTCTGGGATGTGGGGTATGGGGAGGCTCCCTTTAGCGGTCTCTGAACCCTTGGGGGAGTTTGGCCGGGAGACTCAGGCGGGCCTGGCTGGGGTAACGCGTGGGCCGAGTGCCTGAAGACGTGCAAACCACAGGAGTAGCCCTGGATACAGGTGGTTCTCGGGTCCGAGAACCAGAGGCAAGCTATTCGTGAGTGGGGTGGATACCCTATGGGTTGACTGTGTTCTGGCCGTGCTGATGTTCGGGGTGCACCTTTGGTTCACGGAAAGAGGTGGTCGCTCGGCCGTGGTTCTCGGAAACCATCCAATAAGCGTTGTAAGGATCAGCAGATGATGGCAGAATTCATTGTCCTGGTTTTCCAAACATGAGGCACACTCTTCAGAAAAGCTACTTTGTAGATAATGGCTTTGGAGGATTTGGTCCATGGATGCTGGCTTTATGCATCACGCTAATCTGTGGTGGAGACTTAAAGAGTCAGCAGTTACCAGGTTCTCTTGATCAGCATAAGGCAGAGCTTGAAATACAAAAGCTTGAACTTGAGATTTCTCAGATTAAGGAGGATCATGGTGCTCTCCCAAGTTGGCTTACAGGCGGTCTTGGATTTCTTGCCGGGATCGGTAGTACCGTCACCTCAATTTGGGCCGGTCGGCGAGCGAGGCTGGGAGAGTTAGATCAATCAGTTCACGACAAAAGACTAGATCTGTATCCACAACTTATAGAAGCAACCGCAGAGCTGGCTATCTTTTTCCCCGACTACAATGGAGCGGCAGCGATCAACAGGGCAACGTGTTTGTCGATTGGGCGTGCCATGAGCAAATGGTATTTTGGGGGAGGTGGTTTACTTATGAGTATTGAAGCTCGAGACGCTTATTTTTCGCTTGCCAGGGCTCTGACGCGTGCGGCTTTAGCAAATAATCTCCAAGTTCCCACTTTCCCAGAGGACTCCGCGGATGTTAGTGCTGAGAAAGTCGAAAAGTATCGGGAGGAACTTAGCCAGACATGTAATCTCGATGATGTAGAGAATTGGAGTTTCGGAGATTCGGGCATGGGGAATGCCAGTCATTCACAGATGTTTAAGGATTTCATATTTTTACAGAGGTTGAGCAGTAGACTTCGAACTAAGCTCTCTGAAGATCTCCGCAGCCGACGCCGACCTTGGTAATTCTTAAGTGCTCAACTTTGTCATTACTACCTTACAACAAGCCCCTCGAGTGGACAGGCCACCACCAGCCCCTCTGCTACGCCACCCCAAGCACCTTGCCTGCCACTCAGGGGCAGCGTTAGACCGACCCAGGCAGACTCTCCAAAACAGCTGGCACCATCCATCGGATCGTTGCGACCCACAGAGACACGCGCACACATGGACAGTGGTCGTGCGCGAGGTGACGGCGGTATAAACTAAGTCCAAGCTCTCTTGACTGCTGGTCGCAGTGGAGACTGGTAAGTCGGTTGATCACATTAGGCAAGAAGGAACACCATGTGAAGGTGTGTGTTCACGCACAGGCTCTTCTCTCGCCCCTCTTCAAGATCAGAAAGCCTTCACGCACAAGATCATGACTGCAGGTGGCATCAGAGCTCGCTTCTGGATCGACGCGAGCCTGGAGAGTGTGCGACGAGACCACACCCCGGAACTCTCGCCAGGCGATCAAAGAGGTCCATTCCTTACTGCTCGGGCTCTTGGGTTGGCACTGGGGGCTCTGCATGACGTCAAAGCCATCGCGTCGGGTGCCCAGTCTCTGCTAGGGGTAGCAGCACCTGCAGAGCTCACGGGCTTGGTCGGACCTGATCAGGTGGATGTTGCAGCAGCGGCGGCCAGTCATCAGGTTTTGCGGCTGCGGTATCCCAATCAAGCGTCGTTGCTGGAGCCCGCCTGGCTCAATTGGCTCGAGTACTTCAGCCTGGGCGGGGCAGGATCCCCCGCCGAGATTGCAGGCCGAGCCTTCGGCACGACAGTGCATCGGCTTGGCCAAAACGACGTGGTCAATGGTCGGGCCGGCCAGTACGCACCCAATGGCGCGCCGTACAACCACAAAGCTCCGGCGACACACCCAACCCAGGGATTTGCAGGTGGAGCCTGGGGCAACTCCGTACCTCTGGCGACAACCCGTGTGACCGGCTTTCCGCCACCTCCTGGTCGCGTCGACGCCGTGACCGTAACCCCAACGCAGCATTATCAAGATGATTTCGCGAAAGTCGCCGCGAAGGGAGACATCAACCGCACCCCTGGCGACCCCAGCGCACGAACCCTTGACGAAGAAGTCATCGGCATCGCCTGGGGTTACGATGGCCCCCCTGAACTCGGAACCCCACCCCGCCTCTACCTGCAGGTGGTGCTGACCATTCTGGACTCGATCGAGGAGCGCAATCCTGGTCAGCTCCTCGAGCTGGATGAGCTAGCGATTGTGGCTGGTGTTGCTGTGGCCTTGGCCGATGCGGGCATCGATGCCTGGCACTACAAGTACGCTCCGACCCACCTACTGTGGCGTCCAGCGGTGGGTATTCGCGAGGCCGTAGTTGGAAATGGGACGGCAGACCCCAACTGGTGGCCCTTGGGACGTCCGGATACCAACGGCACCGGCACAGGTCTGACACCCGATTTCCCTGCCTATCCCTCTGGTCACGCCACTTTCGGTGCAGCAGCGTTCCAGTTGCTCCGTCTCTTCCTGGCTGAGAAAGGAGTTGCTACATTTACTCCTGAGGGTGTAGATGACGTCCGCTTTGAGTTCGTCTCGGATGAGTTCAATGGCCGCAATAAGGATCCCCGCACGCGGCGTCCGCGAGATCTAGTGACGTTGAGTTATGCTAGTCTTTGGGATGCGATTGTGGACAACTCAGTGAGTCGTGTTTATCTGGGCGTGCATTGGCAGTTCGACGGCATCACCACACGCGATGGTGCCGATGACAAGTACGGCATTCCAGCCACACCCAGTGTGTTGGGCCATACGGGTGGCGTCTGGCTTGGCGCTCAGATTGCCAATCAAATTGCTCCGAAACTGAACATCTCCCAAGCTACGATTGCCGCCTCTGGGATTTCTTGAACTCTCGTGGGAGCCACGAGCCCCCACTTCCATATACGCTCGGTAGCGCTCTTCTGCCGAGCGTTTTCTGAGATTCTCATATGATCATGACATAATTTTCAGGCGTTGAATCCTAAGCTGCTGCTAAAGATTGGCGACAGTGTGGTCAACCCATTAGCTAAACTCTGCAAACCCTTATCTGAGACGGGCTATTCAGAATATCCCATCGAATTCAAAGTGGTCTCAGTGCTGAGGTTGCACCTTCGGGTCAGCACTACTGGCAAGTCGAAAGTGGCTGTCTAACATCAAGATTCAGAAGACGGGGGCGAAGGTGCCTGACACTGCTTAAGTCCTGCCCGCTTCTGATCTTGAGCGTTCGCAGTGCCGCGTTAAGAACTTTATCACTTTGACGAGGCGATCTTGCACACAAGTCTAGTATTTGCCAGATATTGCATTTTCTCTCCTCGGAATGAAATCCCTCTTACTTCCTTTTGCGGTGGTTCCATCAATAATATTTGTCTCCACTAATTCAGCTCTTGCGCTAACCCTGAATTTCACTGGGGGAACAGCAGTCTTTACTGACTTCAGCACCGGTGGAGCGCTAGGAGTTTGTTGCCGATAGAGCAGCAGCCCGGCTGACACGGCGAACTCCACCCCTGAGCTGAACTGCTGCGGCTTTTTTCTTCTGGTGAGCATGCCCGTCGTCGTAGGGCTGAATCAGCCCTGGC
>QLAH01000178.1_pt1 | contig 50788 bp, 36 predicted proteins | sample 4693081 | NCBI WGS metagenome assembly QLAH01 (sample SAMN09425401, study PRJNA476045) | Lake water metagenome, whole genome shotgun sequencing project. | reverse complement strand
CCCCCCCACCAAGGCCCCCCCCACAACGGCCCCCGCCACCACGGCCCCCGCCACCACGCCCGCGCCAGCTGCAAAAGCCGCCTCCGCCGCGAAGGCCAAGAAGCCTGAGGCAGCCGTCGTTGCCCCCACTGGGAGCGCTGCGGGCGGCATGTCCGAGGCGACGCGGCGAGCGATCGCCTCCGCCTCGCCGCGCCAGATCCTCGATCAGCCGCCCGCGCGGCAGCTTGGTCTTCGCGCCACGCGTCCCGCCGAGGTCGCGACGGTGCGGCCCCTCGAGATGCGCTCGAACCGATCGGCCGACGGCCGCGCTCCGAAGGGCTCGGGCGACATCAACGGCTACAGCGCAGCCGTGCGCTATCTCCTCGAGCGCACCGACTTCGAGCGCATGCGGACGGTGAAGTACAACGAGACCACCTTCAAGCTCGACCGCATGGAGCAACTTCTCGCGAAGCTCGGGGACCCGCACAAGCAGATCCGCACCGTGCATGTCGCGGGCACGAACGGCAAGGGGTCGACCGTCCACATGATCGGCTCGATGCTGCAGGCCTGCGGCTACACCGTGGGCATCTACACGAGCCCCCATCTCGTCGACCTCCGCGAGCGGATCCTGATCAACGGACAGTTGATCGAGAAGCCAGTGTTCACCGACCTCATGAAGCGCGTCGCGAAGGCCGCCGAGAAGGCGGGCGTCGAGCCGACCTTCTTCGAGGCGATGACCGCGGTGTGCCTCAAGCACTTCGCCGAGCAGGCGGTCGATATCGCGGTGATCGAGGTCGGCCTCGGCGGGCGACTCGACTCGACGAACGTCGTCCGCCCCGAGGCGTGCGTCGTGACCTCGATCGACTACGACCACATGAATCTCCTCGGAAACACCCTCGAGGAGATCGCGCGCGAGAAGGCGGGCATCTTCAAGCGCGATGTGCCCGCGTTCATCTTCGAGAGCGAGCCCGCGGTCGAGCGCGCCATGGCCGAGGCGGCCGAGCGCGCGGGTGCGCCGCTCAGGATCGTGAACAAGGACATCGACTACTCCGCGCGCTTCTGCGTGACCGACGACCTCGGGCCACACACGCGCGTCTGCCTCTACACCAAGACCTCGCGCCTCGAGCATCTGCCTGTGCCGCTCGCGGGCGAGCACATGGCGTCGAACTGCGGCCTCGCGCTCGCGGTGGTCGACCACCTCAAGACGGTCGGCTTCGACTGCCCCGAGGACAAGATCACGGCTGGCCTCGCCGCGACGAAGGTGCCGGGCCGCATGCAGCTCGTGTGGGACCGCCCGCGCGTCCTCGTCGACGGGGCGCACAACCCGGCCGCCGTGGGTGCGCTCATGCGCTGCGTGGGCGCACACCTTCCGTACGACTCGATGATCTGCGTCTTCGGCTGCTGCAGCGACAAGGACGTGCCCGCGCTCATCGACAAGGTGAACCTCGGCGCGGACAAGGTGATCTTCACGCGCGCCTCGGGCAACCCGCGTGCAGCCGACCCCGAGGACCTGCAGAAGCTCTTCAACGAGCGCTCGGGCAAGATGAGCCAGGTGGCGAAGACGCTGCCCGAGGCGCTCGAGATGGCGACGCGCGCCGTGAGCCGCGAGGACCTCGTCTGCGTGACGGGCTCGTTCTACCTCGTGGGCGAGACGCTGAAGCACCTCCAGCACTTCGACCGCTCGAAGGGCGGCAAGATCCCGGCGCAGGTTCCGCAGGATTGAGCGGTCGCGGCTGCGGCCGCTCCCTCTGGCCAGCCTCGCCGCGCGTGAATTGTCTGAAACAGTGCCTGGCACGTGCCGTCTGGTGCCTGGCACCTCCCGGCACGTGCCAGGCACCTCGTGTCGCAGGCGACGGCTGCGTGCCGCTTTGCCACCGGGCGTGTCTGGTTGCGTGACCTGGTCGGGACAGAGTTGGCCCCCCGGCACGTGCCGTCTGGTGCCTGGCACCTCCCGGCACGTGCCAGGCACCGCTTTCCTGGCCCACTGGAGCGGCGCGTCTCTGCTGGCGTCCCGTCCCTGCAGCAAACTCTCGTGTCCACCTGTTTCGGGATTCGATGTTGAGGGAAAGGAGTTCATCAAGACGATTGAGGCGGTTGCGGTTGACGAGATGTATTCAGCGTGATAATCTGCATGGACTCCCGGGCGCGACTCCCGGGCGCGACTCCCGGGCGACACTTTGGGAGTGTTGACATGAAAAGTCTCGTAGTGAAGGGGATCCTGCTGGCGACTGCGGTCTTGGCCATCGCGGGGCCGGCTGTGGCACAAGTCGACCTGACTGGCGACGGGCGACTCGAACTCGTGCTGTGCGAGCCCGCACTGCATCGTGTCACGGCCATCGACGGTGGCTCTGCGACCGTGATCTGGCAACGCGTCGAGACTGACCAGTTTGGGTGGGCTGCCACCGCCCATCCCGACCTCAATGGGGATGGACTCCCAGATCTGGTGATCTCTGCACCGTCCCTCGAAGGTGCGGCGAGTGGCAGGCTCCTCGCACTGTGCGGGATCGATGGCGCACTGATCTGGGAGCTTTCGTATGGTGCGGCGACCTCCAACTTCGGCGTTGGACTCGGGGTCGTCCCTGACCAGGACAGCGATGGAATGCCCGACATCCTTGTGTCCATGCGGTCGGAGACCGCTTCGGGCGAGGCCACTGCGCTCGTGAGCGCACGACACGGCGCGGTTCGTGGATATGTCTTGGAGCCTTTGGCGGCGATGCTTTCCGCCGTGCGATCGGGTGCGTTCGCCTTTCGCTCGAAGGACATCAATCGGTCCGGCTCGGTGGATATCGATGACGCGCTGCAGGTCGTTGAATTGATGGGCTCGTCGATTGCCACGGCAGACACGGACTTCAGCGGGTCTGTGGATGCGGACGATGTGTTCAATGTCCTCGACGAGGTCGGTACAACCGCGCAATCGCCACCTCAGGTCCCTGACTTCGGAATTCTCGCGATTGAGGACCCGTATCGATTCAACGAAGGCTACGCGGTCATCGCAGGCGCTGCGGCAAGCGGTGTGCACTCACCTCCAGCGGGCCCGTGCGCAGACCTGGATGAGGCTGCGAGGCTCAGGGCGCTTGCCTGGGCGCGCAAGGTCGCGTCTTGGAACCCGCTCGACCCGCTGTCATGGTGGGAGTGGTACCACGAGGTCGGACAGGCGGCCGATGAGTTTGAATCCGCGCTTGCGGCGCTGAACGCATGCCGCGCACAGCACGGGCTTCCGCCAAAGAGAAAGCGGGACTTTCTCCACGAGGATCTCACGAACGAGGACCCACTGGTGCTTCCCGCCGATCCCGCGCCCAACGGACCTGCCCCGCAGCCACTGCCGGGTCCGACTCCGCAACCTTTGCCGCCGCTCCCGCCTTCGGCGGATCAATGCCCCTTGGACGAGTCATTCCCGCCACCTACGCCGCTGCCAGGCTCTCCCACAGATCCTTGCCTGAACCAATGGGAGAACAACACCTTCGCGTGCATGACATGTCGCAGCCTTGCCGTGACCGCGGAGGGTTATGGCGACTGCCTCGAGCGTGCGAAGGCGCAGTACCGTTCCTGCAGGGACCGCGCCGCGGCTCCGCCCGCTCCGTGATCGTCATGGGAAGGCATCCACACATGAGGTCTCTTCTTCTCCTTCCGTGCCTCGCTCTACTCGCAATCACCGCCTTGCCCGGGGATGTCTCGGGCGGGGCGGACGCCATCGTGTGGCCGAGAGACTTGGAGCCAACGAGCGTTGGAAACAGCACGGGCGTTGCAGCCGAGGAATCCGCCTCGGCTTCGGGTGCGGTCTCGCCCACGGCGCTTGACATACCGATCGAGTTCCTCAACGGGTTCCTTCCGTTTCGACTGCCGATCTCATCGACGCCCGACCCCCCCGAGTACCTCGAGTTCACCGCTCCCCGCATGAGCAGAGGATCGCGAGAGCGGATTCGCCACATCATCGAGCTGGAGCTCGCGCGGTACCCCGCAGGAACGCTCGAGGGTGTCCTTCGGCATGTACTTGTCGTCGGAACCCTTTCGCAGACAGGAAGGAAGGGCGGCGGGGCCTACTTCCTCGGGATGGCCTTCATCGCCGTCGGCAATCAGGATGACGGGCGCCCGACGGATCAGCATGTGGTGCAGACTCTTCACCATGAGATCTCGAGCCTGCTGCTCGAGCGGCACCCCGACCGTTTCGACCGAAATCGATTCAGGGCGGCGCTTCCACCTGGGTTCGTGTACGAATACGAGCGGGAGGGCGTCGAAACGATTCCTCCCTGGCGGCGTGCGGAGGGCGAGGCAAGCCTCGGCTTTCTCGAGGTCGGGTTCCTGAAGCCGTGGGCGATGCGAGATCTCGAGCAGGACTTCAACTCGTACGCGGCGGAGCTCTTCGTCCGCCCACCCCGACTCCTGCGCCTCTTCGCAGCGGACTCGCTGGTCGTACGAAAAGCCACGGTCGTACGCGACTTCTACCTGGCGATCGACCCCCGTTTCGAGGCTGTGTTCAAGGGGGAGGGCTCCCCTTACCTGTACCCGCCGAAGTAGCGCGACGACCGATGGTCTGCGTCCGGCGCTCGAGGTGATGCGGCGCGTCCACTTCCCGAGTGGATCGCAGCGGACTGCATCGCCCCTACAATCCGCCCCTTATGTCGGCCCAGCACACCCAGGAAGCGAACGAACTCCAGCACCGCTACAGCGCGGCCTACGCCAATGCGCTCGAGGAGCGCTGGCAGGCATCGCTCGCGTGGCCCGACGGCAAGGGCTACGGCTTCCGCCAGCCGAACCCCGGTGAACCCGGTTTCGACGCGTCGAAGCCGAAGTTCTACTGCCTCGACATGTTCCCGTACCCGTCGGGCGCTGGCCTCCATGTCGGCCACCCCGAGGGCTACACGGCGACCGACATCCTCTGCCGCTACAAGCGCCTGAAGGGCTTCAATGTCCTGCACCCGATGGGCTGGGACGCGTTCGGCCTGCCCGCCGAGCAGTACGCGATCCAGACGGGCGTGCATCCTGAAGTCACGACCAAGAATGCGATTCACAATTTCCGCCGCCAGCTGCGGCGCTTCGGCTTCATGTACGACTGGTCGCGCGAGTTCGCGACCATCGATCCCGACTACTACAAGTGGACGCAGTGGATCTGGCTGCAGGCGTACTCGTCGTGGTTCGATCCGTCTGTGAAGAAGGCGCGCCCGATCGGCGAGCTCGAGGCGAAGCTCGCGCGCGAGAACGCAGCGATCGCTGTCGAAGGCGGCGCGACCAAGCCGTGGTCGGTCTGCACGAAGCGCGAGCAGCAGGCGCATCTCGACACCTTCCGCCTCGCCTACCTCGGCACGCAGACCGTGAACTGGTGCCCGAAGCTCGGCACGGTGCTTGCGAACGAGGAAGTGATCGACGGCCGCAGCGAACGCGGCGGTTTCCCCGTGCTGCGCATGCCGCTCAAGCAGTGGATGTTCCGCATCACGGCCTACGCCGACCGCCTGCTCGAGGACCTTGCGTTCGTCGACTGGCCCGACATGACGCGGACGCTCCAGACCGAGTGGATCGGCCGCAGCGAAGGCGCAGAGATCCGCTTCGCGATCGATGGCGGCGCGGCCGACGCGCTCACCGTCTTCACCACGCGCCCCGACACGATCTTCGGCGCGACCTACATGGTCGTCGCGCCCGAGCACGCGCTCGTCGCGCAGGCGATTGCGCATGACCCGAGCAACACGAAGCTCGCAGACTATGTCGCGTGGGCGAAGAACCGCTCCGACATCGACCGCCAGGCCTCGAAGGAGAAGACCGGCCGCGCGACCGGCCTCTTCGCGATCAACCCAGCGACGGGCGCGCGCATTCCCGTGTGGACCGCGGACTATGTGCTCATGGGCTACGGTACCGGCGCGATCATGGCCGTGCCCGCGCACGACGAGCGCGACTTCGAGTTCGCGAAGGCGTTCAACCTCGCGATCCAGCAGGTCGTCGAGATCGCAGGAACACCGTTCACGGGCGAGGCAGCGACCGCAGGCGAAGGCCGCGCGGTCAACAGTGCGAATCCGAGCACGCTTTCGATCGACGGCCTCGCGACCACCGAGGCGAAGCAGTCCGTCATCGCGTGGCTCGAGAAGCAGGGGATCGGCGCGCGCCGCGTGAACTACCGCCTGCGCGACTGGCTCTTCAGCCGCCAGCGCTACTGGGGCGAGCCGTTCCCGATCGTCTACGACGCCGATGGCAACCACTATCCCGTGTCGGCATCGCAGCTGCCGCTCGTGCTGCCGCCGCTCGCCGACTATTCGCCGATCGAAAGCGACACGCCGCAGCCGCCGCTTGCGAAGGCGCGCGAGTGGACGCACACGACCGCAGGCGCCGCGGGCGTCGACGCGGCGTTGCTCGCACCGAACACAGCAGTCGTCCGCGAGACGAACACGATGCCCGGCTGGGCCGGCAGCTGCTGGTACTACCTGCGCTACTGCTCGCCGAAGGATGGATCGCACTTCGTGTCGCCCGAGGCCGAGCGCTACTGGATGCTGTCGCGCAAGAAGTCGGCGGCGGGTGCAGGTGCGCCGGCCGCATACGACCCCGCGACCTGCCACACCGGCGGCGTCGACCTCTATGTCGGCGGCAGCGAGCACGCCGTGCTCCACTGCCTCTACGCGCGCTTCTGGCACAAGATCCTGTTCGACCTCGGCCATGTGTCGACGCCCGAGCCGTTCGGCAAGCTCTTCCACCAAGGCATGATCACGAGCTACGCGTTCCAGCGCGCGGACAAGTCGCTCGTGCCCGTCGACCAGGTGAGCGAGGTGAACGAGGGCGAGTTCGTCGAGACGGCGACCGCACAGAAGGTCGCGCAGATCGTCGCCAAGATGTCGAAGTCGCTGAAGAACGTCATCAACCCCGATGAAGTCATCGCCGACTACGGCGCAGACACCTTCCGGCTCTACGAGATGTACATGGGCCCGCTCGAGGCGTCGAAGCCGTGGAACACGCGCGACATCGTCGGCGTGTTCCGCTTCCTGCAGCGCGCGTGGCGCCTCGCGGTCGACGAGAAGACCGGTGAACTCCTGCTCGCCGCGAACACGGACGAGAAGATCGAGAAGTTGCTCCATCGCACGATCCACAAGGTCGCAGACGACATCGAGAAGCTGTCGTTCAACACCGCGATCGCAGCGATGATCGAGTTCGTCAACGCAGCGACGCGCCCGCAGTCGCTCACCGACCCGACGCAGGGCGGCCTGACGCGCGACCAGCTCGCGCGCTTCGCGACGATCCTCTGGCCGTTCGCGCCGCACATCGCGGACGAAATCGGCGCCAAGCTCGGGATCTCGAGCACGACCCACGAGGGCATGCGCGTGAGCCTCGCGAACGAGCCGTGGCCCGCGGTCGACCCCGCGATGCTTGTCGACGACGAGGTCGAGATGCCCGTCCAGATCCAGGGGAAGATCAAGGCGCGCCTCATGGTGCCCGCGAAGGCCGATGCCGCCGCAGTCGAGGCGCTCGCGCTCGCGCACGCCGATGTCGTCGCCGCGATCGCGGGTCGCGCGGTCAAGAAGGTCGTCGTTGTCGCGGGCCGCATGGTGAACATCGTGGTGTGAGGCACCGTGCTTCGGGGGCGCGTGTGGTTCGGCTACGCTTCGTGCGTGCGCCTGATCGCGGTCCTCGGCCTCCTGCTCGTCGCGGTGCTCTCGACCGCCGGCTGCGGCCGTGAGACGGGCGAGTTCGAGCGCATCGCCCACCCAGCGCGCTTCGCGCTCCTTCGCGAGACGGCGCAGTGGGCGCCGGGATTCGACCCGTCGTGGTGGACTGCGATCGACGCCGCGTACGCGGCCTACGACGGCGAGGCGGAGCGCATCGTGCGCGCGCGCTGGAACGTGCTCGCGCGCGAGGCGAGCGCTGCGGACCAGAGCGCGAACCCGCCTGAAGCAGGGGCCGCGACGGCGTGGCGCGCGCGACAGCGCGCGATCGACGCGGAGCTTGCGGCGGCTGAGCGCGACCTCGTCGCACGGATCGACGCGGAGCTTCCGCCTGCCGCGGACCGATTCATCGCGTTGCTCGCTGCGCGCATCGAGTGCGCACGTGCGACGGCGATCTGGGCGGACCACGCGCGGCCCGTGCCCGGACCCCTTGAGGTCCTCGCGCGCGTCGGCGTGCACGAGGGCGGCGATGCGCTGTGCGCAGCGGCGATCGACGGATACGCGCGGATCACGCGCGAGGCGCGTCGGCTCGCCGAGCGCAGGTACGCGGCCTACATCGCGTGGACGGAGGACTTCGGCGCACTCGACGAGGCGCTCGTGGCCGCACGCGAGCGTGAGCTCGCCGAGACAGGAGAGCCGGAGGGCGCGCGCGTTGGTGTCGCGCAGGAGGCGTTGCAGGCTCGCGTCCTCGCGATGCGCGAGGAGCGGGCGGAGACCACCGAGTCGCTGCGCCTCACGCTTCTCGCGGTCGGCGACGACTTCGCGGCGGTGATCGAGGACGAGGCCGTGCGTGCGGACTTCCTCGAGCGGCTCGAGGCCGATCTTCACGAAGGTATGTCGACCGCGCGCTCGCTGGAGATGTACGGCAGACTCGCGGAGCGCGCGATCCGCGCCGCGCACCCGGGTGACGAGGCGCGGCTCGAGGCGTTCCGCACGGAGCTCGCGCGCGGGCTGGCGCTGCAGCGCGAGCGGCGCGTACAGCTTCGCTCCACCGACGAATCTGTGCGCCGCGAGGCGTATCGCGAGCTCTCACAGATGCCGGCAAGGATTCTCTCGAGCGCGAGCGACAGGCTCGGGCAGCAACTTTCGGGCCGGCTCTTCTGGGCCGCCGTCCTTGTCGACCTCGGATACGCGGACGAGGATGAGGCGGTCGACGGCATCTTCGCGGAGGACGCGCGCGGCATCGTCGACCAAGGCCCAGCGGACGCGGACCCGTCGCTCGTCGAGGCGGTCGGAGGCGCGGAGCAGCTCGCGTTCCTCGGCACGGCGCTCTCGCCTCGCGTCCTGCGCGAACTCGGCCAAGGTCTTGGCCTCGACGCGCCGCAGCAGGGCGAGCTTGACCTGCTCGCCGAGCGCGAGACGGATGCGCTCGCGGCTGCGCTGCAGGCGGAGGCCGTCCGAATCGCCGAAGCCCTCCGTGGCCTCGACCGCGGAGAGGGCGGCTTTCCCGACGACGACGCACGCCATCGTGCCGTCGATAGGGCGATGCAGGCGATCCGCGCGTCGGCTGCCTCGACGCTCGCGCTCCATCGCTCCGCCAACGCGCGCGTCCTTGCGGAGGCCGAGCGGCTCGGCGGATTCGGGCGCGAGCATCCCGCGCTCGTCGAGGCCACGATCGAGCTCGAGCTTCTCGCACACATCGGCTCGCGCGGCCTCGGACAGACCACAGGGAGGCGCCAGCTCGAGACATTCGCAGGTGTCACCGTCGAGTGCTACTCGAATCCGTTCGCCGTCGCGCGGTTGATGGAGGCGTCGGACGCGGACCGTGCGGCGTCGCTTGCGCTCATTGCCGCCCGAGGCGAGGAACTCGTCGCGTCGGCGCAGGCGACGCGGGTCGCGATGCTGGCGAACCTCGCGGGATTCCTCGACGCGCTCACCCGCGGGCCGCGGCGAAGCGTGGCAGGAGAGCCGCCGTGGCGGCCGCCGATCGCATCGCGCGAGGCGGTCGAGCTCCGCTTCGCCGTGGCCGAGGATCTCGCGGAGGCGCTCGGTCCCGAGGTGGCGCAGGCCTACGGGCGCTGCTGGCGAACGCTCGAGCAGCCGGCGCTCGCAACCTCGCGCGCGGCCGCGATTGCGCGCATCGCGTCGATCGTGGAGCGAGGAGATGCCGACCCAGTCACGGAGGCCGCATTGCGCGTTGTGATCGCGGCGTCGAAGGAGACGCGCGAGGACGCCGTCCGCGCGGCGCACCGCTGGCGCGCGACCACGGTCGTCCGCGACAGCATGGACTCCTGGGAAGAGTGGCGCAACCGCGCGTTCGACGAGCCGCTCGGGCTCTTCCTCCTCGGCAGGATCGACGACGCCGACCAGCGCGCCCTCGCGCGCTGCGACGCGATCGCGGCCTCGACGGGTGCGACTTCACGCGTCTCCGACGCCACGCGCATCCGCGAGCGGCCGGTCTCGCGCACCTTTCGGCCGAGGTAGGCGCAGGCTTCAGAACAGGATCGATACGAGCAACCAACCGATTCCAAGCGACGCCGCGGTGGTGACGAGCCCCGGCACCATGAACGAGTGGTTGAGCACGTACTTCCCGATGCGCGTCGTTCCCGTGCGGTCGAACGCGATCGCCGCGATGATCGTGCCGTAGGTCGGCAGGAAGAAGTAGCCGTTCACGGCGGGGAATACGGCGATCAGCGTGCCCGCCGAGAGCCCGAGCGCGACGCCCACGGGCATGAGCGCGGCCACGGTCGAGGCCTGGCTGAAGAGCACGATCGAGAGCGCGAAGAGACCGATCGCGAAGACCCAAGGGTGCGCCTTGATCACCTCGCTGAGCGATTCCACGATCATCGCCTTGTTGCCGTCGAAGAAGCAGTTGCCCATCCACCCGAGGCCGACGATCGAGACGAATGCGACGACGCCCGCCGTCGCGACGGGCGTGGTGACGGTCTTCGCAGGCGACGCGCCGAAGAAGAGCATCATCACCGCGGCCGCGCCATACATCACGATCTGGATGATCGTCGGCATGCCCATCGACACCATGCGCTCCTCGGCGGGCTTCTCGCGCAGCTTCTCGAGACCCGCAGCGATCTCCGCCTTGGTCACGGTCTCCTGTGCGCGCTCGGGGTCGCCGAGTTCGGAGAGGGCGTTCACGATTGAATCGGCGCTCACGACGCCGGCGGGCGTGGCGATCTGCGGGAACGACGGCCGAAGCGGCGCGAACATGCCGAACGCGACCACGCATGCGGCCGCAAGGAGGAAAGTGGTCACCGCGCCGATGGCACGGCGGCGCTCGGCGCCCTCGAGCCTGCGCACAGCGGTGCCTTCGCCATCCTCCGCGAAGGCACCCGACGCAAGCCGACCCTTGTAGATCTCGTCTTCCGAGAGCTCCTTTCCGAGATACGACGCAGCGAGCGCGCCGATCATCGAGCCGAGGAAAGTGCTCGGAATGCAGATCGCGAGGATGTGCCAGAGCTCGACCGGCTTGCCGCCGATCGTGAGGCTCGCGGCGCTCAGGATCCCCACGAGCCCCGCGGTCGCGGCCGAGAGCGGGCTCGCCGTGATCGCCTGCTGGCTTGCGATCACGCTGATCGACATCGGACGCTCGGGTCGGATGCCCGCCTTGCGCGCGACTTCGGCGATGACGGGAAGCACCGCGTAGGCCACATGCCCCGTTCCCGCGCAGAAGGTGAACAGGTACGACACGGCGGGGCCGACGAAGGTGATCCATGACGGCTTCGCGCGCAGCGCACGGTCGGCGAGGCCGATCATGAGGTCCATGCCGCCCGAACTTTGCAGGCACGCGGCCGCCGTGACGACGGCGACGATGATCGCAAGCACCGTGACTGGCGGCGACGACGGCGGCAGGCCGAATCCGAAGACGAGCACGGCGAGCCCGAGCGCGCCAACCGTGCCGAGCCCTGCGCCGCCGATGCGGGCGCCGAGGAAGATCGCGCCGAGCACGACGGCGAGTTCCATCCAGATCATGGCGAATCTCCTCGATTCATCGGGCACGGCGTCGCGCCGCGCCGCAGGTCAGCGCACGCGCCTGCCGACGAGGTTGTCGGTGTCGAGCGCCGCGCGCAGCTTCCTCTCGTCGACCCACTTCCGCTCTCGCACGATGTCGACGACGCTGCGGCCGCTCGCGAGCGCCTCTGCGGCGACCTGCGTGGCGCGGTCGTAGCCGATCAGCGGGTTGAGCGCCGTGACGATGCCGATGCTGCGCTCGACGAAGTCGCGGCAGACCTTCTCGTTGGCGGTGATGCCGTCGACGCAGCGCTCGCGGAGCGTGCGCGCGGCGTTCGCAAGCAGCGTCTGCCCCTCGAGGATGCACTGCGCGATCACGGGCTCCATCACGTTGAGCTGAAGCTGCCCCGCCTCCGCGGCCATGGTCACGCAGACATCGTTGCCGATGACTTTGAAGCACACCTGGTTCATCACCTCGGGAATGACGGGGTTCACCTTGCCCGGCATGATCGAGCTGCCGGGCTGCATCGGCGGCAGGTTGATCTCGTTGAGCCCCGCGCGCGGACCCGACGAAAGCAGGCGCAGGTCGTTGCAGATCTTGCTCAGCTTGATCGCGAGGCTGCGCATCGCCGCGTGATAGAGAACGAATGCCTGGGTGTCCTGCGTCGCCTCGATGAGGTCGGCCGCAAGCGTGATCTTGCGGCCGAGGATCCTTCCGAGATGGCGTGCGCAGCGCACGGAGTAGCCCTTCGGCGCGTTCAGCCCCGTGCCGATCGCGGTGCCGCCCATGTTGACCTCGCTAAGCCACCGCTCGGCTGCATGCAGCGAGGCGATCTCGTCCTCGATGCTCGCGGCCCACGCGTCGAACTCCTGGCCGAGCGTCATGGGCACCGCGTCCTGCAGCTGCGTGCGCCCCATCTTCACGATCTTGCGGAAGGCGCGGCCCTTCCGACGGAACGACTTCGCGAGCGCGCCGATCTCTTCGAGCAGCTGGTCGTTTCCGAGCAGCGCCGCCACGTGCAGTGCGGTCGGGTACGCATCGTTCGTGCTCTGCGAGAGGTTGACATGGTCGTGCGGGTCGAGCGCGCCGTACTCGCCGCGGCGCTTCCCCATGTGCTCGAGCGCGATGTTCGCGATCACCTCGTTCGCGTTCATGTTGGTCGACGTTCCCGCGCCGCCCTGGAACATGTCGACGGGGAAGTGGTCGTGGAACCTGCCCGCCATCACGTCCTCGCACGCCGCCTCGATCGCGCGCAGGCGCTTCGCATCGAGCACGCGCGAATCGTGGTTGGCACGCGCGGCCGCGAGCTTCACGATCGCGAGCGCCTGCACGAGGTGCGGGTAGTGGGAGATGGGCACGCCCGAGATCTGGAAGTTCTCGATGCCGCGCGAGGTCTGCACACCGAAGTACGCGGACTGCGGGATGCTTCGCTCGCCGAGGAGGTCGTGCTCGGTGCGGAATCGGGAAGCCTTCGTCGTGCGGCGGGTCTTGGCCATGGGGTGCTCGTCTCTCTCTGTGCGTGCGGAGCGGATTCGTCAGAACGCGACGCGGAAGCGCAGCGAGAAGACTCCGAGGAGATCGTCGTCTGCATTGTCTGCTGGGTCAAGGATGAGCTCGACGCTCGCCGTGAGCTGCGACTGCTCGGAGAGCTGGATGCGGTGGAAGACCTCGCCGATCGTCTCGTTCCTGCGACCGGCCCCGACCGTGTCGACGAACGCGACGGCGGCACCCGTGAGGCTCTTCTCGCCGAGAAGACCCTCGTACGCGCCGCCTGCCTCGACGAGGTTGCGGATCCCCGTCAACGCGCCGTCGGAATAGCCGTATCGCGCGAATCCACGCAGGTTCTCGCCGAACTCCTGGTCGAGCACGAGGTTGAAGCCGTGGTCGTCTTCGCGCGATGGTTCGCCTTCGCGGTCGCGCGCAGCCGTGTTCCATACGGCCACGCGGTAGCGGCCCTTCCCGAGCCCGTCGATCGACGGCGTGATTCCCGCTTCGCCGAAGCTGAACAGATCCCACTCGTCGAAGAGCGACTCGAACTCGGCGGTCGTCGTGTTCCCGTAGGCGTTCGCGATGCCCGCCGCGAGATACCAGTCCTCGTTCGGACGCCATCCGACGGCCGCGGCGAGACCGCTGCCTGGATATGCGATCGAGGGGTTGCCCGAAAAGGCCTTGTTCAGGAAGTAGAGGTTCGCGCTCTGGAGCGCATGTCCGCCGACGAGGTTCTCGGGGTCCATGCGCCCGATGCCGAGGCGGAGCGCGCCATCGAAGAGCCGCTGCGACCAGTAGGCCTCCTTCACGACGATCGGCCGCTCGCCGAAGCCGTTCGTGGTGGCGATCGCGGCGCCGATCTCGCCCGCGAGCACGGAAGGCGGCTGATGCCCGATCTCGTGGCGGTACTCGGCGTTCACGACGAGCGCGCCCGGGTCCTTCGTGTCGCGGCCGAGCAGCGTCCACTTCATGAGGAGGTCGACGTCGCCGCCCGCGCCGCTTGGGTTTCCCGCGCCGCCGAAGACCTGCTGGAAGAGCGCCGTGTAGGCGAAGCCGATCTTCAGGCCCGTCGAGTGCTCGAGTTCACGCGAGGCGCGGCCGAGTTCACCGAAGGGATCGCGCCAGATCTCCGTTCCCTCGACGGGCGCGCCCGCTGCGAGCTCCTGCAGCGTGGAGGACGGCGGCTGCGTCGGCGTGATGTCGGCGGAGTCGGCTGCGGGTGGCCGCGGGGGAGCGGACTCTGCAGGAGCCTGGGTTTGGGCAGCGAGGATCGCGAAAAGGGCTGGGTGAACGAGCACAGTCATAGGCGGGATTCTCCGTCACAAAGTCCAAGGGAGACCCTACCACCGCCGTGATTCTCGGCCCTCCAGAGGCCGCGCAGCAGCGATCCTTTGATCGCGGAACCTCGTGGGGCACGAGAAACCAAGCGCCCGAGAACCTGGCTCGCGCCGAAGAATCTTTGAAAGAATCGCAGAATCTACCTGTTCCCGTGCGTCTGCAGGTGTTGCATCTGCGATATCTGCGGGTCGGCGGCCGCGAACCCACGGTCGGGGCACGCCGCGTCGCCTGATGCACCGTCCCATGCACCGTCTCATGCACCGTCTCATGCACCGTCTCATGCACCGTCTTCGGAAGCGTCCCATGCGAACCCACGCCAGAACCCAAGCAAGCCTGACTGCCCGCCTCTCCGCGCTCGTGATGGTCTTCCTGTTCTCCCTCGGCCTCTGCGCCTCTCACAGCCACGCGCAGGGCGCCGACACGCGGTTCGTCAACATCAATGCGCCCGCGGGCGGAAACGGGACCACCTGGGCGACTGCCTTCAACAACCTCAGCGCTGCGATCGCAGCCGCGAGCTCGAACCAGGGCATCAGGCAGATCTGGGTCGCGAGGGGCAGCTACTTCCCGGGATCGACGCGGTTCGCGCTGCGAAACAACCTTGCGCTCTACGGCGGGTTCGCCGGCGGAGAGACGCAGCTTGCGCAGCGTGACATCGCACTCAACGAGACGATCCTGACCGGACAGGGAACGAACGGCATCATCAACGGCGGAAGCACCAATGAGACGGCTCTCGTCGATGGATTCACGATCCGCGACGGCTTCACAACGGGTGAGAACGGCGGAGCGGTGCTCAACGGAAGCTCGACCTTCCGCAACTGTCGGTTCATCGACAACTTCTCGGCGAACAGTGGTGGCGCGTGGTTTGGCCAGACGGGCACACCGCGCTTCATCGCGTGCGAGTTCATCGGCAACGAGTGCGGCGCGGGTGGCGCAGCGATCGAGAGCGTGGCCGGGTCGTTTCGGGTGGTCGGCTGCCGCTTCGTCGACAATACGGCGCCCTTTGGCGTCATCTACACCGACACAGGCACTGTGACCGTCATCAACTCCCTCATCACCGACAACGGCGCGGTGGGCATCGTCGCGAACTCGGGCCCGATCATCGTGCGGAGCTCCACTCTTGCGGCGAACGCCAGCGAGATCCTCGGCGCCTTGGCCCTCGGCACAAGCGGCTCGAGCACGATCGAGAACTCGATCCTCTGGCAGAACGGGATCTTCGGTAACTTCACGGCGACCTACTCCTGCCTGCCCTCGCCGGCGCCGGGCGCGGGGAACATCAGCGTGGACCCGCGCTTCGTGAACGCAGACGGCGGGAACTGGCGTCTCGCGCCCGACTCGCCCGCGATCGACGCGGGAAGCGTGGATTTGCTGCTGCCCGACAGCTTCGACCTCGACGGCGACGGCGACACGGCTGAGCTGCTGCCGGTCGACCAGCAGGGCAGGGCGCGTCGCTTCGACGAGCCCACGGTCCCCGACACGGGCGTCGGTCCTGCACCCGTGGTCGACATGGGCGCCATCGAGTATTTCAGCGACTGCAACGGCAACGGCATCCTCGACTCGACCGACATCGCCAACGGCACGAGCGCCGACACCGATGCGAACGGGATCCCGGACGAGTGCGAGGATTGCAACGCGAACCAGATCCCCGACGGTGTCGACATCGCGAACGGAACGAGCGCCGACTGCCAGAAGGACGGAATCCCAGACGAGTGCCAGCTCGGACCGGGAGCGACCGTGATCTCGCGCGTCGACGACGGCGTCGCCGAGGACAGCGTCGGCAACAACGCGCTCGGCAACTTCATCTGGCTCAATGCGTTCCAGGTCGAGCCGGGCGGCGAGGTCCTGCGTGCTGTCGACCTCGCGTTCGGCGAGGGGATCCCTGCGGGCGACCCGGTGACCGTGCATGTCTGGACCGATCCCAGCGACGACGGCGATCCCACGGACGCGGTGCGTCGCATCAGCGTCACGGTGAAGGCCGTCGCACCGGGCACGAGTCAGTTCACGACCGTCGACGTGCCGGACCTCGTCCTCGGGGCGGAGGGAACCTGGTTCTTCGTCGGTGCGCAGACCTTCAACACGCAGTTCCCCGCACCGCGCGATATCGAGAACCCATCGGCGCTGCGCAGCTGGGTTTCGGCTGCGACCACGCTTGCGGACGCGGATCCCGACGATCTTGCCGCGGCCGGCAACTTCGGACTCATCGACAGCTTTGGAATCCCGGGAAACTGGCTGGTGCGCGCCCGATCCTTCCGCGACGGCGACTGCAACGCGAACGGCATTCCCGACGTTTGCGAGATCGCGAGCGGGACCGTATCCGACTGCAATGGAAACTCGGTTCCCGACGCGTGCGAAATCGCGTCGAACGACTGCAACGCGAACGGCATTCCCGACGATTGCGAGCTGGCGAATGGCGCCGCCAGCGACTGCAACGCGAACGGCATTCCCGACAGCTGCGAGATCGCGCAGGGATCCGAAGCGGACATCGACTCGAACGGCGTTCCTGACAGTTGCGAGGATTGCAACGGCAACTCGGTGCCCGACTCCGTGGACATCGCGAACGGCACAAGCGCAGACTGCCAGCCCAACGGCATCCCTGACGAGTGCGAGCTCACTGGCGACGAGGCCGCGCTCTACGCCTACGACGATGCGCAGCCCGAGTTCTGGGTGTCGTCGGACGCGCCGAACATGGCATGGCTCAACAACTTCACGATCGAGGAGGGCAAGGACCGCATCATCGCGATCGACGTGATGTACGGCCTCGTTCCCGAAGGCAAGCCTCACACGATCTACCTGTGGAGCGATCCGAACGGCGATGGGAACCCCGACGACGCGCAGGTGCTCGCGGCCGTTCCCACGATCGCCGTCGATGTCGGCGAGGCCTTCCTCTACACGCGCATCGACATCCCCGACATCGACCTCGCGCCCGGCAGCAGCTTCTTCGTCGGCGCGGTCGTCAACGACTTCACGCTGTTCAAGGAGATCCCTGCGCCGAAGGACTCGACGCCGCCGAACGGCAAGAGCTGGCTCGTGGGCAGGTTCAGCGAGATCGATCCGAACGACCTCTCCGAGGACGCGGACGAGTTCCTGCGGATCGACGACCTTGGCGGGGCCTTCATCGGCAACTGGTGCGTCCGCGCGGTGGCTGTGTCGACCGCCGATTGCAACGGCAACAGCATCCCAGACGACTGCGACATCGCTGACGGCACCTCGGCCGACGCCAACAAGGACGGTGTTCCCGACGAGTGTGCGCCGTGCACGGCGGACCTCGACCTCGACGGCGTCGTGGGCCCGAGCGACCTGTTGGTCGTGCTCGCGGGCTGGGGCACGAGCTCGCCGCTTGCGGACCTCGATGACGATGGCGACGTCGACGGATCCGACCTCATCGTGCTGCTCAGCGCGTGGGGGCCGTGCAGGTAGCGCGCTCTGCGTGAATGGCTGAGAGCGGGCAAACGGAAGGCAAGGCCTTCCGTTTGTCCGTTTCGAGTCGGGCTGGCGGGATTCGCCCTTTCGGCGGAGCCGGAAGACCGTACAAGCCCTGATCGTCGCGCAGCGACGATGGCTGCGTGGCGCAGCGCGCCACGCAGGTGCCAGGCCGACCGAAAACGGAGAAACGGAAGGCAAGGCCTTCCGTTTGTCCGTTTCGAGTCGGGCTGGCGGGATTCGAACCCACGACCTTTTGACCCCCAGTCAAACGCGCTAACCAAGCTGCGCTACAGCCCGCGAGGGTCGGGGAGTCTAGCACAAGCGATGCGCGATCGCACCCCGTGCGTCTGCCCGCCGCGTGAGGTTATCCGTGCCTCATGACGCGGCGCGTCATGCGCGAGTGGGCGGAAAATCGGCTGTAATCACACCCCATGCTCGTCCTCGCGCTCTCTGCGGCCTTCGCGATGCCTGCGACTCCGAACGACGCGTCTCCCGTATCGCCACCTGCGCCGATCGGCCCGCTGCCTTCGGCGCGGCAACTCGCGTGGAAGGACCTTGAGTTCACGGGGTTCATCCACTTCGGGCCGAACACCTTCACGGGCGTGGAGTGGGGCCATGGCACCGATCCTGCGTCGGTGTTCAACCCGACGGAGCTCGACGCGCGCCAGTGGGTCCGTGTCATGAAGGACGCGGGAATGAAGGGTGTCGTCATCACCGCGAAGCACCACGACGGCTTCTGCAACTGGCCGACGGCGCTCAGCGCGTACTCCGTGGCTTCGAGTCCGTGGAAGGATGGCAAGGGCGACGTGCTGCGCGAACTCAGCGATGCGTGCCGCGAAGCGGGCCTCAAGTTCGGCGTCTATCTCTCGCCGTGGGATCGCAACAACCCGCGGTACGGGACGGGCGAGGAGTACAACGCGTATTTCCGCGCGCAGCTGCGCGAGGTGCTGACGAACTACGGGCCTGTCTTCGAGGTCTGGTTCGACGGCGCGTGCGGCGAGGGCCCGAACGGCAAGCGCCAGGTCTATGACTTCCCGAGTTTCCATGCGGTCGTGCGCGAACTGCAGCCCGATGCCGTGATCTTCAGCGACATCGGCCCCGACATCCGCTGGGTCGGCAACGAACAGGGTTGGGCGGGCGAGACCAACTGGTCGATGCTGAAGGCGGAAGGGCACGGGATCGGCAATGACAATCCGCCGCCGATCAAGTCGCTGACCGAAGGCGACGAGCACGGCGAGTCGTGGATTCCCGCGGAGGCAGACGTGTCGATCCGGCCAGGCTGGTTCTACCACGCGGATCAGGACGACAAGGTGAAGACGCCCGCGCAGCTCTTCGATCTCTGGGAGCGCAGCGTCGGGCACAACGCGAACTTTCACCTGAACTTCCCCGTCGATCGTCGCGGACTCATCCATGAGAACGATGCGGCGGCGGTGCTCGGCCTGCGCAGGCTGATCGACGCGACCTACGGCGACGGCACGGACCTTGCGCGCGGGCGCACGGCATCGAGCCGCGACACCCGCGGCTCCGCCATGGGTCGGACGGGCGAGTTCGGCGCGGACAAGGCCGTCGACGGCGATCCGAAGACCTACTGGGCGACCGACGACGGTGCGACCGCGGGCTCTCTCGAGGTCGAGCTCGACGCGACGAAGCCGTTCGACCGCGTGGTGCTCGCCGAGCCGACCTGGCTCGGGCAACGCGTGCGGAGGTTCCGCATCGGCGTGCCCGCGACGGACGGCGGCGAAGGGTGGACGACGATCGCGGAGGGCACCACGATCGGCCACAAGCGCATCGTGCGCGTGCCCGAGACGAAGGCGGCTCGGATCCGGGTCGAGATCATCGACTCGCGCGCGTGTCCGTGCCTATCCGCGATCGCGGTGCACAAGACGAAGGTCCCGGGCTGACGCGTGGCCGCGCGTTCGACTCCCGCCGAGGCCGTGATGCGCGTCTCTCGCGCGCTATCGCGCAAGGTCGATGCGCTCGGGTTCGGCGCGCCGGTTGCGTTCGTCTATAACCCGCTCGGGTACGCGCGCGCGCCGCACGAGCGGTACCTCGCGAACGCGCGGAAGGGGATCGACGCGCTCTATCTCGGCATGAATCCAGGGCCGTTCGGCATGGCGCAGACGGGTGTGCCCTTCGGAGAGATCGCGGCTGTGCGCGAATTCCTCGGGATCGAAGAGCGGGTGCGCGCGCCGAAGGCGATGCATCCGAAGCGTCTGATTGAAGGCTTTGACTGCCCGCGCAGCGAGGTAAGCGGGAGGCGCTTCTGGGGGCTCATGGCGCGCGAGTTCGGCTCCGCCGAGCGCTTCTTCGCGCATGGATTCGTCTGGAACTGGTGCCCGCTGGCATTCATGTCGGCGAGCGGCGCGAACATCACGCCCGACAAGCTTGTGCGCGCCGAGCGCGAGGCGATCGAGGATGCGTGCGACGACGCGCTGCGCGCAATGGTCGAGTTGCTTTCGCCGCGGGTGATCGTGGGCGTGGGCGGCTTCGCATCGAAGTGCGCGGCGCGCGCGCTTGGCGGCGATGCACTTGAGATCGTGACGATGCTGCACCCGTCGCCCGCGAGCCCGGCCGCGAACCGCGGGTGGGATGCGGAGGCGAGCAAGGTGCTCAAGCGCGTGCGGCAAGTCTGAGCGCTCGCTCCGCGCCGATGCAGGACCGCCCGCCGAGCCACTCGGCGGGCGGTCGTCCAGAGCGCGCCGCCCCAGCGACGCGCGGTTGAGGCGGCGTGCATGCAGGACCGCCCGCCGATTCACTCGGCGGGCGGTCGTCCAGAGCGCGCCGCCGCAGCGGCGCGCGCTCAAAATACGGACAGGGGGAGATTCGAACTCCCGATACGGCGTAAGCCGTATACAGCATTTCCAATGCTGCTCCTTCAACCGCTCGGACACCTGTCCACAGGGGTCGGGAGTGTAGCGGTTCCGCGCAACTGGGTGCTTCGATGAAGGCCCGTCGCGGGCATGTGCGCGTGGTATCGGACACGCCCGCCCCCGCCCTCGGCTTCGGGTTGAGGTCCTGCGGAATCGGGGAGCCTTTCCGCACACGCAATCGGCCGATGCGGCCCTTGATTCCGATGCACATCGACTCAAGGCCCTCGCGAGACAAGCACGCATCTTGCATCCATCAGACGCAACAGAGCGCGCGCGATGCGATGTTCCGCTCCGTACGTGACGGAGCCCCGAAGATTACTCTCGAAATCGAGGGAAAAAGTCCGAATCAAACTTCGGGGAGGTTTCGTATGGTGATAGTCTCGAACCTCAAGACGGATCAACGACAGCGCGGATTCGAACCTGGCCCGATCTGCGGTCCGGCTTTCTCTCTCCTCGTTCGGTTCCTCTCCTAGGCGGGGGTGTGTGCACGATCTTCGGGCCCTTCAGGACTGTGTCATTGAGTCGCCTCCGGTACATCACGATCTTCCTGCTTGGGCTCAACGGCGCGCTCCTCGCCATCGCGGGTGGCGGAGCGGTGTACTTCGCGACGACCTCTCCCATCGCATTTCAGAAGCTGATGTCGCTCACGACGGAACCCGTGGAGGAGCCTGACTGGTCGGAGGCCGAGTACGCGGTCGATATCGCGGCTCTCGTTTCGGCGATTCCCTATTCTGGCAGCGACGCCGTCATCGCCGTGCTGCCGAGCGAGATGTACGAGCGGACCATCCTCGGCGGCGAGGGAAACTGCGCCAACAAGTCGCGTGGTCTCGCCTACTACCTCGAGCAGCGTGGGCTCCCCTTCGAGCGCGTCGAGCTGCTGAAGACCGATGGCTTTCTGCTCGGGCAGGGGCATGTGGTCCTGCGCGCGCTCGTCATGCACGAGGGCGAGCCGCGGGTGGCGATGATCGACATGCTCGAGGGCGGGCTTCCCGTGCGCGGCGGGCGGCCGATCGATCTCCCGGACCTTGCTGGTGCGGAGCCGTACACGATCGAGATCCTCCCGCTCAACTGGCGCACGGACCGCTTCAGCGAGTACTACGGAGGATTCCTCGACGAAGTCGTGGTGGGGCGCGTTCCCGACGACGAGATCGTGCCGTTCTTCCGCTTCCTTGAGGGCGTGTACGTGCCGATCGGCCTCGATCGCTTCGAGCGAATCGTCTACAACGCGCTCGCAATCGTGCAGGGCAGGTTCCCCTCGCTCCACGTCTCGCAGGCGGACTACGACAGGCTGGTCGAGGGCCACCGTGGCAAGCTCGCCTTGGCGCAGGCGATGGTGGAGGCGACGCGGGTGCTCCTGTGGTCGCTTCCGCTCACCGCGGGGTGGCTCATGGCGCGGTCGATCTCGAAGCGACTCGCCAAACCGCGTGTCGCTGCCGACCCCGTTCCCGTGCGCGCATGATCGCTGCGCTATCGTGGCGCCGACCACGAACGGAGCGCCCTTCATGACGATCGCGACTTGCCTCCTCCTCGCAGCCTTCGGTTCGGCGGAGCCGTCCGACACCGCGCGCAATGCGTCCGCGCTGCTGCCCGATTCGGCGCAGCTTGCCGCGTTCCACGAGCTGCTTGCGCGCGAGCCGCATGTCGCGGGAACGGAGGGCGATGCGCGGGCGATCGAGCGCCTGCGCGCGGCCTTCGCGGAGATGGGCGACGGCGTGGCGGGGTGGTCGGTCGAGGTCGAGGAGTTCTTCCCGCTGCTGGCGCACCCCGTTCGCGCGAGCCTCGAGATCGTCGAGGCGGCCGTCGCCGATGATGGCGCACGGCGCGTGATCTCGCTCCTGGTCCGCGAGCCACCGATCGCGGGCGACCCCGATACCGCGCACCCAGCGCTCGACATCGCGTGGAACGCGTGGAGCGCGTCGGGCACGGTCGAGGCGGGCATCGTCTATGTCCACTTCGGTCGACGCGAGGACTTCGAGCGCCTCGCCGCGCTCGGCGTGGACCCGCGCGGCAAGATCGCGCTTGCTCGATACGGCGGGAACTTCCGCGGCTACAAGGCCAAGTTCGCAGAGGAGGCGGGCTGCGTCGGGCTTGTGATGTTCACGGATCCCGCCGACTCGGGAAGCGTGCGCGGACGCGTGTGGCCCGAGGGCGGCTGGGCCAACGACGAGTATGTCCAGCGGGGATCGGTGCTCGTGCAGCCTGCGGTCGGCGACCCGACCACTCCCGGCCGCGTGTCGACCCGCGATGCGGAGCGCGTGGCGACCGGGTCGCTGTCGCTGCCGAAGATTCTCGTCCAGCCCGTTGGTGCGGGCGCCGCGCGCGAGATCCTCTCGCGCATGCAGGGCGTGCGGGCGCCCGAGGACTGGCAGGGCGGCCTCGGCTGCGGCTATGTGCTCGAGGACGCAGCGCTGCGGCTCAGGCTCTCCGTCGAGCAGACGCGCGAGGTGCGGCGCACGGCGAACGTGTTCGCGCGCCTCGAGGGCGCCGCCGTGCCCGAGGAGATCGTCATCGTCGGCTCGCACCACGATGCGTGGTCGATGGGCGCAGCCGACCCGCTCGCGGGCACGATCTGCATGCTCGAGTGTGCGCGCAACTTCGCGGCACGCGCGCGCGCTGGCTCGCGCCCCGACCGCACGCTCGTCTTCGCCGCGTGGGGCGCGGAGGAGTACGGCATCTTTGGCTCGACCGAGTTCGTCGAGAAGGACGCCGCGCGTCTTGCAGGTCGCACGGTCGCCTACATCAATCTCGACATGTCGGCCATGGGCCTCAACCCGGGCGGCGCCGTGAGCCCGACGCTGCGTCCGAGCGTGGCGCGCGCGCTTGCTTCGGCGCCGGGGCCTGCCGCGTGGGTGGCGCGCACCCCCTCGGAGGGCGCGTCTGCGCTCGATGCGTGGCCGAAGCAGGAGGACGGACGCCCGCGGTTCGGGAACCTCGGCGGCGGCAGCGACCATGTCGCTTTCTGGTGCCACGCGGGCATTCCGTCGATCGTGCTCTCCGCCGGCGGGAGCGAGGGCGTGAGCTATCACTCGAACTACGACACCCTCGCGTGGTACCGCGCGACGGTCGGGTCGGACTACGCGTCGGCACAGCTGGTCACGGGGATGGCGAACGCAATCGTCGCGGAACTTGCTGACTCTGGGCGCCTGCACATCTCGCCCGTCGCACTGATCGACGATGGGCTCGCCCATGCCGCCGAGCTGCGCAAGCTCGCGCGCGAGCGCGGGCTCGGGGAGACAGGCGAACTGGCGGACACCCTCATCGACACCATGGAGTGGACCTTCCGCCGCATGCGCATCTTCGCGCTGCGCGCGGAGAAGCGCGTGGCGGAGTCGCCGCGCGCGAGCGACGCGGCCGACCTCTGGTCGATCCGCAGCATCTGGCTCTCCGAGGCAGGGCTGACGGGGCGGCCGTGGTATCGAAACCTCATCGCCGCGCCCGACCGAGACGCAGGCTACGCCACATCCTCGTGGCCGCTCCTGCGGGAGGCGATCCTCGACGCGAAGCCCGACGACCCCGCGTCGCGCGAGGCGATCCTGATCGCGGCGGACGCCTATCTCGAGGCGCAGTCCGCGACCTACGGCGTGATCTCGCGGCTGCTCGATGAAGATCGTTGACGACCCACGGGGCGCGCTGGTGCGTCCACACAATGCCGCCGAGGCCGCATCGCGTGGCGGAGACCCTGAGCGTTTCTCGGACGGTCGTGGGGAGACATGCTCCGCCCATCGCGGCGCTTTGGACGGTGACGGAGAAGTTTGTTCGATTTCGCGGTTCTTGGCCACGAAGCCGCAGCGGTCGGGCCGTATTCTCCGAACATCGGCCTGCGCGCCGAGCTGAGGCTCCGCCCGGCCCGGACGGCTCCCGGCACTCTCCGAACGAAACAGTGAATCTCCAGTGACTCTCATGAAGACGACGATCCTGACCAAGTTGGCCATCCTGGCCGTCGCCGCCTCGCCCATGCTTGCAACGGCCACGGCCGACGCGCAGGTCGTGAATGTCCGCACCGATCGGATCGTGGGAAGCCTCGTGCGTCCGGTCTATGTGACGCAGGCTCCCGGGGACCCGACGCGGCTCTACATCGTTCTGAAGGCGGGAAGCATCCGCATCTTCGACCTCACGACGAACACGCTCCTCGCGACGCCGTTCGTGACGGTGCCCGTGACGGGTGGAACCACGACGAGCGACGAGCGCGGCCTGCTCGGTCTTGCCTTCCACCCCGACTATGCGAAGAATGGGCAGTTCTACGTGTACTACACGGGGTCGAACACCAATGTCCTCGCCCGCTACACGCGCTCTGCGGACAACCCGCTCGTGGCGAACCCGACGGTCCAGGTGATGATGTCGTGGTCCGATCCGTTCTCGAACCACAACGGCGGCTGGATCGACTTCGGCCCCGATGGGAACCTCTACATCGGCGTCGGCGACGGTGGCTCTGGGAACGACCCGAACAACGCGGGCCAGAACATCAACACGAAGCTCGGCAAGATCCACCGTATCACCCCCACGGTCGGTGGCGCATCGCCCTTCTACACGATCCCAGCGAGCAACCCGTTCGTGGGCGTCAGCGGCGACGACACGATCTGGGCATACGGGCTGCGCAATCCGTGGCGCTGCAGCTTCGACCGCGAAACGGGCGACCTGTGGATCGCGGATGTCGGCCAGAGTGCGATCGAGGAGATCAACTTCCAGGCGGCGAACGCTGCAGGCGGCATCAACTATGGCTGGCGCTGCATGGAAGGAAACAACTGCACGGGCCTCACCGGCTGCACCTGCAACGCAGCATCGCTCGTCAGGCCGATCCGCACCTATGGCCACGTGTCGGGGACGAGCGGCGGCTTCTCGATCACGGGCGGCTACGTCTATCGCGGCTGCCGCATGCCCGAGCTGCGCGGAACCTACTTCTACGCGGACTACGTGAGCAACAACGTGTGGAGCTTCCGCTACAACGCTTCGACCGACACCCAGAGCGAGTTCACGCTGCGAAACTCGCAGATCACGCCGTCCCTCGACGGCTTCACGGTGAACCAGATCGTTTCGTTCGGCGAGGACCTCAACGGCGAGATGTACATCGTCGACCAGGGCAGTGGCAGCGACGGCCAGATCCTCAAGATCGTGCCGACGGACGGTGACGGCGTCTGCCAGCCTCCGTGCGCGCCCGCCGACCTCGACTGCAACGGCGTCGTGAACGCGTCCGACCTCACCATCCTCCTCGGCAACTGGGGCCAGGCGGGCGTCGGAGACCTCGACGGGAACGGCGTGGTCAACGGCTCCGACCTGACGCAGCTTCTGAGCGCGTGGGGCTGACCCGCGGCTCTTACGCAACGATCGCCCAGGGCCCCGCAAGTCGGGGCCCTGTGCTTTCCCCGAGCCTGCCTTCCGTGCCGAGGCGGGCGTGCTGCACACGCGCTCCAGAGGCTACGCTGCCCGTGAGGAAACTCCATGCAACGCCCATCGACCGCCGTCCTCTCGCTGATCGCGCTCGCCATCTCCTGCGCCGCTCTCGCAGGGCCGCTTCCCGCGACGGCGCAGGCGCCACAGTCCCCGACGCGCGCCTCGCAGCCACCTTCGCCGGTCGTGGTCGCGCCCGCGGTCGTCGATCTCGGCGTGGTCGAGCCGGGGTCGACCACGCCCGCGCGCTTCACCTTGGTGAACCGTGGATCGACGCCCGTCAAGATCCTCAGTGCAATCCCCAACTGCAAGTGCACGGCGATCACGCCCGTCGAGGGCAAGGTGATCGAGCCGGGCGGCACCTTCGAACTCTCCGCCTCGCTCGCAGCTCCGCGCGTTCCCGGCGACAAGGAGGCGGTCGTCTTCCTCACCTTCGAGGGGCCCTTCACGCTGCAGGCCAAGATCAAGGGCGAGGTGCGCCTTCCCATCCTGGCGACGCCGCCCTTCGTCGACGCGCTGCGCGAGGTCGTGAACGGGACCGTCACGCTCAGGGCCGTCGACGGCAAGCCGTTCACGATCCTGCGTAGCGGCGGCGCAGCGCCCGCTTTCGTCGGCTTCGACCCCGCGAAGGACGCACCTCGCGCCGAGTACACGATCGCGTGGAGCCTTGCCGGACGCGCCGCGAGCGACATGCCGCTCTGGTGGTTCGTGTGGACCGATCGCGAGGATTGCGACGCGATTCCGCTCAGGGTGCGCGACGAGGCCACGGGCTCGCGCCACGACATGGACCGCTTCAAGCGCTTCTGGATCGTGAAGGAGAGCCTCGTGATGGCGGGGCGCGGCTCCGTCGGCGCGCCGCACAAGGCTGAGATCGAGCTCGAGCACTACAACCCGCCCAAGAAGGGCGCGGTCGAGAACCCCGCCTGGCGCGAGGTGGTCGGCGTGAAGTCGCTGAACCCCGACCTCGAGGTGCGCTTCACGGGGAAGCGCGATGCGGGGGTCGACGGCGCCATGCTCGAGGTCGAGTTCACGGCGAAGCGCGCCGGCCCGATCGAGGGGTTGCTCGAGATCGAGACCTTGACCGGGAAGGGCACCGTGCCCTTCGCCTACTTTGCCACCGCTGGCTGACGGACGCGCGATGCAACGATGGGCGACCAGCGCATCCGCCTTCGCGGATCTGCTCGAGCAGGCTGCGCAGGCCATGCGCAGCTCGCCGTTCCGCGACCGCTGCACGGTGCGGTTGCCTCGGCAGGGGCGACTCCTCGCGACGGGTGACATCCACGACAACCAGCTGCATCTCGAGGCGGTCGTGCGCGCGGCGCGGCTCGACCGCTCGCGCGAGCACCACGTGGTCCTGCACGAACTGATACACGGTGACCGTCTCGTGAGCGGCATGGACATGAGCCACCGCATGCTCGCCAAGGTGGCGGAGCTGGTCCTCGCGCACCCTGGTCAGGTGCATCCGATCCTCGCGAACCATGAGATCGCGCAGTATCGCCGCCAGCACATCTCGAAGGGCGCTGGCGACAACCTGCTGCTCTTCGACGCTGGGCTCGAGTGGGTGTTCGGCGAGGAGGCGCAGGTCGCGGCGGATGCGATCGGCGCGTTCGTCTCCGCGATGCCGCTTGCACTCGTCTGTGCGAACGGCGTGATGGTGTCGCACTCGCTTCCGGGCGTCGCGCAGCTGCCGCACTTCGACCTCGGCGTCCTGGGGCGCGAGCTCGTCGAGGCCGACTTCGATCTGCCCACGGGCGCCGCCTATCTCATGACCTGGGGCCGCAACCACACGCCCGAGCATCTCGAGGCGCTCGCGTTCGCGTGGGGAGTCGATCTCTTCGTCGTGGGCCATGCGCACGCGGACGCCGGCGTCGAGTCGCGCCCGCCGAATCTCGTCATCCTCAACACCGATCACGCGCAGGGGCGCGTCGTCGCCATCGATCTGGCTGCGGACGCGCCATCGGCGGAGGAGCTCGTGCGTGCGGCGGTCCCGATCCAGACCTTTTTCGATCTCGACGACCCGATGACGGGGCTTGCGCGATGACGGCGGAACCCGCGGCGCGCGCCACGCTGTTCATCGACTGCTCTCAGCGCGAGTCGGTGCTTGCGCTCGCGCCGTCGACCGGCGGCGCGCATGTGCCCTTCGTCCGCCGCTTCGACGCGCAGGCGGAGGCGAACGCGGACGCAGGCGGAGGCGAGCGCTTCTGGCTCGAGCTCGCGGACCTCTTTCGCGAGGCGGGTGTCGGCGCCGAGGCGCTGGCCGCGGTCGCGGTGGCGACGGGTCCAGGTGGATTCACGGGGCTCCGCGTCTCGATCGCCTCCGGAAAGGCGATCGCCTACGCGCGCGGGATTCCCGCCGTCGGAATTCCGTCCGCCGAGCTCTTCGCTGCGTCCGACCGAGCGCGCGGCGGGGACGGCCCGTGGCTTGTGGCGCTTGCCTCGAAGGCGGGAAGCGCGTGGGTGTCGCTCGTCGAATGCATGCAGGCTGCGGATGCGGCTCTGGACTTTTCGCCTGAAGCGGGCTTGATCGTCACCGAGGAGTTGTTCGCCTGGCACGCGGCAGAGGTCGCGCGGCGGGGCGGGGTGCTCCTCGCGGACGCACACCTCGACCCAGCGCTTGCCGCGTGCGCCGCGCGCGTCGGCATTCCCATGCGCGGCCTCGCGATCGAGGTCGGTGCGGCCTTCGGGCGCGCGCACCGCGCGTCTGTGCGGGTTGTGCGGACTGGGGGAGCAGGCGCTGCATCGTGCGGGAGCCCGTTCTCCCTCGAGCCTCTCTACGCGCGCGAGCCCGAGGCCGTCACCAACTGGCGGGTTCGGCGCGCGGATCGCGGCGCCTGAGCGCCGCGGTCGGTCTGCGACGCCTGCGCGGAGCACATCCTGCGCGCCGTTGACGCGCGCATTCCGTCCGTCTGTGCCACGCGCTACAGCCCGAACATCGTGCTGCGCGCTGTGGCCCAAATGCGCGCGGGACATGGATGGACTCCCGCGAAGCACCGATCTCAGAGCGGGCATCGGAGGATGCCTCGCGGCGGCCGGTGCGGTCGCCAGTCGGGGGAAAGGGCGCAGGCGTCTCGCGACGCAACCACGGTTGCGAGCGGCCCGCGCCGAAGCGTGTGGACACTGGAATCGCGTCGTCGGGAAGGACCCCGCCGTCACGAAGGTGTCTCCCTGGAGGGGAAATCTCGTGAGTCAGTCCGGTCCTACGCGAAACGATCCGTCCCGCGACCCGTCCGTGCCCGCCAACGGCGAGGTGCCCGTCGGCGCGCCCAATGACTCCGCGCCGCTGCAGGCGCTGTGCGTCGGCCTCGACTGCGTGCATGAGGTGCGCATCTGCAGCCTGCTCGATGAAGCGGGCGTGGCGCACGATCGCGTCGACCTCGTCGACCAGGCGATCGGTACCGTGGTCGCGAAGCCGTTCGACCTGATCGTCGTCTCGTCGTCGATCGGCCCGGAGAAGTTCGCGCCGCTTGCGGGCCAGGTGCGCAGGATGTCCTCGTCGATGCGCGTGCTTGTCGCGGGCGGCGCGCCCGAGCCCGACGAACTGCTGGCGGCGATGCGCGCTGGCGCGACCGACTGGCTCGATCTCTCCGAGAGCTCCGCGTCGCTGCTCGAGCGGCTCAACATCGCTTCGCGCGCCGTGGTCGAGGACCGTCGGCGCGACGAGCGCATCGCGCGGCTGAAGGGGATCTGCCAGAAGCTCGCCGTGAACCGCGACGAGTTCACCCGCCAGATGGACGCCCTGAACGACGGACTGCGCGAGGCGGCCGAGGATGCGCGAGGCCGCGCGGGCGAGGCGGAGGTCGTGGGCGAGTTCCGCGGTCTTCTCTCGCAGGAACTCGATGTCGAGGACCTTCTGCGCACGGCGCTCCAGTACCTCCTGACGAAGACGGGGGCGACGAACGCAGCCGTCTTCCTGCCGGGCTCGAAGCCCGACCAGTTCGGACTCGGCGCCTATGTGCACTACGACTGCCCGCGAACGCAGGCCCAGCCGCTCCTCGACCGCCTCGGCGGGGAGATCTGCGAGCGCATCTCGCCGCGGCACGACATCATCCGCTTCACCGACACGCGCGAGTTCGTCTATTCGCTCGGCCTCGCGGGCGCCGTGCTCGAGGACTCGGAGCTTGTCGCGTGGAGCGCGCTCCATGACGGCGAATGCATGGGGGTCTTCTTCCTCTTCCGCAATCACGCGGAGCCCTTCCTCGACGAGCATGCGGCCATGATCGACCTGCTGCGGCCCGTCTTCGCGGCGCAGATGGCGAAGCTCGTGCGCATCCACCATCGCTCGAACTTCACCTTCCCGAAGACGGAGGGCGAGGGGCAGGCTGAGGACGAGAGCGACGACGACTCGGGCGAGGACTGGCGCCGCGCGGCGTGAGCGGAAACGGTGCCAGGCACGTGCCAGGAGGTGCCAGGCACCAGACGGCACGTGTCAGGCACCATGTCGGCGAATACTGTCTCGGAAACGGTGCCAGGCACGTGCCAGGAGGTGCCAGGCACCAGACGACACGTGTCAGGCACCGTTTCCAGGCACCGTTTCCGAGGCACCGTGTTTGGTGGCAACTACCATGCCGCCATGCCACGCCGCACCATCGCAGAGTTCCGCGCAGAGCGCGCCAAGGGTCAGGAAGCGCTTCTTGGCGCGGATCACCTAGGACTCAAGCGCTTTCTCCGCCTCGACGCCGCGACCTACGAGGACGGCGCACTCGACGCACGCACGAAGGAGCTGCTCGGCCTCGTCGCCAGCGCCGTCCTGCGCTGCAACGACTGCATCGACTACCACCTCGAGCAGTGCGTGAAGGCGGGCTACACGCGCCCAGAGCTCGTCGACGCGATCAACGTGGCGCTCGTCGTGGGCGGATCGATCGTGATCCCGCACGCCCGCCATGCGATGCTCTCGCTCGATGAACTGTTCGCGGAGAAGGACGGACGCTGAGCCCGGCTCAGATCCGCTTCATGCGGACGAGCACCGTCACCCCGCCCTTGACGCGGTCGCCCTTCGCGACGCAGACCTTCTCGAGCTCGGAGGTCGGCACGACGAGCTCCGTGGTTGATCCGAACTTGATCATCCCGTAGCGCTCGCCGCGTCCGAGGCGCTGCCCCGGCTCGACGGGGCACACGATTCGGCGGGCGATCTTCCCCGAGATCTGCTTCACGCCGAGGTTGATGCCGCCCGTGGAGAGGAGGCGCATGACGAGCGACTCGTTCACCTTCGCGCTCTCCTCGATGCGGACATCGAGGTACTTGCCGGGCGTGTGGATCGTGTTGAGGACCGTGGCCTCGCAGGGCGAGCGGTTCACATGGACATCGAGCACGGACAGGTAGATCCGCAGAATCGTCGCGGGAGCGCCCGTGGCAGGGTGCTCCTCGACCTCGACGATGGCGCTCACAAGCCCGTCCGCGGGGCTCACGAGGTCGCGCGGGTCCGTCGTCGCGGGCCTGCGGAACAGCGGGTCGCGGAAGAACGACGCGAGCGCGAGCCACGCCACGGCCGCCGCGCCGACGAGCCACCACCAGCCGAAGAACACACCTGCCGCCGCGATCGACGCGGCGGCGAGGGTGATGATCATCCATTCACGAAACCCGTAGCGCGTGAGCAGCATCGGGTGGGGTCATTCGGAAGCGCGGCCCACGAAGAACCCGACGAGTCCGAAGACGGCCGCGATTCCCGCGAGGCTGCCGCCCCAGGCGAGCGTGTTGCCTGCGAAGCTCGCGGCGATGCCCGAGCCGGCGCCGAAGGCCGATGCGACCGCGATCATGCCTGCGACTGCGAGGCCCACGAAGGCTGCGAGCATGAGTCCGACTCCGACGCCCGACCAAGCGCCGTCGTAGGCCTCGGCGACCGTCATGCCGGTCGTTGGGATCGGCGGGGCGCCGAACCCCGGCGACGACTGCACGGCCTCGAAGAGTCCGCTCGCGCCACCTGCAGCCTGCCCCGACTCGTCCGAGTAGACCTGATCGAGGAGCTCCGCGCCAAGCGCCGTCTCCTCGCTCTCGCGGGTCAGGTCGAGAAGGCCCGAGCCAGAGCCAACCGTCTCGAGGCCAATCTCGACGGCGTCGCCGCCCTTGCCGCTGCCGAACGCGGAGATCCCAGTGCCGCCCGCGCTGTCGGCGAGGCCGAGGACGGAATCCTCGAGGGCGCCGCCCTTGGCAGGGCTCGGCGCGTTGAAGGCCGTGCCGCCGCCGCTGTCGGCCAAGCCGATCGGCCCGCGGGACTCGTCGGAGAGCGAAAGGCCGCCATCCGACATCACTCCGGCGAGGAGATCGACCTGCTCGACGCGAAACTTGGTCTGCCCCTCGTGGCTCACGCGCTGCAGCCGACCCGTGTCGGCGATGGCGTTGACTTCGGCGGCGGACTTGCGCAGCTTCGCGGCTGCCTCCTCGAGGGTGTAGAACGACTTGGCCATGAAAGTCTCCAGTGGTGGGCGGTTGACCGCCTGAGTTCCGTACGCTACCCCACGGCGGCGGATGCCGCAAGGCTCCGATCCGCCGAACCCCCAAGCGTACGCATCCCGCCATGGCCCGTCGAACCCGATTGCCCGAGAACGGGCCCAAGACGAGCGTTTCCCCGCAGGAGGACGCGGTTCCCGATGGGCTGCCGGCGGCGGTGGAGCGATGGTTCGCAGGCGCCGCCCGCGACCTCCCGTGGCGCCGCGCGCGGAGCGGCTACCACGCGCTCGTCAGTGAACTCATGCTGCAGCAGACGCAGGTGGCGCGCGTCCTCGAGCGCTTCGAGCCCTTCGTGGCGCGCTTCCCCACGGCGGCGGCCCTGGCGGCGGCTCCCGAAGACGAGGTCCTGGCGGCCTGGCAGGGCCTTGGGTACTACCGCCGAGCGCGGCTTCTTCACCAGGCGGCCAAGGCGGTCGTCGAGCGCCATGGCGGCGAAGTCCCCGCCGCCGACCATGCCGCGCTGCTCGCCCTTCCCGGCGTCGGACGGTACACGGCGGGGGCGATCGCCTCGACCGTGGCGGGCCTCCCGGTACCGATCGTCGATGGAAACGTCATGCGGGTCTTCCAGAGGCTCGCCGCGCGCGAGGGAAGCGCAAGCGACAGGGAGGTCGTCGACTGGGCGTGGCGCGAGGCTGCGCGATTCGCGGCTGCGGCCGCAAGCCCCGCAGCCGCCAACGAAGGGCTGATGGAACTCGGGGCGACCGTCTGCACCCCGTCCGCGCCGCGATGCGACGCCTGCCCCGCGTCGCGGCTCTGCGCCGCGCGGCGCGATGGTCGCACGGCGGAGATTCCCGCGCCGAAGGCCGCGATCTCGCGCCGCGAACTCGTGCTCGTGAGTGCGCGGGTCATGCGCGCAATCGATGACGCGCTGCTTCTCGAGCAGCGTCCGCGCGAGGGGCTCTGGGGCGGGCTCTGGCAACCACCCACGGTCGAGTGCGCCGATGGCGGCGAGCTCGCGCCACGCGCCGCGGGCGAACTGCTCGGCCTTCACGCATCGCTCGAACTCCGCGCCGTCGGCGAGGTGCCGTTCATGACCACCCACCGCGCCGTGCGCTTCATCGTGTTCGAGGCGCGCGCAGGCGGAGCGGGCGCTCGCCTCGCGCGCGGCGGCCGCAGGTGGGTCGCGCGCGGCGAGCTTCGCGCCCATGCGCTCTCGAACGCCGCGAGGCGCGTGCTCCTCGTCTGAACCGACGGCCATCGAGCGAAGGCGGCAGATCGGCCGAGAAGTCGCTCGGGCACTCGACCGTGTGCATCCACTACACTCGCCGCATGACGATCTTCGCGAAGATCCTGCGCGGCGAGATTCCGTGCCATCGCGTGCACGAGGACGAGCATGTCCTCGCCTTCCTCGACATCGGGCCGCTCTCCGACGGGCACCTGCTTGTCGTACCCAAGGAGGCGAAGGCGCACCTCCATGAGCTGTCCGACGAAAGCGCTGCGGCAATCGGCCGCGTGCTGCCGCGCCTTGCCCGCGCCGTGATGGCCGCCACGGGCGCCACCGCCTACAACATCCTTCAGAACAACGGCGCGGCCGCGCACCAGGCCGTGATGCACGTTCACTTCCACATCATCCCGAAGATCGGCTCCGCAGGGCTCGGCGTCGGTTGGAACGCGGGGTCGCTCGACGCAGCCCGCGCAGCGGAACTCGTGAAGTCGATGCAGGCGGCGCTCTCCCGATGACGGCTGCTTCACGACGACCCGACTGGAACGCGCTGCCGCTTTCCGAGCTCTTCGACGCGCTCTGCCGCGCCGACGCCGAGCGCGCGATCTCCGCCGCATTGGCCGAGGATCTCGGCGATGCGGGCGATGTCACGACAGCCGCCTGCTTCGGCGAGGGCGCACGCGGCCGCGCGCGCATCGTGAGCAGGGCCGAGGGCGTCCTCGCCGGGGTGCGCGTGGCGGAGATGATCGCAGCGCGCGCGGGGCTCTCGTTCCGCACGCTCGTCGAGGACGGCTCGCCCATCGGCCGCGGCACGCCCGTCGCCGCGGTCGAGGGCCCGCTGCGCGCGCTCCTCTCGCACGAGCGCACGATGCTCAACTTCCTCACGCTCCTCTCGGGGAACGCGACACTCGCTGCGCAGTTCGTCGACGCGGTCCGCGGTTCCCGCGCGCGGATCTGCGACACGCGCAAGACGATCCCGGGCCTGCGCACGTTGCAGAAGTACGCCACGCGCTGCGGCGGCGCCACGCTTCACCGCATCGGCCTCTTCGACGGCGTGATCCTGAAGGACAACCACCTCGCGGCGTTCACGGGCGCATCGCTCGCGGACCGAGTGCGCGCGGCGGCCGAGCGCGCGCGCTCGATCCCGTCTGTCGCGTTCGTCGAGTGCGAGGTCGACGATCTGGCGCAACTCGACGCCTTGCTCTCGCTCGAGCGAGGCGTCCTCGACCTCGTTCTCCTCGACAACATGGACGCCGGGATGCTCACCGAAGCCGTGCGCCGTCGCGACCGCGCGCAGGCCGCGGTCGAGCTCGAGGCCTCGGGCGGCGTGCGCCTCGACACGGTGCGGCGCATCGCCTCGAGCGGCGTCGACCGGATCTCTGTCGGCGCGATCACGCATTCCGCGGGCGCGCTTGACCTCGGGCTCGACCTCGAAGTCGAACTCGCGATCGACGGAGACGGAGCCGCGCGGTGAGCGCGTCGGGAGTCGACATCGACTCGTGGCGCTTGCGCCTGAAAGGCGCGTGCGCCGCGCTCCGCTCGATCAAGCGCGTGGTGGTGCTCGACGAGACGCCGTCGACGCAGGATGCGCCCGAGACGCGCGCGGCGGAGGCGGGCACGCTTGTCACGGCATGGCGCCAGACCGCAGGTCGCGGGCGCTTCGGCCGGCAGTGGGCCGACACGGGCACGGAAGGCGTGGCGGCGAGCTTCGTCGTCGAGGCGCAGTCGAGCGAGCGGCTCGCCGTGATCGGTGCGGTCGCAGCGGCGGAGGCGTGTGCGTCGCTGCTCGAGGCGCTCCCCGGCGAGGTCGGCATCAAGTGGCCGAACGACACGGTCGTCGCCGGCCGAAAGCTCGCGGGCGTGCTGATCGAGCGGCGCGGCGACCTTGCCGTCGTCGGCATCGGCATCAACGTGGGGCAGCGCGCCTTCGAAGGCGAGCTTGCCGCGCGCGCCACGAGCCTGGCGATCCTCGGCACTTCGCCGAACCGCATGGATGTCCTCCTCGAGCTGATGCAGGCGTTCGACCACGCCCTCGACGCCAGCGACGCACACCTTGTGGCGGCCTTCGCGCGCCGCGACGCGCTGCGGGGGACGCGCGCGCTGTTCTCGACGCCCGATGGACCCGTCGAGGGCGAGGTCGTCTCGCTCGAACCGATGCACGGGCTCGTCGTACGCACGGATTCAGGGGAACGGTTCCTGCCTGCCCTCACGACGAGCGTGGCAGAGTGGGGGGTGTTCAGGCGCGCGCCCCTCAAGACCACCGACTCCGACCGCCGATAGCCCTTCCAGAGCTCCGTGACCACATCGATCGCCATCATCCTTCTGCTCGCGGCTCCGCCGACGGCGACGCCCGCAGAGCCCGTGCGCCAAGGCTCGCCCGTGCGTCGGGTCGAGCCCACGGGTGCGGCCGGACCGATGCGCGATCCGCTCGTGCTCGTCGATCAAGGCCGCGAGGATGTCGGCGCGCTCGGCACAAGCCTGCGCCTGCAGGGGGTCGACATGCGCCTGCCCACGGGCTTCCAGCGCGTCTACCGCGTGCCCGGGCGCGACGACCTTCTCATGCGCGGAAACGGCGCCCTCTTCGCGATCTTCCCCGAGAGCGTCTATCGCGACACGCGCAACGGTCGCGTGGCGCTCGCGCCGCCCGGCACCGTCTACTCGATTGGCATGCCTGGCGCGCTGCGCACGCAGCCCGTCGCGCCGCAGCGGCCGACCTTCGCGCCCGGGCAGTTCGACGGCCGCATCGACGGCGTCGTGCATGCGCGCGTCGATGGCAGCGTGGCGCGCGTCGATGCGCGCGTCGATGGCCGCGTGGTGAAGGAGGATGACGCGACAGCTGCGCCCGCTCGTTCCGAGCCAAGCCGCGCGCAGGCGGGGGAAAGGCGCGCGCAGGAAGAGCACCGCCGCGGAATCCGCTTCGACGAGATAATCGCCGCCCCCGACGACGCAAGCCCCTTTGCGCGGCTCAGGCTCGGTGTGCCGCGCGTCGAGCGCGAGTGACGCCCCGCGCATCCGCCGCGCGTCACTCGCTCCAGCGACGGTCGCGCTTCTTCTCGCCCTCGCGCTTCTTCGCCTCGAGGCGACGCTCCTTCGATCCGCGCGTCGGCTTCGTCGCACGCCGCACCTTGGGCCTCTTCGCGGCCATCGATACGAGCGTCTTCAGCCGCACGAGGCATGCCTCGCGGTTGTCCGCCTGCGAGCGCGTCGAGTGATCCGCGATCAGGATCGCTTCGTCGTCGCCTTCGCCGACGAGGTGCGACGACGCGAGCGCGCGCAGCCTGTTGAGCGCATCGGGCACGAGGCCGTGAAGGTCGCGCAAGAGGACGCGCAGCTGTGCCTTCGTGCTCGTTTTGTTGACATGCTGGCCGCCGGGCCCGCCGCCGCGCGCAAAGGTGAACGCAAGCGCGCGCGGGTCGATCGCGCAGCCGCCGCCGAGGCGCACCGCGCCCGCTGGAAGCGCGGGCTTGCGCGGGGGCTCTGGCGATGGGCCGTTCGGCGGAAGCATGTCGGTGGTGCGTCGTTGCGCCGTGCGTCAGAACTCGAAGCGGATGCCGCCGCGGATTCCCTGCAGGCTTCCCTCGAGCGTCATGTCCTCGCCCTCGAAGCCGCCGCCCGAGTAGCGGTAGCCGAAGTACGCGGAGAGATGCTCGCTGAAGTGCGCGCGGATGTCGGCCTCGATGCGCCCGCCCGTGCCGCCGTCGCCCCCGCCGAGCGCCAGATGCGCGCCGTACGCCGCCTTCGCGCCGAGGTCGATGCGGCGGATCAGGGGCATGCTCGGCTTCGTGTCGAACGAGAGGCGGAAGCCGACGCCGACCGCAAGGCTTGCGAAGGTCTCGCTCGCGTCGGTGGAGAGGCCCGTGTCGAGGTTCGCAAGCGTGCGCTCGAACTGGTTGAGGTCTGCGGAAACGAGGACGAAGACCGAGAGATCGGTCGCGTTCGCGGCGGGCTTCCAACCTGCGCGCGGCTCGCCCCACGGCGTCGGCTGCTCCGCGAGCGGACGGTAGAAGTCGTAGGAGACCTCCGCGCCCACCGACCACCACGAGAAGTCCGCTGTGAAGGCGTCGCCCGCGTCTACGGCGAGGCCGCCGAGCTCGAAGGCCGTGTCTGCGGCGCCGCCGCCGTCCGTCGCGAAGGCGAACCCGCGCAGCGCGATCTCGAGGCGGTCCTGCCGGAAGGAGAGCGCGCCCGCGAAGCTCGGCTCCGAGTCATGGAGGTCAGGCGTGCGCACGTCGACGGCGGCGGGGCCGTCCGTGAACTCGCCCTCGAGGCGCGGGAACCACGCCTCGAGCGAGAGCGACAGCTTGAACGCGGGGGCGTCGTCGGCGATGGCGACCGCAGCGGGCTCTGCGGACTGGTCTGCGGCAAGGATGGAAGCGACGAGAAGCGCTGGGGCGAGTGAGAGCGGCATTGGCGCAGCGTATCAGCGCGTGCGCATCTCGATGACGGCGATCTCGGGCGGGCAGTTCACCCGCAGCGGGAACCACGCGCCCACCCCGTTCGTGACATAGAGGTGGCAGTCGCCCTGCTGGTAGTGGCCCGCGCTGAGGCGCTGCGTGAATACGAGGTTGTGTCGGCGGTTCGCGCGGCGCGCCACCTGCCCGCCGTGGGTGTGGCCCGAGAGCGTGAGCGGGATCTCGCGGTCGACCGCGCCGACGAAGGCCTTCGGGTTGTGGGCGAGAAGAAGGTCGGACCGCGCCATGCCGCAGCGGCGCAGGCGCGCGATGCATCCGGGGATCGACTTCGACCAGTCGATGCCCGCGACGAGAAGGCCGTTGCGGCCGCCTGCGCGCACGGACTCGTCGGTCAGCGGGATCAGCCCCGCATCGCGCGCCCCGCGCAGGATCGAGCGCGGGTGGTCGAGGTGGTCGTGGTTTCCGAGCACGACGAAGACGCCGAGCGAGGCCTTCAGGAGCGAGAGATGCTCGAAGAGAAGCGGCGACTCGTCCGCGGAGAGGTCGACGAGGTCGCCCGTGATCGCGATGAGGTCGGGTCGCACGGCGCGCACGGCGTCGACCGCCTGCATGAGCCGCTCGGGGCCGAGGAGATGGCCGAAGTGGATGTCGGAGATGTGCGCGATGCGCAGGCCGTCGAAGGCCTTCGGCCAGTTGGCGCTCGCGAGCGTGCGCTCCGCGATCTCGATCGGCTGCACGAGGTGCCGCGCGCGCAGCCTTCCGCCGAGGAGCGCGTCGGGGAACTTGGTCACTATTGCGTTCCGCACGGAGGCCGTGTGGAAGCCGAGCGAGCGCCGCCGCGCGGGTTGGGTCTTCTTCTCGCTCATGCGCGCGCGGCCTCCGCCAAGAGGTGCTCCGTGAACGCCTCGACATGCGCGGGCGTCGTCGCGAGCGCGCCGATCGAGACGCGGAGGACGAGCCTTCCGTGAAACCGGCAGTGCGACACGAAGAAGCGGCCGTCGCGGTTGACGGCGTCGATGAGGCGCTGCGTGTGCGCATCGCCCGCCTTGTTCGCGATGGCGACGAGGTTGAGCGCAGGCTCGACCACGAGCTCGAGCGACGGATGCGCGCGCACGCGCGCCGCGAGCGCATGCGCCATCGCCACATGCGATCGAACGAGCGCGCGCAGGCCCTCGAGCCCGTAGGAGCGCAGCACGAACCAGAGCTTCAGCGCGCGGAAGCGGCGCCCGAGCGGCACCTGCCAGTCGCGGTAGTCGATGACCTTGCCCGACTCGGTCGCCGCGTTGCGGAGGTACTCGGGCAGCACGCTGAGCGCGCGGACGAGCGCGGCGCGGTCCGCGACCCACAGCACATCGCAGTCGAAGTTGACGGGCATCCACTTGTGCGGGTTGAAGCACCAGCTGTCCGCGTGCGCGGCGCCTGCGTTCACGAAGCGGAACTCCTCGCAGAGCGCGGCTGTGCCGCTCATCGCCGCGTCGACATGGAGCCAGAGGTCGTGCGCGCGGCAGACCTCCGCGATCTCCGGCACGGAGTCGATCGCATTCACGCCCGTCGTGCCGACCGTCGCGGAGACGAACGCAGGGAGGTGCCCGAGCGCGCGGTCGCGCGCGACCTCCGTCGCAAGGAGGTCGACGCGCATGCGGCCCGCTGCGTCGACAGGAACGAGCCGCACGAACTCACGGCCGATTCCCGCGATGCGCGCGGACTTCTCGATCGACGAGTGCGCCTGGTCGCTCGTGTAGCAGACGACAGCGCGGCCGCCTGACGCGAGGCCGTGGGCGTCGCTTGCAAACTTCGTCGCGCGCTCGCGTGCTGCGACGATCGCGACAAGCGCTGCGGAACTCGCCGTGTCCTGCAGCGCGCCGCCGCCTGCACCTGTCGAAAGGAAGCGCTCGGGCAAGCCCATCGCATGCACGAGCCAGTCGAGGACATGCGTCTCGACCTCGGTGCACGCAGGGCTCGTCGACCAGAGCATGCCCTGCACGCCGAGCCCGGCGCTCGCGAGTTCGCCGAGGATCGACTCGTAGCTCGAGTTCGCGGGGAAGTATGCGAACCAGCCCGGGTGCTGCCAATGGACGACGCCCTTCATGACGATCTCGTCGAGGTCGCCGAGGATGCGCGTGATCGGCTCGCCCGTCTCGGGCGCGCGCGCAGGCAGCATGGCACGGATCGCGCCCGGCGGCGGAAGCTCCGCCACGCGCCGGCGGGCGACGCCCTCTCTGTAGTCGGCGATCCAGTCGATCAGCGCGTGGCCCGCGTTGCGGAAGCTCTCCGCATCGATTGCGCCCTGCCGCCCCCCGAACGGGTGCTCGACCTGCATCGATCGGGCGACGGGCGGCGCAGGAACTGCGTCGACTGCGGAGAGATCGTGGGCGCGCTGCGCGGACATGTCGGAAAGCGTAGCCCGTTCGGTTAGTCTCGTCGCATGCGATTCACCGGGGTTTCGCTCCCGACCGAAAGACTCCTCCTCCGCCCCGCGCGCGCAGGCGACGAGGCCGCGCTCGTGGCGGGGCTCGGCGACCCCGAGGTCGTGCGATGGCTTGAGCGGGTTCCGTCGCCCTACACAGAGGCCGACGCGCGCGCATGGATCGAGCGCGCGGCCCGCGAGCGCGAGGCGGGGTTCATGCTGGATTTCTCTATCACGCTTGCCAAGGATGGCGAACTGATCGGCGGCATCGCGCTCACGCCGTCGCGCACGGAGCCCGCCGCCGAGATCGGCTACTGGATCGCACGCGCCCATTGGGGAAAGGGCTACGGCGGCGAGGCGCTCGCGCGCGTGGTGCGCCATGCGATCGAGGAGATCTCCCCACGCTTCGAGCGGCTCCGCGCGCGCGTCGACCGCGCGAACACGCCGTCGCGCCGCATGCTCGAGCGCGCGGGCTTCGTCGAACGCGGCGTCTCCGTCGACAACGGCGTCGAGCGGCTGCGCTACGAGCGGTGAGCGACCGACGCACGGGGCAGCGCGCGTCGCGGCAATGAACCACGCGCGGCTGCACCCGTCAGACAGAACCTAGATCCGTTCCCAACGTCCTCGCCCTTGAGTCGGCGGGTGGACGGCACGATTGGGAAAATATGCAAACTGAAGAGTTTTAGACTTGACGAGAAGACTCGCGCTCGTACTTTGTCAACGCGGCCAATGCCGCGTTGCGGCACGACATCGCATCGAAATCGCATCATGGAGGCAACATGAACTCGATTCTCTCTCTCTCTCTCTCTCTCTCTGATGGCGGCACCTCTTCAGCCGAGTTCGGATTCGGCGTCTCCGCCATTGGAGTGGAAACCGATTGAGCCTCTGGTCGAGGGTTGGGAGCCGCTGAGTTGCGCCGGATTCTGGGAGTGGCGCGCCAATCCCGCTCAGGAACCTGTGGATCTGCCATGTCTTGCGTGGGACTGGAGCCATTGGGATCTCGGGGATACGGATCCTGCCGACAATGCCGTGATCCTTCGATGCGAGGGGCCGCGGCTGAGCTCCGATGGTCAGGAGGGACAGGGCGTGAGGTCGGTCGAGTACTTCGCGGCACAGTGCGATGCGCGACTCCGGAACTCAAATGGATGGAGCACGCTGGTGTCCCAGTCGCGTCTCAAGCACAAGCACTCTTCCGATCCTACCGAACTGAGCACGCGCGGGAGTTTCGACTGCGTGCCATGTGGGTCGATCGCGCTGGTGGATCAGCCCATGGTGGCCGCGCGAGACGAGTTGCTGATTCGATTTGTCCCACCCGCATCGCCCGCAAGCGCTGCTCCGATCCGCGTCGTGCTCCGCGCGAAGACTCGGATTCGCATCACGGGGAGACTTGAGGTCACGAACTGCAGCCAGTCGACCGCCGGTGCCCGGCTCCATGCGAAGACCGACTTCAAGCCTGGGATCTGGAGCGCAGAGATCGCCGAGGAGATGGCGCTGGAGAACAACGGGACGCGCTCCTTGAATTCGGATTTCACGCTCACCTCCCCGGGTCACATGATTCCAATCGGTGGCGGCGTCACGGTGGGTGGAGGCCCCGCGGGTGTTCAGCTTGGGTGGCAGGCCAGCGGCGCGGTTCTACCCGCCCTCAAGTGCGTGGAAGTGGACATTCCGCTTGAACTTGACTTCTTCGCCAAGTGGTGCGTCTCGCCGCCACCCGAAGGAGGGGCACTGGACTTTGCCGCGTCCGTCGACCTTGAGGTGGACACCCATGCGAGGCAGACTTCCGCGTGGCAGGCGCGCGCGACAGCTGAGGCCAAGACTCTGGTTCTGAAGTTCGCCCATGAGCCGCTTCCAGGCGAATCGCCGTGCGCTCCTTGCGCTGGCGGTCAGCCGGCCGTCGGTCCGATCGGCTTTCCAGGAGGAGGAACGGGCGGATGAAGACCTCACCGAGTGCTGAGACGGCGCCCAGGGTGGGAGCCCTGCGGAATTGGATCGCTCAGAGTCGGGCGCACGGGTTCTCGTGCGCCGCATGTCTCGTGCTCAACCTCCCGCTCGCGGCGGCGCCGCCCGAAGAGCAGGGTGCGCGGCCTCCTGTCATCGAGCCGCCGAGCGCCTCGCCCTCAACCTCCGTCGCGTTGTTCGCGACGATCGATGCATGGATGGAGAGCACGCTCGAGCGGGCCTCGCCCGCGGTGAGCTGTTGGTTCGTGGATGTCGGGGGAGCGTGGCGGAGCGAACGCAGCGAGCGAACCGCCGCGATCGTTGTCGCGCGACGCGAGGAGGCTGCTCTGGACCGACCTGCGCGCCTCGTCCTGGGACCCGTGCTCGTCAACGCCGCGGCGCTGGAGCCCCCTGGCCCGCACTCGGACGAGTCGCTTGCAAGGCGCGGTCGCATGGATGCGGGCAAGAGCCTCAAGAAGCTGCTCGGCCTCTCATTCATGGCGGTTTCCCCGGCAGCGCGGCCAGCTGCGTCGGTCGCTTCGACGCACGCGTCGATCCTGCCCGCACACAGGTCGCTTGGTGCACCCGCTGCGCTCCCTGACGCGGACCTTGCACGGGTGATCGAGTTCGCGACCGGGGCCACGTTCGATCCGCTCGATTCGCGCGGCGTTCGCGCGTCGCAATCGACACCTTCCGAGGTCGAGCTCCAGCGCCTGCGCGGCGCTGCCGTCGCGGAGGCGGCCGGCCTAACCCGCAGAGGAAGCGCGATGCTCGAGATGGCGAAGCAGGTGTCGAGCGACTCGTCTCTCGATCCTGCCGCGATCGCAATGGAGGACGCCGCCGACGGCCTCGCGCGGGGCGGCGAGAAGTCGTTCGAGAATGACGTGCCGCTTCTGCCGCCCTCGGATCCGCTTGGCTTCGTGGCCTGGACGATCGCAGTCGACGGCCAGCAGGCGCTCAAGCGGGCGAAAGGTGATGTTGCGGGCGCCGACCTCGATCTCGCGTCTCTTGTCCGCGAGATCCGGCGAATCGGAGCGCCGCACATTGCCGACCTCGTGCTCGCCCGTGTTCCAGTCGGTTCGACGGGCTTCACCAGCTTCACTTACTCCGAGCGCTTCGGCACCGATGGATGGGAGCTCGCTGCTGCGGTCGCGAGGGGAATCGACATGCGCCATGCGCTCGTTCAGCGGCTCCATGAGCTCGCCTTCCGCCATGCGGCGCTCGGCGGCTTTCCCGCCGACGCGATCGAGGAGCTGGAGTTGCGGCTGGCGATGCTCGAGGCGCACCTCCCGATCGGCTGGTCCATGTCGAAGGGCGATGAGGCGCAGATCGCGGAGCATCTCGCCGAACGGTTGAGCGGAGACGCGCGGCAGGGAGTCGACCGTGTGCAGGCACGAACCGTGGCGTGGGAGCTCTACGCCGCCGTGTGGAACCTGAGCGATGCGCTGCCGCGCGAGGTCGTCGATGCGCGTAACGCGCAGCGAGCTGCCTTCGTCTCCGAGGCTCGGGCGGCGCTCGAGAAGCTCGGCGACCCCGACAGCATCGCCGCGCTCGTTGCGGAGCTCCGCGCCACGCTGGATTCTCCGTTTCAGGCGGCATTGCTCTGTCCAGGCGGGGCGCCCACCGAGGCCGAGGTGCTCGCCTATCTCCGCGAGTATGCAGACTTCATTCCCGCCGCCGAGGCGGCCGCGATGCAGCACCGCAAGCAGCGCAACCCCGCGGCGTGGAGTCTCTACATCACCACATACGCGGGCGGCATGATTGCCTCGATGCTCGGCCCGATGGCGAGCGACATCCACCCTTCGCGGCTCCGGGTGGTTCCGCTCATCCCGTTCGCCGACTGCAGCACGTACTACTCGTCTTCGCTCGGGCGCCCGAGATTCCCCCGGCTGATCGTGCGGTAGCCGATGCTCGGCGGACCGATCGGAGGATTCCATGAAGAAAGCACCTTCAATCCGCAGCGCACTCGCTCGACTTGCGCTCGTTGCAGCGGTTTCAATCTCCGTCGTAGCGACCGCGCCACGCTCCGCCGATGCGGCCGATGCCGTGCAGGTCGGGAAAGCGAAGGACGAGACGAAGGACGGGACGAAGCCCCCTGCGACCGCGGCCGCTCCTGCGGGACAGGACGGGGCCAACGCCCAGCCGCAGCCCTCGCCCTACATCCGCGTCGTGGCGCAGCTCGATCGGCTGACGCTCGAGGAACTGCTCGTAGGCGCCGAGATCGCGGGCCCCACGCTCATCAGGCTTGTCCGGGCCGATGGCGGCGCCGAGCTCGGCGTTCTCGTGAATCCGATCCGGTCGGAAGAGGGGCTCGAGTATTCCTGCGGGCCTGCGTGGATCTCGTGGCTGGCTGGAGACGAGCCGAAGTTCGACCCCGAGCTCCTCGCGCTTCCGTTCGCGAGGGTCCGCATGGGCGCGGACGGTCTTCCTGCGGCGATCGTCGGCGGTGGCCCCGCAGCGAAGTTCGTTCGTGCCGACGAAGGTGGCGAAGAGCCGAACGACGAGTTGGCGAGCGAAGCGCCTTCCTCCCCGAACGGCGTCGCGCCATGCGTGCCGCCGCCGCCGCTCGCGCCGACGGGCGAGGACATCGATGTGCCCGCGTGGGGTCATCCTTCCCAGGTCGCGCAGATCCACCGTTCCGCGCTCGCAGGCTTCGAGATCGCCCACAAGGTCGAGGCGGGCAAGCCTGAGATCGCGGACGCGACGGAGGAGCAACGCGCGGAGATCGACGCAGCGTGGGATGCGCTCCAGGCGCGCGCGAAGCGCTGGCTCGGTCGAAGGGTCGACGCGCCGCCGCCCTATGGCAGCGCCTCGATTGCATGGATCGAGTGGATGGACGCGCGGCAGGCGCTCCTGCGGGTGCGCGGCGAGGTCGCGGAGGCCGATCGCGTGGTGCAGGCGATCGCGGGACACCTTCGGAGATCCGGGCTTCCGCAGCTCGACGCGCAGCTTGCGGCGCGCGTGCCGCGCGGCGTGCGGGGCTTCCACTCCCTGTGCTGGACGCCGTGCTGGGCTGCGGAGGCGGGCGAGGTGCGCGCGGCGGCGATGCGGCTCGCGGCCGAACAGCGCGACTTCCATCAGGAAGTGGTCGAGGCCGTGCGTCGGGCGAAGCCTTGCCGAGCAGCGTTCGTCGAGGATGCTGCGCGGCCGCTCGGTTGGCTCGTCGGGCAGCTTCCGAACGGGGCACGCGTCGACGAGGCCATGCGGGAGGCGATCTCGAGGCGCGTGGAGGAGTACTGCGACCGCGACGAGGTCTTCCTTGATTCCCCTGTGATCAGCGGGGACTACGCAGCGACCCTGGCCCTCGAGGTGTGGACGCTCGCCTGGAGGAACGCGCTCGAGGATTGCCCGGAGCACCGTGCGGCCATGAAGCGGTGGCGGGACGAGCTTCTCGCGATGTTCCTGCGTGTCATCGAGGACACGGAGGATATCGCGAAGGCGATCCCCGATCCGCGCATCGACCCGACCTCGCGGCGCGACGAGGTCATGCAGGGGCTCGCCGAGTTCATCGACACCTTCATGGGCATGCGGGAGAACTACCTCTTCGCGTTCCCGGGCGACGATGTCACGCTGATCAGGATCGAGCGCCAGCTCAGGTACAACCTCGGGCGTCGCCGGGACAGCTATCCCTATGTGCTGCGCGAAGTCGACGCCGACCCCGCCCGTCATCCACCGGAGATCGTCGAGGCCGACAGGAAGTTCGTCTTGCGATCGTTCGTGAACCTGCTGCGGAACGACCTGACATTCGCGATGTACGAAGCGTGTACGGAGGGGGATGCGTGGAAGACCTATCCGCAGCCCTTCCCGATGCGCTACGCGAGCTATGGAGGCGTCTGGCGCTGGCGAATCGGACTTCAGTGATCGCGCGGCGCGTCGCCGCGCCCATCAGGCCGAGACCATCTCCCGCGACAGCTCGCCGTCGACTTCGCGTGCGAGTTCCGCCATGAGCCCCGCGCCGAGGTCGAGCCTGAGGCCCGCCGCCGCGAAGAGCTCCGGCAGCGGACGCGACCCGCCGAGCGCGAGGCCCTTGCGGTAGTCGGCGAGCGCGCGCTTCGCGTCGCGCCGCGCGTTGAGCCACATCTGGATCGCGCCCGTCTCCGCGATGCCGTACTCGATGTAGTAGAACGGCATGCCGAAGAGATGGAGCTGCCGCTGCCACTGCGCGTCGCGCGCGGCTTCAGATCCATCCCATGAAACATCGTTCCCGAAGCGCTTCATGAGCGCGCGCCATGCGTCGGTGCGCTCGGCGCGCGTGTGGCCCGGGTTCGTGTAGATCCAGTGCTGGAACGCGTCGATAGTCGCGATCCAGGTCATGATCGTCGGGAACTTCTCGAGGCGCTCGCGCAGCGCGCGGCGGCACTCGTCCTCGCCGTAGAACTCGCCGTGGTAGGGGAGCGTGAGGAGCTCCATCGACATCGACGCGACCTCGGCGAACTCGGTCGGCGCGCCGCGGTACTCGACGAGCGGATCCTCCTTCGAGAGGAGCGAGTGGAACGCGTGGCCCGCCTCGTGCACCATCGTCACGAGGTCGCGGTGCATGCCCGCCGCGTTCATGAAGATGAACGGCTTGCGCGAGTGCTGGCGCTGGTACTGGTAGCCGCCGGGCGCCTTGCCGGGACGCGACTCGAGGTCGAGGCAGTCGCCGTCCTTCATTGAGTCGAACATCTGGCCGAGCTCCGCGTCCATCGCGTGGAACATGCGCGAGCAGCCGTCGATGAGCCGCTCGGCGCCGTCGAAGGGGCGCAGCGGCTTGCGGCCCTTCACATCGACCGAGAGATCCCACGGGCAGAGCGGCGCGACGCCGAGCGCCTGCGCGCGCTCGCGGTCGAGGCGGCGCTGGATCGGCACGAGGTGCGTCTCGATCGCCGCGTGCATCGACATGCAGTCTGCGGGCGTGTAGTCGAACCGCTTCATGCGGCGGTGCTGGAAGTCGCGGAAGTTGTCGAAGCCCGCGTTGCGCGCGATCTGCTGGCGCAGCGCGAGCATCTGGTCGTAGATGTCGTCGATCGCGTCGCGGTCGGCGAGTCGGCGCTCGGCGATCGCCTTCCACGCGCGCTCGCGCAGGCCGCGGTCGGTCTCCTCGAGAAAGCGCGCCATCTGCGGCATGGTGCGCGTCGCGCCCTCGAAATCGACGGTCATGCGTCCGATGATCTGGTTGTACTTCTGGTCGAGCTCGGCGAGCTCCGTCTCGAGCGCGATGTTGGCCTCGCGGAACAGCTCGATGTCGACGCGCATGCCGCGCAGCAGCACCTCGTAGCGCGCCTTGGGAAGCGCGTCTGCGAACGCGCTCGTCGCGATGTTCTTGTCGAGCTCGCTTGCGATCGGCTTCAGCTTCGGCTCGACGTCGCGCACGAAGCCGAGGAACGCCGCCTCCGCGTTCTTGTCCTCGGTGTTGCGCGTGGTGGCGATGTAGAGGTTCGCAGCCTTCTCCGCGACGAGCGCGTCGAGGTCGCTCCTGTCGAGGATGAGCTGCTCGAGGTCGTCCGCGGATGCGAGCGGACGGCCGAGGAGGTCGCTGTAGAAGGGCTCGATCGCGGAGAAATCCGCGGCGTTCAACGAAGCGGGGGCGAAGGCGCGTGCGTGGGCCATGGGGAGAGAATAGCGGCGAAGCCCGCTCGGGCGTGAGGCGGCTGTGAGCGCCGTGGGCGTGTTGGTTATCCTCCTGCCATGAGTTCGGTCGTTCTCAGCATGGCGCCCGCGAAGGTGAATCTCGCGTTGTCCGTCTCGCCCCCCGTCGAAGGCGGCATGCACGAAATCTCAAGCTGGATGGTGACGACTTCGTTCGCTGATGAACTGGAAGTCAAGCGCCTGCCCGCCGATCGCCCGAGTCGCTTCTCGATCGACTGGCACGACGACGCGCGGCGCCGCACGGACATCGACTGGCTGATCCGCAAGGACCTCGCCGTGCGCGCGCATGCGCTCCTTGAACAGAGGATCGGCTCGGCGCTGCCCGTCCAGCTGCGCCTGCGCAAGCGCATTCCCGTGGGGGGCGGGCTCGGCGGCGGCTCCTCCAACGCCGCCGCGATGCTGCGCGCGCTCGATGCGCTCTTCGATCTCCGCCTGCGCGCTGAGTATCTCGAGGCGATCTCGCGAGAGCTCGGAAGCGACGTGCCCTTTCTCGTGCGCGGCGGCAGCGCGCTGGTCGAGGGAACGGGCGAAAGGCTCACGCGGGTGGCGATGCCGCTCGTCCACCTCGTGCTGGTGTTTCCCGGCGTCGCGTGTCCGACGGGCCCGGTCTATCAGGCGTTCGACCGGCTCCGGCCCAACGCGCGTCTCGACGCGCCGCGCGTGCGCGCGCTCGTCGACGCTGCCGAAAGCGGCTGGTTGCGCGCCGACATGCCGTTCAACGATCTCGCGGACGCCGCGCTCGAGGTCGCGCCCGCGCTCGGCGAACTCCGCGCGCGGCTCGAGGCAATCGCGCAGTCGCCCGTCCATGTGAGCGGCTCAGGGTCGACGCTCTTCATCGTGTGCGACTCGCCGATCCACGCCGATGCGCTCGCGAGCGCGATCGAGGTGCAGGCGGGTGTTCCCGCGGTGGCCACCGTCACCGCGGCCACGCCGCTCGATGAAGTCGACGGCGAGCCGCGTGCGATCGGGGCGCCCGCGCCTGTGGCGGACGATGACGACTGATCGCGCCGTTGCCGTCGCCTGATCGCCTACAATCCGCGCCTCATGCTCTGGCAGCCGTCCCTTCCTGAACGCTATCTGAACGCGACCGAGGAGGAACTCGGCGCGCAGATCGCGGCGCGGCGCGCAGAGCTCGGCTCGAGGCTCCTCATCCTCGGGCACCACTACCAGCAGGACGACGTCATCCGTCACGCCGACCTCGTCGGCGACAGCCTGAAGCTGTCGCAGATGGCGGCCGCAGAGGCGCCGAAGCGCTGCGCCAGGTACATCGTCTTCTGCGGCGTCCACTTCATGGCGGAGACGGCCGACATCCTGACGGCCGACGACGTCGCCGTGATCTTGCCCGACCTTTCCGCGGGCTGCTCGATGGCCGACATGGCCGCCTACGACGATACGGTCGACGCATGGGAGGCGATTCATGAGGCGATTCATGCTCAGACCACCGGCACGAACCAGCGTGTCATTCCCATCACCTATGTGAACTCGACGGCGGCGATCAAGGCATTCGTGGGCGAGCACGGCGGCGCCTGCTGCACCAGCTCGAACGCGTCGCGCGTCTTCGAGTGGGCGCTCGCGGGCGGCACGAAGCCGCGCGCGCATGGCGAGGAGATCAAGATCCTCTTCCTGCCCGACCAGCACCTCGGGCGCAACACGGCGAAGCGGCACGGATCGACGACCGAGGTCGATGTCGCGATGGGCGCCCGCGGCCCCGCGGACACGGCGCTCTGGAACCCGAAGCGCGACTCGGGCGGGCTCTCCGCGGAGGAGATCCGCCGCGCGAAGGTGCTCCTGTGGGCGGGCCACTGCAGCGTGCACAAGCTCTTCCGCCCCGAGCATGTCGCGGAGGCGCATGCGGACGGGCGCACGGTCCTCGTCCACCCCGAGTGCGCGCAGGAAGTGGTCGACATCGCGGATCTCGCCGGCTCGACCGAGTACATCATCGACATGATCGAGCGCGCGGAGCCAGGCTCGCGCTGGGCGATCGGCACCGAGGTCCACCTCGTCAACCGCATCGCGCGCGCTGCGCGCGACCGCGGCGTCGACGCGCGGATTCTGAGCGACTGCCAGTGCCTCTGCACGACGATGTATCGGATCGACCAGGCGCACCTCGCGTGGTGCCTCGACAACCTTGCCGCAGGGAAGGTCGTGAACAGGATCAGCGTCCACCCCGAGGCGAAGTCGCGCGCGCGGCTCGCGCTCGATCGGATGCTGCGGCTTGCGCCCGCGAAGGGCGCAGCGGCGGTCGCGGTCGACTGACGGGCGAGGGGCGGTGGACGAAGTCGAGGGTCCGCGGTGCGGGAGCGTTTCCCACAGAGGGGAATGCCGCTTCCGCCACCTCCGACCTTCGCCGCGCTGCTACCGTTTCCGTTCCCTACGGAGTTCCGCATGCCTCTTTCACGCTCGAAGAAGTCGTTGATCGCAGCCGGCGCCGTGCTTGTGCTCGGCGCAGGCGCCGTTGCGTTCGCGCCCGTCTATCTGCGCGGCTACGCGCGCGGCGTGATCGCGCGCGAGGTCGGCGCGTCGGTGAACGGCACGGTGACCGTGGGCGGCGTCGAGCTCGGCTGGTTCTCGCCGCAGCGCGTGGAGGGGCTCGCGATCGAGGGCGGCGCGGAGACGGGCGCCGTGACGGTGAACGCGGAGGTCGCGCAGGGGCTTCTCGCGCTGGCGACGGGCAACGAGGTGACGGTGAGCGTGTCGGGCCGCGCGGAGACGCCGATCGACGCGGAGGGAAGGCTCGGGCTCGCGAAGCTTGCGCGCGCGCGCGACACGGCGCCCA